>Ga0302325_10027979_pt1 | contig 11675 bp, 10 predicted proteins | sample Palsa_T0_2_FD_201948 | JGI IMG/M metagenome (GOLD analysis project Ga0302325, IMG submission 201948) | Peat permafrost microbial communities from Stordalen Mire near Abisko, Sweden - Palsa_T0_2 | ecosystem: Environmental > Terrestrial > Soil > Palsa > Peat permafrost | place: Sweden: Abisko... | reverse complement strand
GTAAGTGCCGCCACGACGCCACCCTCAACGGACAGCGCACCATTCACCGCTTCAGCCCGCTCGGCGAGAAACGCACCAGTCAGTTTCATCCGGGAGTCCTTCGGCGCATGTAAGTCACGCGGCCCTCCTCCGACGTGGTGACGCTCAGTCGCTCGCCACGCTAGCTTTTTGTCGCGGCTTTGTCGTCGGCTTGTCGGTCTTTCGGGGTAAGACGTCGCGGTGGCTGATCCGCGTCGTGACGGGTTCCCGAACCACTTCGTTGGCGACCTCGTACCCACCGAACGCGGCTGGGTGGTTGTGCCGCCGACGTGCTGCCCGGACGGACACGCCTACGGCGACGCCGGCTGGTCTGTCAGCTCAGTTTGGTGTACCTGCAACGCCAGGCATATGGCGTGGCGATGCGCCTGCGGCGCAGTGCTTTACGCGCCTCAACCCGGCCCGCATTGCCGGATCCGCGACCGAGGCCCGGTGTCGATGCACGAAGACGAACAGCGCCGCACACCGGAGGTATAATTGATCGGCTGGTCGACGAATAGCCGAAACACTGGATCCCCTGGTGTCGTTCTGGCGTGGCGTCCTGAACCTGACGATGGTAGTCGTCGTTGACCAGTGGTTCCAGCCTGCGGGTTACCTCGGAGTCTGGGTGGTTTCGAAAGTTGTTGCACTGCTGTTGAACTTAATGACGAAAGGAGGCATGGCTATGGCGAATAAAGTTGCACAGATCGTGAAGAGCCTCGCCGCCGACCGGGACGCCATCGCCCTGTCCGGGGTCACCCGCTGACGAGCCCGTGCAATCCGGGCGAAACAGGGCGAACAAAGACGTATGACTCTCGGTTACTTTTGGGCACCTGAGACGGGCGTGCGGCAGCGCGGCGAGCTCACCGCCGAGGTCGGCGCAGAGCTGACGTTAACTCTAAATGGGGCTCTGGTCCCTGACTACCAGCCGACGACCCCGTTCATTGTGGGCGATATGGCGTCGGTCCTGGCCGTGCACGCCGAACGGTCAGTCGCGGAGTTTCAGCCGATCACGGTGCACGGTCAACTCGACAGCGGCGAATCCATCACGCTGCTTGATGCGCGAAACCACGGCTATCGGAATGCCCCCCGCTACATCGGTCAGGCCGTGGTGTTTGGCGCCCTGGTCGCCGCCGACGACGTCTACACCGCCATTCGGTTCAACGTAGGTCACATCCTCTGGCTCGGCCACCTGACCGACGGGGAATCGGCAATCGTCGATGAGAGCGAGTCAACGCTCGCAGTTGAGTCATCCACCGCCGGCAATTGGCTAGTCTACGCGTCGTCAAAGCCGGCGACGTTACGAGAGCTCGAAATACGATTCATATCAGGATGTCTCGTGCTAATGCACCTGTTCCTACAGCTTGACGCCCGTACGGATCTGGTCGCATGTGCGACACAAGTTCGGCGCAATCCAGACGGCCCGTGGCTCACCGTGCGCGGCCCGGCGTTCTCGGCGGAAAGCGGCGTCTTTCATAACGACACCTTGTTGCCAGCGTCGGAGGTAACCCTCGAGCGGTTCGCCCAGTGGATCCCGCTCAACGATTATTTCGACGGCCTGGGCTGGGCCGTGGCGACGCCTTTTGATGCCGCGGTGCAGGTCAAAACACAGGTTCTCACATCGCTTGTCGAAGGGATGCATCGCCGGCTTCCGTTCGAGCAATCGGCATTCCCTAACGTCCCGGGAGACACTCTGACAACGGCGCTCGCTAGCATTCGCGGGGCAGCTACCGCAGCGGCGGAGGCGAAAGCCCAAGAGCTGCAAATCGAGGGCCTAGAGCCGGCATTGGTGAGCACGTTGGTAGAAAGAGCAGTAGGGCACGTCGGCGATGTCAGTTATCAAGACCGGGCACGCGCAGTTGTGGCAGAGGTGGCTGGCGCGGTCCCGGAGATCGCCGAATCGGTTAAGAACCTGCCCAAGCGCCTAACAGATCCCCGGCATTTATTCGCGCATCAGTTGCCGCAACACGGCGCGAAGAAGAGGGTGCCGCTCGAGCACCGCTGGAACCATTGGTCGGCCATTTCCTCGATCACTCCCTGGCTACTCCGCCTTTTGCTCCTGCTGAACATGGGGGTCGACCCGCTGTATCTGCACGAAAAATGTTTGGAGAATCAAAGATTCGCATTCTTCCGCGAGAATATTGCGCGGACCGTTAGGGACTTAGGTTGGGATCTACCCGCCGACGAGTCAGAGTCCGACGAAGACGGCTGAGCTGCCGGCTCCGATCCTCGGGCTATCGGCGAATACGTGCTAAGCAGCGCGAGTATGTGCCAGCGGGCCGCGCGCCGCGAAGGTGTGTCGCACTTCGTGGCTACGCTATGGCGGTGCCATCGAGGACACAGGCGACCTCTCTGAGCCCTCTACCGACGGACGCAAAATGCGGCAGGGCGGGTTCGCTCGCCGGCATACACCCAGCTTTGGCGGCGGAGTGGCACCCGACCCAGAATGGCACCGCGACCCCAGAACTCACGGCACCCGGCAGCAAGCGGCACGCCTGGTGGCTCTGCTCGAAATGCCAACACGTCTGGCAGGCGCAAGTCGCCAGCCGAACCCGCGGCCACGGATGCCCAGCGTGTGCGCGCCGCGCCGGTGGAAAAGCCCATAGCGCACCTAAACCGGGCCAGTCGTTGGCCGAAAGATTCCCGCCGTTGGCAGCCGAGTGGCATCCCACTCTCAACGACGACCTCACGCCAGCCGATGTCGGCTACGCCAGCAACAAGAAGGTGTGGTGGCAGTGCCAAGCCCGCCACCACGAGTGGCAACGGCAAGTGTGCGGCCGTACCCAACACGGCTCTGGCTGTCCAGAATGCAGCCGGATCGCGAAAGAAGTTCCCGCAAAAGGAAACTCGCTTGCCGAGCGGTCACCTACGATCGCAGCGGAGTGGCACCCCACTCTCAACGGTGAGCTCACGCCAACCGATGTCAGCTTCGCCAAAAAGGCAAAAGCATGGTGGCTGTGCGCCGGCTGCGGCCATGAATGGCAGGCCATCATAGGAAATCGTGTTCGGTGGCCGGGTTGCCCGCACTGCGGCAGAAACGGTCGCAAGCGCCCCGCTAAAGACGTGCCCGCCGTCTCGAGCGTCGGCGGGCAAAAGCCCGCGAAGAAGCGGCCGCCGATTGCGAAGGTACTCCCGGGGCGTTCATTCGCAGACCGGTTCCCCGACACAGCCGCCGAGTGGCATCCCACCCTCAACGATGAACTAACTCCCAACCAAGTTGGCTACGCCAGCAATCGCAGAGCCTGGTGGCGGTGCTCAACATGTGCCCACGAATGGTCAGCGGTCATCAATAGCCGCGCGAAAGGTGCCGGTTGTCCCGAGTGCAAGCGGCGCACAACCGGACAGAAAAACGCTGTACCGAAACCAGGTCATTCCCTCGCGGAGCGATTCCCCGAACTCGCAGCCGAATGGCACCCCGAACGCAACTATCCCCTGACGCCCGAACAGATCTCAGCCAAAAGCGGGCGGCGAGTCTGGTGGCGTTGCCAACCCGCTTCTCACGAGTGGGAGGCGCCCGTATTCAGCCGCGCCAACGGCAGCGGGTGCAAACACTGCGCCACAATTCGTGCCGCCTCCGTCAACAGCGTCCCCAAACCCGGCCAGTCGCTCGCCGAACGCGATCCCGAAATAGCCGCGCAGTGGCATCCAACACTCAACGGCTCCTTGACTGCATCCGACGTCACTTGGAGAAGCGGCAAATCAGTTTGGTGGCAATGCGATCAAGGCCATCCCTGGCAGGCGACGATTCACAATCGCGTCAAGGCACGTGGCTGTCCTCAATGCACTCTCTGGGGCACGAGCGTCGAAGAGATCCGTTTACGGCACGAACTACAGGCCGCCGGCGTACCGATCGACGCGGCACACGAAGTCATTCACACCGCCGCAGGCAAAAACCTTCTGTGCGACATGATCTGCCCGGCATGGAAAGTCATCATCGAATTCGATGGGAACTACTTCCACAGACAACCCGGCAGCCTCGAGAAGGACAAGCGCAAAACGCAGATGCTCGCCGAACTCGGGTGGACGGTTATCAGAGTGCGCGAAGCGATACCCCCGACCAGCAAGCGCGACGTCGTGGTTCCACTGTTCTCAAGCGAACTAGTCAGAGCCAAAGCAACATTGGAAAAACTTCACGACCTCGGGTTCAAAGCCCGTCACTACAAGCGTTACCTTGCCGCCCAATCACCCTGGGCAACAGAGGAAGCCGACGCCGAAGTAAAGCGGCCAATTAAGCATTCCCTCGCAACCGAGCGCCCAGACTTAGCGGCAGAATGGGACATCATCAAAAATGGCCGGCTGACGCCCGCCAATGTCACGGTCGGCAGTGGACGCAAAGTGTGGTGGCTGTGTCCCCGCTGCGATCACAGTTGGGCGGCAGTTGTCGGCAGCAGAGCCCGCGGCCACGGCTGCCCTAAATGTGCCCGAGCCACGCCCGGCCAGGACCGGCTCGCCGCAGCCGAATCGGAAGCGGACCTGTAGGCCGAGATGACCACCAGCGAGGCACCGACACAGGACAGGCGTCGGCCGGTGCTGGTTGGTTCTGTTCTGATGCGCTCATCGGTCGGCCGGTCACCGGGCGGCGCTGTCACTGCGGGCGCGGCAGTTGTAAACCGTGGCCACGCTGACCTTGAACTCACGCGCCAGCGCCGACGCCGACTCACCGGCAGCCAGGCGGCCAGCGACCTCGGTGGCCTGCCTGTCCGACAGCGACGGTTTACGGCCCTTGTACTTGCCCTTGGCCTTGGCGATGGCGATGCCCTCACGTTGGCGTTCCAGCAGCAATGACCGCTCGAACTGGGCGACCGCGGCCATCACGGTCAGCATGAGTTCGCCGCACGGGTCGTCGGTGTCGCCGAACGTCAGACCCTCCTTGACGAACCGGATCCGCACACCGCGGCCGGCCAGATCGTTGACCGTGGTGAGCATGTCGATGACCGACCGGCTCAACCGGTCCATCGAATGCACGACCAGCTCGTCGCCCTCGCGCACGTAGCCCAGGCACTCGGTGAGCGCGGGCCGGCGGGTGTCTTTACCGCTGGCGTGGTCGGTGAACATCTTGTCGACCTCGATACCGTCGAGCTGGCGTTCGGTGTTCTGCTCGGCAGTGCTGACGCGCTGGTATCCGACGATCTGCCCGTTACCCATGGCGCTACGCCCTCTCGGTGTTGATTTAGGTTCTAAGACTTATTCTAGCAGACCGCCTAACAATATGAAATCGACCCTAGTTATATGGGATATGGTGCGCAGATATAACCCTGTCTTGGCTACACTCTAAATAGATGGCCGCAGCCGCGGACACCCGGACCCTGCACGGCCGCCGCGTACGGTAAATGTCGTGGCGGTATCTGACAGGAGTCCGCCCCAGCCCCCAGAGGCGTCCGACTGCTCAATTGAGTAGGTGCGTGGCGGTGCAGTGGTCCTGGTCGAAACCTTGGCTTCTGCACCATTCCAGGGCGCCAGCCGACTCTGGGAAGGTGTTGGCGGCAACGGTGACCCAATAGTTTGGCGCGGAGAATGTCGACCAGTCGCCCGCCCACAGCAGTCTGACTATTCCGGGATACTTCTGACGGAGCTGCTGATGTTCCCGCAAGATCCGCACAGGGTCGTACGTCGTACCGTCTTCCTTGTCGAAAGTCCAGGGTTCAATGGAACTCTTGGAGCTGAGTTGGGGGATCCACCAATCAGCGAGGTTTGCTTTAACGAAAGCGCGGTCCGAGTTCGCGAGCCGCTGCAGCTGTTGGACGCTGTCCTGCTCGGGATCTACTGCTGCCGTGGATTCGCTCGGCGAAGGGCTTCGCGGCGATTCCCCGAGATCGGCCTGCAGGATTATTTGGGCGTCGTCCATGTAGTTGTTCGCCTCGTTGACAAGGGTGGTTGCTTGTTTGAAGTCATCAAGGTTGCGGTTCTCCACCGCCGTGGTGCAGATGGTCGCGGCGGCGGAGTAGTCGCTGAGAGCTTTCTGAAGTTGAGCGGTTAGGTCAGGGTCGGGGCTTGGCATGCGCTGCTGGACCTGCTCGACGGCATCGCGTTGTTCCTGGCAGGCAATCCCCATGCTGGTGAGATCAAAAGCCTCTGCTGCTTTGACGATCTTATCCGCTGCATCGCGTATCTCTTGTAGCGGTACTCGCGCTCCGTTATGCCACACGCGGATCGCGTCCTCCTGTGACGTAGTGGGCGTCGGGGTGGGCGTGTTGGCGGGCGCTGTTGCCGTCACCGTCCTTGTCGGGAAGGGGTCTCTAATCCCAACACAGGCGCCGAGCGCCGGCGCCAGCACAATAGAGGTCACAGCGAATGCAGCCCCCAGCGAAGTTCGCCTCCCCATGCTCTGAAGATAAGAGTTCTTGGTGCATTGGACGCGTGATCGAGCAAATTCATTGACTGCGAGGCAATCGAGACGCAGGTGCCCAGCGGTCGGAAACGATACGGGCCGCCCCGAGGAAACCGTCGGCAAGCTCCAGGCTGCCGGGCGAAGTGATCTGCGACGACCTGCGGTCCGGTACATCACCGATCAACGCGGCCAATAACGTCGAAGCGGGTATCAAGGGGATAACGATGACGAAGGCCGTTCTGCTCGTGCACGCCGCACAGGACTATTTGTGCCCCGACACGAAGTAGTGTTTCCCAGGTCGACTTAGCTGGACAGGAGCCAGACAAGGTTTCCGTTTCCCGACCGACGACTTCGGCTTCTAAAGCCTTGTCGCGCAACGGTTCTCGGACTGCTGGTCGGCACGAATCGCCTTGTCCCACAACGGAACTCGGCGCACCCGGCGGCCCGGATCGCCTTGCCGCGCAACGGAACTCGGCGCGCGGCGCCGGGCCGTTCGGGCAAGCCCCCCCTCGCCGGGCGCCGCGGAGAACGTGCGCGAAATTGCATCAAAATTCCCGCCAGCTGACCGCTCGTCTGCATCCCGATCCGCCATCCTTGCCCAGTGAGTGACACATCCTCGATTACAACCCTCGCGGGTGCCCGCGCCCTGGCCGCCTGTCGTGCACGTCGGCGGCCGGCCACGCCCGCCGAGCTGGCCTGCCGGCTGATTCCCGGTTACAACGTCACCCCGACGATCGCGCTGATCTCAGATGCGCTGGCCCACGCCGTGATCGACGGCGACGGGCGCTACCTGATCTCGACGAGTCCTCGCACGGGAAAATCGCTGCTGGTCTCGGTGATCGGGCCGTTGTTCGCCCTGATGCACAACCCGCAGGCCAACGTGATCAGCGCCAGTTACGCCGACTCCCTCGCTTGGGAGCACAGCCACGCTGCCCGGGTCCTGATCTCGCAGAACGCCGACCTGCTCGGCTTTGCGCTGCGATCCGACCGGGCCGCGGTCGGGCGATGGCAGGTCGATCGCCGCGCGCCTGACGGTTCGCCTGCCGCAGGCGGCGGTCTGCTGGCCGCGGGGATCCTAAGCGGGATCACCGGGTTCGGCGCCGACCTGCTGCTGATCGACGACCCGATCAAAAACCAGCTTGAGGCTGATAGCGCCGCTCATCGCCGCCGTGTTCTGCACGAATTCCGCTCAACACTGCTGACGCGGCTGATGCCCGGCGCGTCCGTGGTCATCATCAGTTCCAGATTCCACGAGCAAGACTTGATCGGCACATTGCTGTCCGAGGAGCCGGATCACTGGACCTACCTGAACATTCCGGCGATCGCCGAAGCGGGCATCCCCGACGCGCTGGACCGGGCGCCGGGGGTCGCCATGATCTCCGCGCTGGCCGGCCGGACCGCCGAGAGCTTCGCCGACATCCGCCGGGCTGTGGGCGACAGGGCGTGGTTCAGCCTGTTCCAGGGCGTGCCGGCCAACCCCGAGGGTGCGCTGATCAAGCGCACCTGGCTGGACGAGTGGCGCCTGCCCGCCGCGCCGCAGCGCCCGGTGCGCACCGTCGTGGGCGTCGACCCGTCCGACAGCGGCAGCGGTGACGCTTGCGGGCTGGTGGCGGCGTCGATGACCGGCGACGGCGTGGTGGCCGTGATCGCCGACCTGTCCCGCCCCATGACGTCCGATGAGTGGGCGCGGGCCGCGGTGGCATTGGCCATTGACGTCGGGGGCTCCGAGATCGTGGTGGAGGCGTTTGCAGCCCGCGAGACCTACACCAGAGTGCTGCGGGAAGCGTTGAGCCGGGCCAAGGTTGACCGTCCGATCAAGATCACCGCCTGGCCGCCTAAGGGCAGCGGCCGTGGTGGCGGGGACGCTGTGGCGCGAGCCGCGGCGCTATTGCAAGGCTTCGAGGTCGGTACCGTAAGACTCGCGGGTCACTTCCCCGCGCTGGAGGCCGCGGCCTGCACCTGGTCAGCCGGTCAGCACTGCCCTGATGCCCTAAGTGCCTTGGTCGTGGCCCACGACGTGCTGACCTATTTCGCATCTCGGGGGGCCGTCGTCTTCGCACCGCCGCCCGGGGTGCGCCTGTCTGATCAGTCGGCCGGTGGTGGTGCGAGCGTAACCCCGATCGACGACGCGTTGCGCTGGCGCCGCAGCATGCGCGAGCTGCCCGGCCGCGACTGGGATGCGCCGCGCCGCGGCTACGGCCGCTCCCGCTAACCGGACAAAACTGCCCCCGGGATTGCCACAGCACCATCGACGGCAGGCCGGTGGTTTTCCATGTACCGCGGCGGCCGGTTTCGCGGCGCAGGGAGCGTGCATCCCTCGGTGCCACACTGTGATTCGTGACTATTAAGGGCCAAGTAACTCGGGATCAGGACTCGTGGCGAAGTCGCCCAGCGGTGTCGTGGCGCGGGAGCAACCAATTGCAGCTGGCACGGATTCGACGGGACGCCGTCCCGGGATGGTTCCCGGTGCCGGTCACCGGCGTGGCTTGTCACTGTCAGCACTGAAAGGGTAGACGCGACGTGAACACGCACAGTGGATCAGAATGCCCGGATCGGCTGGTTCAAACGTTCTGGATGCTGAGCTGGTGCCCGACCGCCCTAGCTGCGGGCGTCAGGGCGCTGGTCGACGCCGAGTCCGTTGAGTGGGACGGTGGCCGGTACTGCACCACGTCGTATTGGTGTGCATGTTGCGGCGCCCGGTGGAGCGAGGACAACTGGCCGGTGGTGTTGCTGGTCGGCAACGAAAACATGCCGGCGGCGCGCAAAGCTTCACCCGGGCGCCGGTGGCGGCACCACTCGACGCGGCCGCACTGGCCTGATGTCGACGGCGTGCGCGCCTGGTATGCGCGGCTGATCGAGGCCCCGGATGAGCGGGCCGGCTGAGGGCACGCCCAAGTCGCCCGGCCCGTGCCGCGTCTATCGCCACCCGCGCTGTTCCCCGAAGCGTCGCGATGATGACCGGGTTGGCGGATAGTGATTGTCGTATCTGGTGGCGTTCGACAATCGCGAATGGACGACGCCGTGACGACGACGATCCCTCGCCGTGCGACGGCGTTGGTGGCGGCAACCGCGGCGATCGTCTACCCGCTATCCATCGCCCCCGTCGCCTCCGCCTACCCCGGCGACCCGATGCCAGGTTGCATCACCCAGATGGGGTCGATACTGTGCGACGGCCCGATCCGCCCCGACGGAACATTCCAACGCTGCTGGTCCAACCCGGGCAGCTACGTCGGTGGCCCCTCCCCCGCGTACATCCCGCCGATGAGCAACTGCGAGATCGTGGACACCAGTCAGCCGTGGCCAGTGATCCCGTTCGGTGCCCCGCAACACCACGTCGACTAGTTAGTGCCCGTACTCCCCGGTGACCCGAATAGTTTGGAGCAACGACGTCCAGGCTCTTTCCGCCGCAGCCTCGCGCCTAAGGGGGTCACCCACTCCGGCCGACCACAATTTCCTGTCGAAGGACCAGTTGGACGTCGGTCTTGTTTATTGGGTCGCGGAGGATTTCCGTGAGCACGCTGTCCGCGCTGTCCTGATCAGCAAATGGACCAACTCGTGTGGCCTGTGGAGGGACACCTTCGCCAAAGTGCTGGTAATACCGGATGTAGTAGCCGAGATCAGTGTCGCTCATCGTATTTCCTTTTCTAGTACGTTGCTGACCGTTGTCGGTGGGTGACGTATTCCGTTCTTGCACAACGCATTTACGGTACCGTTACTGTGGTCATCGCGACGTAGCGATTTGCGTGGGGAGCATAGCCGTGCCAATATCGGACTCACCCGGAAGCGTCAGGTACCTCGATTCCCAGTGTGGTGAGCAGTTCGACGGCACCGCTCCCATCGCCAATCGACCGGGACTTGATGCCGGCTTTCAGCATGTTTAGAAGCTTCTTGGTGTCCGACATGAGGAAGCGTTGACGACTCGCAGAGAACTCGCCTGGCTTGAAGATGCCCAACGCAGCTTTCAAACTGGGGTCGACTACGAGGACTTCGGCCGCAGTGGCGCGCTGAGTCAGATCGTTAGTCAGCTGCCGTCGGGTTGCCTCTGACTGACCGTCACCATCTGCGATAACAATCAGTCGGGGCGCGTCTTCGAACTGGGATACTAGGGCTTCAGCCGAAGGCGCGAAGTTGGTCAAGCCACCGACCTGGGCTATGGCCTGAAGGCCGCTCCGAGTGCCCCACTCTTGAATGAGGGTCGTTACCATTCGCTCATCGAACGGGCCCTCCACAAGGATCAACTCCCGGCTAGCACCGGCTTCTGCGAGTGGCTCACCTTTAGCCGCAGCCTCGACCAATGGCACGAAGGGCGTCCCTGTTTCGGCTGCAGCCCTTAACTTGCGCTGGATGGCGTCCGCAATTCCGATGTCGCCACGTCTAACCGCGCGGACATCGTCGCCGTCCATCAAGACTAGGTTGAGTTGCTTGCCGGCGAGCAGCGCATCGACGGCGTCACTAGAGAAGCCGCTCATACTCACGAAAAGGCCGACGGTGCCGACAAGCTTGCCATTAACTTTCCCCATAAACTGATATAGCGCCGACGCAGGTTGCGGGTCTTGCCTCCACTTCACTTCGAGCAGCATTGTGTGCCCCGAGATGAAAAACGAACCGTCGACTTCCTCGCCAGTGGGCCTGTACGACGAACGTGGGCGCAGTCCAGCCTCATCGAACATGTTGTAGAAAATTTTCTCCAGTTGACGGCCCCGAGCAGCTTTGTCCGTTGCACTGGCGTTGGCGTCGAGGTCCGCCATGGCGTCGAACTCGGCGCGCCAGTCATTGGATTTCGCCATGCGAGCAGACGTCCCTCCGTGAAACAAACCACGTGTACCAAGCCAAGCCTGGCGACCTAGCCTAAGCGAAGGCAGAACGCTTGTTGAATGCAATAGCAGCGTGTGGGTCAGGGGGTTCGAGTCCCCTTAGCTCCACTATGTGATTAGTCGAGAAGCGTGACCGTGCGGTGCGGCTGCCGCACGAGCGGGCGCAGCGTCCACAGTCGCCCGAGATCACCACGCCGAGATCATCTCCGGCGCGTAGGTGAGTCGCGCTGTGTGATCTCGTCGGCCCGCACTCAGGCGCCTTTGGCCGACCTCCTGTCTCACGCCCGGCCACCCGGCACCCGGCGAAGGCACGGCTGCGACGGCCGAACACCTGCCGTGGCTGCATTATGGCTACATTCTGCGCTCATCTCAGTTAATCTCAGCTCATCGGTGTTACCCTTAAATACGCTGGTAAACAGCCGATTCCGGCTATCCGCCGAGGTCATAGCGATGTGAAATTAGAGTTCGAATCTCACCGAGGGCACTTAAGCTGTAGAAACGTTAGCTCCGTTAGCCTG
>Ga0302325_10027978_pt1 | contig 11675 bp, 10 predicted proteins | sample Palsa_T0_2_FD_201948 | JGI IMG/M metagenome (GOLD analysis project Ga0302325, IMG submission 201948) | Peat permafrost microbial communities from Stordalen Mire near Abisko, Sweden - Palsa_T0_2 | ecosystem: Environmental > Terrestrial > Soil > Palsa > Peat permafrost | place: Sweden: Abisko... | reverse complement strand
TATCGATCACGATCCATTGCGTTCCGGCAAGGGATTTTACTTCTACACCGCTTGACGTGGTACTAAAACCAGGCCGCAAAGGCGCCCTGAATTTATCTGGTAGTCCCGGGGGAGGGCCAACGAAAAATCTCACATTAACCGTCTTTTGGGCCAACTCGATGATTTGATCGGCAGTCATGCCATCTAGCTTTTTTATGTCAAGCTTGACTATCCCATCGGACGGGGTGTCCCTGACTGACTGCATGCCCGCAAATGGCAGAGTCATGATTGCAGTTTCAAGTTGGGTCAGCTTCTTGGGCACCAATTCCTGCTTCATCAAGCGCAGGGACGCATTGAAAGTGTCCTCGCTGCTTGCATCAACTCGCGTTTCCGCAACCGCTTGAGCGCAAGACATCAACGCAAATAATATAAGCAGGAAACGCGTCATTAGAATCTTCCATGAATGACTGTAAACCGCAGCGGCAACCTGAGTGTATCTGTTCCACTCCGCGCTGTTTTAACGCGCTGAAACTAGCCTGCGCGGGGTAATGGTTCTCAAGGCTTCTCCTACCGGACCGGCTGCCGCCGGTCGGGGAATGTCTGCTTTCCGGCGGGCATACAATCCGTTGAACCCTCATCGAAACGCCAGGTCAGGAAGGGAAGGCTTTCCGCATTCGTACACAGGCCATGCGGCCGCCAGAGGGCATGGCGTGCTCGCCGCGTTCAAGTGAAATAAAGCCGTTCGCTTCGTAGAAGGGTGCGGCGTTGATCGAGGCATCCATGCGCAGTTCGGCCACCCCAGCGTCTCGAGCCATTTCTTCGAGCCGAGCTAGCAGCGCGCGACCTACGCCTTGGCGGCCATATGTTGCATCCACGTACACGGCGCGCAACTCTGAATTCGCGGGAACGATTGAGCCGAAACCGATGATCTCCCCGGCGGGTTCAATGGCAACCACAATTAACTCCTCGCCGCGTTCGATCCAGCGCCGGAACGCGTCCACGCGCTCGCGGACGATAACGACAGGAGCCCATTCATCGATGATGGCCGGACTGTAGGAGGAGGCAGCAGTTTGCCTGATCGCCGAGCGTTGCGCTTCAAGGATCGCCAACGCGTCATCCGCGCGTCCCGGTCGGAGTTGAAAAGGCAGCGCCGCTATGGTCATCCCCCAAGGATAGCGCTCCACGCAGCTCACTTTCCAGGAGTTGGTCGATGTCGCCAAGCGACTCCAAGCGGCCCTCGGCGAACGCCTGCTTCACAGTACAACACCGCGAATCGCTCCCACGCATTGTTAGGCAGCGCCAAAAGGCATCCGCTTGACCAAGGGGTTACGCCTCAGGCCACGCACTAGCCGCGAAATACAGCCTCGATGTTATTTCCGTCTGGGTCGAGTACGAACGCAGCATAGTAGATCGGTGTCGATTGTTTTACGCGCGCGGCGGGCGCGCCGTTGTCTTTCCCGCCGGCGGCAATCGCAGCCGCGTGGAACGCGTCTACCTGCGCCGGGTTCTTGGCGATGAATGCGGTGTGCTGGCGAGCGGAATGTGGGTGAAACCGATCGATCCAAAAGATTGGGTAGTCGATGCCGTATCCGACGCCATCTGCTCCTTCACCATCCGGCATTTGCATGGCGCGGTGCATGCCAAGCGCGCCCAAGACGGCATCGTAAAAGGCGGCGGATGCTGCGACGTTGCTAACGCCAATACCTGTGTGGTCAATCATGCGATACCTCCGGTGGACCTACTATTAATTCGACGACAGAAGTGTTGATAACCGGTGCCGAATATTTGCAATGACGCTTGTGCATTCCGACCGTTGGATTTGCCCAAACGACGCCGTTAGCGTACCGGAAGCAACGAACGGCTGTACATGGACGCCCCCACTTGGCCAAGCTTTCAGTTCATGAGGGCTAACAGGATCAGATTGCAACCGTACATTCGGACTTTTGATGCGGCCTGAGCCGCTGTCCCTGATGGGTTTGGCTGATTGGCTCCCTATCGCCTTCTCGCACTCGAGGTGCTGCAGCCGTTCTGGGTTTGACCAACCACGGTCTAACCTGTTTTGCCATCACTGCGTGATCGCCTGAGCAATCGGTGGTGTGTTCTCCTATGCTGCCGTTCTTGTCAGCAACTCAGCGGATTATGCGGCCATGCGCGTCGGCACATAGTCGGGTTTAAATTCGCGCCCGTGGGCGAGGATCGCCCACACGGTGCGAACGTTTTTGTTGGCCAAAGCTACCGCCGCAATATTCGGATGCCGGTGCTTGAGCAGATCGGTCAACCATCCCTGGGTGTTGTCGACCTTGTTCTTTGCCGCCAGGATGGCCGAGCGCGCCCCATGGATCAGCAGCGTGCGTAGGTACGCATCGCCGCGTTTGCTCATCCCGAGCAGCGTCGGCTTGCCGCCGCTGGAACTTTGGCGTGGAACCAGACCCAGCCACGCGGACACTTGCCGACCGTTGTCAAAGCTTCGCGCATCCGCGATCGATGCAAGCAGTGCACTCGCGGCCAGCGGGCCGATGCCCGGGATCTTCTCGAGCTTACGGCTGAGCTCGCTGTCGCGATGCCAGGCAATTATTTCCCTCTCGACCTCCTTCACTCGCCGATCCAGCTCCTTCAGATGCTCAGTCAAGCGATCGATCAGGTGGCGAAACGGCACAGGTAGTTCATTGCTCGCATCCTCGAGCAGCTCCGGCACCCGCTTAGCCACGTTGTAGATGCCTTGAGGAATCACCAACCCAAATTCACCAAGCAGCCCGCGGATCTGATTGGCCTGTGCGGTGCGGGCCTTTACAAACCCCTGGCGCACCCGATGCACCGATAAAATTGCCTGCTGCTCAATACTCTTGATCGGCACGAAGCGCATATTCGGCCGGCCCACCGCCTCACAGATCGCTTCGGCATCGGCCACATCATTTTTGTTCGTTTTCACGTAAGGCTTAACAAACTGCGGCGCAATAAGCCGTACCGTATGTCCAAAGCGCAGCAACGTCCGTGCCCAGTGATGCGCACTCGCGCAGGCCTCCATCCCAATCACGCACGGCGGCAGATTCGCAAAAAATACCGCTGCTTGGGCGCGCCGCAGTTGTTTGCCAAGAACCGCCTTACCCCGCTCGTCGATCCCATGCACTTGGAACACGTTCTTCGCCAAATCAATCCCGACCGTTGTAATCTTCATGGTGGACGCTCCTATCCTTTCAAGTGGTTGCTCGACACTTCCACTTTGGCACGTTGATGCCGTTTAGGGTGGGGGCGTCCATCCCATTGCTTAGTGGCAAGCATTCTTGTTGGTTGAACTACCGCTATTGGGCCGGTCAGCGACCGTCGTCGCTGACCGACTCCGACCCTCAAGCCTCGGTTTGTTCCGCCATCTCTAAGGCATCATCCACCTCAATGCCCAGGTACCGCACGGTGCTCTCCAGTTTGGTATGACCCAGCAGCAACTGAACTGCGCGTAGATTTTTTGTCCGCCGGTAGATCAGCGTCGCTTTCGTACGACGGAGCGTATGCGTGCCATGGTTGGCGTGACCCAATCCCAGCTGTAGAACCCAGGAATCCACAATCCGAGCATACTGCCGAGTTGAAAGGTGCGGGGAGGCGTGAATACGGCTCGGGAAGAGAAAATCTTCAGGCCTTCGTTTCGAGCACGCGATCCAGGCCGCCACCGCGGTGCGCGCTGGTTCGGTGATCTCAAACTGCACGGGTCGGCTCGTCTTCTGTTGAAGGATGAGGGCGCGAGATCGCGACAACGATGCGCGATCTGAAGCCGGATGCGAATGGCCCATATTTCCTTAAGCTTGAGCGGCGTTTTTTGACCTACGAGCTTGCCTTTATTCCAGGGCTCCTGGACCCTATCTGCAGTAGATGTTCCCGTGCTTGACTCCTTTGTTTAGGAGCCTGCTAGCTTGAAGGAGCGCGGTTTGCGGGCGATATTTTGACGCGTCCGCTGTCGCCACCCGGCCAGCCGTCGCTGGACGGCACGATATGGTCGCCTTGAAGCAGTCATTCGCGACGTGCAGCGGCGGCGTTCAGACTTGGCCAGTCGCTCCTTTCACCCGTCCTGGACGGTGTTGCTCAAGACACCCATCTCCTCGATCTCCACTTCGAAGAGATCGCCAGGCTTCATGAAGACCGGTGGCTTGCGTGCCGCCCCTACGCCACCGGGTGTTCCGGTGATAATCACATCACCCGGCTCCAGACTCATCGCGACGCTGATCATTTCGATCAGCTTGGAGACGCTGAAGATGAGCTGGTCGGTACTCGCATTCTGCATCACTTGCCCGTTCAAGCGTCCCTGAATGCGCAAGCTGTGAGCGCCTGGCAGCACGGCATCGGGCGTCACCAGCCAGGGGCCGAAAGCCCCTGTGGCATCGAAATTCTTGCCCATCGTCCACTGCGGCGTGCGCAGCTGAAAATCGCGAATCGTCGCGTCGTTGAACAGGGAGTAGCCTGCAACGTGATCGAGGGCTCTGTCAGGCTCGATGCGGCGTCCCCTTTGGCCGATCACCACGGCCAGTTCTGCCTCATAGTCGAGCGCGGACGATTCGGGTGGCCGCCGAATCGGTTCAAGGTGGGCGATCAGACTCGTCGCGAAGCGCGCGAAAATTTCGGGATAGACCGGCTTTTTGAGTCCGCTCTCCTCGAGGTGATCATCGTAGTTGAGGCCGACACAGATGATTTTCGGCGGCTTGGGCACTGGAGGCAGTATTCGAACTGAATTCAGGTCGATTGCGTGCATGGATAATAGTTCTCTGCCTTTGCGCGATAGATCTGCACCTTGTGCAATAAGTTCGGGCAGGGTGCCTGGAAAGCCGCTTTCTCGCTGAGTAAGCCCATACCACCCCGAGCCGTCATCCGCCGCGATACCGGGGACGCCTGCCTTCTCAAAATTGACAATGCGCATAGATTTCCTTTTAGTGCCGGTGCGAACGCGCGCCTCAGCGACGTAGATCGATCAACGTAGGCCCTCGCATGCAGACCAGAACAAAGTCTGGCAGCGGCGCGGCAGCTCGATACATCCCCCGAATAGGGGGCAATTAGGAGACCTTGCAGAATGTTGTTCAGGACGAGCTCGACAAAAACCGTCAAATTTTGAAGCCCGATAGCAGGCCGTCGCCGCAGGCAGAAGCGGGTCGAAAGCGCCAAGTCGTCAGCGGTACCCAGTCATGGGACGGCAGCCGGCCATGGGCCTGCTTACTGGCTGTTCGCCAGCGCCTGAACTCGCGCCAGCATCTGATTTAGAGCCGAGCGTCTGAAAAGTCTGCCGTTCAACACGACCGCTTGAATTGCGCGAGTGTTGTGAATGTCTGCAAGCGGGTCCTTGTCGAGTAAGACGAGATCTGCGACCTTGCCAACCTCGATAGTTCCTCGTCGGTCAAGTTGACCGATGAATTGAGCTGCATTGCGGGTGGCGGCCTGGAGAGCGGCAAGCGGAGACATTCCAGCGTCGACCAGCAACGCCAACTCGTCATGGATACCAAAGCCGGGGAAGCAGTGCGGATTCATAGCGTCAGTGCCGGCGAGGATCGGAACACCTGACTTATACATCAGACCAACAATTTTCATCGATTCGTCGAATTGAGCCTTCGATAACTCAACGAGTGCGGCTCGGGGCTCGGGAGGAAAGTGCTTGTAATAGCCATCATTCCATTTCGATCGCACCTCTTTACTTAGATATTTCAATCGCGGGTCGTTCGTGTTGAGAGGTTCGTCGATCTGCGCTTGAAGCAAGGTAAGGGTGGGCGTCTGCCAAGTCCCATTCTTACTGAACAGCGCAAACAGAGACTGGGCAGTGGCTTCGTCGAAAGTTTCAACAATGCGAGTATTTACCTGAATGATGCTTCTGCCGGCGTCCATCTTTTGGGCCATGGTGGCACCGGGTGCCCGGAACAGGGCTTCGAGCCTCCGCAGTTCAGCGATGCTAGCCCCCTCTTCTCTTGAAGAGCCTGCAGCCACCTGGGTCAGATGCTCGATGCTTTTCTGGCCAGCGCCGGATGCTTCTGCGGCGGTCAGCGATTCCGGCACATGGCCTTCGAATGGGATACCGCGCTTGTTGGCCTCGTCGGCGATCGCAAAGTAAGCGTCTCGCGACAAGTTGCCGTAGACCTTGATAAAGTCCGCGCCGCGCTGTTGCTGCTGATCGACCACCTCGCGCCCCTGCGCCGCATTCGCAACAACTATAGAATCGGGCCAGACCGGGTTTTGCCCATCGACAATAGGGCTGCCTAAGTAAATGGTCGGTGATGGATCTGGAGCGGACGCCTGCATCGCGCGCCACGCATGAGCGTCGGGCGGACCCGACATTTCACGGACGCCCACAACGCCGTTGGCCAGGAACAGAAGGTGACTCCATCGAGCGCGGGTGTCTGATGCTCCATGGACGTGCATATCCCACAAGCCAGGAATGAGAAACTTGCCCTGGCCGTCAAGGGTCAGCGCATCCTTTGGAGCATGTATCTTCTTCCACGGGCCCACTGCAACAATGTGATCAGCATCGATGACCACACTCATACCTGGCTCGGGGGCGCGACCCGTGGCGTCAATCACGGTGATGTGTCTTATCACTAGTGGCTGGGACAAGCAGCTAACACTCCATAAAGCAAGCAAGATGATCAGGGGCAAGCTGAAAGGCAAAGGATATCCATGAAATGGCCGTGGTTGCCCTGGGGCGATCCGTGGCACGCTCAGCCTAAGCAAATCCCGGGACAACTTCGCATCGTTCGGAGCAGTCGAGAGAATATTCCTGCCGAAAGTAAGGCAACTGCTAACGAGCGAACTGTAGTGCATAGGGCTTATTTTCCATCAGAAACGATTGACTTCAAAGCGGACGGCGGTGATCGTCTCCACTGGGTCGGAGTACTCATGCATGTCGCCGTGGCTCGGCAGACTCAAACTGCCTGCTGCCAGTGCGTTGGTCGGCGTGCTTCATTGCAAAATCACAATCTAGTTCGACGTATATGGCCCGAAGTACGCGATGATTTTTCGTTGGATATCCTTATCGTCGAGAACGAAAATCTCGTATGTCACTCCACCCGGAGCGACACGAACGACGACATGACCCTCATAACTTTTGTAGATTCGATCCATGATGGGACCGATTGCAATCCGCGTCTCCGGACTCATGCCGGTCGAAAAGACGTCGCGGGGACCTGAATAAAACTCATGAGAAGCCATTCTCACGACAACTTCCTCGCCGGGTTGGGCTGAGAGCCAATTTTGCTGAATGATCACGCGCGGCCTTAAGCCACGAAGGATTGCCCCGTTGGTGGAATCGCGGTTGCCGTGGTGGTCCAAAGTCATTACATCCACCGGACCGACCACCGCGGAGACCGGGGTTTCAATGTCGCGCCAGTATGGCTGCGTGTAATCGGGGACCCCAGGAATATCCCCGCCCGAGTAGTAACTGAAGTTTCCGTAGCTTAGCCGGATGACGTTGCTGAATGGGTTTTCGTCGAAATCGCAGTCTTTTACCGCATTCAGGGGGATGTATTGCACGGTCTCATCGCCGCGGCCGGTCCAGATCACTCCACTGGCGGCGACGTTGCGGATGTGAAACTCCGGATAGCGGTCTGGTTGGCGCAGCCGGATCTGGTCCAGCAGCCCGGCATGGAGGCCGACGACCGCCTGACCGCTACGCAGCCGATGATTGGCGAAGCTCAAATAGTTGGCCAAGGACATGGCGTCGCCCCCCTCCTTGCAGTCGCGGAGGTCGACCGGGATCACATAGGGAGGCCCAGACCGGTCGATCAGAACACCAATCGGGATCAGCTCGGCGACTTCGGTAATGCCGGCCAAGCGGTAAGGCCCAACCTTGGACGCACGGCTGGATGGAGTAATTGTGCCGATATGATCGGTGTGGAAATGGGTGAGAAGCGCATAGTCAAGTCCGAGCGGCCGCCCAGCTGGCGCGAAGTGGCGGATGTAATCTGCAATCCAATAGCCGGCCGAATGCTCTGCGGCGGGGCGCGGCGGAAATGCTTTCAGGGGAGCCACGCTCGCGATGAACGATGGATCTGCCTCGCCGGCGTCGATCAGCATCGTCGTGCCATCGGGCATGACGAAATAGCTCGCATTTCCGCGGCCTGTGCTGATGTGGTGGATATATAGGGTGCCTTCTGTCCATGCCGGAAGCGATTGGCTCTCCAATGCCGTCGTTGAAGTCGCCGTCGCGCTTTCGGGAGAGTGCGCGTCGGCCTTCACAGTGCCGACGCGTAAGAATGTGAGAATGACCACTCCGATGAGCAGAAGGATGCTGCGAATGGCAACGATGCGATCGCCGCGAGTTATGCTTGAGCTCACACCTAGCGGCAACGGATTTCTGTCGGTTCTATATTCCACAAATTGGTCACTCACAAAGTTCGCATTCCCACATCAAACCGAGTTCAAAAGAGCGCAATACGGTGCAATGCGGTTGTCAGCGCCGCTTCGTGCTGGCATTCCGTATCTTTATTGTGGGCACTATACCTTCGTCAATGGCATCGGGCGGCAGGAATTGCCGCCTGCAATGAGGCGTGACAGTCGACAGGCCAGCTTTGCGCGCGACAGAACTGGTCGATATCGGGAGTGGAGTCGTCACCGGCAACAGCCGGCCGTTCTCTGCCCCTCGCGCGTCCAAATCTCTGAGGGCTTTCTCCACTCGATATTTTCGCCGCCTCTTATTTGCCCAACCATCTAAACGAAAAAGGGCAGGATGATGATGACCAATGACTCACCGCACGAGACGAATAAGATCGATCTCGAATGGGCAGCTGATTCATCGGGGGTAAGTGAAAGACATTTGCCTCACTTATTCTCAACTGACCGACGGCGGATGCAGCCACTTGTGGACTGAAAGCGCAGGGGATTCGGTTCTGCCCTTGGGACAACAACGGCGGAGGAAGAGGGCGCAGAACGCCTTTCAAATGGAGTTCTGGAATCGACCGAAGCGGCTATCCGGCCAACCAAAGAGGTGGGCTTCCGCCGTTTTGAGTGAGGCTACAATCGCCATGTGTATCTACATCGCGAGGCTGATATGAAAGTATCGAATGTTGCACGCGCTGTTGCTGTCCTCTGCACCGGCATCTATGCCGGGATTGCATTTGCCTCGGAAAGGCCGGAGTGGGCGTTCTTTGTGCCATTGACCGAAACGGCAACACTGAACACAGTGCCTTCTTCTAGCAGTCCGACTCAATGGAGCGCACCGGGCAGCGGAAAGTCCTACACGAGTAGCCAATTGCAGGATGTGCTGAACCCTCCGGATTGGTATCCAGAAGAGCACCCTCCAATGCCGGAGATCGTGGCGCATGGCCAGAGCACAGGGGCGAACCAACCGCCGATATTACCGTGCGCCCTGTGTCACCTTCCAAATGGTTCTGGCCACGTTGAATCCGCGTCGCTCGCCGGTCTTTCCGCTTCCTACATTGTCCAGCAGTTCGCGGATTTTAGAACTGGCTCCAGGCGCATCGCGGTCGGCAACTCGACGACGATCGGATTTCTCACGTCCTTGAAGAAGAGATATACCGACGACCAAGTGTTGGCTGCTGCGCAATACTTTGCGTCGCTGAAACCACGTCCCTGGATTCGCGTGGTTGAGACTACTGTTGTGGCCAAATCGGTGGTAAGCCCTGAGACTTTGATGAGAACTGCGCTTCCCAATGGCGCTAGAGAGCCGATAGGAGATCGTATCGTCGAACTGCCCGAGAACACCGTGGGCCTTCTAAATCGTGATTCCCATTCGGGATTCATCGCTTATGTACCCCGCGGCAGCATCGCTACTGGCGAGACATTAGTCATGACACCAACTTCAAACGGCACGCCTTCCTGCGCCAGCTGCCATGGCACCAAATTCACCGGCCTCGGCGATGTTCCTCCTATTGCCGGTCGCCCGCCAACCTATTTGGTCCGACAGCTTTGGGGTTTCCAGAGCGGCGAACGTCGCGGGACTTCGGCAGCAATCATGCAGTCAGTGGCATCGAAATTGACAAGCACTGACATGCTGGCGATCGCGGCCTACCTCGCGTCGCGTCCACCTAACTAAAAGAATAGCCGAAGCGCGGAATGGCAGCTTTGAGACCGCCGATCAACCGCCGCCTCGCAAGCATGCGGCGCTGTCAGTAAGTACTCTCAACGCTGTGCGACAAGTACATCCTTGGCTTGCAGCTTTAGCAGATCCGCGCGCATCTCCGTCACCAGTTTCCTCAGCTCACGGATTTCGGCTGCGTGCGATTCGTTGATTCGCTTTTGCTTCTGCACCTCGTTCAGCAACATCGGCGCCAGTTCATCATAGCGCACGCCCTCGATCCTGCCCGCCTCATCGCGAATCACGAGTTCCGGATAGACCTTCGCCACTTCCTCTGCGATCAAGCCGTATTGCACAGCGCCTCTCGGATCACTCTTCAAGTGAAAGCTCACGGGCCGAAGATCCTGAAGCTTCTCAGTGCCGGCACCCATCGGCGCGATCTCTGTCTTATAGCGCTCGGACGATGCCAGTACGCCGAGTTGTCCTTTCGATGTGATGTAGACGGCGCTTCCCGTCACTTTGCTGTTTTCGATGCCTGCGACGTAGGTCGCCACCTGCGTGCTCGAGGTTCCGATCCGAATGATCCCGCTCTCTCCCGCCACGCCCTCGTTGCCGATGTCAATATTGTTACTGCCGTAAGTCAGGTTGTAACCAGCGTTGCTTCCCAACGCAGTGTTGTTTGCCCCCGTCGTGTTTGATAGAAGTGAGCCTTCGCCGAAGGCGGTGTTGTGGTAACCGGTCGTGTTCGCGTACAGCGCGCTGTCTCCCGAAGCGGTGTTGCTGTCGCCATTGGTGTTCGAATAGAGCGAATTGGATCCGGACGCAGTATTGTGGTTGCCTACAGTACTGGAGAAGAGCGCCCCCGCCCCCGAAGCGGTGTTCTGATAGCCGTTCAAGTTCGAATACAGAGCCTGGTATCCTGTGCCAGCGTTGTTGGTTCCCGTCGTATTCTGATTGAGTGCCTGGTACCCGTCCGCAGTGTTGCCGCTGCCACTGCCCGTGACGGCCGGACAAGTCGATTGGAAGGCCCCTTCCGGGCGGGCGCCACCCGACAGAGCAAACGCGCCGGAAGCCGTATTCGCGCTGCCAGTGATACTGCAGGAGAGCGCATTGGTGCCCGATGCGGTGTTGAAGCTTCCGCTTTCGTGGTGAATTAGCGAATCGGTCCCGATGCCGGTATTGCCGTAGCCGGTAGTATTTCCACTGAGGGCTTCGACGCCAACTGCCGTGTTATATGAGCCGGTCTGGTTAAAATACATCGTGGTATACCCGAGCGCGGTATTACCGTTACCCGTATCAACACTTGATTGCAGCGCGAAGAATCCGATGGCAGTCGCGAACTGTTCCTGATTTGCCTGGTCTGCAGCAATTCCGTAGGAAACACTTCCATTGTCTGACCCCGTTCCCGAGCCGTAAGTCAGACCGGCGGCGCCGAACAGCACCGTGGCAGCGATCGCGGATATCGTGTGTGGATGTCTCATGGAGCGGCACCTATGAAGTGTTGGAATTGAGTGTTTCTTGGTCTCGTGACTCTGCGCTGCAGAGCGGTCGATTTAACAAAAGCTAGTTACGCCGTTCGTGACGTAGCGCAACCTTTCCTATTCAAAAGTGTGTCGCCAATCACAGACATCATTAGATTATGTCAAATCGAGCGACTTGTGCGCCGATTTTCGCGGGCGAACAAGTGGTGCGCTTTAGAGAA
>Ga0302325_10027972_pt1 | contig 11676 bp, 6 predicted proteins | sample Palsa_T0_2_FD_201948 | JGI IMG/M metagenome (GOLD analysis project Ga0302325, IMG submission 201948) | Peat permafrost microbial communities from Stordalen Mire near Abisko, Sweden - Palsa_T0_2 | ecosystem: Environmental > Terrestrial > Soil > Palsa > Peat permafrost | place: Sweden: Abisko... | reverse complement strand
CTCAATCCCGGGGTGGTGATGTCCTCAAACTTGCACCTCTTCCGCGAAATCCGGCGCGCCGACGCCAAGTTTCCCGATTCCTCGCTGAACCTCCGAATTTCCTCCAGGCACTAAAGCACGGGTAAGCCCAACAAAATCCTCCACCTTTGCCGTGCTTGACGCCGCGAAAGCCGGCCCGTTCCCTGTCCGCCGTCGCTTCCGCCGCCCGGCGCCGGCCGCCCTACCCACGCTTATTTTGATCGGTGTCATTCAAAATTTTACTTGACAACCTAATCCAAAGGCGTTAGAACCGCGTCACCGCAAGGAGCGTGTACGTTAACGCTCCCTGCAAAAAGGTTTTTCTAGCTGCACAGGGTGGGTTCGCTTTTACATCAAAAACGCCGGAGGGTTAGCTAATGAATTATTACTCTTGTGCTTGGGCTGTGCGGTTCGTCCGCGCTCTGAAACACTGCCGGGTACGCCATCTCCTGATTCTCTCCGTGCTCCTGGCCGGCTTGCCGCTCCTCACCTATGGGCAGGCAACGGTCCTCGGAACGGTCACCGATCCCTCGGGCTCGGTCGTTCCCAATGTGGCCATCACCGTCACCCAGATCGAGACCGGCGAAACTCGCACCAGCACCACCAATGGCGCGGGCGAATACGTCACGCCCGATCTTGCCATTGGCCACTACACCATCGGCGCCAAGGCGTCGGGCTTCAACGGCGAAGAAAAAACTGACATCCTGCTGCAGATCGGCGACCGCACTCGTATCGATTTTGTCATGAGGTTAGGCAAAGCCGAGGAGCGCGTCACCGTGGAAGCCGAAGCTCTAAAGATTCAAACCGATTCCGGTGAGGTCAGCGATGTGATCACCGGGCAACAGGTAGCCGAGCTCGCCACCAACGGGCGCAGCATGTACACGCTATCGGACCTCACCCCCGGGGCATCCAGCCTGCAGAACGATTTCCAGGTGGCCACCTCGGCCGGCGGAGATGCCAACGTGAGCTTCAACGGCCTGCGTGAAGGCCACAACATCTACCTCATCGATGGCGGTGAAGACGACGATCGCGGCGGCGGCGGCGGTTCCAGCGTGATGCCCTCCATGGACGCGATTGCCGAGTTCCGCGAGCTCACTTCCAACTACAGCGCCGACTACGGCCTGTCCTCGGCCGCAAGCATCAGCACGGTCATCAAGTCCGGGACCAAGACGTTGCATGCTACGGGATGGTGGTTCGGACGCAATAACGCCCTCGACGCGCGCAATTTCTTCAACCCGGCTCCTAACCCGGTTGCCGAATTGCGGTTCAACACCGAGGGATTCAACGTGGGCGGCCAGGTTCCCGCGTTCAAGAGCCATCCCACTTTCTTCTTCTACAACATGGAATGGCGCGAATTGATTCAAGGCGGTTTGCTGAACCAGCCGGTTCCTCCCACCAGTGAGTACTCCGGTGTGTTTCCCAGTACAATTCCGATTACTGTCCCCACCGCTGCCATCGCCTCCGCTTCGGTGCTCGCAAGAAATTGTCCCGGTGACACGCTTCCCGCCGGAGTGGTGCAAGGTTCGCCTTTCCCCGGCAACGCGATCCCGTCGTGCATGATCGACCCCAATGCCACATCGGTTTTGCAGGCCGGCATTTTCCCGGCTCCTACCACCGGCACGTCGTTTCAGGGTGGCAACAATTCGCCGACCACGGTGCGAGAGGAAATCGCTCGGGTCGACCATCAGTTCAGCGATAAGTTCTCTATTTTCGGGCACTGGATCTCCGAACAGGTCCTCCAGGGCTACGGCACCTCGCAGTGGAGCGGCGATAACGTCCCCACCGCTCACAATACCTTCGGCAATCCGTCGTACAGCGCCGTGATTCACACCACTTACGTGATCAACTCGAACCTGCTCAACGAGGCATCCTTCAACTACAACGGGAACCGCATTGCCATCCTCCCGGAAGGCATCGTCTCTGCACCCTCCAGTTTCGGGTTTAATCGTGTGTTCACCGGCCCCAACGCCGACGACCGTATTCCTTCGATCAAGCTGGACAACACCGGAACAAATTACACCACCAACTGGATGCCGTGGAACAATATCGCGAACGATTACCAGCTTCGCGACGACATCTCCCTGACCAAAGGTACCCATCAGATCAAATTTGGCGCCAGCTGGGCTCTTTACAAAAAGGTCCAGAACGTCTTCGCCAACACACAAGGTGGGTTCGACTTCAACGGCCTCTATACCGGAAATGACTTTGCCGACTTCCTGCTCGGCACCGCCAACGGATATACCGAGGACGCGGTTCACGACAGCGGTCACTGGAACAACATTTCTCCCGCCGTCTACGTTCAAGACAACTGGCGTGCAACGCATCGCCTCACTTTGAACCTTGGATTGCGGTGGGATGGAATTCCGCACACCTACGAGGCCAACAACCGCGCATCGGACTTTTATCCCAGTCTCTACAATCCCTCCAATGCCGCCGTCTTTCTTCCGGACGGCACCATCGACCCGGTCAATACTCCAGCAGCCGCCTTGGGCACCAGTCCCAATTCGATCCTGGCGGGATACCAGTTCTATTTGAATGGCGTCGGTGTCGCCGGCAAGAACGGAATCTCCAACGGTCTGGTGAAAAACTCGTGGGCTGCTTTTGGTCCACGACTCGGGGTCGCCTACGACCTGACCGGTAACGGCAAGACCGTTCTCCGCGGCGGATTTGGCATCATGTACGAACGCATCCAGGGCAACGACATGTACGACGCGGCCACCGATGTCCCGTTCAGCGCCAACGCCACGTTCAGCAACGTCCTGCTGTCCAATCCCAAAACGAACGTCGCTACCGGGGTCACCATCAGCCCCTCGTCCTTGCCCATTGTTGTGGCCAGCATCACCGGCCTCAGCGCCAACAACTACAAGCTGCCCACCAGCTACCAGTACAGCGCTGGCGTCCAGCATGAATTCAGGCCCGGAACCGTCTTGTCCCTGGCCTACGTCGGAAACCAGAACCACAACCAGAACGAATATATCGAGACCAATCTGCCGCCGCTGTCGGACATACCAGGGCTGCTCGCGACCAATGGTGCGGCTTACAACCAGGAGGTCCAGTATCTCGGTTTCCGTTCCATCAAGATGGCCGAGGACGTTGCCAACTCGCACTACAATTCGTTCCAAGCGGAGTTACACGAGCAATTGAGGGGTGGGCTCTCGGTGCAGGTTGCCTATACCTGGGCTCGAGCCATCGATCCCACCACCGGCGGCGGCAACAGCTACGACCTCGACGCCGTTTCCAATCCTTACGTCGGGTCAGCCTACGACCAGGGGCCGTCGATTTTCGACCGCACCAACGTCGGATTCGCCAACTTCGTCTACCCGATTCCTTTCCTGAAGAACAGTGAGAATGCTCTTCTCCGATCGGTAGTCGGTGGGTGGGCGGTTTCGGGAATTGTCCTGATCGAATCCGGAGCGCCCCTTAACGTCTCGCTGGCCAGCGGAACTCTGGATGGCCAACTCAACATTTGCAACGTCGTTCAGAACTGCTCCAATCGGCCGGACGTATCTGGGCCGATCTCTTATCCGCACACCGTGGGTGAGTGGTTCAACACGGCGGCCTTTACCGCGCCCGCTTCCGGAACATTCGGTGACCTCACCCGTAACGCCTTGCGCGGTCCGGGTCGCGATAACTGGAACCTGTCAATCCACAAGGACTTCATGATCAACGCGGAGCGCGGATCGATGTTCGAGATCCGCATCGAGTCCTTTAACACCTTTAACCATCCCCAGTTCAAGGGCGACGACAACAACGGAGGCATCGGTACCACCTTCGGTGGCAGCAACTTCGGAGTAATCACTTCCGCATATGACCCGCGGGAGTTCCAACTCGGAGCGAAGTTGTTCTTCTAGTCGGTCGGCTTTGAAGTTGTACGTGGCATTTGCCCCGCTCACGTCACCCCCGTGAGCGGGGCATTGCCTTGTTAGGGGCCAGCGGCTAGTCTCCCAACCGTATGGATAAACACTTCAATTCGACGCGGTGGACGTGCAGGCTCGTTGCTGCGGTGCTGTTCTTGCCGGTCGTTGTCCCAAGCGGGGCGAGTGCGCAGGCATCCAGCCCGGCCGATGCCATGGCACTCGAACAACAAGGAAAATTGGCTGAAGCCGCCGAAGTTTGGCGCGCTGTCATCCAGAAAGACCCTCACGACGCTGGGGCTTTCGCCAGCCTGGGCGTGATTCTCTCCAAGGAACATAAATATCCGGAAGCGGCTTCCGCCTATGAAAAGGCGATCGCCCTGAATCCGCAGTTGCCCGGAATTCAACTGAATCTGGGATTGGCCGAGTTCAAGCAAGGGCACTTCCAGGAAGCGATCGCACCGCTCCGCGCCGCGTCAGCAGCGGATCCGCGTAACCAGCAGGCGTCCACGCTGCTCGGTCTGAGCTGCTACGGCGCAAAGCGTTTTGAAGAGGCCATCAAATATCTCGAACCCGCCGCCAAATCCGATCCCACCAACGCCGAGCTCCACGGAGTGCTGGCGCAGAGCTGCCTCTGGGCAAAAAAGTACTCCTGCGCGTTGGACGAATTCCATCACCTTCTGCAACAGAATCCCGATTCCGGCACCGCCCACATTCTGCTGGGGGAAGCGCTGGACGGGCTGGGAAGAACTTCCGATGCCATCGCTGAATTTCAGGCCGCGGAGAAATCTGCATCCCCGGATCCCAACCTCCATTTTGGCCTCGGTTACCTGTACTGGAAGTCTCACCAATACGACCAAGCCTGGAACGAGTTTCAAACCGAGTTAGCCATCGATCCCAACCATGCTCAATCCCTGGCTTATTTGGGAGACATCGCATGGAAGGCGACCAATCCGGACCAGGCTCTCCCCCTGCTCAAGAAGGCTATCGAACTCAACAGCGACATTCGCATCGCCTACCTCGATTTGGGCGCCGTTCTGGCGCTACGGGGACAGTACCCGGACGCCGTCACCGCTCTTCAGCGTGCGGTGTATTTGGATCCGGCCGAGCCCGGCGCGCACTATCGATTGGCGCGGTTGTACCAAGTCATGGGAAATGCTGCGGCGGCCCGGAAGGAATTCGCCACAGTTCGCGACCTGCACCAAAAGGCCGATGATCCCCTGCTGTCCAAAATGTCGGCTGCGCCGCCTCCGCTCCCTTAATAGGTGCGGCGGAATTGTGGTGAAATCATGAAGTACGAGAACGAGTATGTGGTCGACGCGGCAACGGTCTTCGTATTCGCGGCAAGGGCAGCCAACGCGCTGGCGAAATAGAGCAAATGGCAATTCACACACGATAGGGGACCTATGAACTTCTCATTCCGAACAAGTTTACTGGCGCTCAGCCTTGCGATCCTCGGCCTTGCGCTGTTTCCAGTTGCCGCACAGGTGGATTCAACGCGCAACGCCCCTTCGCGGCCGTGGATGAACCGCGATCTTTCTCCTGACGACCGGGCGTCTTTGGTGCTTAAGGAAATGACCGTCGATGAAAAAGTCTCCCTCCTGCATGGGACCGGCATGGTCGGTCTCAGCCCGATGAGCCCGCTCGCCGCGAAATCCAATGGCGGCGCCGGATACGTGGTAGCCATTCCACGTTTGGGGATTCCTGGCATTCAGATGTCTGACGCCGCTTACGGCGTGCGCAACAGCGGCGAGAATGGCCGCTATTCCACGGCGCTCCCGAACGATCAAGCCGGAGCGGCGAGCTGGGACTTGGATGCCGCGTACGAATATGGCGCGCTGATCGCTCGCGAGTTGCGAGCCCAGGGCTACAACATGTCATTGGGCGGAGGCGTCAACCTCACCCGCGAGCCCCGCAACGGACGTACTTTCGAATATATGGGCGAAGATCCCGTACTGGCCGGAAAAATGGTCGCGCAAGTCATGAGGGGCGAGCAGGCGCAACACCTAATCGGCGACATCAAACACTACGCGCTGAACGATCAGGAAAGCGGACGAAACGCCGTCAACGTCAACATCGATAAGCGGTCAATGAGGGAAAGTGATCTGCTGGCTTTCGAGATAGCCGTGCGCGAGTCCGATGCGGCCGCAGTGATGTGCGCGTACAACCGCGTGAATGGCGACTACGCGTGCGAAAACAAATACCTGTTGAACGATGTGTTGAAGAAAGATTGGGGCTTCAAAGGCTTTGTAGTGTCGGACTGGCAAGGCACCCACAGTACCGCCAAGGCCTCCGCCGCCGGCTTGGATCACGAGGAACCCGGCGAAATCTTCTATGGCGGCGCCATGAAAAAAGCCGTCGAGTCCGGTGAGGTGCCCATGGCAGAACTGGATGAACACGTACGCCGCATCCTACGCTCCATGTTTACGAGCGGCGTTATCGACGACCCTCCGCAAAAGAGCGTCGTGGATGTGCAGGGCGGTTTCGACGTAGCTCAGAAGATCGAAGAACAGAGCGCCGTGCTGCTGCGGAATGAGAACTCCCAACTCCCCCTCGACGCTTCCAAAATTTCCAGCATTGCGGTGATCGGTGCGCACTCCGACGTCGGCATGATCTCCGGCGGCGGGTCTGCCCAGGTCGATCCCCCGGGCGGAAACGCCATAATGCCGCCCGGTCAGGGCCGAACGAAATGGCAGGACCACGTTTGGTTCCCGACGTCGCCTCTGAAGGCAATTCGAGCCCAGGCTCCTCACGCGAATGTTCAGTTTGACCCGGGTACGAATCCCGATTCCGCAGCCGCCCTGGCAAAGGTCGCTGACGTCGCCATCGTTTTCGCCTCACAGTGGGAGAGCGAGGGAATGGACCTCGACACTCTCTCCCTTCCTGAACACCAGGATGATTTGATCGCCAGGGTCGTAGCCGCAAATCCGCACACCATCGTGGTCCTCGAGACCGGAAGCCCGGTCACCATGCCTTGGGTCAACCAGGTGAGTGCCATCCTCGAAGCGTGGTACAGCGGCAGCCGCGGTGCCGACGCCATCGCCCGTTTGATTTTCGGCGAAGTGAACCCCAGCGCAAAACTTCCCATTACTTTCCCGCTGCGTGACGCCGATCTGCCGCACCCCGCCGTCGTCAAGCCTCCTCGAGCGTCCACCACCGCCGATGGCGATCCTGACGCTTGGAAAAAAATTGCAGCGGGCTTGCCGCCATTCCAGATCACCTACGACGAAGGGCTGAAAGTGGGGTACAAGTGGTACGACGCGGAGCAAAAGCAGGTGTTGTTTCCCTTCGGCTACGGTCTTTCCTACACCACCTATCGATATTCCGATCTCAAAGTGACGCCCGGAAAGAGTCTCCATCTGAGTTTCACCGTAGCTAACACCGGCAATCGCGCCGGATCGGAGATTGCCGAGGTCTACGCCGCAATGCCGCAAAATACCGGAGAACCGCCGAAGCGCTTGGTGGGTTGGAGCAAAGTGAAGCTGGCTGCGGGAGAGAGCAAGGAGGTAACGATTGAAGTCGACCCAGAGTACTTGTCTATTTTCAATGTCGATCGAGATGCGTGGCAGTTGGTCCCCGGAGACTACACGCTAATGGTGGGCGCTTCGTCGCAGAGCCTGCCGCTGAAACAATCCGTCAACTTGAAATAGCTGGCGCGAATTCAGTTAACGCTTGGCCGATGGCGCGCGGCAACCCACCCACGGCCATGCCGCGTTGGGGATATATGGCAGGCGAGCCGCTATCTCACGCCCAGCAGCGTATCCACCGTTAATTGATCCAGCCGCTCGTACCGCAAACGCTTCTTCAGGATCTCGTCTTTGTCAAACACCTGGCTCAGCAGCCGGGACGCTCCCTCTTTTGAGTGGCGACCTACCTTGGCAGCCCCGTTTCCATTGCCGGAAATTTCACTCAGGATCGCTTGAATCTCCGCGTCGGCTCTCCACTGCAGCGCCTTTTCTTTCAGGATCAGGTAAGTCCGCATGCAGCCGCGCGCGAAGTCTTTCACCCCGTCATAATCCTCGGTCCGGTAAGCATGCGCGTCGAAGTGGCGTGGTCCCTGGTAGCCCACATCCTCGAGAAACTTCACCAGCCAGAATGCGGATTTCAGGTTGGACGACCCGAAACGAAGATCCTGGTCGTAGCGGCCCGGCATTTGATCGTTCAGATCGATATGAAAGAGTTTGCCCGCATCCCACGCCTGCGCCACGGCGTGCATGAAATTCAGCCCGGCCATTTGCTCGTGCGCCACTTCGGGATTTACGCCCACCATTTCAGGATGATCGAGCGTGGGAATGAAGCCCAGGTACTGCCCGGTGGTGGCCATGTAGATGTCGGCTCGCGGTTCGTTGGGCTTGGCTTCCAAAGCAAACTGGTAACCGTATCCGCGCTCGATGCTGTATTCGCAAAGATAGTTGATCGCCTCGCGCAGTCGCTTGATCGCCTCATCCGCCCGGCGGCAAGCGTCGGTTTCCACCCCTTCCCGGCCGCCCCACAAAACGAAGATCTTCGCGCCGAGTTCCGCGCCAATGTCCATCGCCCGCATGGTTTTCTGGATCGCGTAGGCGCGCACCTCCGGATCGTTCGCCGTGAACGCTCCGTCGCGGAAAATCGGATGGAAGAACAGCGAAACCGTCGCCATCGGCACCACCATCCCATTCGCCTCGCAGGCCTTTCGGAAAGAGCACACGATGCAGTCGCGTTCCGCGGCGGTCGCTTCGATCGGTACTAAATCGTTATCGTGTAGGTTAACGCCCCAGGCGCCCACTTCCGCCAGCATCTCCACAATCTCAATCGGGGAGATCGCCGGCCGCACAAAATCTCCAAACGGATCACGCCCGCGATTGCCCACGGTCCACAGGCCGAAGGAGAATTTGTCTTCTCCGCGTGGCTGGTAATCATTCTTGGTCGGCATTACGTGTCTCCACGGCGCAGCAGTCCGCTAATAGAACGCATTTCACCGCGCGATTGTTTCATTCCACGTGAAAAAAACCGCCCTGCCGAGTCTGCCGAGGCCATCCACTCCACGGCCGAATCCCTTGCCTCGGCTACCGTGTGGGTCAGCTCCCGCACCGATATCGCTAGCGGGGAGAGAGCCTCGAATGGGTCGCTTTTGCGTACGCCGGCGGTCCGCTAGGCTTGGTAGCGGAGCCAAATGGGGTATCACCGTGTACGTTAACGATAGCCATACTACCACGCGCCCATCCGATTCCAAGCGCACTATCAAGTTTATGCAATGAAAGGAGTTATTCGATGCCGGGGCGCTAATTGGTCTCGCCGGTCGACCTAATTCACCGCGGGACCCCGCCGCCAGAAAGTACGTAGGTGGTTATCTTATCAAGCTTGATATTCGCGTGCGTGGAGGTGAGCGTCACAGCTCCATCGTCATGGCGCGTGGCGTCCACATTTTTGATTAGCAGGCGGTGCTTCGAAATGTTCGACGCCGGCGACGCCGTCTCCGGACCCTGGTCTTTGTTCGAGTCTCGGCCAGGAAATGGCTGGGAAGCCGGGTTATTCGCATCCGGATATGTGCCGGCCCCATTCCAATTTCGCGGGCTTTGCGCGGCATCCGCGGGCTGGTAGGAGAGTTTCTGATCCGCGATCGGTTCCGGCGGATAATACCAGCCCGTCAGGTAAGCCTTGATCGGCGTCGATCCCTTCTTCCATTGCGCGGAATCCATCCGAATCGCCAGGCGCGAAGGTTCGCTGGCAGACTTCGCCGCTGATTCGGTCACTTCTCCCGACAATACCGCGTCACGCGGAATCACCACGCTATCCACCAGGGTGGCGACCACCAGTTTCGCCTGCACCTTGGTTCCCACAGGAGTAGCGCCCGCAATCACGTTTTGCCGCAGGGCTATCGGGAATTCATGCGCCTCTGACGAAATCGGGGGCGTTGCAGCAAGCTGTTGGCCGCGCAACACTGCCGAGCCGAGAATCGCCACTAACCCAAAGATTCCGGCCAGAATCTCTTTCCTTAACATGGGTGCCTCCTTGACTCGACGAAGGCCCGATACCCCATTCATATTAGCCTTCGCCGCTGACCCATTCAAGCGTTGCACCGGCGCGGTTCGTCGGCATACACTTGGCGCGCTCGCGCTGCTGGTCATTGGCAAAAACAGGCGTGTTGAGCTGGGATAGCTGCCCAGAAGACGAGTCGTGAGTTCGTGAAACTTGTCTGCCCTGGCGGAAATCGTTCACCGACTCCGTTTACCTGTCACCTTTGCGCCAAAAATAGCATCCAAGTAATCGGGAAATAAATAGGCTCATAGGCCACACTGCACCTGTAGCTCACACTGTGCTCCGGCAGAATCGGATGGCCAGCAATGAAGGGGCAGAGGAGATTCGAACACATGAGTAATTTCAATCGCGCCGCCGAGTTCTCCACGCATCGGTTGGGCAAGCAGGTTTTGGTTTTCTTGCTATCGCTGGGCCTGTTGTTTACGGCCTGCCCTCTAACCGTGGCCGCCTCTCCCGCGCCGCAAGATCAGGCCCAAGCGCAAGCGCCGCCCGACCAGGCCCAGGCGCCTCCCTACACCACCCAGACCCCCGACCAGTTGCAGCGGTTGGTGGCGCCGATTGCCCTGTATCCGGATTCGTTGGTGGCGCAGGTTCTTGCCGCGTCCACGTTTCCTGAGCAAGTGGTCGAGGCCGACCGCTGGGTCCAAGCGCATCCCGATCTGAAGGGCGACGCTTTAGGTCAAGCGGTGGACCAACAGCCCTGGGACCCCAGCGTCAAGGCGCTTGCAGCATTTCCATCCGTTCTTGGAAATATGGACAAGAACCTCTCCTGGACTTCATCCTTAGGCGACGCCTACTACAACCAGCAAAGCGATGTGATGGATGCTGTGCAGTTCATGCGCCAGAAAGCCGAGCAAGCCGGCAATCTGAAAACCACCCCGCAGCAAAACGTCCAGAACCAAGGCTCCACAATCGAGATCGTTCCTGCAAACCCCGACGTGGTTTACGTTCCCGCCTATGATCCGTGGCAGATTTACGGATATCCCATCGTAGGGTGGCCGGGCTGGTACCCCTATCCAGGAATTTGGTATGACGGTCCTTATCTCTCCTTCGGGCTCGGATTCGGAATCGGCTTCTTCGGAGGTTATGGCTGGGGATGGGGTGGTTGGGGCTTCGACTGGCACAATCGATATGCGCTCTATAACCACGGCAGGTACTACTCCCGCAGCAACACGTTTTACAACCGCGGCAATTTCTACCGGGGCGGCGGAGTTCGCGGCGGAGCGTACGGAGCACGTGGCGGAGCGTACGGCGCACGCGGCGGAGAGAATCGGCCTTTCAACGGCGACAACCGGGCCGCTCGAGGCTACGCTGCACCCCGCGGCCAAAGCGGCACCCGCTCTGGAGCCTTCAGCGGCTACAACCATGGCGGCGAGGAACGCGGTTTTTCCTCGCGCGGACAAGCCAGCTTCGGTGGCGGAGGATTTCGCGGTGGCGGTGGTGGCGGTGGCGGCAGGCATCGTTAATCGAAGTTTCGGCCGACTCATCGGAACATAGTGAAATTTGGAAGCGGAGAGTGATTCATATGCAGCGAGCCAAGCTGAATTTCGGCAATTCTTTCTATCGGTCAAATTTTTTTAGATTAGCCGCGGTCTTCATTCTTTCGGCTGCGTGCTTCCCGGCGCGCTCGATGGCCCAAAAACCGGGCCAGAAAACATTTTCATCCCCGGAAGACGCTAGCGAAGCGCTCGTCACCGCCTCGCAAAATAATGACGAAAAAGCGATGCTCGAAATCCTGGGACCGGACGGAAAGCAAATCGTATCGTCCGGAGATGACACCGAGGAC
>Ga0302325_10027971_pt1 | contig 11676 bp, 8 predicted proteins | sample Palsa_T0_2_FD_201948 | JGI IMG/M metagenome (GOLD analysis project Ga0302325, IMG submission 201948) | Peat permafrost microbial communities from Stordalen Mire near Abisko, Sweden - Palsa_T0_2 | ecosystem: Environmental > Terrestrial > Soil > Palsa > Peat permafrost | place: Sweden: Abisko... | reverse complement strand
TCTTGGGGCGATTGGATCGGCTTCCCGCGCCTCAGCGTGCGGCGTTGGCAACGGCGTTTGGGCTGGACCAGGGCGAGCCGCCTGATCGGTTCATGGTCGGACTCGCGGTGCTCGGGCTCATGTCGGAGGTCGCCGAAGAGATGCCGACGGTCTGCGTGGTTGATGACGCGCAATGGCTCGACCGAGCCTCGATCCAGGCGCTGGCGTTTGTGGCGCGACGTCTGCTTGCCGAGCGGGTGCTGCTGGTATTCGCGGTGCGGGAGCCCAACGATGAGCAGGAGCTGAGCGGACTTCCCGAGCTCGGGGTCTCGGGACTGAGCGATCGCGATGCCCGGGCACTGCTGGACTCGGTGATCGGCGGCCCCGTGGATGAGCGGGTGCGTGACCGGATCGTCGCCGAGACGCGCGGCAACCCGCTGGCGCTCCTTGAGTTACCGCGCGGTTTGACACCAGCCGAACTGGCCGGCGGCTTTGCGCTGCCCGACGCACTGGCGCTCACGAGCAGCATCGAAAAGAGCTTCTGTCGCCAAGTCTCGCGCCTGCCATCCGCAACGCGGCTGCTGGTGCTGATTGCGGCCAGCGAGCCGCTCGGCGATCCGGTTGCGGTGTGGCGCGCAGCCGACTACCTTGCCATCGATATCGGCAGCGCGACCCCGCCGGCCGCCGGGCTGGTCGACTTCGGTGCTCGCGTGCGGTTTCGCCACCCTCTGGCCCGATCCGCGGTCTACCGGGCGGCCTCACCCGATGAGCGTCGGGCCGCTCATGGTGCTCTGGCGCACGTCAGCGACCCCTGCGTCGAGCCCGATCGCCGCGCCTGGCACCGCGCGCAGGCGAGTTCCGGTGTCGACGAGGAGATTGCCGCCGAACTGGACCGTTCGGCCGGCCGAGCGCGCGCTCGCGGCGGGCTGGCTGCGGAGGCGGCATTCCGTCAGCGCGCCGCGGAGCTAACGCCCGACCCAGCACGCCGGACCGAGCGCGCGCTCGCCGCCGCCCAGGCCAAGCACGCTGCTGGCGCGCCGGACGCCGCTGCCGGCCTGCTCGCCATCGCGGAGGCGGGACAGCTCGACGAGCTTGGGCAGGCCCGGGTAGACATGCTGCGAGGCCGGATCGCGTTCGCCTCCGGGCGAGGCGGCGACGCCGCATCGTTGTTGCTGCGCGCCGCTACCCGCCTGCACCCGCTCGATCCGAGGCTGGCCCGCGATACCTATCTGGAGGCCTTCTCAGCGGCGCAGTTTGCTGGACAGATCGCAACCAACGTGGGGGTCCCCGAGGTCGCCAGAGCCGCACGCGGCGCGCCGCAGACCCATCCGCGCCGCGCCTGCGACATCCTGCTTGACGGACTTGCGGTCCGCTTCACGGACGGCTACGCCGCCGGCGTCCCACTGCTGCGCCGGGCACTCGCTGCGTTTCGCCGTGAAGAGATATCGACCGAGGACGAGCTCAGGTGGATGTGGCTGCCGTGCCGCGCCTCAGTGGACCTGTGGGATGACGAAACCTGGGACGTCCTGGGCGACCGTCACGTCAAGCTCGCTCGCCAGACCGGGGCGCTGACGGTCCTCCCTCTCGCACTCAGTATGCGGGTGTGCGCGCTCACATTCATGGGTGGCGTTGCGGCTGCAGCGCCACTCACCGAGGAGGTCCAAGCCGCCGCCGAGGCGACCGGAAGCCAGCTCCCTCCCTACGGGAGCTTGATCATCGCGGCCTTCCGCGGACCGAACGCTGACGGCTCCGAGCTGATCCAGGCGACGATCGACCAGGCGCAGTCCGCAGGCCAGGCTGTCGGTGTGGGAGCCGCCCATTGGGCGAGCGCAGTGCTCCACAACGGCGCCGGCCGCTACCGAGAGGCCATGGCCGCTGCTCTCGATGCCAGCCGGCATCACGAAGAAATGGGCTTCTGCAACTGGAGCCTCGCTGAACTGATCCTGGCGGCCGTTCGCTGCGGCGAGTTCAACGATGCAACTACGGCCCTGGAAAAGCTGTCTGCAATAACACGCGCCAGTGCCACCGACTGGGCGCTCGGGGTCGAAGCGCGGTCGCGAGCGTTACTCAGCGATGGCGATACCGCGGATCGCCTCTACTTAGAGGCGATTGAGCGTCTCGCCGCAACTCGCATCCGTGTTGAGCTCGCGCGCGCCCATCTCCTCTACGGTGAGTGGCTACGGGTGGAGCGCCGCCGGGCCGACGCCCGTCGACACCTGCAGATCGCGCACGGCATGTTCACGACGATGGGCATCGCGCTATTCGCCGAACGGGCCGAGCGCGAGCTACTCGCGGCCGGAGTCGCCGCCCGTGCGCCTGCCGTGAAGGCCGAGGAACGTCCGCCGGGCGAGGCCCTCGAGACTCTCACCGCCCAGGAAGCGCGGATCGCGCGCATGGCTCGCGACGGACTGTCCAACCCGGAGATCGGCGCCCAGCTGTTCATCAGCCCGCGAACTGTCAAGTACCACCTGAGCAAGGTCTTCACAAAGCTCGGACTCAGCTCTCGCCGTGAACTCGCCCTGGCACTTCAGGACAGTTGACGGGGGGACCGCGTCGCCAAGATTGGCGTTGCGGTGCACTCGCGGCACTGCCCATCTGCACTGTCCCCCGGCGGATGCGAGACCCCGCTAGGCGCTCGATACTCATCCACATGGCCTCGTCACACACCGTCCACCTCAACCACGCCAGTGATCCTCTATGAGCCCTTTGCCGCGGTTAGCCAGAGCACGCCGTCACTCCCTCCGCGCTCCGGCGCGAACGGCACCGTCGATCCGCCGGCCAATCACCAGCCGCAGATCGCGAGTTACACCGATCGGCGCGGTCGCCCGTGGCGTCGCCGCTGGTGGCATCGGCACCGTTGCGATGGACATGTTGTGGTTCACCCGTTACCGGCGCGGCGGCGGTGATGCCGGCTTTGCCGAATGGGAGTTCTCGTCGAACGTCTCGAGTTGGGACAGCGCTCCGGCGCCGGCACAGGTCGGCAAGCGACTGGTGGAGGGGCTTTTCGCTCTCCACCTCGCACCGAAGCGCGCAGCGCTGGTCAACAACGTCACCCACTGGGGATACGGGCTGCTCGGCGGCGCGCAGTATGGGATCGTCGCAGGGTCTCTGCGCACCTCGCGAATCCGCTACGGCCTGCCATTCGGCGCCGGCGTATGGGCCACCAGCTACATCGTCCTGCCTGCGGCCAAGCTGTACAAGCCCATCTGGGAATACGACTCCACGACGTTGGCGAAGGACCTGAGCGCCCACCTCGTCTATGGCTTGGGCACCGCCACAGCCTTGCGGTTGCTCTCAGCATCCACGGCGCGTAAAGGCTGACGGAGCGAACTCACCTGACCACGCGGGGCTCATTGTCCCCCGCAGCGAAAAAGGAACTGTTATGCCACGCACTGTTGCAGATGTTCTGGTTGCGACGCTCAAGGCGTCCGGCGTGAAACGGGCCTATGGGCTCCCTGGAGATTCGCTCAACGGGTTCACCGACGCTCTTCGGCGGGACGGCGATATCATCTGGGAGCACGTTCGCCACGAGGAGGCGGCTGCATTTGCCGCCGCCGGCGAAGCGGCCGTCACGGGCCAACTCGCGGTATGCGCGGCGAGTTGTGGTCCGGGCAACCTCCATCTGATCAACGGCCTGTTCGACGCGAACCGCAGCCGGGTGCCCGTTCTCGCCATCGCAGCGCACATCCCGCGAGATGAGATCGGCGCGTCCTACTTCCAGGAAACACATCCGCAGGAGCTCTTTCGCGAGTGCAGCGTGTACTCGGAGCTCGTCAGTGTGCCCGAGCAGTTGCCGCGGGTAATGGAGATCGCGATGCGGTTTGCGATCGAGCGAAGCGGCGTCGCGGTGGTCGTCGTCCCGGGTGAGATCTTTCTGCATGACGCTGGCCACGACAGCCGGCCTGGTGTGGTCCGAGCCAGCTCGTCGGTGGTGCGACCGACGGATGAGGCGCTGGCGTCTGCCGCAGCAGTTCTCAACAGCGCTGAGCGCGTCACGATCCTTGCGGGCGCCGGTTGTCAGGGAGCCCACGACGAGCTGATCACGCTTGCCGGTGCTCTCAGGGCACCGATCGTTCACGCCCTGCGCGGCAAGGAATTCGTGGAATATGACAACCCCTATGACGTCGGCATGACTGGTCTGCTGGGGTTTGTGTCGGGTTACCGGGCGATGGAACACTGCGACGCGTTGTTGATGCTCGGGACTGACTTCCCCTACCGGCCGTTCTATCCCGAGAACGCGCGCGTGGTGCAGGTCGACATCCGAGGCGAGCACATCGGACGTCGCGCCCCGGTTGAAGTGGGGTTGGTGGGGACAGTGAAGGACACGATCGACGCGTTGCTCCCTCTGCTGTCGAGCGCGCGCGATGCAACCCATCTGGGCCAGATGACCTCGCACTATCGCCGCACTCGTGGGCGCCTTGACTCGCTGGCGCAGAGCCGCGGAGATCGCGGGCCGATCCATCCGCAGACCCTCGCGGTGGCGCTGGACCGACTCGCCACGGACGATGCCGTGTTCCTCGCCGACGTTGGGACACCGACCCTCTGGGCCGCGCGTTACCTGCGGATGAACGGCCGGCGGCGGCTGATCGGCTCGTTTAATCATGGGACGATGGCTAACGCCCTACCCCAGGCTATCGGGGTGCAAGCGTCCCATCCCGGACGTCAGGTGGTGACGCTCTCTGGTGACGGTGGGCTGGCGATGCTGCTCGGGGAGCTGCTCACACTTCATCAGCAGCGGCTGCCGGTGAAGGTCGTCGTGCTGAACAACGGGGCACTCTCGTTCGTCGAGCTAGAAATGAAGGCCAATGGCATCGTCAACTATGGCACCGATTTGCAGAACCCGAGTTTTGCGGAAGTGGCTCGCGCGGTCGGATTGCGCGGCGTACACATCGAGCATCCCTCCGAGCTCGACGACGGCCTGCAGGCGGGTCTGGCGCATGACGGACCGGCGGTGATCGAAGTCATGACGACGCGGCAAGAGCTATCGATCCCGCCGAAGATCACGGCTCAGCAGGCCAGCGGATTCACGCTGTGGGCGACGCGCAGCATCCTGTCCGGGCGCGGAGACGAGGTGCTCGAGGTCGCTAAGACCAACATCCGGGAGCTCGCCCTCGAATGATCCCGGACCCTGAACGTCCTCCCCAGTCTCGATCCGAGCGCAACCCGCGCAACCCCACTGACTAGCTTCGAGGAGCCTCTACCGTGAGCAGCACCACGACCCGCACCCAACAATCTCATCGTGTTCTGGACGGTCTTGCCGAGATCACCAGGCCACTGGAGAACCTCTATCGGGATCTGCACGCCAACCCGGAGCTCTCCAACCAGGAGCATCGAACCGCCGCAAAGGCCGCTGAGCAGCTTGACTGGGCTGGCTGCGAAGTGACGACCGGCGTCGGGGGAACCGGTGTGGTCGGGGTGCTCCGCAACGGTGATGGGCCGACAGTGATGCTCCGCGCCGACATGGATGCGCTCCCCGTCAAGGAGGCGACCGGGCTGCCTTATGCGAGCAACGTGACAGCCACTGGGCCGGACGGTCATGACGTGCCCGTTATGCACGCCTGCGGCCACGACATGCACATCACCTGGCTATCGGGTGCCACGAAGCTACTCGCCAAGAACCTCGATGCGTGGCAGGGGACGGTCGTGTCTGTCTTTCAGCCTGCGGAAGAACTGGGCACCGGCGCCCAGGCGATGATCGACGACAAGCTGTTTGAGCGATTTCCCAAGCCCGACGTGATCCTCGGGCAGCACGTGATGCCGCCGCCCGCCGGTCAGATCAGCTACCGCCCGGGAGTCACCCAGTCCGAGGAGGACAACATCGAGGTGAGGATGATCGGCCGGGGCGGTCATGGTGCGTGGCCGGAGTCGACCGTGGACCCCATCGTGATGGCGGCCTCCGCGGTACTACGGATGCAGACGATCGTCTCCCGCGAGACCCCTGCCAGTGAGGCAGTCGTCGTGACCATCGGTGCGCTCCACGCTGGGAACAAGGGCAACGTCATCGCCGACGAGGCGGTGCTGAAGATCAACGTCAGGACGTTCGACGATACGGCTCGTTCGCGAGTCCTCAGCGCGATCGAGCGGATCATCAAGGCCGAGGCCGCGGCATCGGGCGCTCCGAAGCCGCCGGTGTTCAACTACTTCGACCGCTTCGCGCTCACCGTCAACAATCCTCGCCAGACCAAGCAGGTCGCGGAGGCGTTCCGCGCTTACTTTGGCACCGATCGCGTCGACGAGCTTCAGGACCCGCTACCGGTGAGCGAGGACTTCGGCTCGTTCGGGACTGAGTGGGGTGTGCCATCGGTCTTCTGGTACGTCGGCGGCACTGATCCCGCCCTGTACCGGCGGGCGGAGAAGGCAGGCCGGATCGCCGAGGACGTCCCGACGAACCACAGTTCGAAGTTCGCCCCGGTTCTCCATCCGACCCTTGAAGCGGGCGTCGAGGCGATCACAACCGCGACGCTCAGCTACGTTGGTCGTTAGCCCGCACGCACCAGAACCAAATAATGAACCGAAGGCGGTCAGGTGCCAACCGAACTAGTGCTACTCGGAACCGCTGGCGCTCCGATGCCCGTCGCCGGCCGGGCGGGAATCGCCTCGGCACTCATCGTCGACGGCCGAGTGTTCGTGGTTGACTGCGGACGTGGATCGCCGTCGGCCTTTGTTGAGGCGGGACTCGACTTCGCCCACCTGGAGGCGGTGTTCATCACCCACCTCCATGCCGACCATGTCGGCGACCTCCCCGGCATGCTGCTGTACCCGTGGGGCGTGCGCGTCAGCGATGCCGGTCCCGTCCCGCCGATCCGGGTCTACGGGCCGGGGCGGCCCGAGGCGTTGCCCGACGGGGACGCACCCTTCCATCGGGTGACGACGATCAACCCGGACCTACCGGGTCCAGGAACGACGGACCTGGTCAGGAGCATCCTGAGCGGCTACGCCTACCACCTGAATGTGATGCCCCTGGACGCCCGGATGCCCGATGCAGGGGCACTCGTCAGACCGATCGACATCTCCGTCTCGGCATGGCCCGAAGCTGCGAGCCGGGCTCCGATCGTGGTCTTCGAAGATGGAACGGTCCGCGTGCAAGCCATTCCGGTGACACACGGGCACGCCGTTCCTGCTCTCGCATACCGCTTCGACACCTCCGACGGCTCGGTGGTGTTCTCGGGCGATACGACCGTCAACGCCGACCTGATCGCCCTCGCCGAGGGGGCGGACATCCTCGTTCACTGCGTTGCCGATCTCGGCTACCTAGAGCGGCACGGTACGACGGGTGCCGAGCTCGCGGGGATGGCAGCGCTCCACACCGACGTCACGGAGGTTGGCGGGGTTGCGGAGCGCGCCGGCATCGGCGAGCTCATCCTGACCCATTACCTACCGGCTGACCCGGAGGCGATCACGTCTGGCGATTGGGCACGCCGGGCCGGCCGGGGCTTCAGCGGGAAGGCTACGGCCGGCACCGATGGCCTGAGGCGAGGGCTGTCGACGCGCCGCGAGCACAGCGACGACCGGGTCGGCTGACCCGCCGGCGAGGACCTAGCGGCGATTGCGCTCGCAGTGAGCGAGCGCGTGCCGATTCCGCCGCCAGGCGACCAGCGGCGACCAAGCCTGTTGGGCAACGACTGACCCCACCCGCTGGCCCGGTGGCGGATGCGATCACGGTTGGATAGGACCAGAGTCTTGGAACTGTCCAAGCCGCAGCCGCTATCAACCCCGAGGAGGGTCTCTCATGCTTCACGAACTTGATCAACGCACATCTGACGGACTCACCGTCACCCTGGAGTGGGATTCTGACACTGGCAGCCTATGGATCAGCTGCGAGGACCAACGGGCGCCGGACTCGCCTCCCATCTGGTACCCGGTTGAGCCGTCCGATGCGCGCCGCGCGTTCATCCATCCCTTCGCCTACGCGTAGACCCGACCGGCCAAACACTGGCCGTTGATCCTGTGGCGGATGCGAGTCAAAGGCGCACGCCGGAAACTGGTGAAAATGAGCTACATAAGTGCCCAGCGTGAACGAGCATCCGGGGCGAAGATCGGGCATCGCCGCGCTCCCAGCCGTCGCGCCCTGGTGCATCGCTCATGAATCGCTCTCGGCGCCCGCAGCTGGGAGAGCGTCAGCCCCGGGCGGGTCGCTCCGGGCACGACGTAGTGAGACTCGACGCCACGCCGCAGGCGGTCACCGACGGGCAACGGTCGGCTAACGCTCGGGCGGACGAGCGTCGCGGCACGAGCGGAGCTTCCGCGAAGGGTCCACGGCGCCGCCGGGCCTGCCCGTCATCCTGACGACCGCGAGCTCGGTCTCGTCGGCGGACTCGCGGCGCTGAGCCTCGACGCGCTGACGAGTGTCGCCTATGGGCCGCAGGCGATGATCGCGATCCTCGCGTTAGCGGGCGGCGGTGCGCTGCACTGGACTCTGCCGCTGACGCTGGTGATCGCGGCGATCCTCGTGATACTGGTCTTCTCTTACACGCAGGTGATTTCGGCGCACCCGGAGGGTGGCGGCTCATACGCGGTCGCGAAGGCGAGCCTCGGCCGGCGGGTAGCGCTGCTGGGAACCGCTTCGCTGGTGGTCGACTACGTGCTGACCGTTGCCGTCAGCCTCGCGGTCGGGGCCGCGAGCGTGGGAAGCGTGTTTCCTTCGCTCTCCCACCATCTGGTCCTCGTGGCCTTGGCCGCACTGGCAATCTTGACGGTGGTCAACATGTTCGGGATCGCGAGCTCAGCGGAGTTGCTGATGGTGCCGGCTACGCTATTCGTGCTCAGCATTCTCGCGGTACTCGTCGTCGCTCCGTTTCACGCCAAACCGGTGGCGGTGATCGGAGGCTACGCGGGGCCAATCGTCGGCACCAAGACGCTTGGGCTCTTGCTGTTGCTCAAGGCTTTCGCCAACGGCTGCACGGCGATCACGGGTGTGGAGGCGATCGCCAACGGCGTTCCCGCGTTCAAACGCCCGCGGGCACGCACCGCGCAGCGCACCGAACTTGCTCTCGGGGTGCTCCTCGGGGTGATGCTCGTGGGCTTGGCGGTGCTGATCACAACCGACGGGGTAGTACCCCGCGACAACGTCACCATCCTCGCTCAGTTGACGGCCGGGGCATTTGGCAAGGGAGTCGTGTTCTATGTCGCCAATCTGTCCGTGGCGTTGGCTCTCGGCCTGGCGGCGAACACGAGCTTCGGTCGGCTGCCGGTGCTGATGAGCCTGCTCGCCAAAGACGGCCGCATGCCGCACCTGTTCTACCTCCGCGCCGAGCGGCCAATCTATCGATACGGCATCGCCGCGCTCGCGCTGGCAGCGGCCCTGCTATTGGTGGCGGTCGGAGCCCAGACCGAGCGCCTAATTCCACTATTCACGATCGGCGTCTTCATCGGGTTCACGATCAGCCAGGTCGGACTCGTCCGCCACTGGGCCAGCACGCGGCCGCCGAAGTGGCGTGCACGCGCCGCGATCAACGGCGTCGGGGCCACCCTGACCGCGATCGCCGTCGTCGTCGCGCTGCTGACCAAATTCCTCGCCGGAGCGTGGGTCGTCACGCTGGCCATCCCGCTGCTCATCATCATGTTCGCCCGCACCGAGAACTACTACACCAAAGCGGGCGCCGATCTGCAGCTCGGCCTGGACCCACCGCATCCGACCAAGCGGACAGCCGTCATGATCATCCCGGTGTCTGCCGTGGACCTCTTGACCGAACGGGCGGTGACCGCGGGGCTCTCGATGAGCGACAGGGTCATCGCCGTATGCGTCGCCGGCGACGAGGATGAACGCACCAGAATCAAGGCCGCCTGGGTCGCGTGGGCTCCGGACGTCCCGCTCGAAGTCGTGATCGATCCCCACCGCTCGCTCGTCAGGACCTTGGTCAAATACATCCACGGGATCGAGGACGATCCGGCCGTCATCAGCGTCTTGATCCCGGAGATCGTGCCGCGTAAGTGGCGGCACGAGATTCTCCACAACCAGCGGGGTCGGTTGCTCGCGAGTGCCCTCAGGGAGGAGACCAGCGTCGCTGTCACCACCCTCCCGTTCCACCTTCACGATTGACGCTCACGCCCCGGTCGTGAGATAGAGCGGATCACGGCCCGCGATGCTCGAGCGCTCGCCGCCACTCTGGCGAATACCGTCTGATCGATGCCGTCTGCAGCGTGTGAGGGCTGAGTTTGCTTGCTGAAGTGGCCAAGGAGGGCTTGGGTGACGCCAACGCGCGAGTACTGCGTGATCCCGTGTTCATGGATTTGGACCCGCGTGTCCAGGACCGGATCGTCCGTGAGACCACGCAGGAACCCATTCGTGCTGCTGGAGCTCCCCCGTCGCGCAACCCTGGCGGAGCCGACGGACAGGTACGGGCTGCCAAGCGCGCCCGTGCTGTCCGGTTGGAGCCCAGATCGCCTATCTCCGGCCGTCGAGGCAGAGACGCCCGAGCCCCGGCTTCGGGCCGCCAAGCGACTCTAGAGGCCCCCAGCATCGATCGACCGCGCTGAACCATCGCGCCGAAACCGACCCCCAATGGGCAGTCGCGTCACGATCGATCCGTTGCGAGTGCCGTCGAGCTTGCTGGGAGCCGCCGCATGGCGTTTGTGTTCTAGATGAGGATGAGGATGAGGAGTAGCAACCACCATCCGAGGCTTATCCCGGTGGTGTTGGTGCTGTTCTGGCGCTGGGCCCACAGGGAGCGCCAGCGTCGACCGTGATGCTTGGCGTTGTCGCGATAATGACCGGCGAGTCGGCGCACGTCGTGCAGTCTCGTCTTCGGCGTGTCGCGGGGTAGATCGGCCGGCGGTGCCTCGGCCGTCGCCGGCGACTCTGCCGCGGAACCGACGTCAGCGGTGGCGGCGGTGGCGGGGTCGGGGATGTCAGACATGAAGCCCTCCGTATGGTTATGGCGCTGGGCGCCGGTGTGAGTGTTGGTAAGTGTCGTGAGCAGCAGTTGACCTCGCATCCGCCATTGGACAGTGATCCGTGTCGCCGGACACTCGCTCCAGTCGCTGGTGCGCCTCCTGATTCGCACGGTGCTCGGGCACCGACCACTCTCACCGCCCCGGTTCGGCGCGGAACGGGACCTACGCGCGTTTCTCTCCGACCCGGGCGCGCGCGCTCGCGCGCTCGCGCGCTCGCGCCACTGGCCGGCGCGCTGCGGATCGACGTGCTGTTCGCCGACTCGGGCTGCGGTTGGAATGGCGAGGCGATGGGGCTCTTCGCCGGCTGGGTCGGCGGCTGGCCGCCAACGCTGCATCCCGGTCCCAGCATGGGAGCGTTCGACCCGGGATGCGACGCGACGCGGATCCTCGCCGACCTTCTCGCTCGGCTCGGTGCCGTAATCCCGGCCGTGGCGCTCGGAGTCGCGCTCACCGGGCCGGCGACGCTGTCGGCCGCCTCCGGCGGCACACTCAGCTCAGTCTCGCTGAAGCGACGGCCGGCGTGCTGGCGGCGGCACGCCACGTCGCTGAGGCCGGAGCCGGAGTCGGAGCCGGAGCCGGAGCCGGAGCGGTGATGGCGCGCGAGCGCGGCGACGCGCCGGTCGACCCGGATGCCTACGCCGCGGCGGCACGCCCGCTGTGGCAGTCCCCTCCGGTTCTTTGCTGCGCCGGACTGCTCGCGGTGTCGGACGCAGCAGGGTCACCGGGGGACGCCGTGCTCGGCAGGCCGAGTCCGTTCGTCCCGTGTCTTGACCCGGCGGCGGCCCCACCGTCCGGAGACGGCTA
>Ga0302325_10027970_pt1 | contig 11676 bp, 9 predicted proteins | sample Palsa_T0_2_FD_201948 | JGI IMG/M metagenome (GOLD analysis project Ga0302325, IMG submission 201948) | Peat permafrost microbial communities from Stordalen Mire near Abisko, Sweden - Palsa_T0_2 | ecosystem: Environmental > Terrestrial > Soil > Palsa > Peat permafrost | place: Sweden: Abisko... | reverse complement strand
CCGAAGGCGCGCTCGGCGCGCCTCCCCCACGACCCGCCGCCACCGCCGGCCGCGGCGTCGGCGCGAAACCCGCTTCCGGCGCCGGCAACATCTTCGGCGGGCTGCCCGGTGGACCGGATCAGGTGCGTGGCTACCAGCAGGTGGTCAACGCCGACGGCAAGATCGTCGTGCGCTCGGCCAAAGGCGTCTCGCTGCCGGTCGACGCCGGTACGCGCGCGCTGGCGGCGCATCGCGGCAAGCCGTTCTTCACCGACGCCGACGTCAAAGGCATCCACCTGCGCATGCTCGCCGAGTCGCTCGGCCACGGCAGGGCCGTCCAGTTCGCCCAGCCGCTGACCGAAGTCGACAGCCTGCTCAGCCGTCTGCGCCTGATTCTCGCGCTCGTGGTCGTCGGCGGGATCGCGCTGGCGGCGCTGCTCGGGCGGCTGGTGGCGGGGGCCGCCGTGCAGCCGCTGAAGCGCCTCACCGAGGCCACCGAGCACGTCGCGCTGACGCAGGACCTGAGCGGGCGCATGGCGCCGTCCGGCGGCGACGAGCTCGGGCGCCTGGCGCGCAGCTTCAACTCGATGCTCGACGCGCTGGAGCAGTCGATGAGCGCGCTCGACGCGTCCGTGCACGCGCAGCGCCAGCTGGTGGCGGACGCCTCGCACGAGCTGCGAACGCCGGTCACCAGCCTGCGCACGAACATCGAGATCCTGCAGCAGCAGGGCGAGTTCATGGAGCCCGAGGACAGCCGCCGGCTGCTCGGCGACGTCGTCGAGCAGATCGAGGAGCTGACGATGCTGATGAACGACCTGATCGACCTCGCCCGCGGCGAGGAGCCACCGGCCGAAGCCGAGGAGGTGCGGCTGGACCTGCTGACGAGGGAGCTGGCAGAGCGCGTCGCCCGCCGCGCGCCAGACACGCCGCTGCACGTGCAGCTGCAGCCGACGATCGTCAACGGCGTGCCCGCGAGGCTCGAGCGCGCGGTCGGCAACCTCGTCGACAACGCCGTCAAGTACAGCCCGCCGGGCGAGCCCGTGGAGGTGCGGCTGCGCGCGGGAGAGCTGTCGGTGCGCGACCACGGCCCGGGCATCTCCGCCGAAGACCTGCCGCACATCTTCGACCGCTTCTATCGCGGCGCCGAGGCGCGCGGGCGGCCCGGCTCCGGGCTGGGTCTCGCGATCGTCCGCCAACTCGCCATCCAGCAGGGCGGAAGCGTCACGGCCGAGCCCGCTCCCGGCGGCGGCACGCTGATGCGCCTGCGCCTGCCCGGTGCCGAGGCGCTCTCATCCTCGCCGGAGGTGGAGTCCGCACGGTCGCCGGCGGGGGAGGCCGTCTACGAGCGCTCCTCCGCCTGAAGCGCCGCGTCTCGAAAGCGCGCCGGCGAGAGGCCGTAGCGGCGACGAAACGCCCGCGCGAAGTGCGGTCCCTGGCTGTAGCCGACCAGGCGCGCAACGTCCTCGACCGGGATATGGCGCTGTTCGCGCAGCAGTTGCGCGGCCACGCGCATGCGCCGCGCGTGCAGATCCTCGCTGAACGTCATCTCACCGAACTGCGCGTACGCGCGCTGCAGCTGACGGGGGGAGCAGGCGAGGGCGTGCGCCACCTCGACAAGCGTCAGCTCGCGGCGGTAGTGACGGACGACCACGACCCGTGCCAGCAGGTACAGCCGCCGCCGCGCAGATGCCGTTTCGGCGCGCATGTCCCCCACTCCGACGCGATCGGCCACAGGGGACGCGCGCCGCTCGGGCCTCGTTGATGCCGCCGCCGCCGACGCGGCGCGTGTCGCTCGCGCCCGCGGGCAGCGTCACGGCACGCGGCCGGCGCGCAGCGACTCGAGCAGCCCCTCGCAGGCAGCGCGCACCAAATCGAACACCGCGTCGAAGCCGCCCGTGCCTCCGTAGTAGGGATCGGGCACGTCGAGATCGTCCGCGGCGGCCGCCGCAGGGTCGAACTCGCGAAGCAGCCGCACCTTCGCGCGCTCCTGCTCGCCCGGCGCCATGCGCCTGAGCTCGCGCTCGTTCGAGCGGTCCATCGCCAGCAGCAGGTCGAAGTCGAGGAAGTCCTCGGGGGCGACCTGGCGCGCGGCCCCCTCGAGGACCAGCCCACGGGCCCGAGCGGCGGCGGCGGCGCGCCGATCGGGCGCGCTGCCGACGTGCCATCCGCCGGTCCCAGCCGAATCAATATAAAAATCGTTCTCCAGCCCCGCCTCCTCGACCAGCGCGCGCATCACGCCCTCCGCCGTGGGCGACCGGCAGATGTTGCCCAGGCACACGAACAGCAACCGCAAGCGCTACTCCTCCCCCAGCTCCAGCACCGCCAGGAACGCCTCCTGGGGCACCTCCACGCGGCCGACCTGCTTCATCCGTTTCTTGCCCTCGCGCTGTTTCTCCAGCAGCTTTTTCTTGCGCGTGATGTCGCCGCCATAGCAGCCGGCGATCACGTCCTTGCGGAACGCCTTCACCGTCTCGCGCGCGATCACGTGCGAGCCGATCGCCGCCTGGATCGGCACGTCGTACTGCTGGCGCGGGATCCGCTTGCGCAGCTTCTCCGTCAGCGTGCGACCCATCTCATAGGCCTTCTCGCGATGCACCACCATCGACAGCGCATCCACCGTGTCGCCCGCCAGCAGCACGTCGAGCTTGACCAGATCCGACGGCTTCATACCACTGATCTCGTAGTCCAGCGACGCGTAGCCTTTCGTGCGCGACTTCAGCTGGTCGAAGAAGTCCAGCACGATTTCCGCCAGCGGTAGGTCGTATGTCATCTGCACGCGCTCGGGGGACAGGTAGTGCATGCCCGTGTGCACGCCGCGGCGCTCCTGGCACAGCCCCATGACCGCGCCCACGAACTCTTTTGGCGCGATCACCGACGCCGTGATGAACGGCTCGCGGATCTCCTCGATCGTGCCCGGGTCCGGCATGTCCGACGGGTTGTGCACCTCCAGCTCCTCGCCGTTGGTGAGCGTCACGTCGAACTCCACCGACGGCATCGTCGCCAAGAGCTCTAGGTCGTACTCGCGTTCGAGACGCTCTTTGACGATGTCCATGTGCAAGAGGCCGAGGAAGCCGCAGCGAAAGCCGAAGCCGAGCGCGTCGGACGTCTCCGGCTCCCACGACAGGGCCGCGTCGTTGAGCACCAGCTTCTCCAGCGCGTCGCGCAGGTCCGGGTAGTCGTCGGAGTCGATCGGGAACAGGCCGCAGAAGACCATCGGTTTGACCTCGCGGTAGCCCGGCAGCGCCTCGTCGGCTTCGGCGGAATGGGCGCGGCCCTGACCGGGCGCGTGCGAGCCCGATCCAGGCTTCGCGCGGGTGGTCAGCGTGTCTCCGACGCGCAGCTGCGTGACGTCCTTCAGGCCCGTGATCAGGTACCCCACCTCCCCCGCCGCGAGCTGGTCGGTGGGCATCATCTGCGGGCTGAAGAAGCCGATGTCGTCGATGTCCGCCTGCGTGCCGGTCGCCATCGCACGGATCAGCTCGCCCTTGCGGAACGTCCCGTCGACCACCCTGATGTAGGCGATCACGCCGCGGTACTGGTCGAACTCGGAGTCGAAGATCAGCGCGCGCGCCGGCCCGTCGGGGTCGCCGGCCGGCGGGGGAACCCGCGCGATCAGCTCCTCCAGCACCTCCCCCACTCCCTCGCCGGTCTTGCCGCTGATCTTCAGGATCGACTCCGACGGCTCGCCGATCAGCTCGCTGACTTCGCCGGCCACGCGCTCGGGCTCAGCGCCCGGCAGGTCGATCTTGTTCAGGCACGGGATCAGCTCCAGGCCCGACTCCACCGCCAGGTACGTGTTCGCCACCGTCTGCGCCTCCACCCCCTGCGCCGCGTCGACCACCAGCAGCGCGCCCTCGCACGCCGCCAGCGAGCGCGAGACCTCGTAGGTGAAGTCCACGTGCCCGGGCGTGTCGATCAGGTGCAGCTGGTAGGTCTCGCCGTCGCGCGCGGTGTAGAACACGCGCACCGCCTGCGCCTTGATCGTGATGCCGCGCTCGCGCTCGAGATCCATCGAGTCCAGCAGCTGCGCGCGCATCTCCCTCGCCGCGACCGTGTGTGTCAGCTCGAGGATGCGGTCGGCGAGCGTCGACTTGCCGTGGTCGATGTGCGCGATGATGCAGAAGTTGCGGATGTGAGCCTGATCCATGGTGCGGCTACAGCGTAGAGGGACGCTGCCGGCGGTCGGGGCGCCGGGCGCCGCCGCTCGCGCGCGCCGGGCGCGTTAGTGCGAACGCTTGACCTGGCGCGCGATCAGCTTCGCCGATGCCGTCTCCACCTGCGCGCTCATGCGCTGCTTGAACACCGCCAGCAGCGCCTCCGAGGCGATCGCGCGCAGCGCGCCGATCGCGTCCGTCACCTCGTCCCAGCGATCCTCCGGCTGCCCTTCCCCGGCGAACGGCTCCCACAGCTCCTTCACGTACAGGCGCACGAACGCGCGCGAGATCGACTCGCAGTCGCGGCTCACGCGCTCGATCAGGCCGAGCGCCGCGTGCAGCGGGATACCCAGCTCGGTGACCTCTTCGGCGGCCTTCATCAACGCCGGGCTGGGCACCTCGAAGCTGCCGTCTCCGAGTGGCACCAGCAGCCTCAGCCTGCGCACCCGCTCGACGTCCTTCGCGTCGACCTCGCCGAAGCGCTCCTGCAGCTCCTGCGCGGTCACCACCTCCGGCGTCTCGCTCTCGAATGGCGCCGCCAGCGCGTTGCGCAGATTCAGCAGCCGCTCAGCCGAGCCGCCGGACGCGCTCAGCAGGCGCTCGATCGCCGTCAGGTTGAAGCCGTCCGCCTGTAGGTCGAGGATCAGGCGCAGGCGCGCGACGTGCTCGGCGCTGTAGTAGCCCACGCGAGCGCGCACCTCCGGCGCGGGCAGCAGGCCGCGGGAGTGGTGGTTGCGGATGTTGCGCACCGTCATCCCCACCTCGCCCGCCAGCTGCTCGATCGTCAGGTCCGCCGCCGGGTGCGCTCGCTGCGTGTCGATGCTCACACTCGCCATCTCAATCTCAGGATACCGTGTTTGATGTAACCTCAAACGAGGTAACAATAGATCAGGTCATGATGTCAGCGCTCCCGCCAAGCCCACGCACCCGCCGCCGTGCCTGAACGCGGCGCCGCCCCGCAGGTCTCTCCCGTTCGCCGCCGCGCGCTGCGCCTGATCGGCTCGTTCACCTCGCCGCTGGCGCCCGACGACTACCTCGAGCTCGTCAACCCGCTGTGGTCCACGCGCGAGCTGCGCGGGCGCGTAGAGCGCGTCCGGCACGAGGAGGGCTCGGGCGCGGTCACCGTGTCGATCCGGCCAGGCTGGGAATGGCCGGGCCACCTGCCCGGCCAGTACGTGCGCCTGGGGATCGAGGTCGACGGCGTCCACCACTGGCGTGCGTACTCGCTCACCTCCGACCCGCTCGCCGGCGACGGCTGCATCGCGATCACGCCCAAGCTCGTGCCCTCGGGGAAGGTCTCGCCGTACCTGTGCAGCCGCGTTCGGCCCGGCACGATCGTGCGCCTCGGCGGCGTCGAAGGCACGTTCGTGCTGCCCGACCCGCTGCCCGCGCGGCTGCTGTTCGTGAGCGCCGGCAGCGGCGTCACGCCGATCATCAGCATGCTGCGCAGCCTCGCCCGGCGCGAGGTGCTGGGCGACGTCGTCCACGTCCACTGTGCCCGCACCCCCGAGCAGGTCATCTTCTCCCGCGAGCTGCGCGGGCTGCACGAGCGCCACCGCGGCTACCGCCTGCACACGCGGCTCACCGCAACGCAAGGGCGGCTCGCGCCCGCGGAGCTCGACGGCCTGTGCCCGGACTGGCGCGAGCGCGAGACGTTCGCCTGCGGGCCCACCGGCCTGCTCGACGCGCTCGGCGAGCACTGGCGCAGCGACGCGGACCCCGCGCGCATGCACGTCGAGCGCTTCGGGGTGGGTGGGGACGGGATCGTGGCCGGCGACGGCGAGCGTGGCTGCGGCGGCACGATCGACTTCTGCGCGAGCGCGCTCAGCGCGAGCAGCGACGGCACGCAGCCGATCCTCGTGGCCGGCGAGAGCGCCGGAGCGCAGCTGCCGTTCGGCTGTCGCATGGGTATCTGCCACAGCTGCGTCGGACGGCTGCGCTCGGGCCAGGTACGCGACCTGCGCAGCGGCCGCGTGCACGGCCAGCCCGGCGAGCTGCTGCGCACCTGCGTGAACGCGCCCGAGGGCGCGATCGAGATCGATTTGTAACCCGCCACCAAGGGAGCCCAATGTCAGCCACCCTCACCGACCCCAGCACCGTCCCCGCCGCCCTCGGCGCCGACCCGCAGCCGGCATCCCACCCGCAGGAGGAGAGCCCGCTGACGCGCCTCAGCCCCGAGCAGATCGAGCGGCTGGGCCAGGAGCTCGACGCGATCCACGAAGAGGTGTTCGCGGACCTCGGCGAGCGCGACTCGCGCTACATCCGCGCGGTCATCAGAGCGCACCGTCAGCTGGTGCTGGGCGCCCGCGCGCTGCTCGCCGGCTCGCGTTACCGGCCGCTGTGGCTGGCGGGCACGGCGGCGCTTTCGATCGCGAAGATCCTCGAGAACATGGAGATCGGCCACAACGTGATGCACGGCCAGTGGGACTGGATGAACGATCCCGACATCAACTCGCAGACTTGGGACTGGGACACCGCCTCTCCGGCGCAGGCGTGGCGGCACTCGCACAACTACGAGCACCACACCTTCACCAACATCCGCGGCAAGGACCGCGACCTGGGCTACGAGATCATGCGCATCGACCCGCAGCAGAGGTGGTACCCGATCTACGTCCTGCAACCGCTCTACAACCTGGTGCTGATGGGCTTCTTCGAGTGGGGCGTGGCGCTGCACGACCTCAACTTCGACGCGATCCGCTCCGGCGAGAAGCCCAAGGAGCAGGCGATCGCGGAGCTGAAGGCGATCGGCGGGAAGGCGCGCAGGCAGGTCGTCAAGGACTACATCGCATTCCCCGCGCTGTCGGGCGCGCTGTCGGCGGCGGCGTCCGGCGGCTCGCGCCGTCGCTCGGGTTGGCGCACGTTCAAGACCACGCTGGCGGCGAACTTCACGGCGAATATCGTGCGCAACGTGTGGGCGCACTCGATCATCTTCTGCGGGCACTTCCCCGACCAGACGTACACGTTCGCCGAGGACGAGGTCGCGGATGAGACCCGCGGCGGCTGGTACGTGCGCCAACTGCTCGGCGCCGCCAACATCGACGGCGGCCCCCTGTTCCACCTGCTCAGCGGCAACCTCAGCTTCCAGGTCGAGCACCACCTGTACCCGGACATGCCCTCCAGCCGCTACGCGCAGGTCGCGCCGCGGGTGCGCGACGTCTGCCGCCGCTACGGCCTGCCCTACAACACCGGCCCCTTCAGCAGGCAGCTCGGCAGCGTGCACCGCACGATCTTGCGCCTGGCGTTCCCGGGCGGAGAGCCGCGGGCGAAGCCGATGCCGGGCGTCCAGTAGCGGGTGCCAAGGCCTGCGAATGCTCTAGCCTTGAAGGTCCGGCGGATCGCCAACTCGACTAAGGGTCTTCGAGGCTCAACCGCGGCAACGCGTCACGCGCAAGCGTGACGGCCTGTCCAGGTGTCGGGAGTGTCACGCCGCCCAGGCAAGACACAAAGTCCTGGGACGTATGTAGTAAGCGGCGATCTCGGTTCGGGTGCACGCCGGGTGGGCCTAGGCTCACCCGGCCTCTGCTCTACGCCCTGCCCAGGCGCGCGCGGATCAGGTTTCCGACCTGGTGGGCCTCGGGGATGTGCATCGCGAGGACCGCGCGCACGTACACGAGCACGCCGGCGCAGGCGGCGGCGCCAACGCTGACGATCTCAGCGGGAAGCGAGCCGCCGAGCAGCTCGTCGAGCAGCTTCCACACGAGCCACGAGACGCCCCCGAGCAGCGCCGAGGCGACGATGATGCGCGCGGTCACCATCACCGTCTGCGCGCCTTCCAGGCGGCCGTTCAGGCCGGCGCGCAGGCGCTGCAACTGCAGCGCGGTCATGACGATGTTGGCGGTGATCGTGCCGATGATCAGCCCGGCGATCCCTAGCGGCTTGTACAGGCCGATGCTGACGATGATGTCCACGACGATGTTGATCGCGGCCAGGCGGGTCGGTATCCACGGACGCTGCACCGCGAAGAACGTCCGTGTGAGCAGCAGGTTGATGCCCCCGAACGGCAGGCTGAAGGCGAACCAGAACAGCGCGATCGAGACGAGGTGCGTGGACTGGGCGTTGAATTCGCCGCGCTGGAACAGCAGCCGCACGATCGGACTCGGCAGCGCGATGATGAAGGCGGCGGCGGGTATCAGCGTGAGGTTGATCTGGCGCATCCCGTTGCCGACGGTGCGGCGCATGGCCGCGGAGTCGCGATTGGAAGCCATGCGGCTGAGGGCGGGGAACAGGACGGTGGCGACGGCGACGCTGAAGATCCCCTGCGGCAGCATGTACACGCGAAACGCGTTGTCGATCGCACGCGGCGCTTCCTGTGAGACGAGGCTGCCGAAGGCCGAGTTGATCAGCTGGTCGAGGTTGACGATGCCCAGTCCGAGCATCACTGGCAGCATCAGCATGAACACCTGGCGCACGCGCGGATCGTGGCGATCGATGTGCACGCGCAGGCGAAAGTCGATGCGCCCGAGCGCGCCGAACGCGAGCCCGAGCTGCACGACGGTGGCCGCGAGGATGCCGATCGCGAACGCGTAGATCTTGTCTTCGCCATGGAAATGAGGAGCGAGCACGACCAGCAGCACCATGATCACGACGTTCCACACGGCCGGCGAGATCGCGGGGATCGTGAAGTGGTCATAGGACTGCAGAACCCCGACGAGCAGGCCGTTGAGGCCGAGCAGCAGGATCACCGGGAACAGAACCCGCGACAGCCCGACCGTCAGATCGTTCAGCTGATGCGTGAACGTCGGGCCGATGAACAGCGGCATCACGACGCCGGCGGCGAGGATGAAGGCGGCGGTGATCGCGCCGAGGCCGATCAGCATCAGCCAGAACAGCGTCGAGGCCAGCCGCATCGCCTCTTTGCGCTGCCCCTTCTGCAGCAGATCGGTGAACACGGGCACGAACGCCGCCGACAGCGCCGACTGGGCGAAAAGCTGGGCGATGTAGTTCGGCAGCTGTGAAGCGAGCGTGTACGCGGAGGCGTAGCCGGTGGTGCCGAAGTAGCTTGCGAACAGGATTTCGCGCAGCAGCCCGGCGATGCGCGAGAAGCCGGTGAAGATCGCGAAGATCGCGGTGTTGCGCGCAACGCCGCCGCCGCCCGGCGGCGCCGGGGCGACCGGCTCCTCGGCGAAGGCTTCGGCGCTGGCGGACAAGGCCGCTATAGTACGGCGCTGCCCGGCTAGGCACGGCGCTTTACAGCGCGTTCGTGCCGGTTTTCAGTCGTCGGCGAGCAACCACCTGTCATGGCCAACATCCACTCCCAGAAGAAGCGGATCCTGCGCTCCGAGCGCGAGCGGCTGGAGAACCGCCGCTACACGTCGACGATCAAGACGTACTTCCGCCGTCTGGAGTCGCTGGTGGCCGACGGCGACCAGTCGGGCGCGGACACCGCGCACCGCGAGCTCGTGAGCACGATCGACAAGGCCGTCAAGCGCGGAGCGATGCACAAGAACACCGGTTCGCGCAAGAAGTCCCGCGCCGCCCGCACGCTCGCGGGCCCCTCTAGCCGGTAACAGCTTCGATCGCGCGCAACGCGAGGGTGTCCTCGTCGAGGCCGGCGTGCGGCGTGCGGCTGCTCGCCAGCGGCGCCCCTCCGCGGGTGTCGAGCTCGAGCTCGGCGAGCGTCGAGAGCGCGGCGCGCAGGCGCTCGACGTCGCTGCGGGCGACATCGGCGACGAACCGCTCGGCGGCGCGCGCGGGCATGCGCAGGGAGCGCTTGACCTCGGCCACCGACTCGCCCGCATGCAGACGCTGCGCGACCGCGAGCGCGTCGCGCAGGCGCTGGGCCATCAGGTAGGTCAGGCCGGACAGGCGCTCGCCCTGCTGGCGCAGGCGCAGGTATGACAGCGTCGCCTCGCGTCCGTCGGCGCCGACGAGCGAGTCGGCCAGGGCGTAGGCGCGCCACTCGGTGGAGTGCGCGGCGCGTGCCTCGATGTCCTGCGCGCTGACGTGCGTTGACTCGCCTTCCCCCTCCGGGGACGATGCCAGCGCCAGCTTCTCAAGCTCGCGCAGCAGCCGCTGCTGGCGCTCTCCGACCTGGCCGACGAGCGCCTTGGCGGCGGCAGCGTCGAGCGAGATCCCGAGGCGGGCGGCCTGCTCGCGCGCCCACTTGGGCATCTCCCACGGCCTGACGGTCGCCTGGGCGACGACCTGCCCGCCGGCGCGCGTGACCGCCTTGTGCAGCGAGGCGGGCGCCTTAGCGCGCGCCTCCTCGCGAGCGAACAGCGCGAGCGTGGTCTCGGGCGGCATCTGCGCGAGGGCACCGAGTAGATGCTTCTCGACGTCGGCGTCGCGCCAGCGCTCGACGCCTTCGACGATCACCACGCGCCAGCCGACGGCGAGCGTCATCGTGGCCAGCGCGGCGGCCACGTTCTCGGGCGTGGCGGCGTCGCCCTCCAGCACTTCGACGCTCGCTCCTCCCCCCTCCCCGCCTTCGGCCAGCGCCCGCAGCCCCGCCCGTCGCGCGGCCAGCGCGCCGTGGTCGTCGCCGTGAATCAGGTACGCGGGCTTGAGCTCTGCCATCGCGCGCCTAGCGGACGACGAGGTTGACGAGCTTGCCCGGCACCACAATTTCCTTGACGATCTCTTTGCCGTCGAGGTGCACGATCACGTTGGGCGCGGCGCGGCACAGGTCCTTGAGCTCCTGCGGGCCGTCCTGCGCGCTGGCCCGTACGCGGTCGCGGACCTTGCCGTTGACCTGGCACACGAGCTCGTATGAATCGCTCTCCAGGAACGCCTCCTCGGCCTGCGGCCACGGCTGCTCCCACACGCGCTCTGTCGTCAGGCGCTCGTACACGTCGGAGCTGACGTGTGGCGCGAACGGGAACAACAGCGAGGCGGCGGTGCCGAGCGCGAAGCGCTGGGCGTCCACGGAGGCCGTGTCGCGCAGCCGCGAGCAGTCGTTGATCAGCTCCATGACGGCGGCGATGGCGGTGTTGAACGCGAAGCGGCGCAGGTCGCCGCTGACCTTGTCGATCGCCCAGTGCGTCTTTCGCACGAGCGCGAGATCGTCTCCCGCGGCGTCCACCGGGCCGTCGAGATCGGCGTGTGGCTCTCCGGCGCGCTCTGCCGTCTCAGCGGCCAGGCGCCACAGCCGCGAGAGGAAGCGGTGCACGCCCTCGACGCCCTCGTCCGACCAGTCGGCGTCCTGGTCGGGCGGACCGACGAACAGGATGTAGCAGCGGGCGGTGTCGGCGCCGACGCGCTCGACGATCGAGGCGGGCGAGACGACGTTGCCCTTGGACTTGCTCATCTTGGCGCCGTCGTTGGTGACCATGCCCTGCGTGAACAGCGCCTGGAAGGGCTCCTGGAAGTCGAGGTGGCCGAGGTCGGAGAGCGCCTTGGTGAAGAAGCGCGCGTACATCAGGTGCAGGATCGCGTGCTCGACGCCGCCGATGTACTGGTCGACGGGCATCCATTCGCGCAGCGCCGCCGGATCCCAGGCGGCATGGTCGTTGTTGGCGTCGCAGTAGCGCAGGAAGTACCAGGAGGAGTCGACGAACGTGTCCATCGTGTCCGTCTCGCGGCGCGCGCTGCCGCCGCAGTCGGG
>Ga0302325_10027969_pt1 | contig 11677 bp, 8 predicted proteins | sample Palsa_T0_2_FD_201948 | JGI IMG/M metagenome (GOLD analysis project Ga0302325, IMG submission 201948) | Peat permafrost microbial communities from Stordalen Mire near Abisko, Sweden - Palsa_T0_2 | ecosystem: Environmental > Terrestrial > Soil > Palsa > Peat permafrost | place: Sweden: Abisko... | reverse complement strand
GCCCGGAGTGAGTATCCCCGCCGCTTGCGGTTTCGCGGCGCGGATAGCCGACGTGTCGCGAAAAATACGGACCGCGCGGCAAAGCAACGACCATTTCGTCCAGACAACGTTCCCGCGGCTCTCGAGCGCTGCGAAACCGCAAGCGGAAGACGGGAACTCGGCATCCCTCACCAGCGGCGGACCTGCGAGGCGACTTTCATTGGCAAGCCGAACAGGTCGATGAATCCGCGGGCGGCCGTCACGTCGTAACCTTCCATGCTAAAGCTCGCCAGTTGCGGATCGTATAGCGAAAACGGGCTGGTCACGCCCGCGGCGGTGGCGCGACCCTTGAAAAGTTTGACCTTCACTTGCCCGGTGACCGCGGCCTGCGTGTGATCGACGAACGCCTGGAGCGCCTCGCGCAGCGGATGGAACCACTGGCCGTTGTAAACCATCTCCGCGTATTTCAGCGCCACCTGTTGCTTGAAGTGGAACGTGTCGCGCTCGACGGTGATCTGCTCGAGCGCCTTGTGCGCTTCGTAGAGGATCGTGCCGCCCGGAGTCTCGTACGCCCCGCGCGATTTCATGCCGACCAGCCGGTTCTCGGCAAGCTGCGTTTGACCGACTGCGTGTTTGCCGCCCATTGTATTGAGTGCCGCGATCAGGGCTTCGGGCGCGAGCCGGTCGCCATTGACGGCGACGGGATTGCCGGCTTCAAAATCGACCGTGACATACTCGGGCGCATCAGGCGCTTTGGAGACCGGCACCGAGATGAGCCACAGATCATCCTTCGGCTCGTTCGCCGGCGATTCCAGATCGGCCCCCTCGTGGCTGATGTGCCAGAGGTTGCGGTCGCGGGAATAAATCTTCTTCTTCGACTGCTCGACGGGCACGCCCTTCTTGTTGGCGTAATCGACCGCGCTCTCGCGGTCGCGCAGCTCAAACGTCGGATCTTTCCACGGCGCGATGATTTGCAGGTCCGGCGCCAGCGACATGTACGTCAGCTCGAATCGCACTTGGTCGTTTCCCTTGGAGGTGGCACCGTGCCCGACGGCGTCGGCATTGGTCGCGCGGGCCACTTCCACCTGGTGCTTGGCGATGATCGGCCGGGCGATGCTGGTGCCCAGCAGATAGTCGGTCTCGTACACCGCCTGGGCGCGCAGCATGGGGAAACAAAAGTCGGCGGCGAATTCACCGCGCAGGTCCTTGATGACCACTTCGTCGGCCCCGCTCTTGCGGGCCTTGTCTTCGATCCCCTTGAGCTCGTCCCCCTGCCCCAACTCGGCGGCAAACGCCACCAGCTTCACGCCGGGATAGCGGTCCTTGAGCCAGGGGAGAATCACGCTGGTGTCCAGTCCGCCGCTGTAGGCCAGGACAATTTTCTTCGGCTGCTGCTTCATGCTTCGCTCCATCCGATCGGTTGAGCGAGGAAAGTACGAGAGCCGGGCGGAAAAGGGAAGGCGGCGCGGCGGCGGGCGCCACGCAGGGCAAGATCCTTTGGGTGATTTGAGCGAGTACAGGGTTCAGGGTTCGGGGTTCAGGGTTCAGGGTTCAGGAGGGGAAGGGGCGCCCCGTAATTTGCATTTACTGAACCCTGAACCCCGAACCCCGAACCCTGACACCCTGACACCCTGGACCCTTCGCGCGGTTCAGGTTTTCACAACCCGCACGCTGCTGCTGACGCGGCTCAAGCCGTTGGAGATGATGCAGGTCAGCTCGTAGTCGCCGGGTGTGTCGAGCGTGGCAACGGTGTTCTTGGCGAGGTTGCTGGCGTTTCGACTGAAGCTCACCAGCGCGCCCGGCGGCGCGGACGTGGCGGACCAGGTGTAGGTGAGCGACGACTCGCCGAGCAGGTCGCCGCCCAGGCAACTGAGGGCCGTGCTGTCGCCGCTTACGACAGCCGGCACCGCAGCGGCGGGAACGGCGAGGGAGATCAGCGACAGATACTCAGGATATTCCGCCATGTGATCCGAAGTCCGCAAGAGCAAGTGATCGTCCTCGTCGGTCGCTCTTGTTATCTGCACGCGAGGCCCCCGATCTGAACTGATTTTGGCCACCGGATGACAAGAATCGCGGATTCATGGAAGACCACCTCGCGCACAGGGGGCAAAGACGACAGGCTGATTCGGGAAGTCCTGACAGAGGAAATGGTGTGGGAAGAGGCTCGGCAGTCCGGATTTGGCCGTCGCCGTCAGATTGCCTCCGTCGCGAGCATCGGGATCATGGCGAGAAAGCGGCGAAAAGTTGAGATTTGCGGTATTTTCGTGACTGCAAAGGGAGCCACCCGTGAAAGCTGCCTGGATCGTCTGGACGTTCGCTATCGCGGCGCTGTTGTCCGTTTGCAGGCCGGCGTCCGCGGACGGGCTCTCTGACGCCGCCAAATCGGCGGCGGTGGACGCCAACCGCTTCGCGGTCGATCTGTATGGCCAACTGGGCGCTGCCGACGGGAAAAATCTTGTTTTTTCTCCATACAGCATCGACACGGCCCTTGCGATGACGTCCGCCGGCGCCCGCGGACGGACGGCACAGCAAATGGCCGGCGCGCTTCATTTGGAGTTGCCGCAAGACAAGCTTGCCGAGGCGATGGCCAATCTGTCGGGCTCGCTGCATCCGCCGACGATCGCCGGTGAAGCTTTGCCGTTTGAGTTGGTGACGGCCAATGCTCTGTGGGTTCAGAAGGGTTTCGCGATCGTCCCCGGTTTCATCGACGTGGTGAAAGACCGCTACGGCGCCGAGCTGGATTCGCTCGATTTTGCCGGGAGCGTGGAATCGCGGGAGGCGGCGCGAAGTGCCATCAACGACTGGGTGGCAAAGCGGACGCACGACAAAATCAAGGGCCTGATCCCGCCTGGCTCGCTTGACGCCGCGACGCGCCTCGTGCTGACCAACGCGATTTATTTCAAGAGCGGCTGGGAGGCGCCATTCGAGAAGGGCCAGACGCGCGACGAGCCATTCCACGCCGGGGCGTCTGCCGATGAGGTTCCGATGATGCATCAGGCGCATCAGTTCGGCTACTTTGAGAATGAACAATTGCAAGCCGCGGAGTTGCCGTATCGAGCCGGTTCATTGTCGATGGTTGTGCTGCTGCCCAAAAAGCCTGACGGCCTGGGAGAACTGGAGAAGTCGCTGACGTGGAAGAACCTCGATACCTGGCTGGCGGGCCTGGCCCCGCACGAGGTCGAGCTTTCGCTTCCCAAATTCACGTTCACCTCGCACCTTGGTCTGGCGCAAACGCTTCGAGCGATGGGCATGAAGGACGCGTTTGACGCGGACGCCGACTTCTCCGGAATCAGCAGCTCGGACAGGCTGTATGTCCAGAATGTGATTCACCAGGCGTTCATCGCCGTCGACGAATCCGGCACCGAGGCCGCGGCTGCGACCTCGGTGACGATGGGGCTGATGGCGATGCGGATGCCTTCAGCGCCAGCGATTTTCGAAGCAGACCATCCCTTTCTGTTTATCATCCGTGACAACGGCAGCGGGGTGATCCTGTTTATGGGGCGTGTGATGAATCCGAAGGGATGACGAGAAGCCCGAAATCCGAAACCCGAAATCCGAATCAAATCCAAATTCCCAAGTCCGAATGACGATGCACCGTCACTCGTCGCGGTGTGTTCGCCAGCGGTGCTCGTGGCTTCCGGCGCCAAGAAATTCGATCACGCGAATCTTTCTGGAACCGGGGGTTCCGAGCTCGATCTTTCCGCTGACCTCGCATTTCGGATCAGAGCGAAAGATGTACTCGCCGTTCTCACGGACGACCTCGGGGGGCGCGGCCGAGGCGGCCGATGGCAGGGGGCGGAAGAGAAGGTCCGCCAGGCAGCGGGCGGTGGCGACGTGCAGGTGCAGCGAGCGATCGGGGTTTCTGCGCAGCGAATGTGGCCCGGCGACGATTTCCAGGCGCTGATCCGAGGCCGCCAGGCCGCGGGGCGGGAGACGCACGAAATCGCCGAACGACGCTGATGCGCCCCAGACCAGCTCGATTTCGACGATGGGAAACGCCCGCGGCAACGGGGGAGTGTGAACGGTGGGCCGGCGTCGATAGCGGCGATACATCTGCAAGTAGAGGGCGTTGGAGGGATGGCCCTCGAAAAAGCCGACGGTGAAGCGCATCTGTGCCCGGTCGGCGGCGCTGAGTTGCCAGAACTCGTATCCCCCGGGCGACATGACGCGGTGCGAGGCGTCGTGGCCACCGGGCGGATCGGAGAGGAACAGCGGTACGACGGTCATGGCGGCATTGTCGCCAGGACCGCGCCGCAGTCGAGCGCCGCAGTCGAGCGATTGTTCAATCCCCCCGGTCCACCTATGATGAGGAACTCGACTTGCTGAGCACCGAAAGACGAATGCAGATACGCAATTTCTCCATCATTGCCCACATCGATCACGGTAAAAGCACCCTGTCCGACCGCTTGCTCATGCGCGCCGGGGCGATCACCGAGCGCGAATCCAAAGAGCAGATGCTCGATGACATGGATCTGGAGCGGGAGCGCGGGATCACGATCAAGGCGTCGGCAGTCACGGTCTTTCACAAGCACAATGGCGAGGAGTTCATGCTGAACTTCATCGACACGCCGGGGCATGTCGATTTTCATTACGAGGTGCAGAAGGCCCTGCAGGCTTGCGAGGGGGCGATTCTGGTGGTGGATGCCACGCAGGGCGTGCAGGCGCAGACGGTGGCCAACGCCTACGCGGCGGTGGAGGTGGGGCTGGACATCATCCCGGTCATCAACAAGATCGACCTGCCCAGCGCCCGGCCGGTGGAAGTGGCGGAGGAGATCGAGCAGGTGCTGGGGTTTCCCGCTGAGTCGTGCATTCTCGTGTCGGCCAAGACCGGGCAGGGGATCGACGAGTTGATCGGCAAGCTCTGCGAGCAGCTTCCGCCGCCGCGGGGATTGCCGGATCAGCCGCTGCGGGCGTTGATCTTCGACAGCATTTACGACGACTACCGCGGCGTGATCGTTTATGTGCGCGTGGTCGATGGCGAGCTGCGCAAGGGGCAGAAGATCAGGCTGATGGGGACCGATCGCGAGTACCAGGTGACCGATCTGGGCAAGCTGATGCCGCGGCCCAAGCAGGTCGAGCGGATCGGGACCGGGGAGGTCGGTTATCTCGTGGCCGCCATCAAGGACCTGCATGATGTGCGCATCGGCGACACCGTCACCGCCGCCCATGCGCCTGCCGCCGAGGCCCTGCCGGGGTATAAGCCGATCCAGCAGATGGTCTTCTGCGACTTCTATCCCGGCGGCAAAACGCAGTACGACGAGCTGCGCGATGCCATGGACCGTTTGCAGCTCAACGACTCGAGCTTCACCTTCACGCCCGAATCCTCCGATGCCCTGGGCTTCGGCTTCCGCTGCGGGTTCCTCGGGCTGCTGCACATGGAGATCATCCAGGAACGGCTCGAGCGCGAATTCAACATCGAGGTGGTGCAGACCGCGCCGACCGTCACCTACGAGATTCTGCTCACCGATGAATCGGTGCAGCGTATCGACGCGCCCAGCGAATTGCCGAATCTCACGCACGTGCTGGAAATTCGCGAGCCTTACATCCGCATGAATCTGATTCTTCCCGCCGACGGCGTGGGCGCGCTGATGAAGCTGTGCGAAGACCGCCGCGGGATTTATCAGAAGACCGAGTACATCGGCAAGTCGCGGGTGATTCTGGTCTATGACATTCCGCTGGCCGAGGTGATTTACGATTTCTACGACCGCCTCAAATCCGCCACGCGCGGCTACGGGACGATGGACTATGAATTTCTCGGCTTCCGCGTCGGCGACCTGGTGAAGATGGACATCCTCGTCAACGGCGACCGCGTCGATGCCCTGAGCGTGATCGTTCACCGCGAACACGCCGAGGCCCGCGGCCGGCGTTTGCTGGTGCGGCTCAAAGCCGAGATCGACCGCCATCTATTCGAGATTCCCCTGCAAGCCGCGATCGGCGGCAAGGTCATCGCCCGGGAAACGATCAAGTCCGTCGGCAAGAATGTCACCGCCAAATGCTACGGCGGCGACGTGACCCGCAAGCGCAAGCTGCTGGAGAAGCAGAAGGAAGGCAAGAAGCGCATGAAGCGCGTCGGCTCGGTGGATATCCCGCAGGAAGCGTTCATGGCGATTCTCGAGATGGGGGATTAACAACGGACGCACCATGAGCGAATCTCCAGATGTCTGAGTGCACGCGGGGTGACGATGGCGCGTTGGCGCAAACGCCCACGGAGCTTGCTCCGTGGGTTTTTGTGAGAATGCTGTCCAGGTATCGGCGGGCGGAACCCCACGGAGCAAGCTCCGTGGGAGTTCGGGGGGAGCGAGTGGTATCCGGGGCTTTTGGGCTGCCTGAATATCGGTCCATATTTCCAGCCAAGCCGGCCTGCACTCCTGCCGATACCAGCAATGGTTCAAGACTTTACCGGAGGCCACCTTGCGCGGAGTTCAGATCGGACAATTGCTCGTGGAACAGGGAGCGCTCAGCGAAGCGCAGGTGCAGCACATTCTGGCGGTGCAGAAGATGTCGCACCGCCCGTTTGGCGATCTGGCCGAGCGGCTCTATGGGATCAACCCCAAGGCCATCGAAGATGCCTGGGTCGAGCAGTACATCCGCATCGCCGGCGTGGTGGACCTCGAGGAGCAGGAGGTTGAAACCGAAGCCCTGCGATTGCTGAATCGCCGGCAGGCCTGGCAGTTTCATCTGTTGCCGCTGCATCGCGACGAGGACCGGGATTTGAACATGGCCACCAGCGCCCAGAACCTGGTGCGCTCGGTCAACTTCTCAGCTCGCAAACTCGATGAGCCGATCAACTTTCTCATTGCCGAGCACAAGCAGCTTCGCGAGTTTCTGATGAAGCACTATCCGGTGCCGCAATTCGTGGCCCGGTTCGCGCAGACGCTGTAGAGGACCTCCGCGCTGCCCGCGGACTTCCGTCCGCGGCTATGACGGATTCGCAAATCGCACTTCATCAATCTGTTTTTGATAGCCGCGGACGGCAGTCCGCGGAGGGTTGGACGCGCGATCATTCCCCAAAGAAAATCGACGCGCTGGGCCAATCCGCCGGTTTGGGCGCAGCGCCGCTGGGTGGAAGCATCACCTCCGCGCGGTCGTCGCGGTATGCGGTCTTCCAGCCGAGTTGCAGCAGGGCATCGTGGAAGATGCTGTTGTGTGTCGGCAGGATCGCGGCGTCGGCCCCTAGTTGAGCGAGGAATTGCTGCCGATCCGCGGGTTGACCCAGATACGTTCGCTTCCAAAGCTCCGGCAGGAAAAGCTGCGTGCGCCCGTCGAGGAGAGTTTGGAAATGGTCGCCCAGACGCCACTCGAGATATCCGCCCCAGGAGAACTCGTTGATGAGCCTGCCGCTGTCGGGCTTGACCCGGGCCGAGACAAAATCCGCCGCGGCGCAGGGATATCCCGGCGTGTCAGGGCCGTGGCGGTTGAGCCATTGGGGCATCGAATCCTGCGCGGCCGGGAAAGCATTGAAGACGCGTGCCACGCCAAAGGCCAGGACCACGGTCATGGCACCGCAGAGCGAAGTGCGGCCCAGCAATCGGTCCGAGAGCCTCGGCAATGTGGCGGCACAGATCGGCGCGGCCACGATGGCAAAGACTGGCGCAAATCGCCCCAATTGCAGCAACGCGATTAGGCTCAGCAGGAGCCACAGGCATTCGCCGGCGCGCAGCTTGCGGTGATTGAACACCACGCAAAGCAGAAAGGCCGCGACCAACGCCGCGGCGACGCTCCCGGCGACGCCGCTGTAAAACGGCTGCATCTCGGAGATGACGGTGCCGCGCACCATCAAGTCCGAGAATTGATAATGCAGCGCCGTCTGGATCGCCCCCGGCAACATCGGCGTCAGGGCGCAGGCGCCGAGCGTCAGCAGCATCAGCACGGCGTAGCGCTCGATGCGGCGACTGGCTTCGGGCCGATCGGCGGGGCTGGTCAGCGTCCACCGTTCCCACACCGCCCCGGCCAGCAGGGCGGCCATCCACAGGGGGACGAAGATCGCGTACAGATGAAGATTGACGATCAGCGTCGTCAGCGGCACGACGCACCAAACACCCCACGTGCGCTCGCCGGCGCGTCGATCGTGCACGATCAGCCAAACGCAAACCGCCAGCAGAACCAGTGCCGCCGTCACGGGACGAAAGCTCAGATAGGGGAGGGAGAGAATCGTCGCAAAGAGTGTGGCGGCGGCCGCCTGGAGAGCGCCCGGCTCGGTGACGCCCGGGCCGCGCGGGGCCATGTGCATCCGCTTGGAACTGCAGCGAGCTCGAGCGGCGGCGGCCAAGGCGATGACGAACAAACCCTCCATCGCCGCCTGCCCCGCCACCGCGGCGCGCCAGCCCCAACGGTCCCACACTCCCTGCATTCCCAGCTCCGCCAGCCAGGAGTAGGGCGTCCAGGGCGTCTGAATCGAGGCGAATGACAGCCGATCGACCAGCGTCCCGATGCCGTCGGTCCTGAGTTGTTGAGCGACGCGCAGGTGCCAGAAGCAGTCTGGGTCGAGCGTGTCGAACAGCACGACCTTGGCCACCGCCAGCAGGACAATCAAGCCGATGGCCAAACTGAACCCCAGCCGCGTCCGCCTCTCCGCGCCCGGCCCGATGGCGAAGGTGACCATATCATTATTTCGACCAATTCCCGGCCCCAGGCGCAGCAGAACTCCATCGGAAGCCGGGTTGGGGCACATTCGGGTTTCGGACGAGGCGGCAACGTCCTAAAATGAGCGATATGGCCGAGCCGCAAGTTGCCTCCCGACCTTTGCCCGCACCGGGCTCGGGCGGCGTGTTTTGGCGATTGCTGCGAATGCTTCGGCCCCAAGCGGCTTGGATCGTCGTGGGGCTGGTGCTGCTGATTCTGTCGCTGCCCTGCGAGTTGTTTCCGGCACTCGTTTGGAAATACGCCACCGATGATCTGTTTCTTACCGGCAAGTCTCCACCGACGCGATTTCTGCCGCTTTTCTTTTCGTTCGGCGGACGCTTCGCCACCAAATTCGAGCTGCTCTTCTCGGCGGTGGCGTGGATGCTGGGGGTTTACCTGCTCGGCGAGGCGCTCGGAACGATCAGCACCAATGCCCTGAACCGCGCGGCCCAGCAGTTCATTCTGGGCCTGCGCAATCGCGTCTACGGCAAGCTGCAATCGCAAAGCCTGGGATATCTGCAACGTCAAAGAACAGGCGACCTGATCAGCCGGGCAATCGGCGACGTGGACGAGATTCAGTCGTTCATCGTCAACGGCATTGACCAGATTATCGGCGACGGCTTGCAGTGGCTTTCCACAGTCGCCCTGGTCATGGTGATAAACTGGAAAGTTGCCTCGGCCTCGCTGGCGCCGATCCTCGTCAATTTCCTCCTGCTGCGAGTGTTCAACAAGCGCGTCAAGCCGATCTATACCGCCGTGCGCGAGCGAGCGGGGGACGTTACCACTCGGTTGCAGGAAAACCTCTCAGGTGTAGTCGTCATCAAAATCTTCAGCCGGGAGGAACAGGAGGCCACGCGTTTCCGCGGCACCACCGAGGGCTATTACCAGCAGCAGCTCAAGGCTATCAACGCCCGCAGCATCTTCTTCCCCTTCACCCGCGCCATCGGCTTTCTCAGCAACGTCTTCATGCTGGGCGCGGGCGGGTATTCGATTCTCACCAAGGGTGGATTTACCATCGGCGACTTGATCATTTTTCGCGCATATTGGTGGCGTCTCTTCGGGCCGGTGCAGACGCTGGCACGCGTGGACGACATGGTGCTGCGGGGAATGGCGTCGGCCCGGCGCGTGTTTGAGGTGCTCGATGCCCGCGACGAGCTGCCGGACAACCCCACTGCCCAACCGCTGGATCGCGTTCGCGGGGCGATGGAGCTGCGCGGGGTGAGTTTCCGATATCCCGAAGCTGTCGATCGCGAGCCTCCGGTCGTCCTCCACGACGTGAACGTCATCATTGCTCCCGGGCAAACCGTCGCCCTGTGCGGGCCCAGCGGCGCGGGCAAGAGCACCATTTTGAACCTGCTGCTGCGGTTCTACGATCCGCTGCAAGGCCAGGTGCTGCTCGATGGCCGACCGCTTCCGTCGGTTGCCCGCGCCGACGTGCGCAAGCATTTCGCCCTGGTGCAACAGGAGACGTTTCTGTTCAACGATCGGATCATCGACAACATTCGCTACGGCCATCCCGAGGCGACGATGGCGCAGGTGATCGCCGCCGCGAAAGCCGCCAACGCCCACGAGTTCATCGAGCGCCTTCCCGCTGGTTACGACACCAAAGTCGGCGAGCGCGGCGTTCGCCTCAGCGGCGGCCAAAAGCAGCGGATCAGCATCGCCCGGGCGTTTTTGGCCAACCCGACCGTGCTGTTGCTCGATGAACCGACCAGCAATGTCGAGCCCGATTCCGAGGCGGCCATCGTGGCCGCGCTGGACCGTCTGATGGCCGGCCGCACCACCGTCCTCACCAGCCACCGCCCCAGCCTCATCAACCAGGCCGACATGGTGTACGTCATCGAAAATGGCCGCGTCACCGAGCAGGGTATGCCCGCGGAATTGGCCCGCAACGACGGCTGGTTCGCCCGGTTCCTGCGCTCGGCCGAGGAGCAGCCCGCGCCGGCGGAAAGATAGAACGATTCACCGTGATGCCGCTTGCGGTTTCGCAGGCCCGGAAAGCGGAGCACCGAGCGAACTTCGACACCCATGCCCTCCTCCAAACCCTCCCACTCCGGCCCCAATCCAGTCGCAAAAATCGTGCAGCAGGCGGCGCAGCTCCATGCGGCGGGGCGATTCGCGGAGGCCGAGCCGTTGTATCGGCAGGCGCTGGCGCGGTCGCCGCAGCAGTTTGATGCGGTGCATCTGTATGGCGTGTTGCTGAGTCAGACCAAACGATTCGAGCAGGCCGAGACATTCCTGCGGCGGGCGGTGCAGCTTCAGCCCAACTCAGCCGTGGCATTGAGCAATCTGGGGAATCTGCTGAGGGATCAGGGCCGGCCGGAGGAAGCGCTGCCGCATCTGCGCCGGGCCGTTTCGCTGGATCCGAAGTTGCCGGCGGGGCAACAGAATCTGGGCGTCGTGCTGAACGCACTGGAGCAGAAAGCGGAAGCGGAGGAATGTTTTCGCCGGGCGATTTCGCTGCAACCGGATTATCCGGAGGCGCTCAACAGTTTGGGCGGTGTTTTGCGACTGGCCGAGAAGCTCGAGGAGTCGGTGGGATGCTATCGGCGGGCGCTGGCGCTGCGGTCGAATTATGCCGAGGCGTACACCGGCCTGGGCGCGACACTGCATTTGCAGGACAAGAGCGATGAGGCGCTGGCAAGCTGCCGGCGGGCTGTGGAGCTTCGCCCGGATTATCCGGAGGGGCATAACAACCTGGCCATGGCCTTGATGGCGCTGAAAAAGTACGAGGAGGCAGAGGGCGAGGTGCGATTGGCTTTGCGTCTGAAACCGGGATACTTCGACGCCCGCAGCAACCTGGGCTCGGTGCTCGAAAGCCTCCATCGCCACGAGGAAGCGGCGATCGAATATCGCAAGGCGATTCAGCTCAAGCCCAAATCATCCGGCGGCTGGATGAGTCTGGGGTCGGCGCTGCGCAATCTGCGGCGGTTTGACGACGCCAAGGACGCCTGCCGGCGCGCCATCGAACTGAGCCCCGATTCTCCGATGGAGCGATACAATCTTGGCGTCGTGCATCTGGATCTGTGCGAGATCGCGCAGGCGATCGCAAGTTTTCGAGAAGCCGTGGCGCTGA
>Ga0302325_10027968_pt1 | contig 11677 bp, 5 predicted proteins | sample Palsa_T0_2_FD_201948 | JGI IMG/M metagenome (GOLD analysis project Ga0302325, IMG submission 201948) | Peat permafrost microbial communities from Stordalen Mire near Abisko, Sweden - Palsa_T0_2 | ecosystem: Environmental > Terrestrial > Soil > Palsa > Peat permafrost | place: Sweden: Abisko... | reverse complement strand
CACCCGGTCTCACTGTTGGTGATGACGAACCCGGCGAACACCACCGGATTGTCGGCCCCGGACGCGCCGGTGAACGGGCTGCGGTACCCGGCCAGCAGCGCCGGGGCCAGGGCCCGGACCTGCTCGCAGACCACCCGCACATACATCCGCCGCTCGGTCAGATCACACCCATCGATCTGGACCGGGGCACCGGATTGGCGGACCCCGTCCAGGACCGCCATCAGCACGTCCAGATTATCGATGAACTTGTACCCATCCGACAGGAACGCCCGGGCCACGCCCGACCCGTTCTCTCCGCGCAGGCAGCGGAGCAGGAACCGGCGCTCGTCGCCGTCCAGCCAGCCGTTCACGTTCGCGTCGTACAAGTCCGGGCGCTCCTCACGGGTCCGCCGCAGGTAAGCGACGGGGATCCCGAGCTTGTCGGCGACGCCCTGGTCGCAGACGTTCGTCGGGGTGTAGGTGCCGGTCGTTAGCGTGACGCCGTCCTCACCGAGAACCGGCGCGGTGCCATCCACGACCAGCTGCCCATGCCGGGCACGGATCGCGGCCGATGAGGCGACGACGTCGACCTTGCGGGCCTGCTGGTCCCGCAGCAGCACCGCCAGATCGGTCAGCGTCGCGTTCCGCGCGCCGAGCGGCGCTGCAGAGGTATCAAGGGACATGACTGCCGTCCTTCCGAAGGGACCGATAGGGCCGACCGGGCGGCGGTTGGCCTCCCGGCGGTCAGACGGCAAGCGCCATGCGGGCACCAGTGCCCGGCCACCGGGCGGCCCGGCCGGCCAAGATGTTTTGCCGCTAGCTGGCCCAAAGGCCCAGCGCAGTTCGCGCAGGAGAAGGAGAGCAAAAGATCTCTGGTCGGCCGGAACCAGCCACCCGGTGGCCGGGCACGTCCGCATGGCGCAGGCTGACCAAGGCGGGAGGTCAACCGCTGGCGGCTACAGGCGCGCGCAGAATCTCGTCCGTAACGGTCCGCGGACCACTGTCCTTCTCCGCTACCCGACCTCTGCAAGAGCGATCAGATGGGGGTTGATGTCGGCGGGGGGACTGCACCAAAAAGCCAATGCGTCCTGACCTGCGAGTTCGCGCTCGGGGAGTCACGGTGACCGGGCGAGCAAGGCGGCAGATGCCTGTGGCCGTACGAGACTGAGCAGCAGGCCAGACCCGATGTGGCCCATATCCACGAGCAGGCTCGGCGCTCTTTACGCCGCGGGTGTTTTCCGAAGCCAACCACTGCACGGTTGATGGATGTATGCGGGTGCTGGCCTGACCCGGGCGTCTACGACGCCAGGATTCTGGCCTGGTTGGCCAACTATGAGCCGGAAAACCTGCGCGGTGATCACTGGACCGATCGCCCGCGCGAATGCTTCGGGTCGGGCGTAGTGGCGTCCGGCAAGGTGGTGTACTGACCGCCCGGTTAATGGGCGTGGCGCAGACGTGTAAGGCGGCCACCGCGTGATTTTTTGGAAGACCTCTCACAGTGCTTCTGAAGGACACATCACGGTGACCGCTCCTAGCAGTACCGGCCTTGCCCGCTTTCTGCACGGCCAGCGGGAGTCTGACCCCGGCGGCCAGCACCAGGACGGAGGTGACACCCGACACCAAACTGCAGGCGCTCAGCGCCTAACCCACAACAAAGGATCACGCGCCAACCGCGAACACCACGCCAGAGGATTTGACCGCGGCCACACGCCTTCTTCGAGGACCTGCCAGCCGCGGCAGCGACGAATACCGCTAGACCACGCCGAATGGGGCGCATCTAGCTTCTGGGCAGTCCAGCCGCGACTGCCGTTCGCGTTACACGGCGTCGAGAAACTTGTTTTCGCGGTGCCAGATGAAGTAGTCAGCGCGGCCCGTCATTGGGCGGCCGAAGAACTCGCCCTTGAGGTGCTGTACCGCGTAGGCGCGGGCGTGCTCCGAGGCCTCGATCGCATGGCTGAGGATGAACTGGCCGTCGTCTCCGACCGCGATATAGCCGCGCTCGTACAGCTCGTCGCAACCGAACCGGCACGCGGACATGACCACGTGTGCCACGTCCCGCCTTTCCTGATCGTCGCAGTCGGCTCTCTTCTTGATGTGCGCCGCGACGAGGAACTCGACCTCAAAAACTCTGCCGCACAGGTCGCACAGAGCGGCCGGGCCTTTGAACAGCGCTCTGCGCAGGTAGGACTGCCCAGCCCGGCAGCGCCCGGTGTCCAGCCTTGTCCAGCGCGTCCAGTGCGGCTACCGCCGCAGCGAAGTCGTCCTCAGCTGGCCTCTCATCATCGGCCAACTCAAGCCTGTCCAGGAGCACGCGCGGCGCTCCTGCCTCTTGCAGTGGCACAGAAAGGATGCCCGCGACCCGCTGAGCCTGGTCCGGCCCATATCCGGGAACGTCGAGCCGTAGCCGGATCCGCTTGGTCGAGTTACCTCCCTTCGTCGCGTCCGGCTCCTGGGCGATCTTGGCCTGCGCCGTTCCCATCCGTACACGAAGCGCCTCCATGTCCGGCAGCAGCGCGAGCCGGACCGGCTCGGTGATCAATCGGCGCTCCACCTCAGGAATGCCCAAGGCCTGCGTCTTCCTGGAATCGACCAGCGCATCGACCAGGGTGGCGTCAAGCCGGGCCAGCCGCTCCAGTAGCAACGTGAGGGCTGGGTTGTAGTCAGCGTTGCGGCCAGGCCGCCCCGCAGCTCTGCCGCTGCGGCTCTCCATGATCAGGGCGACCCAGTCGCCCTCAGGCTCTGCCGAAAAGGTCGCATTCAGGGGCCTGCCCGCACCGTCGAAGACCTGCATGACCGCAATAATGGCAGGCCCGCATGGCTAACCAGCGGTTTGATACTCCTCCGAGAGCCTGCGGACATTGCCTGGTCAGAAATCGCGACGACGGGCGGGACCAGAACACCCATGAGGTATGCGAGCACCACGGGCCCAACGCGCTCATGCTGACAGCTCCGAATATGCAGTCCTGCCGGACGTGCGCGGAGGGTGGTGGCTGGGGTAGACCGGAGATCCGCTTTAACTCGACAGATATCTATCAGCCGCTTGCGCTGCTCTCGGTAACGCCATCATGGTAAGCGATCAAGGCAGGGAATTAAGAAGCACTATTTTAGTTCGACTGGGGTCACATCGCCGGTGGGGCGGGTTGGTTAGGGGCCGACATGTAACGCCCTGAGGCGCTGGCCCGCGCATCGCGGTGGCGACGGCGGCAGCGGACAGCCTCGGCTACGCGTTGCGCCGCTTGTTCCGGGGCTTCGTGTTCCCAGACGCGGATGGCAAGCCATCCGGCGACTTCGAGTTGCGCGTCAGTGTCGAGGTCGCGCGCCTGGTTGGTGGCGACTTTTGCCGACCAGTAGGCATTGTTGCTGCCAACCTGCCGCTGGCCATGATCGGGGCAACCGTGCCAGAAGCATCCGTCGACGAAGACTGCCACTAGTGAAGGCCGGAATACTATGTCGGCACGGCGACGGAGCCATGGCAGTGGCGGCGCGTCTACTCGGTAGCGAAGTCCGTACGCATGCAGAAGGCGTCTGAGGGCGAGCTCGGGAGCGGTGTCGCGTGTGCGCTGCCGCTGCATGCGGCTGCGTACGGTCGTTGTCGAGGCCCACGATGTCGCAGTGTCGGGTTTGGCAACGCGAGTAGTCGTCGCTGGGCGACCGGAGCGCGATCTGGGCACTTACCCAGTCTGCGGGCGCAGCGGGGGCAGGTCGAGATCGGCAGCGTCGCGCCAGGCCTGGGTCATCCGCATTAGCCGTGGCGCCTCGCCGGCGAAGCTGACGAACGCCTCGCCTGCGGCGAGGGTCCGGATCTGTTCGGGCAGCCTCGCATTGCCGGGGTCGAGCTTGCGGGCGGCCATGGTGGCTACCGTCGCGTCGGGCAGTCCGAAGCACACCTTGGTCTGCGCGTTGGGCGCTACGGCTTCGGGGAGGTCACCTGGGCCTTGGGTAGCGAGGATGACCGCCAGCCCCTTTGACCGGCCTTCGCGCAGCATCATTTGGATCGCCCGGAACGGTGCGACCCGGTGCGCCTCATCGACCACCGTGAGGTACCGGATCGTGTTCGGCACCGGCGGGAGGCTTTGGATTTTCAGCAGCAGCGCCGAGAAGATGAAGCCTGCCGCGAGAGCGGTGGTCGCGCCGTTACCCGGGATGCGGGCCAGCCCGAACACGACGTTGCGGTTGATGACGTCACCGAGCGGTTCGCCGTCGCCAAACAGGTTGTAGCTCGTGAGATCGCCGAGAACGCCCGCCAAGTCGGTGTCGAGTTGGTCGTCGAGGGTCTGCAGCGTGGGCCATCGCCCTTCGGTCCGGAGGACGCCGTACGCCGCCGTGAGTGCGGCCTTGAGCTTGTCACGTTGCCGCGCCCCGATTCGGGTGCCGACCGAGCGGAGGGCCTCTTCTGCAGCGTCCCGCAGTTCGATAACGGCGCTCTGAACTGCCCGGTCGCTGTCGTCTTCGAGCCTGAGCGGATTGTATGGCGCGCCACCGTGCCACAGGTCGAGGAACTCCGCGGCCGCAAACTGGGGGAAGCCGGTGTCGTCGCTGTAGTCGTTCTTGAAGTCGGCGATGCCGAAGTGGCTGCCGCTGTGCCGCGACAACTGGCCAAGCAGGCTCATCGTGAACTGGGTCTTCCCCATCCCCGAAGAGCCCCACACCTCGGTATGGCCGTTCTGCAGCGCGCTCTGGCCCGGTCCGGCCGGGTGCCAGTGCACGGGTTCGCGTGTCGCGGCGTCCCAGCCGAGAAGGGGCGCGGTGAACGAGGACGCGACACCGGTGGCGCCGGTCGGGGCCGTGCTCGTGACGGTGGCATCAACCCTGGGCGTCGGTTCGGTGGCCGTTGCTTCTAGGTACGGTAGAACGTAGTCCGGAGCAGGAGCCGACGATTCGTCGGATGTAATCTCCCTGCCGCCGGTCATCATTTCATCACTGTGTGCCGGTGTCGAAGCGTGCGGTGATCCGGTGTCAGCGGCTTCAATCTTTCCGTGGTCGCCGGAATCTGCGTTCGCGACAGGAGCGCTGCCGATCTCGTCGCCATTGCCGGCTCGGTGCCGGCCGCCGGTTCCCGCTTCGGGCCGACGTCGGGTCCTATTGCTGGCCAGCAGCGGTTCGCGGCCGGAGTCGACAGTCCTAAGCGTGTTCAGGCTGGTGTCGGTGGCGTCTTCGAGCAGTTGCTGAGTCAGCGGGACGTCGAGGATCACAATTGGGACGATGTCGCGCTCGACCTCTTGCCGGTAGGTCTGGCTGTGCTCGGTCAGGAACGGCCCGAAGACCAATCCGAGGCCGGCCCACTCGAGGCTTCCACGGCCGAGCCGGAAGTTTTCCAGAGCGCGCAGCTCAGCGGCGTCGAGCTTGAAGCGGGATTCGCGCGCGACGGCGTAGGCGGCCTCCGCAATGCGGTTGAGCCATAGGCGGCTGTGTACTGAGTCGGCTTTCGGATAGGCAGCCCACCGGGTGGCAGCAAGGGTCTGATTGAGCTGGTCGAGGGCGTCCCTCCCTGCGATGTCGGCGTCAGTGCGGCGGGCCTTGACTTCGATCGCGGCGACATGGACAGCCTCGTTGGCTGTGTCGAGGGCGATCGCGAGCAGGTCGGCTCGTTTGCCGGTGAACCAGTGCTGGTGCTCGTCGAGGCTCACGAGTAGGACTCGGCAGCCAGGCGGCAGCGGCCACGGCGTCGTGGTGGTGGCGAGCATGCTGAAGGCGACGACGTGTCCGACGAGCTCGTTGATGCCAGCGCCGCTGGTCGCCGCTTGCAGGGCGAGGATGCCGTAGCCCTGGCTGGCGACCTTGCGCAGCTTCGTGCCAACGGACATGGCGATGTCGCGGTTGGGGATGATGCCGGCGGCGCGCAGGCTGCGGCCGATAGCCCGATCGGCTGGGCCCCCGGACTTTTGGCTTATAACGAGCGAGAGCGGGCTATCGCCGCCGAGGCGCTTCTCCTGGTGCAGGATGGCGACGTTGTCCGCGCCCAGCGCTCGTTCGAGGCTGTCGCGGGTGGCGTAGCGGTCCAGCGTTGCGACCCACAAGGCGAGTTCGTGGATCTGCCTTAGCTTGTCCGAAACCTCGCCGACGCCGGTACGTACTTCGGGCACTTGGATCGGGACGCCTGGCTCGGGCCAGCTGTCTTCGACGGCGTTTTCGAGCCGAAGCCAACTGATGCCGGCCCGTGAGGTCGCGGGGGGCATGAGCAGCGTGTGCCGGTCTTGTCGGGCGCGCTGCCAGACCCTGGGCGCGAACAGGACCTCGGAGTCCTCGGCGGGCGGTTCGACTTCCCGGGAGTCGACGAGAAGGCCGTTGTCGCTGTCGGTGAGGCCGGCGACGAGCGCGAGGTGGACCGCCGGGGCTTCTGCGCCTGGCTTCAGCAGCTGACGGGCTCGATCCAGGTTGTCGATGTAGCGCAGCTCGAGTACGTCACGTTCGCTGCGCAGTTCGGCGTCGGCGTACTCGAGTGTGCTGCGGTCGGGCCGACTGCCCGGGCCGTCGCCGACGCAGAAGACTTCGATGCGACGGATCTGAGTCCCGGCCACGGTGGTGCCGATAAGGTCGACCGCCTGAGAGACGAGGAGGTCTGCGGCCCCCGAGCCCCAGGCGAGGCAACGCAGGTGGCCGGCAGCCTCGGGCTGCAGGCGCAACAGCTGCAGGACTAGCGCGCTCAGCGCGTCGCCAGCAAAGCCGCTCTCGTCGCGGCTTGATGCGCCGCCGTACAGGCTCCACATCCGCCCTTGGCTGGTCGGCAGCTGGACGCGATCCTGGCTGGCCAAGCGCACGTGTGCGGGGTGGTGCGCGGCGGTGGTGCGGGCGATGCTGACGGCGGTCGCGGACGCCGCGGTCGGCTCAACCCGGTCGTCGGGTTCTTCGGCCCTGTTGATCAGACCCCACAGCGCCTGGAGGTACTGCGCGAGCCACTCTGCCTTCAGCGGCGCGAACGGTGTGAGCGCGGTCGCCTTCCCGGGGCCGCGGACGGCCCCGGCCAGGGCAAGGGCCTCGGCGACAGTCGCGTCGCCAGCCTGCTCAAAATGCAGGCACGCCTGGGTCCACGCAGCCGTCCATGCGGCCAAGACCTTCGGGTCGAGCCCGCGGTCAAGGCTGGTCTCTGCGGCCTGCTGTAGTGTGCGCGCCAGTCGTGCAAGCGACGGGGGGACAGCCGCGTCCGGGGTCGGGTCGTCGCTGCCGCAGAATGCGTGCAGCGTGGGTTCCCCGGTGGCGGACAGCGTGAGTGCGGGCTGTTCCGCGAACAGCAACGCTGCCCGCAGCGTGGCCGTGTCGTCTAGGTCGGGGCGCCAGTCGACCTGGACGGTGTTGTCGTACTCGTCGTAGAGGCGCAGCTGCACGGCCGGCAGCTGCGCCCCCTGTTCGAGGCCGGCGTCGCCGAAGGCGGCGAGCACATCACCAAGGTCGTCCGGATCGTCGCCTCTGGCCGACCGGAGCAGCAGGCCGTCGACTTGCCCGCCTGTCGCATCCCAGGCTCGCAGCAGCGCCCCGAGCCGCAGCCGGGCGCAGGCCAGGGTGAGGGCACGGCCGGCTCCGGTCGGGGTATTGATGTTGGAGTCACTGGGCTTGGGCGGGTTGATCACCTGGACACGCTGGATCATGCCGCCAAGGTGCTCTGCGGCGCGCACGAGCGCTGCCTCGGGGCAGGAAGGCTTGCTGGCGTTGAGCGAGCGGTTCCGCAGGATGAGCCGCTCGAGCTGGCGGCGGGTCTTAGGCGTGAACACGGTCTTTTGCTGCGCGTCGTCGAGTTCGCACAGCTCCTGCGCGGCTTCTCGCTGGTCCGCGCCGCGGAGCTGGTCGGCGCGCCTCTCGTACGTCGCCCAGGGCAGCGCCTCGGCTTGGCTGCCCGGCGACAACCGGGTCCGGAAGTCGTGCATTTCCTGGCGGACCGTCTCAGGCAGTCCCTTGGGTCTCTGCTCGAAAATCTCGAGGGCTTCGTCGAACTGCACGGTGGAGAGGAGTTCGGGGCTTCCGGACTGCAGCTGTGCCATAACTTGGTCGGCGACCGCGCGGGCCCCTGCGTCGTCGATGCCGGGGCGTCGGCGCACGACGGTCTCGGCGCGCTTGCGCAAATCGGCGTAGGCGCTGGCCCTGAGCAGCTCGTCGCTGGTGCGGCGCGCGGCTAGCGCCAGGTTGTCGGAGATGCGAGAGGAGTCGATCCGCACACCGGGCGCAACGGAGTCGGCGAAGGCCCCCAAGGTGGGCAGCGCCTGAAGCGCGTCGTCGCCGGCCGCGAGCCGATCGAGGTAGTTGGCGACGGCGATCGGGCTTGGGCGGGTGGCCACGGGTGCTTCATTAATCGCGGACCTGACGTGGCGGGCATGCCCGTCCAGCGGGACAGCGGGGAGTTGCTGCGAGAGCCGGGCGATGCCTGCTGGCGTGTTCAGCAGCTCGCTGGGCGACAGCGGCTCGAACAGGCCGAGCGACTGTTGGTCGGGCACCTGTTCGCCTTCGCACAGGACGAGCACGACGCCGCGCCAACCGGGGTCGGTTCGGTTCCGCAGCTGTGTGCCGGACACTCCCTCGCGCATCGCATGGTTGCCGAACAGGGCTGGGGTCTGGGACACGATCGCTAGCTGCGGCATCGTCGCGTCGTCCCATGCCTTGCTCATGCCCTCCGCGACGCCGGTCGGGATGCCTTCTAGCAACACGAAGCTCTTGTCGTTGTCCCGGAGCCGCTCCCGCAGTTCGGCCGCCAGCGCCCCGCCGAGGCGGGCGCTCACGACTGCCTCCGGTCGGCGCGTTCGCCGACGACGGTGGTGCGGTCGGATAGCCCGATGGCCAGGCCGGCGTCACTCATCAGCCGTTCCGCGTGCCGGACGTTGCGGGCCAACGCCGCGCCGTCGAGCTGGTCGTGCAGGGACGTCTCAGCCACCGACTCCAGGTTGATCACGAGTCCCCATTCGTTGCGTACGGCGTTCATGAATTCGCGGCTGGACATCGGCATCTGCGCCGACAGGGCGCCAACCATCGCGGCCAGCAGGTCCGTGCCGGCGGTGAGGTACCGGTACCTGCTACCCGACACCATGCCGACCGATTCGAGCAGCACCCGGAAGCCGTCCTCAGAGCCGCGCCCGTAGCTGGTTGAGGTCTCGGCGGCCACGCGGGCAAGCCGCGTGAACTCCGAATCGGACGCTCCGCGCGGCAGTCGCTGCAACTCGCTGGCAACACTACTGTCGTTGTCGTCGCGCAGCGCGGCGTCACGGAATTCGCCGGCGAACCCCGTAACGGACTGGTCGACCTTCAGTTCGCGCATACGACGCGCCAGCGTCGCGACGGTTGCCTCGCCGAGTCGGATGCGGGCGCGGGCGTAGGACTCCTCCGAACGCTGCCGGACGGGGTCGTCGGCGCGCCGGGCACCGCCGAAGCTCAGCAACAGGTACCGGTCCTGCTCGGGTGTGCCTGTCGCCTCCCAGGCGGTGCGCAGCACGTGGATGGCGAAGTCGAGCGCGAGGATGCAGCGCAGCTGCCATAGCTTGGCCGGGTCGCTGGCACGGCCCTGCAGCATGACGCCCTCAGCGTGCTGGCACAGCCGGCTGGCAAGGTCGGCCAGTCGGGGGCTCGCGCCCAGCTTCCATGCCTCTTTCTCGTCGTCCTCCACGGTAATGGGTTTGTCGCTGTAGATCTGGTCGCGCGGCAGCGCCCGCTCGAGCACGTCGCTTATCGCCGCCAGGGGCGTGGTGCCGGTGAGTGCCGTGCGGATCGCCTGGACCGCAGCCCGTCCCAGGCGGGCGCTGTCCGGGTCGGGCGGGTCGACGAGCATCCGGGCGAGCGTGATGCCGGTCCCGCGCATGTGCACCTTGCGGACGGTGTACTGGGTTGAGTTCGGGCTCGCCTTGCGGGCGTCGAACCATAGCAGCGACTCGTGGAAGGGGCGGAGCAGCTTGGAGCCGGCTTGTTCGCCTCGCTCGGTTTCCGGGTCGACTAGGCCCTGCAATGCTTGCTGAGCGAGCGCGAGGTTGGCTGACCCGCGTAGGTCGCTGCCTCGGGCGAGCAGCGCCCCGTAGTCTTCGGGGGTCGTATCGCTGTCGGCGGCGCGTTCGTCGCGGCGGCCGCCCAGGAAGTTCACTCCGAGTGCGAGGCTGCGCACCGCGAACAGCTGTCGCTTTGGCGAACGCAGGTCGTCGACGTCCGCGGGGGCGTCGTAGCCGTTCTGGATCAGGGTCAGCAGGGTCTCGGCGCACAAGTACGGGGCGCGTTCGTCGCGGTCGGGTGCCAGGCAGAACAGCTGCTGGGCGATTGGTCCAGGGCTGAGCCGGTAGAGGTTGCGGACTCGGGGCGGCATCAGCGGCCAGCCCGTGGAGCGAACTGCGGCAGGCTGATCGTCACCAGCGCCGGCGGCGTCGATTCCGGGTCGGCGACGCGCAGCCCCGGCTCGGTCTTCACGTGTTGCGCGAGCCTGCCGTAGAAACCTCGCAAGTCGTTCATCTCAGCTACTCCCTGCCCGACGGGTCCCTGGAAGTCGGCCGCCTCGCGGATCGCCTCGTACATGCGCGGGGTGACGCGCAGCGTGAGATCGTCTTGGCCGTCGACCACTAGTTCGACATCAACGTCGTCGACGTCGAGGACGTCTCGAACCATCCCCCGGTCCGGCACGCGCAGCTGCAGCTGCGCCGGTCGGATGGTGCTGTGCACGAGCGAGGGCCGGGCCGGGCGGAATGAGCCCGGGTCGCGGGCGAACAGGCACGCCGGGTCGGGCACGATTAGTCCCTCGCTGGGACTCGAGAAGCCCGTCACCAGGAAGTTGAGTCCGCGAATGAGGTCGGTGATGGCGAGGATGGTGTCCCCCCCACGGGCGGCAGTGTCAGCGAGGACAAGCAGTTCCACGACGTGGCCGTAGTCGAGCAGCCGCCTAGCGGCCTCCTGCGGCCCGCCAAGTTCCGCTGAGGCCTCGAAAAAGATCCGCTGCCGCCACAACGCCTCGGCCGACGAGCCGAGGCTCCCATCACCGCGCACGAGCGCGTTCAATCCGTCAGAGACCCTCTCGGTGTCCTCGTCAGTGCTCACCATCTCCCCGAGCGCGAAGAAGGTCATTTCCTTCTGAGTGGTGAGCACCCGGTCCAGCAGGGAGACTGACCCGGCCAGCGGTCCCTTCTTGTCCTGCTCTTGGGACTGGGGTCTGGTGACGTCGGGATCGCCGGCGAGCTCACGGACCTTGCGGGGAGCGTCGATGGTGTCGCGGAGCCACCCGTCGACCTCGAGGTCGCTCACGAATCCGAGGCCGGCGCGCCGGATTCCTGTGAGCAAAGGCGACCGCTCCGCGGAGGCGATGTCGAGCCCGCCACCGAGCACGCGGCTGTAATAGCTGTGCGCGGCGTGGTGCGCGGACGGCCCTCGGTCGCGGCTGGCGCTCTTGACGGACTTGCAGTCCTGGCCGCCGACGATCGCCCAGGAAAGGACCGCGAGAACCTCCCGCAAGGTGGGGACTGCCTCGCCGGTGCCTAGCCTGACTAGTGTCCGCAGCTGCTCGCGCACCTCTGGGCGGCGCAGCTGCTCGGCGTTAGTGCGCATCGGGCATCCGCCGAGGTCGAACGGGCAGTCCGTGCACCCGCCCCACAGCTCCTCGCGGGTGACATAGTCCAGCAGTTGCCCCCACAGCTTTGCACCGGTCGGCCTCTGCCTGTTGACGTTCACGATCACGAGTCCGCTGTCGGTGGCGGCACCCTGCCGCAACGCCACTTCAAGAAGCGACGACGCCCGCGCGTGGGGTCGGTCA
>Ga0302325_10027967_pt1 | contig 11677 bp, 20 predicted proteins | sample Palsa_T0_2_FD_201948 | JGI IMG/M metagenome (GOLD analysis project Ga0302325, IMG submission 201948) | Peat permafrost microbial communities from Stordalen Mire near Abisko, Sweden - Palsa_T0_2 | ecosystem: Environmental > Terrestrial > Soil > Palsa > Peat permafrost | place: Sweden: Abisko... | reverse complement strand
TGATTGATTTTATTGAAGAGATTGGCGCGCCCGACTGGATTCGAACCAGTGACCCCTGCCTTCGGAGGGCAGTACTCTATCCAGCTGAGCTACGGGCGCAGGCAGGGTTGGCGATACTACTCGCCGGCGGCAAGGGCCGTCCAGACGGCACCGCGGCAGGGATTGATTGATTAATGGCCATGTATCGCCTATGTCGCTGCTTTTGCTGCCGCCTGCAGCTTGAGGACGGTGGCCCAGTTCCGCGTGGTAACCGTCGCGCCGGCCTTTCGGGAAAACACTTGCAGGAATTTGCTGTCGAGTATGCCGGTCGCACACCACAGGTAAGCTGCACGCTCGGTTAGCCCAAGCGCGTCGGGCGTCCAGGACTCCTTGAGCATCGGACGCAGAGTTTCCAGGTGCTTCGGGTGAGTGACGAATGCCACCAAATGTCTCGCGGGATCATTAACGACGTGCAGCAAAGGATTCTCATCCACAATGCGATCCAATTCTTGCGCGGTAATGACCGTCACGGCCGCTGAGAACCCGCAAGCGGCATTGATCGTGGTTTCGATGCTCGCCGCAATCTTTGCCACGTTCGGACGCTTGCTTTGGAACAGTACATTTCCGCTGTTCAATAGCGTGCGGACATTCGTGTGCCCGAGATCAACCATCATCTCGCGCAGATCTGCCATGGCGACGCGCTTACCCCGACCGACATTGATGCCGCGAATCAGGGCAATGCATTCACTCATCGATCGAGTGCCGTCATAGCGGCATAACGGGAACGCACAGTTGGCATTCGAGTACTCCGGTCGAGGGATCGTAGCTTGAGTCAGTGGGGTAGTATTCAAACATAGGTCGACTGTCGAGCTGCAATCCGCTGGAAGGAAGCCAATCGCGCAATAGCGCATCCCAGGCAGGTCCGAAATCGGCGACGACTCCCTTGAAGCTGAGTGCCGCGTACTGTCCTCCGGGGAGTGTAGTTCTGTGGGCGTCCCCACCGGCGAGCGGCTTGGCAGGGACTTCGCATCCGGCGTCGTATCTGCATAGTTCGGGTGCGGTCACGCTCGGGTCATCATGACTGATTCCGTAGCGCGGCTGTCCGAGCAGTCCATTTGCAACCATCCAGGGATAAACTCGCGTTTGCCAGAATGTGCTGATCGGTTGGCCGTAAGGTCCGACGTGCCTCAGGTAGGCGATCGATGTGGGTTTGCGTTCAATGATTTGAACTTTCATAGGGGTCTCCGCTTTGATCGGGACACCATTCTCAATCGTCTTGTCCTGTTGGACCTGATCGAGCTTGCTGATCGCCTGACCCGGATTGCCGATCGCCGCGCGCTCAGCGGCATGCTGCAAACGCCACGTCGTGGGTGAGCAGCCGAAGCGCGCGCCAAACGCATGGGTAAACGCTTCTGCGGAACCAAATCCCACACCCAAAGCAATTTGCAGCACCGAAAGCCTGGGTTGGGCCAACAGCCGCGTAGCCGCGACTTCGCATCGTCGGCGCCGTAGATAAGCTCCGAGTGTTTCTCCCATTAACGCCGAGAACAACCGATGGAAGTGAAACGGTGAGAAGTGCGCAACCTCGGCGAGGGTTTCTAGATCCAAAAATTGATCGAGGTGCTGATCGATATGCGCGGTGACACGATGCATGCGATCGACATACACATTGCGGCTTCGGGGCGTGTTCATCGGGCGCCAAGCCGTGGTTAGGGTTTCGGCTTCGCATAAAGAATCATCTGCGTGCAGCGAAACAAAGCCAGAGTACGGCCGGACTCCCTGTGTGTGACGAGGGCATCCCATACCTGCGTGGTCTTGCCGCGATGCACTGGCGTTGCCACTGCGACGATCGTCCCGTCCAGCGCGGTGCCGAGATGATTGGATTTTAGCTCGATGGTGGTGAAGCCCGCGGCATCGGCAGGTAGATTCGCGACGCAGCCGTAGCCCGACACGGTGTCCGCCAAGGTAACAATGGTGCCGGCATGCAAGTAGCCGTTGGGCGCCATGACAGACTCGACCACCGGCAGCTCGCCGCTGACGCGTGACGCGCTCACCTCCGTGATGACGATGCCGAGATGACCCGGCAATTTACGGGCGCCGGCGCTGTTAAATCTCTGCGGCGTGCGCAGGGTGATGAAATCGGAGCTCACGCGTGGGCACGCCTCTGGACGCGGCCCAACGCCGTCAGAAACAGTCCGACCGCGATGAACGCAATCAGAAGCCCAACCGCATTGACCATTGTTCGTTGATAGCCGATTGCACTCGGATCGATGAAACCGTACGGATAGCTGCCGATGATTGATCCTCGGATCAACGCGTAAATCAGGTACGCAGTGGGATAAAGACCCCAGATCAGAGGATAACTCCAGCGCAGAGCGCCCTTGGGAAAGTAAAACCACCAGTAAGCCAAGAATAGTATCGGTGTAATGTAGTGCAGCAAGTCGTTGGCAACCACGTTTAGTCCCTGCGGTCTCCAAGTGTTGCGCAACAGGATGTGATAGGCGAGTCCCACGAATACGATGCTGGTCGCGACACCCGCCGTGACATCGGAGCGCGCGAAGAATCTGCCCGGCGAGGATGCGGGTGCAATCAGAGTCGTGGTGAGGGCGATGCAAACCAGCAAATTGGTCAAGATGGTGAAATACCCAAAATAACTGACGAGGCCACCGACAAAGCCCTTGCCGTTTTCAATCGCGGAGTGCAGCGAAAGGAACAGCTGCAACAACACGCCCAACCAAGCGAGCACGGCCAGCACGATGACCGATGCTTTGTTTTTCTGATAGGTGCCTTTCATTGGCATATGGGTACATGGTCAAAAAAATCGACGACTCCTGTCTCCAGCGAGTACTCAGCCCCCACCACCATCAAGCCTGCGTTCTGAATCAGATTCTCGATGATGTCCGAGCCATGCCTCAAGTGATTGACGGACGCTCGAATATTGGCGCGACAAGCCTCACGCACCAGGGCATCGTGATCGTTTTTGAGATCGGTAGTCAACAGGCCCTGCACGGCCGGCCTGATGAAATCCACAATGGAATGAAGATTGCGGGATTGATTCTGCACAGGCCGTTGCAATTGCTCCAGCGTGGTTTCAATCGCGCCGCAACGCGTGTGTCCGAGCACAATCACCAAACGCGTGTGGAATTGTTCCGCGGCAAATTCGACGCTACCGATCAATGAGGGGGCGACAATATTGCCGGCCACTCGTATGACAAAAAGATCCCCCAGACCTTGATCGAAAACGATTTCGACGGGTACGCGCGAATCGGAACAGCCCAAGATGGCCGCGAAAGGCTGCTGCCCTGCCGCTAACTCCAAGCGCCGCGCCCGGCTTTCAACGGCATCCCGACCGGGGGCTGCCGACACGAAGCGGCGGTTGCCCTCTCGTAGCAGGGCAAGCCCTTCTCGAGCCGAGATCATCGGTAATTCACCGAATACTTCCCAGGGAGACTTGAGCGGTTAGAGGGCGCGTCGGGCTGAGCTGTCGCGGTGCCCGAGCACGCGCGCAGGGAGAAACAGAATCGCCCGCAGCAGCGCAAATATCGCCTCGAACGAAATGCCGATTAGGCGGAATGGCAGCGACAGCAGCCAAATCAAAGGCCAGAGCACGAGTGCCAGAATGGCCACCGGCCAACACAGGACCAGTAAAACACACCATAAAAGCAAGGTTTTCACGTCGGCCCCTCCTCAATTCTTGCGTGTAACTTTATCACACCCGGGACTGAGGTGCGGTGCGCGGCGCCGGCGGGGCCTGCGGCCGCAGGAGTTCCATTTGCCGTTCGGGATTTGCGGGCGCGGTGAATCCATACCGCGCGTACAGGCCGTGCGCATCCTGGGTGCCGAGGGTGTAGCGCACGATGGTTCGTAGCTCGGGATGCCCCAGGATGTGCTCAATCAATAACTTGCCGATACCACGGCCACGGAACTCCGGGAGAACGAAGACATCCAGCAAATGCGCATAGCGAACGAAATCGGTTACGACCCGTGCAAAACCGATCTGCCGGCCCTCCATGTAGACGCCGAAACATAGCGAATGCCTTATGCACTTTTCGACGCTGGAGCGTGAGATGCCGGGGACCCAATAGGACTCGCTGGTGAGAAATGAGTGAATCATCGCCACATCGAGCCGCTTTTGATCGGTCGAGAATTCGAGTGTCATTTTCTAAGCAACAGCCGCTTAGGCGCGACCAATCCGTAACTGAGCTCCAGAAGATTTCTCACTTCAGACCAATCGACCGCTTCACCGTCCAGGCGCAATCCAAACCAACCCCGAGGTCCAATGTAGGGAGGAAGATAGAAGCGCGCCGGCTCTCGTGAGGCGCGATCGACATTCTCCCCCAATGCTGATTTGCAGCAGACGGAAATAATCCCGTCGCCATGATGATTGTTCAGAAAGTATGCGAATACCTTGCCGCGAACCCGAAAGTCGGCGTGATCATTGAGGTCGCGCCGAACCACTTCCGGTAGGGACAGACAAATTTTACTGAGCTGACGCAACAGCGGATGCTCACCCTTGGCAGCTTGCGGTTGGCGCGCTGCTTGCGGTTGGCGCGCTGCTTTTTGCTGGCGCGCGCTTTTGACTGGCCGCCGTTTTCTGGCCATCAGCGCTTCCGGCTCGAACTGCTCGGACCTGGCTTCACGTACTCCACGCGGCGGAAGCGCAGCGCCGACCAGTCTTCGTCGATGGCCACCATGCGTACCGACTCGAAGCCGGCAGCTCGAATGACGCTCCAACCCGAATCGCGATTGAATTCGCAGACGTAGCGCTTGGAACTTCCCTTGGGATAAGCGAGCCAAATCACCGCATCGCCTTCCGATCCCGTCGCCAGAATCTTTGATGCACGATCCAGTTGCGCTTGCGTGATGGCAAAGGCCAAGCCGAATTTCATGCCTTTGGGCTTGCTCGGATCGCGCGCAATTTTCACGCCTTTGAGCTGCTTGAGTTCGGACTCGAAGGAATCTGGCGCATTGAACACGGCGATTTCCTGATGCGTGCCGAGATTGAGTTTTTTAAATAGCGGCGATGTGGCGATGGCGCTCATGTATTCACCGGGCATTCGGGACCTTCAGTCGCTGCAGCGCTAGCGTTCATGTGCCAATGCCAGTCGAACGCCGATGAACACAAAGACGCTGCCGACGCAGCGATTGAACCAGCCCTTGAACGCCGCGCTTGGCGCCAATCGGCTGCTGAGATGCGCCGTCGACCAGGCGATGAATAAATTCCACAGCGTGCCGTTGAAATCAAATATCACGCCGAGAAAAAGAAATGCCAGGGGTTTTGAGCTGGCATCCGCGGCAACAAATTGGGGCAGGAAAGCCAGAAAAAACAGCGCTACCTTGGGGTTCAAGACATTGGTGAGAAAGCCTTGGACGAAAATGCTTCGCATACCAGCCGGCCGCGTGGCTACGCCGCTTGGCGAAGATTTTGAGGCGCCCGCGGAGCGAATGAGCGAAAGACCCACATACAGCAAGTAGACTGCGCCGACGATTTTCACGACGGTAAATGCGGTCGCGGACGCGGCAAGGATTGCTGACAAACCCAGCGCGGCCGCACAGATATGCACCAACGTGCCAGCGCCGATACCGAGTGCAGCGACCACCCCGGCACGCAAGCCCTGGGTCGAACCTCTCCCGACGATGTAGAGCGTGTCAGGACCTGGGGTGATGTTCAGGAGGAATCCGGAGAGCACGAAAAGCCACAGATCATGGGTGCCGAACACAAATCACCTCATTTTTTAGCCTTCAAGGCTGCGTATCTATTGAGACTGTCCTTCGGCCACTGTTCCGCTGGCTTGTAGAATTCGGCGAACGCGGGAACGCCGGACGGGAGTTGCACCCACGGCTGCTTGGTGGATGTGAAAATGTGAACGTCCGGCGCCTGGCGCTCGGGATTGTCGAGCGTACCCACGCGCACGAAGCTCACGGCAGCGCCGGCGCCGCCATAGTGGCTCCACAGCGCCACGAAGCATTTTGGGCAACGTGCCACCCGTTGGCCCTTACCGCTATTGGACGGCGTGTCAACCATCTGCACTTCGCCTTCCAGGAGTTGCACGCATTCCGCTTCGATCATCGCGTTTAATACGAAGGCGCTGCCGGTTTCGCGTTGACACCAACGGCAATGACAACAATGGACAAAGAGCGGCCTGCCGCTCATACGGTAACGAATGTAGCGGCAGGTGCAGCCGCCTTCCTGAGTTTGCGCCGAATTGTCAGTGTTCGACATGTTGCTCACTTAAGCACGCACACGCGCGGTTACTTCAATTTCAATTTGCATACGAGGGTCCAGCAGGCCCGCGGAAATCATGGTCATCGCCGGGCGGCTCGCACCGAAATATTTGCGCAGCACCGGCCAGCAGTCTGAAAAGCGTTCACCATTGGGCACGATGTAATTGACGCGCACGACGTCAGTAAATTCAGCGCCCGCTTGGCGAAGTGCCGACTGAATGTTCTTCAGACATTGTTCGGTCTGATCCAGTAGATTGTCGGAAATGGTCATGGTGTCATAATCGAAGCCGGTGGTGCCGGATACGAAAATCCATTCTCCGTCTATTACGGCGCGCGAATAGCCGACGTCCTGTTCAAACTTGGATCCCGAGCTGATAAGGCGTCGCGTCATATCGTTGCCCCCCTTTAGGCTCCATTGTACTTCGGGTGACGGAGCGAGTCTGGGTGGGTGTCAAAAAACCATAGGCCGGCGGAGAATGCGAACCACCATACCGCCGCAAGCCACCAGCCGCCCAGTACCCCGGAGTAGGCCCTGACAAAGAACGCCAGGGAAGTGGCCAACAGGCAAAGGAAGGCTAAGCCCAAGATGCAGCGCGGCGAGAATTGTCGCATCCAGAATATTCGAATAAGGGAGCTATAAGTAATGGCGCCCGTTAACGAACACAGGCCCAGCACCAGGTAGAGGCGCTCATTTCCGGGAACCACGGCAAACAACACCAGTCCGATGATGCCGACGTACATCGTGAAAACGCTTAAAGCGGCGGCGATGGCGATAAACGCCAATTTGCGAAGGATGCTCTGCGGTGAACGCAGGGCGAGCGAGAGGCTCAACGCGTGCAGCGCGCCGTTGATGGCGAAAGACGCGAGCAGTGAATCGCTAAGCAGGTTCCAATACTGCAGCAGAAACACCACCACCGCGGCCGCGCCTAGCGCGCCGAAGTGCCGCGCGTAATTGAAATGCCCCACGCTCGAACTCAAATCGGGCCGCGCGGGCCGCGTTCTGTCTGCAGCGCGGCGTTACGCAGAAACACGGGCAGGTCCGTGCTGGGTGGGCGCGCAGGTATTTGATACATCATCGCCGCGATGTGACCGCGATGATAAGTAGTGTGATTCACCACATGCAGGAGGATATCGCCTCGCGTCATCGAACCGTCGCCGCCGCCGATGAAGGTAAAGTCGACGACCTCCTCGCCTAAGCGGTCGGACATTTCCTCGGCGTAGCGGATGTACCAGGTGTCGAGCGCGGCCTGTGCCATGCGCAAATCGGAAAACGCCATGACTACGTCGGGTGTGCGCGTCGTGAAGCCGTGGGCCCTGCCCTCGAGGTGCGCTTGCCAAACGAGATCGATGGTATGCACATGATTCAAGGTACGAATCAAATTGCCGAAGACGATCTGCCGCGGGTTCGTCAACTCGATTTCCGGAAGCTCGCCGAGCGCCAAGTACAGCAGCGAATTCGCCCATGCGGAGTAGCGCGTCAACATCCGGGTATTTCGCAGCGCGGGCATCTTTAATGACGCGGCGGCGGGGCGGGCGCGTGCGTCGGGGGTCCGGCGCGCATTCTTAGCAAGAGAAGCAGCGCGCCCGACAGGATGGCCATATCCGCGAAATTGAAGATGCCAGTGCGCAACGAGCCGATGCCGACATTCAAAAAGTCCGTGACACGGCCGTCGTATAACAGGCGGTCGATCAGATTGCTGATTCCGCCTCCCGCGACGAGCGCCAGCGCGACAAACCGAGTCGTGCTAAGGCGTCCGGCGAACAGCGCCGCGCACACCAATCCAATGAGGATTACCGCAACCGTCGCGGTGAACAAGATAAAGCGCAGCTGCTCGGGAAGCGACGCGCCGAGACTCAAGAAAGAGCCGGGGTTTTGCGTGAGCTGCAAACGCAGGGAATCTGAAAACAGAGATTCTGTGACGCCGGAATGCAGCAGCGAACGTGCGGCGGACTTTGATACTTGATCGCATCCCACACAGCAAGAGAGCGTCAGCATCACGACAATGAATCTGGGAATGGACCGCATGGTGACTCCTTGTGGGGGCTCTCTTCTGATTGCAGTGCCGGGGGGAAGGTTCAGAACTTTTGCTTGCCGGTCAAAATATCCCACCATAGACGCCAGTCGCCCATCAAGCTGAAGCCGGGATAGCGAAAGGTCGCGGGCTTGTTGTGTTCGAAGAAAAAATGGCCGACCCACGCAAATGCGTAGCCCTGAACCAGGGCCACGGCGGCGAGCCACCAATTCTGCGTTACGGCCGCAGCGACGAGCAGCGCGAGCGCAATGCTGGTTCCCGCAAAGTGCAGACTGCGGGAAGTGCGGTTCGAGTGCTCGCTCAAATAGAACGGATAGAAATCGCGAAAAGTGCGAAATCTTTTTTCTTCGTTCATGGCAACTCTTAAAGCTATGCGGCCGTGGCCAGTTTCGGCAAGCCTATTTCGGCAACCCGGCTTCGACCCAATCGAGCCGATCCTTGTGAAAGTGCTTGGCGGCGAGCGGCACGCCGGACGCGGGAAATTCCATCACATATTCATCGGCAGCGTCGAATTTGGGCCATGTCGGGCCGCCAGCGGAATCGGGATCGCCGGTCTTCGCGAACTGCGCCCAATACCGGTTGGCCGCGGAAGCAACTGCCCTGCCTTCTTCATCGAAGGGCGCGGCGCGCGGCGTGTTGAACACATAGGCGAGTTCACCGCCGTGCGCAAGTCCGAATAGCGTCGCGCGTTGCGCGGCCGGTGTGTACGAGAAGTGATACACATACGTGGCATTTCCGTGCTTGGCGTGCAGCCGCGCGAGATCACGGTCAGGTTCGCTGATGGAAGTGTCGGTGACGAGACGCGCGATGATCCGGTCGGCGTCGCCGGTGTTATCAGGATCGTACGCAGCGAGGAAAGCTTCGCGCCGCTGTTGGATCGAAGCCAGGCGATCCGCGGCATTCAGTCCGCGGCGCGTCAGGCTGGCTTCATCGCTGTTGCCCCCGAGCAAGTAGGGAACATGCGCCTCCATCCCCTTGGCAAACCCGTCGGCAGCACTGCCCGTAATCATCTTGCCGTCAGCCATGGGGAGAATTTGTTCGGCGGCCCCGATGCCGGCGACATTGGCGGTCAGATCCGACCACGACAGTGCGCGCAGCGCTCTCGCCGCGGCGGTATCTACCCCTTGAATTCCGGCTTTCTCGGCGAAGGTTACGCCGTTCTGCTCTACGGAACTGATCGGGCGCGCGGCGAGACGGCCGAAGCCCGACTCCGACAGGGCTTTGTTGAATAGTCCCTTGGCTTGCGGCGCCAGCATCAGGTAGTTGACGGAAATGGCGCCTGCGGATTCTCCGAATATCGTGACGTTTTTAGGATCGCCGCCGAACTCCTTGATATTGTCGGTCACCCAGTTGAGCGCCGCGATTTGATCCATCAGACCATAGTTGCCCAGCGGGCCTTTGGGATTCTCCGCCGTCAGCGCCGGATGCGCGAACCAGCCGGCGCGGCCCAAGCGATAATTCACCGTCACAACCACCACGCCTTGGCGGGCAAATTGGCTGCCGTCGTAGGAGGAGCCGGAACCGAAAAGAAACGCGCCGCCGTGGATCCACACCATTACCGGCAGTTTGGCGCCTCGTTTGGCGTCGGCTGGCTCATATACGTTCAGATACAAGCAGTCCTCAGCCTGCGCGCAGGTCGAGGAAAACGCGTTCGCGGCGCGCAGGCCCGACCATTTCGCGGGAAGCTGCGGCACGCGCCAGCGCAGGTCGCCCACCGGCGGAGCAGCGAACGGCAATCCCTTGAAGATCGCCACGCCATCCGCGACGATGCCCTGCGCTTCGCCTTGTCTCACCTTGACGATCGGCCCGTCGGCCGGCGCGGGTGATACGGCGGCGGGGTCGGCCTTTTGCGCCTGCGCAAAACTTAAGGCACTGACCAATGTGAGGACGATCGCTGCAGCGGGTGCGGCAAAACGAGGTGTCGACATGAAGCCCCCCAGACTGTCGAGAGAACTCAGCATAAGCGAAGTCGTGCGAGGCGGCGAGAAATACGTTCACGGCCGCCTAGGGCGTTGCGTTGCTGAGATCGACTTGATGATCAGCCGCCGCCGTTGCTTAGGGTCGAGCGGCCGCTTCGCCGACTTCAACGCCAACGCCATGAGTTTTTTAACCGCGGGTTGGTCCAGGACTTTTAGATCAGTGAGAACGATGTGGCGGGCCTGGGTTCCGCTGCCCTTCAGCACTTTATCCGGATCGGGCAGCTTCGCGCCCTGCAAGAAAAAAAGACTGACCCAACGGGGAAAAACCGCAATCGAAAATATCGCCTCGGACGATTTGTCGCTGGGCCCGAAGCCGATCGCCAGCGCATTGTAATTGTCATAGACAATTTCGGTCGCACCCGGCAATTTCTTGCGAAGCCGCGAAAGGGCTGCACGAGCGGCTGCGGCGACACGTGGCTCGAACTTTGCCAGGAAGGATCGCAGCTGCTGTGCGGGGGTTGAGCTGCTAGCCAATCTCATATTCGCTCTGGACCAGGCCGCTGGCGTACTGGCGCGTCGCAATGTGCTTGAGAGGAATGTCGCGCGCGACGGCACCGAACAGCGAAATTCCCTCGCCGATCAGCACGGGCACGCGCGTCACGATTAGACGTTGAATGAGGCCTGCGCGCAAAAATCCTTGTATGGTAATGCCGCCGTCGATGTAAGCATGCTGTAGGCCTCGAGCCCCGAGCTGCGCGAGGACCTCGGTCGGCGGCCCTGAGAGGCGCTCCACTCGCGCTCCGGATGGCGCAGGTGCCAGAGGCCGGGTGCTGAGCACAAACACAGCTTTGTCGCCGTAGGGCCAGGTATCAAACGCCAAAACGGTTTCGTAGGTCTTGCGGCCAATGACCAACGCGTCCACGGTCGCCATGAACTCATCGTAGCCGTGAGGCTCACCGCCACCCTCGGGCAGGAAATCAAGCGCGCCATCGCGGCGCGCGATGAATCCATCAAGGCTCGTTCCGACAAATACGGATGCCTTCATTCGTCATCCAGAGACTGGATGGTGCTGCTCAGGCGGCGCGCCCGTGTCGCAGGTTTCTTGGCGCTTTCGATCGCCTCCGCCATTTCGCGCCGCTTCGTATAGCTGAGCGATTGCCATTTCTTCAGCCGTGCGGTTTTAGAGCGCAGGGCCCGAGCCAGGTCGTCGGGGAGTTCGACCTCTCGCGGTTCTGCGTCAACCTCGATTGTCACCGCGATACTTTCTCCACCGACCAGTCCCGCGGCTTCTCGATTGCTCCCTCTGAGAGGTATCCCGGTGAATCCGCCCATGGAGGCGATGGTGCTGCGATAGGTGTAGCCGTTCAATGTGACCTTCACGGGCGCGCGGATCTTACCGAACACCGCCTTTGGGTCGAAAGTCACCGGTATAAAGCACATTGAACCGTTGCGATAGATTGTGACTGTGACGGTCTTTTGCAGCATAGATTGATCTCCCGTCATTCGCCGACGATTTGCGCC
>Ga0302325_10027966_pt1 | contig 11678 bp, 11 predicted proteins | sample Palsa_T0_2_FD_201948 | JGI IMG/M metagenome (GOLD analysis project Ga0302325, IMG submission 201948) | Peat permafrost microbial communities from Stordalen Mire near Abisko, Sweden - Palsa_T0_2 | ecosystem: Environmental > Terrestrial > Soil > Palsa > Peat permafrost | place: Sweden: Abisko... | reverse complement strand
AATATTACTAAACTAGAGGAGATAGAGGAAACTATTACCTTTACTACTAGGAGCATGTTTAAGTATGACTTAAACCACTTTTATAAAGTCGTAATTGATACCGGAGCTTCTAAATACTCCACTGCCGGATATAGACAATTTTAGGCTCTATAACGTACTAATGGCATTACACTTAATGAAAACACTAAAGGACAAGTGAAGGTATAATTCGGCATTAGTTTTATATTATCCATTAGATTTGCTATAGTAAACACACTAATAGGCTAGGTAGAATTCCATATTATAACAGCAAATACCCCATTCTTACTTAGCTTGGCCGATATGGACAAGCTAGGGGTTTACTTTAATAACCTCACTAATTCCTTAGTCACTTTAACTGGCAATAGCGTACTAGTAGTATGTCGTTTTAGCCACTCCTTCCTCTTATGGGATACCTCTCTTCAATCTTTTATTACAAAATCCTTCACATGCAACCCTTACTATTTGACTGATATCGAATTATAGCGTTTACACAAACGTTTCGGTCACTTATTAGTCGGTAAGCTATAAAACGTACTAGAACAAGCAGGCTATGATGTCGATAAGAGAGCCCTCGAGTACCTTACAAAGTACTATAAACACTGCTAAAAGCATAGCCAATTACCATATAAGTTCAAGTTTTCGCTTAAGGATAATGTCGATTTTAATGCATCAATTATCGTTAATGTCTTTTACTTTAAGGGCAAGCTAGTTCTTTATATCGTCGACGAAGGGACTACTTACTAGGCTAGTAAATTCTTACAAAATATTAGCGCAAAGCATACTTGGGATGCCCTTAAAGCTTGTTAGATTGATATATATTTAAGCCCTCTTGACCAAATTACTGCTAATGCCGGTAAAAACTTTATTAGCTAGGAATTTTACTAAAATGCAAATGCAGTAGGTACTAAGGTTAAAATTGTACTAGTTAAGGCTTACTATTTTATTAGCAAGGTTGAACGCTATTATGCAGTTGTCCGCCGAGCTTACTTTATTATTAATGCCGAAATTTAAGGGATTACTAAGGAAATAGCCTTACAAATGACCTTTAAGGCCATTAACGACTTTATAGGACTAGAAGGCCTTGTGCTTACCCTTTTAGTTTATAGTGCTTACCCTCGTATAACTCAAAATAACCCTCTATTACCAAGTGTTGCTTAGCGGGCTATTGCAATTAAGAAGGCTATAGCGCAAATTTAGAAGATTCGAGCTTAAAGACAGGTTAATAATGCCTTAAATACACGAAATGGACCGAATACCCTTAATATCCACGATTTACTATTGAATTCCGATGTTTTGGTATGGCGCGAGGGGAATACTAGCTAATTAGGAAGCTGGGAGGGTCCTTATAAGCTTATAGCAATAAATGGCGAATCTTGCATATTAGCACTACTACACGGCAATACGACCTTCCGCTTTACCTTAGTTAAGCTATACTTTACTAATATTGAAGTGGAACTTGCAAGTGAAGAGTCTTTTGCTAAACTTGTACCCTTACTTGTGAAGCGTGGCAGAGGACGACTACGCAAGAACCCTAATATTATTATATTCTTACAAAATAATGCTCAATCGAATAATGCTTAATTCTAGACCTCCCGCTAATTAGAGGTCTTAGGTTTACTAGAAAAGGGTGTTTTTGAAGTAGCATCTAATATACTAAAGGGAGTACGCATCTTTAACTCTAAGTTCGTCGATAAGGTGAAGAATAAGGGCATTAATAAGGCCTTTATAAAGTTACGACTTGTGGTTTAAGCATATGGTAATGATAAGAAACGCTTAGTATTAACACAATTACTAACTATTTAGCGAATTAGCTAGCGAGTTATCCTTTGTATTGCTGCTATAGAAGAGGAATTAGGGCTGTATTTGCGTGATATATTACAAGCTTATGTGCAGTCGACGATAGCATTAAACTGTGATTTTTATATTAATCCGCTATACGAGCTAGCATAGTAGCTACACCTCAAACTAAGCTCCATTTTGAGGGTTATTAAGCTATTGTATGGTATACTTGAAGCTGGAAATCACTAGTATAACACTTACTACTCCTATTATGTTAAGAAGCTTTTAATGGAGCAGTTTACGTACGATTTATGCCTATTGTATAGCATTAATCTATTTGGCATTGTTGGCCTCTAGACCGATAATACCTTATTTGTAGCAAACGCCCAATTCGCTAAATAAGAGCAAATTTAACTATAAAAGGCCGGATTCCTAGCTAAGGAACGTGAACGACTTACTCTTACCCACGACTTTAAGTTTAATAGTGGAATTATATATAAGGAGACTACTAGAATTACCTTGACGCAAGAGCGCTAGTGCAAAAACCTTAAGCCGGTATAAAGCGATAATACTAGTACTACAAGTAATAGAGGAGCTATACGCTAAAACCTTAACACTAAGGATTAATACATTGCTTAGCGGGCTAGGGGAGCATATATTGCATTTGTCTGCTAACTAGAGGCCGCGTACGACTTGTTAGTAGCTGCTTAGGCTATTAAACTTACTGAAAAAGACGTAAAAGCCTTTAATAAGCGTATTTAGTAGCAAATTGAGAATGCTGCTAGAGGACTACGCTTTGTATAGCTAAATAAGGAGTCTTTATAGCTACTTGTCTTTATAGATGCCTCTTTTGCAAACAATAAGGATTTATCCTCTCAAATCGGGTATATCCTAGTATTAGCGGATAGTATAAATGCAAATATTATCTATTAGTCCTTTACCAAATGCAAGAGAGTTATTAGGAGTGTCTTAGCTTTAGAACTGTACGGAATGGCTTACGGATTTGACATAAGAGCTTTAGTCAAGTCTATAATCGATAAAGTGCTAGGAATCGATTTACTGCTAATCCTTTGTACGGACTTTAAATTGCTATACGAATGCCTTGTTAAACTAGGTACTATACACGAAAAGCGCCTTATGATCGACATTATGTGCCTTTGCTAGGCGTACGAACGAAGAGAGATCGCCGAAGTTAAGTGGATTAAGGGAGATTCGAATCCTGCTAATGCTATAACGAAATCGAGATCTACGAATGCCCTTAAGCGATTGATCGATACGAATACCCTACAATTGGACGTGGAGGAGTGGGTTGAGCGTATATAGGGACTTACTAGTATGGAGGATTATAAGGGCATACTAGTATACTAGTGGGAAGGATGTATAAGGACATATTAGAGGAATATGGAGGAATATGGACGGACTAGGCTTAATTAGGCAACCTGTATGCATTTGGAGGAAATGGCGTTTTTGAGCACTTCTAAAGTGGCTTTAGTGTTGGTATATTTTCGTTCGCTTTGTAGGTCATGTGACCAAGCTAGTCCCAATTAGGTTAGGCGAACCGAAGGAAGGTTAACAACACCACAATGGTGCTGTCGACCTACCTTCTAATCAATTAACTACTTACCTACGCAATTGCATATCACGAATACCACGTGCCGTGCTACGCGTTCCGGGTGGACCGACAAGTAGAGTAAGTGGCACTACTCTACTCTACTCTACTCATTTGACACACTGACCTGTATGCTTTTGGTGGTTTACATCTCGTTTTGGTTTGCTGGAATAGTTATTGTTTACAAAGCCAGGGCTAAATTACATTTTAGTTTTCCGAATTAGCCTATTTTGATGATTGAGTCTTTAGAAACCAGCAGAGGTTGACGAGAAAGGGGAGGATTGTAGAGGGTTGGAGAGGAGGGAGAATGTTTGAGCCTGCCCTAATAAGATTTCCTTACTGTGAAAAAGGCTTTATTATGAGTATGTTGGAATCCCGGTTGTGGAAGGTGCCGAGGCTAGTCGGCACGCTCAATGTCATGCAGAGTGTGAATCGTTTGAAATAGGGATGTTTCCAACAGATAAAGTGCTAAGGTAAGTGGAATATCTTACCGCAAAAGAAGAAAATGGATCGATTATCTTTCTGTCTTCAGCGTAGACGGTTTGCAGATCAGGGAAAATTTCTCGTTATGATGAGTAGGAAGAGAGACACCAGATCGACCTTCATGGCTAGGATGCTGCCTAGGCTAAAGAGAGGACAGATAAGAGCTGGTTGCGATGACGCGATATGTTCAAGAATACGAACGCAAAAATAGTTAGTTAAAGCATTATCCATGTTACTTACTCGTTTCTACACTTGTGAAAACACTTTGCTCCATTCTGACTCGCCGGCTTGGGGCACAGAGCTTAGACCCCTAGTTCGGAAGACATCCCATAGAATATCAAACTCAGGCGGCGCTCGCCCAGAAATTTGGACCGGCGAATACCGAGACTAAGGGCAACACAATTCAAACATACGGGAAACTGCAATTTTTCTAATGTGAGATCAATTCCGGACTAACTACCATGTGATCCTCCATCTACCACCTGCTTTTATACCATGCTGAAACACAAGATTGCAAGGCCAGATGTAGGAAGACCGAGAGGCCAAAACACGCGTAAAAAAAGAGAAAACAGCCCTCGAGAGAATTCACATAGCTAATGGCAAATGCGAAAGCCAGGAGAAACCCAAGTAGCCTGATTCATCGTACAATAACCACCCTTGCGCCTCTTATGGAAGTGGGACCGCTTGAAGAGACAAGAATGGTTGATGAGATGGAGCACCAATGATCGATATGGAGGAGAGGTTGAGAGTATGGACGTTTCGATTGTTCTGGGAAAGCTTGGGAAAGACAATCGAATTGATGGGAGTAATGACGACGCCAAATTTACTGATGACCAGCCTTTCGGAGGGAGCTTGCAAGCCACTCCAAACCTTCGTAGAGGCCATCTCCGGATGTAGCGCAGGTGGATTGAATGTACTGGAGAAGGTTAGAAGTTTGCTTGGGCCATTAGAGAATGTACTTACCCAGGCACGTTGTCTCAAGCTGTGAAGACCCAACTTATCTGTAATCTCAGCAGCATTCATTGCATTCTATCTTTTGGTCAGCATTTTCTGTTGTGTGGAGTGTCTGGAAATACTGACGGGCAAATCTTGTTTGTTGGCGAAAACCAAAAGAATGGCATCTCTGAGCTCATCCTCATTCAACATACGTTGCAACTCCTCCCGAGCCTCAACAACACGGTCACGATCATTGCTATCAACGACGAAGATGATGCCCTGGGTGTTCTGGAAGTAATGTCTCCATAGAGGTCTGATCTTGTCCTGTCCACCAACATCCCATACGGTGAATTGAATGTTCTTGTATTCGACAGTCTCGACGTTGAAACCTGGGAAAGGAGATATTAGCGAAGGGTCTAGCAAGGATTAGGTGCAAATGTGCCCTCATACCGATTGTGGGAATGGTTGTGACAATTTCACCAAGCTTCAATTTATACAGGATTGTAGTCTTTCCAGCGGCGTCCAAACCAACCATCAAAATTCTCATCTCCTTCTTTCCCCAGAGCTTATCGAAGAGCTTTGAGAACGTGAGACCCATGATTACGGGTGGGTTGTGCTGTGTGAAGAAATCAGGTGGGGTCGCTCTTGCGTAGATTCGGATCTGGGACGACAGGATATCAGCATGAATCGACAAAGCAGGTGCAGAAGCTCTATATGCAAAGCGAATTAAAGGACAGATCCCATGTTTCGGTATGTGTCGATGTGAGTCCTAGACCAGATAGGCTGCCATGAAATGAACAAAGCGATACCGTATCTTTGGATCCACAATTTGACACGCGCTGCGCATTCGGCTGCTACCAGCATCGAAAGATTGCCGAAGAAGAGTTGAATGAGGGAGCGGGAGTAGCTTACGGTTCTGTGGGTTGGAGAGTGACCCGTTGGGGATGTTCGGTGATTGAGGGTATGTTGGTAAGATGCGTTCGCAGAAGAACAGCGGTGTTCTGAGTGCGCACCTTGCCCCTTCCAGGATCTGCGCTAAACTTAAACGAGCACCGCTTCTCGAAAAGTTGTCTATCTGGCAGGAGCATCTCAGAGTGAATACTGTATTCCTGTTCTGACAAATTTTATCACAGCCTTATTGTTCTTCCTTTGACGGGGCATTGGCGCTCGACTCTAATTCTTCAACATGCGGTTTTCAACATCTTCCGTGCTGTTGGCAGCAGCTAGCTTACTGGGCTCTGCTCTCTCCCACAATATCCAGCTGGCAGCGCATGGAAGGGAATGCTTTCACGAGGTGCTTCACAAGGATGACAAGATGACAGTCACCTTTCAAGTTGGGGATCGCGAGTTTGGGAGTGCGGGCAATCTACACGTCGATTTCTGGGTACGCCGGGTAAGCAGCCCCTTTTTGAACATCTACTTACTTCAGGACAGATTCAAAACCCAGCCGGAGGCTACGAGTCGGACGAGAAGTCTGTTTCCAATGGAGATCATTCCTTTACGGCAAAGCATGACGGGAAATACCTGTACTGCTTCAGCAACGAACACTGGTCGGCATCAAGCAAGGACGTTTCCTTCAATGTACACGGCATAGTCTACGTTCCCGAAGCAGACGCCCCATCAGACCCATTGGAAGCTGAAGGTAGGCCTGATCTCTAGGTTGCATACACAGGTACTTACAATATCTTCTAGTTCGACAATTATCCGAACTTCTTACCCAAGTGAAAGACGAGCAATCTTACATCGTTCTCCGAGAAAGAACCCACCGGAACACTGCCGAAAGCACAAATGCGAGAGTGAAGTGGTGGAGTATGTTCCAGATGGGAGTTTTGATTGGCGAAGGTATCTTCCAAGTCTGGTGGTTGAAAAGATTCTTCGAGGTAGGCAAGAACAGCAGCGAGCGCTTTGGAGTGTTGAGCCGTTAGCTGATTGACTTGCAGGTCAAGCGGGTTGTATAAGAGGATAATGCATAGTTGGTTTTCATTTCTGGCGTAAACAGCATGATGGAATGGGGATATAGCGATTCGACATGATGATGTACCACCACTTGCGGGCATTCAATGGTGTTGGCTTTCTATTTGTACTTTACCTAGCAGACCCGCCTACCATTCTCAAAGGGCCCCCTTTGAAACCACAGTTGTATTTTCCATTCGATCATTTTGACTTATGTGAACAGTTCTGTTTGCGCCACAATATCGCCTGGACCTGGTAATTAGGCTGATGCAGTATCACGTCCAAAGAGTACTGTAAATCGAGTCGCAGTTCGTATTCGGAAAAGAGCTCAATGTCAGGAGATTATCGCGTCATGCCCCGCATATCAAGACTCGCCCGAACAACAAGATTTTACAGTACTTACGTACATGCACCGAATCCACCGGCATCGTTCACCGCTACCTTGCCAAAATCTTGAGTCTTGCTGACCACCATCTTGAACTCTGCTAGTATAGTTTCAAACCTTAACGAGTAATTGGATGGTTATGACCTCCCGTACTTACTACAGTATTGGCCGCGATTCTGCTGCTACCACACAAGGAATCCATCCGATGAAGAGCTAGCTGCGGTACTTCCACTTACAGAAAACGGCTCCATCACAGCTTTTGGGATGGAGTTTATCCTGTAAGAAGGCCAGGTTGCACGTTCTAGATTTCTCCACTCATGTCCCCGCACTCAGGACGAGCCTTCAGTGCTGGTCATAACTCTCACAAACAAGTATATCGAGTACAATTGAGCAAACGTCAAGTTCTTGTGCTTTTACGCAGTGCACAGTTTGCTTAATGGTCCTTCAAGACCAGAGCTATGGCTCTGAAAAGGTACATTTTAAGGTCTCAAAGTACTCTAGGGACCCTACATGACGCCTCTTTTGCCTTCGCCTCTTCGGCGCTCTCTGTGTGGCTTCGGCCGTGGTCTTGATTCTTTGCCAATTACAATCCATGCCCCCTCGGCCGCGCTGAACGAATGGAGCAGGTCTGAATCTGAGGATACGACGGGCAGGTCAGTCGAGCCGGGATGTTTTGCAGACTCGAGCACATGCCATTGGCTACTTGCGCCTTGAGCAGCGTCGACAGATCTCCCGGAGCTGAACGATTCCGTGACGAGCAAAAATACGTTTCTTCGTCGCCGACTCGCGCCCAGATCGCCAGATCTGGCCATGTTGTTTTCTCGTCATTCACTTCGTGCAGCTGCTTCTTTCCTTCATTGTAAGACGACCATGGACGCCAATTGACGCCTTCCCCACGTTTTAGAGTCGACCCGCAGAACCACGGCACTTCCCACACGTTTGACAACCTGGTCGGCGCATTTCACCAATCATGTTTCCGCAATCCGCAACCGCGACGGAACCTCCCGTGAACCCAAGCACAGGAGCTGAGGCTGTTCCATCATCGCCAGTGGAAGACGAGAAGCATATTCCAACGTCCCCGGTTGATGATGAGAAGCGCCACCCGACTGAGAGGAGGCCCTCCCTGCATCACCATGCCTCGTCGCCGTTTCCCGAGGTAGCACCAGTTTTGGGAGCAGTTGGAATTGTTAGAGAGCCGGCCGAAAATGCGGAGGCTGCTGCTGCTGCTTTTAAGCACCACCAATCGCCTCCACCGGCTCACCATGAGCATGGAGCTAATTCCAGGGAGAAACGCACACATGTAGTAGAGAACAATGGAGTTGCGGCCACGGGGACAACGACAGAGACGGAGACGAGTCGAGAAGAATCCGAAGGAGATGATGACGACCAGATTGTCTTCCCTGGGACAACGCAGCTTGCTCTCTTGACCTTTGGTCTTTGCGTGGCTACCTTTACTGTTGCTTTGGGTGAGCGTTTATTATATTGTTCCTTTCTACTCCTTTCCCGGGCCTATGATTCTTCCAATTTTAGACATCTAGTCTGGTAGTTCAGGAAACATGTTCTGAATTTAGCCTCATCATCCCCGCTTACTACATCTATAAAACATGCTGACAAGTTTAGACAATACAATCATCGCCACGGCTATACCAAAAATCACTTCAGTCTTCGATTCTCTAGAAGATGTCGGCTGGTATGGTAAGAATATCCGCTTCCTCTGTCGCCGTATTTCTGTCCATGCCCGAAATCCTCTTGTTATCTACCAATATTATTATTAGCCCGTCTTGGCTGCTATAAAGATTCTAACCTCCCGTCTAGGTTCATCTTATCTTCTCACGACCACGGCTCTACAACCTTCATTCGGACGAATCTACACCTATTTCAACGTCAAGTGGACATACATGTTCTCACTCGTTCTCTTCGAACTGGGCTCTGTTATCTGCGCTGCCGCTAAGGACTCCGTCATGCTCATTGTTGGTCGTGCTGTAGCAGGTGCTGGAGCAAGTGCTCTCTTTTCTGGTGCAATGACCATTGTAGGCTTTAGTGTTCCTCTGAAAAAAAGGCCGATCTACATCGCTTCGATTTCAAGTATGTTCGGAATTGCTTCGGTTGTCGGGCCACTGTTGGGTGGAGTATTTACTGACAGAATCTCATGGCGCTGGTGTTTTTGGATAAACTTGCCGTTCGGCGGAATTGCCCTTGCAACGGTTGGTTTCTTCTTCAAACCTCCTCAGCGAAAGGCGAGCAACTTGACCACCAAGGAGAAGATCCTAGAAATCGATCTCGTTGGTGCTGCCTTCTTGATCTGTGGTATTGTATGTCTCCTGCTCGCACTGCAGTGGGGAGGTACAACGTATCCATGGCACGACTCGAAAGTCTGGGGCTGTCTTTTGGGATTTGGTCTCTTGATCATAATTTTTATCGCCCAGCAATTCCGCCGTGGTGAACGAGCCACCATCCCACCGCGGATTATTGGACAAAAAACTGTGCTTTTTGCCTGTCTGTACTCTTGTTTCATGTCTATGGGTCTATACGTAAGTCTTCGAGCACCCGATATTTCCAAATGAGAGGTACCGGTAGGCTGACAACTCTTGTGAAGACACACATATTCTACTTGCCATTCTATTTCCAAGCAGTGAAGGGAACCACTGCTGAGATGTCGGGTATACGCACTATCCCGTATCTTGGATCCATTATTGTATCTTCCATTCTCGTTGGAGGTGGAATTACTGTAATCGGGTGGTACAAGCCGTTTATGATTGCTGGTGGAGCCGTTTTCACCATCGGAGCCGGAATGATTTATACTCTTCAAGTTCCTTCTGGCGTTGCAAAGTGGATTGGATATCAACTGTTGAGCGGCTTCGGCGCCGGAGCTGGTGTCCAGAGTGAGTTTTCCTTGACGTTATCATCTTGAAATGATACTGACAAAAGCGAAGTCCCCTTTATCGCCGTCCAAGTCGTTTTATCGACCAAAGATATGCCTACGGGTAATGCGATTGCAATCTTTTTTAACTCTCTCGGAGGAGCAATCGCTATCTCGACTGCGCAAAACATTTTCTCCAACGGCTTGAGTGCGAATCTCCCAGAGACTGCTCCCGATGTCAATCCAAAAACCGTCATCAATGTCGGCGCAGTGTATCTTAGAAAATTTATCACTGCTGCTCAACTACCGGGCGTCTTGCTGGCGTACATGGATGGTTTGAAGCAGGCCTTTGTGATCTCGATTGCCTGCGGTGCTATTGCAACGATCTGTGCTTGTTTTGTGGAGTGGAAGAGTGTTAAGGGGAAGAAGCTTACATCTGTGGCGGCCTAGACTAGACAAGAGTCTATAGAGGTTCCTGTAGATACCTTTTAGCTTCATTTGTAAATTGCTTGGAGCAGAGGGGGGGGGTGAGTTCTTTGCTTGTTCTTGTAGTTTATACACTGTATAAAGGAGCTAGAGTCTTTTGGTGACGAATCATATTTCGAACCACTTTCAGCCGTACGTTATCTAATGAGTAAGGAGTTCCCTCTGCTGAACATGAGACTGTGGAATCCCGGGATCACATCCGTCACAATCCATCACCCACATAGCCTTTTTTAGGGCCTTCTGATACCATTTAGTAAAAAGTAGACGAAATGCGGTTAGAATGAGGTCTATCATCAAATAAAGTCAGGATGCCTAGAAAATTTCTGCAATGATTCGCAGTACAGTAAAACCTCCGCATAACGATACTTAATATAACGATATCCTTACTAATAGCGATATAGCCGTAAGTCCGACTATTTTTTTGCCCTAATTTAACGATAATCTCCATATAACGATTATCGTAAGCATTTACGGTCCCGAATTTTTTTTGTATGGAATATCGATTAAGGATAGATTAATTTGTTACTAGTTCTAGGCCTAATGTCCCCCAAAATGAGGGTCATTTAGCGCCTCCAGTGTGTCAAATGAGTAGAGTAGAGTAGAGTAGCGCCATATACTCTACTCTACTTAACGAATTTATACGCTACTTATACTCTACTTAATACTTATTGAGTCTAGACTTAAGTAACTTAGAGTAGTACAAGTAGTAAGTCACATAGGCTTATAATATGTTTTATATTTTAAGTTAAAGAGAAAGAAGAAGAAAGAAAAAGATTTATAATTACAATTTAAACTCATTTTATATTAGGCCTTAAATTTATTGTCTTTTATTTACTTTTAAGCTCTTTTTGCTTATTCGACTTTTAAGTCAAATCACGTGTTAAACCTCACATGATAATTAAAATGCTTTTGCATTATTTATAAAGTCTTATTAGATATATTCTTAAAGATGAGGTATTTAATTTTATAAAGCTAAAACAAAAATAAAGCTTAAAAAGAAAGGTTTATAAGAAAACGAACAAGAAATTAACAGAATACCCCACATAATTTACTACTTAAGTAACTTAGAGTAATTACTCTACTCTACTCAGCTAATAATCACTAGGTGGTACTCATACTCTACTCAATACTCAATGAGTAACTACTCTGAGTAGTTGAGTAGTTTG
>Ga0302325_10027965_pt1 | contig 11678 bp, 12 predicted proteins | sample Palsa_T0_2_FD_201948 | JGI IMG/M metagenome (GOLD analysis project Ga0302325, IMG submission 201948) | Peat permafrost microbial communities from Stordalen Mire near Abisko, Sweden - Palsa_T0_2 | ecosystem: Environmental > Terrestrial > Soil > Palsa > Peat permafrost | place: Sweden: Abisko... | reverse complement strand
CGTACGTAATTAGGTTGGCAACTGCTGACTGAGCTCAGCACTTTCGGAATTCTTCGGAATTCATCCTACTGTACACTTTGGCTGGCTCTTTTGAGAGCACAGCGGAACCCGTGATCATTCTTGTCATTTTTATATTATGTCTCGCCGATCTAGATTCTAATTGACAACTATTACCACATCTCTCAGAAGGCGGTGCCAGTGTGAGCATCGAGCGACTCCAAGCACATCCCAAACTTGTCGCTAATTCCATCCACTGTCCGCCAACTCGGCCTTCCATTCCCGAAACACCATAGCCAGTAGTAAGGTAACCATTTACAATGTCAGGCAGATAACGCACAAAAGATTGTAGATTAATATGGGTTTAATATACGAGTACTACTTATCCAACTCGCACATGACGTAAAGCCGCAGATACTACCATACAAGGACAGTTATACCCCAAAACCCAAGAAAAGCGGTCAACCAGATGACCCCAAACCCAAGTCGGCAGGCGGAACTCGCGGGAGGAATAGCTGTGGAGGCTGTGGGGTAGGTAGCAGTCGACGACGCCGACGACGTTTGAGATGCCGACGAGGAAGGTGCAGTGACATTAAGACCGCAGGCCTGTGCGAAAGCGAGGAGGCCGGCAGCATCTGTGGGGTTAAATTTCTTAACACAGGCCGCGCAAGTGGTCAGAGCAGTCGACCCCACCCCGAGGTAAAGTGTACATTGGCACGCGGTGGTATTGCATGATAAAGTTTGAATATACGCGGTGAGACTTGTCGAACATTGGCTTTCGCACATTGAGCAGACATTTGCGAACAAGGTGAGATTGGCTGCAAGATAAGGGGAAGATGTCGTTAAGCAATTGACGCATGTACTCACGCCCGCCGAACCGGCCGAATTCAGGATCGGACACGCACATTCTGTGCTGTTGCACGCCAACGCTCCCTCGATTGTACCGCATTGAGTTGTGCAATTTCCTGCTTGCCGGGGATGAATTTGAGCAAAACCAACGTTGTTATGCGTCCATGTTGCAAAGCAGCCCAGTGGGGACAGTATTGAGAAGAAAAGGACGACAATCAACTGATTCTGCTTCCATTAGATAACAAAAAGCCGTTGTACCATTTTCATTTTGCGGATTTGGGTCCAAGTTTTAGTGGGGCGAGGTGCCAAGGATTCGTGCTGCCTATAATATAGAGACCCTTCGCTTAGAAACTCGGACGTGTCGGGTCGAATTGCCGCTGTTGATATGCATGCAAGCGCGACCGGCACCGCCGACATCTTTTGGGCAATTTTAACGACCACAGAAGTTCTTGCGAGGATTTGTAGCGGACTACTGGGCCCGTTTTGATTGGGCTGTTGACCGGGCGGAATGACGTTGCTATCGGCCCGGCTCATAGCAAAGTACATCGCTCCTGCCAATGGCGTTACAGGGCACGGCACAGCCATAACTTAGTGGTTAGATTTAAGTTGGAGTAAAACGGAGTGTGGTTGTACAAACGGCGCAGATCGGCGCGTAGCCTCAAACGGACCACCAAAACTCTATTTCGGAATCTTAGTTCCCCAAGGGACAAAAGTGCACACATCCCACGGCACTGATTAACCTTTCTTCGTGTTTCAATCTCTTAGCTGGTTGCTTCAATTCTCGTGCCGGGGGCGTAGGAGATTCAAGTTACGGGCCGTTTCGGAAACTTCACCCCCTCCCCCCCGGCTCCTCACACACTGGTTCGGAACCAACAAAACAACAAACATTTTTATTCACAACAAGAGATGGCGTCAGTCTCGTATAGTGTGTGAAAGAACCCATTGCCATGATATTAAAAGCCATAAATTAATCATTTTTGAACCCCGCGATCAAGCCATCCAACTCTTCGTCGTCATATTCCAGACTCTCTCTAATTTCCTCTTCCAAATTCTGATCATCGAATTCCTTGTCCCAAATCCATTCCCTCACAGGCGGCTCCTTGGCTCCTCTCACCGCCAACTGGTCTGCCATCTCATTCCCCCACACTCCCGAGTGACCACTAACATGAGTAATCTTGACTCGTATGTTCAAATCGTGCAGCGTTCGCAATAGCTCCCTGGCCCGTTTAATGAAATCCATCGAGACAACGAATTGACCATCTGGTCTTCTCCAGTCATTGCGTTCCCAACTTTGTCCCCAAATTGTCAACGCATTGATCGTATACATGGAATCCGTCAAAATGAACACAGGCCGACCACGAAACTCGCCCTGTGAACCCAGGTGAATCGTTTCCAATGCTTTGAGCACGGCGAATAGTTCTGCCCGTTGATTCGTTTGGTGCCTCCCGATTAATCGCGCGGAAATATTTCGCGCATCGTTATCCCCAAAGAACACTCCGTACCCGGCTTTTGCTCCCACCTTCCCATTCTCAGTACATGCCCCATCGGTATAGATTGTTATTGCATCGGCCGGGATTTCTTTCGCCTTTCGAAGGTCCTCGTCGCTGACCCTAGGCCTCTGGCGTCGTTTTTTGACGCGTTCCGTCCGCGGCGGTGCGCTGGTTTGGGGCTGATGCAGAACTTTGTCGCCCACTTCGGCCGCCAATCGACGAGCTTTCTGTTTTTCTTTGCGTTTTCTTTTCTTTTTGTTTTTTCTGTGGGTCGCTCGGTCCTGTACCTCGCGGCCGGCTGTTGGAACGGTGGTGGCGTTTCGGTGACGCGCTTTCCGGTGTGGCACATTCTTCGTACGATAGACCATATTCATTAACTTGTGATCCGGAAAACGGGTCATCCGTCTTGAAGAAGGCGACTCGGCTTGTCTCCGGGAGGCAGAATTCTGTGCTGGTTGACGCGTTATGGTGGTCTCGTGTTGTCGTGTAACGTGAGCGTCGTGGAAATTAGGTTATGGCACCGGACACTATTACGCCGACATGACTTTACGAACCTTCAACTTACGAAATATCTTCCGGATAAATTTCATATTAACCAGTTTTGAGGACTTGGAGGGGCCTCGCAACATATCCAAGTTTGTTATGCATACGTCAAGAATACGTGCTTTGTACATGACCGGCCGCGGCATTGTCCGTCCAAGGAACTCCTAAATTACGTAGTATCCATCCGTCCTGCCATATACCCCTGTCTCTCATTCGCTCTATCTCCCTGCCTCCTACCCCCGTCCATCCCATTATTATTCCTCCCATCAACCAACAAATCATCCACCAAATCCCAATCCCAAGGCAAATTATTCCACACCAAGTCCTGCATATTCCAATCCACCGCCCCCGCCCCCTGCAACGGCGGCGGCGACGTCGGTTGAAAGTTCACCCCGATCGGCAGACCACGTACCTCTGCGGGAGATGTAGTGGCGGCAGAAGTTGACGCTTCGATGATCTGTGCATGCATTACTTCGAGGACTTTGAGACAGCGTTCGGCGGAGACGCATTTCGGGGAGATTCGTTTTAGGTAGTCGAGGGCTAGAGTCCAGTTTTCTTGGATGTCGTTTTCTTCTTCGTTGGGAAGACTTAATTGGGCTCCAAGGAGTACGGTAGACGCTGTGTAAATGACTGCACTTAGAAAGATATAAAACAAAATATAGGTTTAAGGGGTGCGTGAGTCAGGCGCACGATGCTTGGACGGGCGAGGGATGTTACAGAAAATATTATACCAGAATGGACCTGTCAAACGTGGATCGGTCGAATGAAGTAATTGAATTGTCTTCTTTGCTGAGACGACACAGAACCGTGCACAGGTCATAGTCATGGATAAATCCAACCCTTGTCGTCGTGCACAGTCCGACTGACTCAGAAATATCAAACTCGGTCGATACAACAAATTCCGGACATTCAAAGTTCTAACAACAGTGAGTAGGTCATTTCGAAAAAGTCGATGCGAATAATACCTTACTCGTAGAACATTCCTTTGACGTTCAATATCCTCAGAAACATCCATCCCAGTACCCCATTGCAAATAACTCGGCACAGTTCCCAACCAGTCGTTGATTTCCTTGTCAAACCGGAGAATGAGACTCACTTTCGCGACCCACTGTTGGTCTGTCATCGTCTTGTAGTCGTCCTGTGGTGAATACAGTTCTCGTAGGATATCCCCCATGATCCAGTATAATTGACACGTGCAGAGGTAAAATGCCATCTTACTCGGTCCTTTCGAGGGCAGGATTTGTGTCGGTGTGATGGTATTGTCGTCTTGGGGAGTAGGTAGGGCAACCATGTACGCATCACGGTCGTGGATCATTAAAGGTCTGCCAAATAACATGGCCAGGACGCTACTGTTAGCTCCCGAGAACAGAGCAGGAGTCTACCGATCCATGAGGACACATCCCCACCAGACTCTTCGACGGGATTCCCGTTCAACAAGATCTCCCTCCGCCGACTCAATATGCAATCCCAGCCCCTGCGCAACCCTGATCCCCATTCCCAGCACATTCCAACACTGATTCGGTCTACTTGTAGACTGCAAATAACTCCCCATCAGCAATAATGCCTGAACCATTCTCAGCGTCCCGACATCAAAAATACTCAGTCCAAGCAATGTCTTGGCACGATTGAAGAACGTATCGCCACTATGCTGCGGACTTTCGAATAACGTGCTGAACTGACATCCCAGCGCAAGAACCAAATTGAGCAGACAGTAGAATAGCGGATCATCTTCAGTTTGCGGTCCCCTCGATCGGCCATGCCAGATTTCCTCGTATTGAGCTCGAAAGGACGGCTCGTGAAGCCAGGGGAATAAAGTATGCACGTATTTAAAGTAGATCTGCAAGAGATGATCAGTGGTTCTCCTTGGCGGAAGGACAAGAGCTTCGATATCGCTCACGGGGATACGTGAAGGTTGACATTCACGTGAACGTCGTGAATACGAAGATGGGGCTGAGTTTGTTAAAAGAGATGCGTTTGCGGAAGATATCGCTGCTTTGATCCCTTCAACAAAGGATAGCGTCGAAGAACCACCTAGCGTTAATAAGACGTGGAGGAACGGGTCGTACCAAAGAAGCCGGAATGACCGTTTCCCTTGAATCCGGTGCCCATCGCGTCCGTGCCAGATTCTCTCTCGTCGCCCTCGTTCCATTCATACCGGGCATTCTCAACAGAGAGGCTTTGATTCCCCCGGAGCGTCATCTGATCCACCGGATTCCCTGTGTGATAAATTGGCGTCGAAGCCGTGCTCTCGATGCTTCCGGTGCCCGCCAAGGTTGGTGTATTCAAACCCCCGAGTTCAATAGTAGTCAGCCTGCCGGAAGTTGGCGCGTTCCCCCCAAGTTGAAGGGTAGAAGTCCGTCGAACCGGCTCTGAACTGTTCGTATCGCTGTGATCTACTGTTCGCTTCTGATTGTCTAATTGCTCTTCCAGCAACCGGATCCGTTCATGTAGTCGTTGGACATACCTAGCACGTGTCAACTCTTTCAAACTGAGCCCGGTGAAAATTACGTCTTTGTGACATTGGCTTTCGGCTGAGGCACCTCGTAAACACAGGGAATCCCATGAAGCGCACATTTCCCACAACTTGGTCTCCCGCCATCACATCTCGCTTTTCCGGCCCGGCACTCATTGCACGCCACTACAGTCAAAACGGTCCGCTTACTACCAAGAGGACATCAAAGACGAGGCAGACATGTACGTACCTTGGATGCGTTTCCGGGGCTGGCGCGGGGGCACTGCGGACATGTCGTCGCGCTAGGGGTGAGCGGCTTTGTGATGCAGCTGGCGAAAATTGTTGGTGGGAATCCCGTGCGTGGCTGCCGGTTGATAGGGGCTAACATCCCGCGACTGATAAGCAAAGATAAGCCGACGGAACCGTGGGGGTACAAATTAGCCAATCACAGAACGATACGAGGAATACCAAATCGGTGAATGTGCCCCAGCTGGGGTCATCCACTCCCGGGGGAATCACGGTTGGCATACTGGATAGACCGTGTGGCTCGTGGACTACCACTTTTCACAAATTATAAGCTGGTAGTCCCCGCACCTAGACCTCTAGGCAAACGAGTCAGTAGTTAGGCTTGATTATTAGTACATAATATTGAATGGAAAGTACTAGTACTATCATAAATTACCCGCTACATATCCAGAACTGTTTGGATCTCAACTTCCAACGCTACTCAAAAATTGCAACACCATATTCGTAGAATGAGTGACCGAACAGCCTGTGGTATAAATACTTGTATGATATATCTTCACGCCCTCTGTTTCTCCCTGGCAATTCTTGGGGTCTAGCAGTTGATTGTGCGATCTCAGCTCCGCCAACACTTGACCATTTGTCAATTTTTTCTTTCCGTAATATCGCTCAGGACTTGTCAGCCTAGCCATATTCGCTATTGGCTCGCAGTCAATAATGATCGAACAAATGGAATTCCCCTAACCCTCGCAATGTCAACGAACTCTGAGTACACCTCTCTGATCGGCTGGGTTATCGGCCGTACATGAAGTCATGATGAAGATCGTGGACTTCCGCTCCACCGCTTTCAATCCGTCAAATGCGGCTTGTCGAATGGCTCGCCGGAGAGTGTAGTGCGCCGGGGTCCTGTTGGGCTCGATCGCCTCTGCTGGGTCAATCAAGAGGTGGTTATCGACCAATAAACTCTCGGAGAGAATTCGACGAATATGACGAGCAATTGTAAGTTTACCGACTCCAGGAAACCCGTTCAGAAAAAGGACGCAAGGGGAATAGGTGGACGACGATGACGGGATTTGTGTGCCGTTTCTGTTTTCAAAAATCTGACGTAGGTGCTCCGTAATGTCAAGTCGATCTTTATAACCCAAGTACTCCTCCCCCATGTCAGCCGACTGACGTGGCGTTAGTGGTACGCGAATCCAAACGATCGATGGCCTACTACAATCAGAATGTTCACACTGCATCAGAAAGAAGACGTCCAGTGGCACGCGATGACTTCGATGGAGAAAGCGTTAATGGAAGGCAAATGACGAAGGAAAGGCATATACTGCGAGACGCACAGGTTGAAGTCGCGAAGTGAAGTTCAGAATCAACGGTCAAAACGATGGTGGATGTCCACGAAATTGTCGATGGGAAGTACTTAGCCAGTCCAGTTCAGGAGCTGGCGTTTTTATTAGTGTATCTATCTCTGGTCTGGATAATAACGAGCTCTAGTGTCTGGACATTAACACAATCCCAACCAACAAAGCCCGGATTTACGCGGGGAGCTCGAGGCAGCGAAATCAAATTTAACTCCGCTCACTGGGTTTATTTCAGCTTCACCCATATCGTCTCTACTATCGCAGACCGGCTGGCCGGGCAGATACCGCGCGCCATCATTCTTTGATCACGACATTTCGAAACCGCTCGGAGCGACCGTCATCCCCTGCTGCGCATCCGCCTCGTACCGCACGACCCACCGACCGCTTTTAAACCTTCGAATTCAAGTTCAAGTCGCTCCCTGCGTATTTCCTCACTTCGTTCTTGAGTTTTGACTCGTTTCCTTTCAAATTTATAGGTTCCGCTCCTAGATCGCGTCCCCGTTCTGGCTCTAGGGATTGATTATTGTTTATGACAACGCCTCCTGAGACCAGAGATCTGCGACGCCAAAGTCACAATAATATCCTTCTTTTTTCGACTATATTCCAGTGCCTCTCGTCCCCAGTTAGCAAACCAGCGAGCAACCGACTTGACATCAAAGTCCCATATAGAAACACGGGATGCAACACAGGATGCATTTTAGATGGAGGCAGGCCAGTAGACTCGGAATGGAAGAAGGCAACTCTACATGGATACTCACGCCATGCTGTTCTGGATGCAGAGTATCCTGCCGTGGTTAAAGGTGGGTCTGCGGATAGTGTGGAAGGATTTCTATACTATCCAAGAAAATGGGACGATATCAGGTTGTTGGATGACTTTGAAAGCAATTCGAGATGAGGTGGAAGTCGTTGATTCTGAGAGTCACACCACTACGGCGTACATATATGTGTGGTGTGACGAGCTGGAGGACTTGGCTGAGGAGGATTGGAGTTTTGAAGAGTTTGAAAACAAATGGCTAGGCTAATCGCGGCATTTGTTTGAAATAGGACGGATATCTAGGCAGATCCGAAGTAGAAGTCGTTGTGATGCCCAAAATTGTTTTGCAGGTTGCTCAGGAGGCCGGGCGGGGTAGTGTTAGCGATGAAATGATGGAACGGGACGTATATACCTAAGTAGGACGGGTACATAACGAGCCATACTACATAGCGAGCCACTGATCAGCGACGCGTCACCACCAAACCCACCACCAACCTGCCATGACATGGAAACGCAACCCAGAGAAGGTCGCGAAGGAGCAGCGGATGCTACAGGCACTCGAGTACATAAGATCCGGCCGCTCCAAATCAGTCTACGATACGTCTGTTCGATTTGATGTGTTCTACTCGACTCTCAAACACCGTGTCAAGGGTCGTGTCTCGCGTCAAGAAAGTCGCCACCCACTCCAGAAACTCTTCCCTGCCTCTGAGCTCGAACTACATCGATGGATTACTCGATTGACCATTACTGGTTACTCTCCTTCTCATCCAACTGTTCGAGAAATGGCTGAGGTAATAAGAGCGCGTCAAGAAGGATTTAACACGGATGTGCCAACAATCACACCCTTGGGGGTACATTGGGTACGGACTTTCATTCAACGCCATCCAGATTTGGAAACTGTGATCGGGAAAACAATTGAAAAGGCACGGATTAAAGGAACTACGGTTGAGGCATTACAGAACTGGTTCAATGCATTCGAAACAGTTGTTGTCAAGAATAATGATGTGCTATCGGAGAATGTTTATAACATGGATGAGAGCGGTTTCTCAATTGGAACAATTAATGCGTCTCGTGTTATTGTTAATACACAGATTGGACAACGATATCAAGCCAATCCAGGTCGTCAGGAGTGGGTATCGGTGGTTGAATGTATTTGTATGGATGACACTTCAATTTCTCCGATGATTATATTCAAAGGAGAAAACCTATTGAGCAACTGGATTCCGTCTGGATTGACGAAAGATTGGGCCATTACTTGTAATACGAAAGGATGGACAAGTAATGAACACGGATTGGCATGGTTGCAGCAAGTTTTTGAGCCGAGAACAAGAGAAAAAGCTCAAGGACGTCCTCGAGTTTTGATATGTGATGGTCACGATAGCCATGTCACAGGCCGATTCATACGACATTGCATGGACCATAATATTCAGTTGTTAATTTTACCTCCACACAGCTCACATTTCACTCAGCCATTAGATATCGGAGTCTTCAGCCCGTTAAAACAATATTTATCGGCGGAATTACACACCATTATTCAGACGGACATTGCTCGTCTCCTCAAAGGCGAGTGGGCTACCGGATATTCGAAAGCTCGGCCTAAAGCCTTTACTGCATCAAATATCCATGGGAGTTGGACTGGTGCCGGATTGAACCCCTTTCAGCCAAGAAAAGTTCTTCGACGTGTCCAAGCGGAATCATTTTCACCTCACTCAACACCACCTCCACCGGAGAATGTATTCGACAACGCCCTTCTACTCAGCTCGCCGTCAGATATGATCAAAATGCACACTGCCAACAATACATTGAGGACATTATTCACTCAGAATGCGCCATTACACACTCCGGAAAGGAATTACATCGTTCGCCTCGGTCAGAAAGCTGAGGGTTTACAAGCCCGTGTTACTGTACTTGAACAACAGAAACAGCAAAGTGAGAGTGTTCTATCAGCTCGAAAGGCCTTCAAGAGTGGACGCCGCCTATCAATAGAGGGAAAGCATTTGCTGATGATTGAGGAGGTCTATCAAAGTGTAGCGGAGGCGGAAATGAGAACTGTGGAGCGAAAAAATAAAGGCCAACCAAGGCGGAACAAAGCACCTCGAGTTGCTGACACTTCATCTGCAAATGAAGTAGAGGTAGAAGTATTAGATTGTATTACTATAGAGCCTGACGAGCCATAATAATGAAGATATTTCATGGTTAGTGTCCTCCGATCAGCGATCGGTGGCTCGTTATGTAGTATGGCTCGTTATGTACCCTTCCTACTTACATTCGCAGCAAGTTTCACAGCATTGGGGTGCGCGCAAATATCTACATTCCAGATCCGACAGGGCATGGCCCGGACTACTCTGTATGGAACATCATATCGGATAATTGCCAAAGCAATCGGAACCATGACCCCTTTGGACCAGTTTTGATCGTGGGACGTCAGAGCTTTTACAACCTTAATTGAGCGATGATCTCCACGCCCACATGTAGAAATCCCCCTAATGAATATTATTCCAAAAGACCGGTGGCAGTGCCGTCGATGCATAATCTTCTATCTACCCTCAGATACCGGAAGCTTTTTCCAAATAACGGGATAGTATACTGCGGGAAGGCTTGATTGAAGTACAGTATTTCCACTTTTCTCACCGTTTCTCGCAAGACTTTGAACACAGACCAAACAGATGAAGGCCACGGGGCCGGCACCCCAAAGGCGTGACCGCTTATGACAGAAAATCAATGGCTAGGGTCTTTGAAGCCTGTGCGTGGGGATTATCAGGGACAACTCCAAGACTGAGCGGACGACGCAAGAAAGAGTACAGCTACAGTATTAAAAGTATCTCTCTTTCAAAAGTCCGATCCTACCCAACTAATTCAAAAAATCGCGGGATTTGATTACGACCATCGCTCTCCAGATATATCGCCTCCCTCACTGGTAAAAATCTGAGTGTGCTCAACATTAAGTGTGCTCAACATGTTTCTCAGAAATACTCAGCAACACTTCGGTTTATGCTGCTTCCAGTCCTTTCTCTGACACTCTCTTCCGCAGTAAGACACTTGTTTGCATTGCCCACACTTCTTCGTAGGCCCATTTGATCCGCACGCAACGCAGACTGTGCCCTTTCCATTCATCTTTCCACCTATCCTCGCGACATCCACCGCGGCCAGTGATTGAGTCCTTGTTGGTTCCACGAACGGCTCAGGAAGCAAAGGCGACAAAGCTAATCTGACAACCTTGGGCGCCAGGCCCGCCCACTCTCCGATGCGGAGAAAATCGGGTTGCACTTTGCCCTTCCCGCATGAACAAACCAAGCCGGCATCCACAACAAGACTTTCGGTTTTGTACTCATATGTCTCCTTGTGCTCCCAATCGCGACAACGTTCAGCCATCGCCGGGATCGACTGTTTCCACATATTCAGGAGGGCAACGGGAGACACGGATCCCATGTCGTCGATATCGAATTGTTGATGTTTCGGCAGTTTAACCCCGGACTTCTTGAATTCCGGAGTAACTTCGAGCCAATAAGCGTCCAGGACGATATTATGCGATGCAGAATCTATGAATAAATCCGTTGTGAGAAGCAAGAGGTTGGTTTCGCCATCAATAGAGACTCCAAACGCGGGGTTTGGACCCATGGCGCAGTATTTAGAGAAGATCATCGAGATCATTACTTTGTATTCCAAAAGTGTTCTACTCGACCCGAGTTCTTGAAGCGCGTAGTCTCGGTCGGAACGGACATACAGGGCGAGATAATCAAGCCAGCTTAATTTGTTGGCAAATCTGTTAACGTCCACGCGTGGGAGCCGGTTGAAGTTAATGGTAGACACATTCCAACTGATAGGTTGCGGCGCCATATCAATTTGCCGAGAAAGTGGAACGGGTGAGTCCAAATAACCGCCGAACGCGGCCATGAGAGTACTGGTTTGAACACAGAGTTCAAACCAGCCCGCCTTCCTCGAAACTCGAATGGTGCAGTTTTTGCCATTGACAGGATACGGAAACTGAATGA
>Ga0302325_10027964_pt1 | contig 11678 bp, 12 predicted proteins | sample Palsa_T0_2_FD_201948 | JGI IMG/M metagenome (GOLD analysis project Ga0302325, IMG submission 201948) | Peat permafrost microbial communities from Stordalen Mire near Abisko, Sweden - Palsa_T0_2 | ecosystem: Environmental > Terrestrial > Soil > Palsa > Peat permafrost | place: Sweden: Abisko... | reverse complement strand
GCGGCGCTGCTTCGGCAAGGCACGACCGCTTGCGTTCCGCGCTGGTAGTCGCCGAAGTGGCCGTTTCGGTGGTCCTGGTGGTGGCCGGCGGACAACTGCTGGGGAGCTTCGTCCGGTTGATGGCCACGAGGTTACGTCCGGATTTCATTCCGCACCTGCAGCACAGCCCCCGGCGCGGCCCGTGGGCGGCGGACCCAGCAGCCGCGGCGAGCTTTACGACTACTACAAGCGCATAGGCATGCTGGAAGTTTTCTTTGCCCTTTCCCCGGCTCCTAAGGTAAAATTGCATGGTGCTCTGTTCCGAAATTCTGGAACGCTGGCGGGACACCGGATACGACCCGACCACCGGGGAGAACCCGCCCTTTAATCTGCCCAAGCCTCTTCCGCCGCACCAGCACGAAGACGGATTTGATGCCCGCTGCGGCCTATGTACTTATTTGCGGGAGCTTGCCCAGGAACGCTAAAATCCGCGAGATGAAAGGCTTTGTGGGTCCATCCCGGTATGCGCCAGCAGGCCCGTCATTTCGCAGACGGTGGCAAGATAAAGAAGCTCTGAGAAGTTTGGTGACAAGAGGCGATCTTCTGGCGTATTTATTTGGGCGGGTTAAGATGAAGGTAGATCATGAACCGTGAGGAGATCATCGCCCGGCTGCGGGAAAACGAAACGGCGCTACGCCAGCGGGGTGTAGCTCATGCCGCTTTGTTCGGTTCGCGAGCGCGAGGCGATCAACGGCCTGAAAGCGATACCGACATCATGATCGAATTCGATCCCACGGCCCGCATCACTGTTTTCGATTACGCCGGTTTGAAAGATTACATCGCCGCCTTGTTCGACGGCCGCGTGGACGTGGTGAACCGCGACGGGCTTAAGCCTTACGTGAAACCGGCGGCCACAACTGACGCCATCTATGCCTTCTGACGCCGCCGCGACCGCCCTACGCGATATGGAGCACCATATCGCCCTCGCTAACCAATTCGTCGCGGCCCTGGATTACGAGGCTTTCCGGAATGACATTCGCACGGTCTTTGCCGTGACCCGGTGCCTTGAGATTATTTCGGAGGCCTCGCGCCGTCTCCCGGATGAGATGAAAACCCGCTACCCGGCGATTGCCTGGAAGAACATGGCCGGCGCCGGCAACGTCTACCGCCATGACTACGAGGACGTTGCGGCGAAGCTGGTATGGGATACCGTACAACTGGCCTTGCCGCCGCTCAGGGACGTTGTCGCCGCTGAGATTGCGGCTCTCGAATAGAACTGGAACTCGTTTACAATCGGTCTGTTGCAAGAGACTGGAGAATGAATGCGCCTTAGCTGGAACGAGATCAGAGCACGCGCCGCACGCTTTGCCGAGGAATGGAAGGCCGCCCATTACGAAAAAGGCGAAAGCCAGACCTTCTATAACGAGTTCTTCGAAGTGTTCGGTGTCACACGCCGCCGCGTCGCCAGTTTTGAGGAACCGGTCAAAAAACTCGGCGACGAACGCGGGTTCATTGATCTGTTTTGGAAGGGTGTGCTTCTCGTCGAGCAGAAGAGCGCAGGCCGCGATTTGATCCGGGCCAAACAACAGGCTCTCGATTATTTCCCCGGCCTGAAAGAGAACGAGCTCCCCCGATACATCCTTGTAAGCGATTTCCAGACCTTCGAGCTTTATGACCTCGACGACAACACAACCAGCCGGTTCACTCTCCGCCAGCTTCCAGACCATATAGAAGAATTCGGCTTTATCCTTGGCGTCCAGAAGCGCTCGTTCCGCGATCAGGACCCGGTAAACATTGAGGCGTCAGAGATCATGGGCAAGCTCCACGATGCCCTAAAGGACTCCGGCTACGAAGGCCATGAGTTGGAACGCTTTCTCGTCCGTCTCGTGTTCTGCCTTTTCGCCGATGATACGGGCATCTTCGAGCCTCGGGACATCTTCTCGACACTCATTACCCAGCGCACGAATCCGGACGGCACCGACACCGGATTGTGGCTCGGTCAGCTTTTTGATGTTCTGAATAAGCCCGTTACACAGCGTCAGAAAAACCTCGATCAAGATTTGGCGCAGTTTCCCTATGTCAATGGCGACCTGTTTCAGGAGCGCCTTTCGCTCCCCTCCTTCAATGCCGCCATGCGGTCGCATCTAATCGATGCTCTCGATTTCAGTTGGGATGCCATATCCCCGGCCATATTCGGTTCGCTCTTCCAGTCCGTCATGAACCGGAAAGAGCGCCGCGCCCAAGGCGCCCATTACACCACCGAGAGAAACATCCTGAAGGTGATCGAGCCACTTTTCCTCGACGAGTTGCGCGAAGAGTTCACGCACCTCACAGAGCGCCGCGACAGCGGACGCCGCAAGGCCCTTGAAGCATTTCACCAGAAGCTTTCCACACTCAAGTTTTTTGACCCTGCGTGCGGATGCGGAAACTTTTGATCATTTCCTACCGAGAGCTTCGGCTCCTAGAAATCGACCTCTTGAAGGCACTGCGCAAAGACAGCCAGTTAAAGCTCGATGTCGCGCAGTTGTGCCAGATCGACGTGGACCAGTTTTACGGCATCGAGCTGGGCGAATTTCCAGCCCGTATCGCAGAAATCGCGCTGTGGATGATGGACCACATCATGAACAACAAGCTCTCGTTGGAATTCGGCGAAAGCTATGTCCGCATCCCCTTGAAGAAGTCGCCGCACATCTTGCCCGCCGACGCCCTAGAGATGGATTGGGCCAGTCTGATCGCCCCAGCAGAATGCTCCTATATTCTCGGCAATCCGCCCTTTGGGGGCGCGAAGTACCAGAGCGAAAAGCAGAGAGCGCAGGTCCGCCGTATAGCCCACCTCGGGGGGAGCGGTGGAACGCTCGATTACGTGACAGCATGGTTCATAAAGGCCGGTGAATATTTGCAGCACTCCCACGCACGTATTGGCTTCGTTGCAACCAATTCGATCACGCAGGGCGAGCAGGTCGCACAGCTTTGGCCCCTTCTTTTTGACCGCTACGGCCTCGAAATCAGTTTCGCGCACCGCACATTCGCCTGGGGTAGCGATGCACGCGGAGTAGCGCAAGTTCACGTAGTAATTATCGGCCTCACCAGACGGGACCAGGAACCTACCGAAAAGCGGCTCTTCAGCTATAGCGATATCAAGGGCGACCCAACCGAGAGCCATCATGCAGCCTTGACCGCCTATCTGTTTGACGCTGGAACCGTAGCAAACCGCCACCTCGTAGTTGAAGAGATTTCGCATTCTTTGAGCGGCGCGCCCAAGATGATTATCGGTTCAAAACCGATAGATGGTGGCTACTTGATCTTTGACGACAGCGAGAAAGATGCCTTCCTAGCATCGGAACCCAAGGCGCGAAAATTCATACACCCGTTCATCGGCGGGGTCGAATACCTCCAAGGCCGCGGGCGGTGGATTCTCGCTTTGCAAAAGGCCTCCCCAACCGAACTCCGCTCAATGCCTGCCGTTGTCGAGCGCCTTAAATTGGTGAAACAGTACCGGCATGGAGAAATCCCGGCGAGAAAGAAAGCGGATGCGGAGCCGAAAGCGCCCGGCATATCGGCTCGCTCCCTTGCAGACACACCCGCTGAATTCCACGTCACCGTCATTCCGACTCGACCGTTCCTCGCCATTCCAGAGAACAGCTCAGAAACCAGAGATTACCTGCCAATCGGATGGCTTGAACCGCCTATTATCCCAAGCAACAAGCTACGGTTCATCAAGGACGCTGACCTCTGGCATTTCGGCATCCTGACCTCTCGGATTCATATGACTTGGTTGCGTTACGTAGGGGGCCGGATCAAAAGCGATTTTCAGTATTCAATTGGGATCGTCTACAACACGTTCCCTTGGCCCGAAGCCAGTGAGGCCCAGCACGCAAGAATCCGCACCCTCGCTGAGAACGTTCTTGATGGCCGGCGACAGTTCCCATCCGCTACGCTCGCGGATCTCTACGACGCTGATGTGATGCCGGTTCAGCTCCGCAAGGCCCACCGCGCCCTTGATGACGCCGTGGATAAGCTATACCGTTCTGCTGCATTCACCGGTGATCGTGACCGCGCGGAGCATCTGTTCGGACTTTACGAAAAGCTTGTAGCGCCGCTCGTTGCCGCGGCGTTTCAGCCGACCCGCCGATTAAGGAAGCGAAGGTAAGCGCGATATGCCCAAAAGAAACTCCACGACCATTCGCGCCCTGTACCCCTGCGTAAGAAATCGGCTTAAAATCGGAATGGCAATGTCGCAGCAGTTGAGGGACACATGAGACTCAAAGCATTCACCGTCAAAAACTACAAAACCGTACTGAATAGCGGGCGCGTCCAGATCGATCCGAACGTAGCCTGTCTGCTCGGGAAAAACGAAGCCGGCAAGTCAGCGGTCATGCAGGCACTTTGGAAGTTTAACAACGTGTCCGGGGTTACATATGATCGCCTATTTGACATTCCCGCAGAGTTTTACACCAGGCAGCGCACTACAGACCCGGAGGTTGTAGTCCTTGAATTCGTGCTGGACGAACAGGATAAGGCGGAATTCCTGCGCGAGTTTCCGGCGCTCAGCGCGGCCCCAGAGACGGTTACCGTTCATTCGACGTATGACTGCAACCGCACTTTCGAGCTTGACCTCGCCTACACCCCCGCCACCTACAGCACTGTTGCCGTACGCGTTAAAGGCACTATTGGCGCACTCGAAACCCTTGAAGGCACCGAGGCCGCAATCGAAGCATTGCACGCGCTCGATACGGCCGGTGAGCCGGACAACCCGGCAACTGCCATTCCTACCACCACGATCGACCAGGCTATTGCCGCCCTGAAGGCCGTCCCCGCGGACAAACTCGGCGAGGTGGGAAGCGCGGCCATTGACGCCCTCGTCACGTTCGCGTCTCACAGCCAACCCGATTTCAAGAACAAAGCCGAACAATGGCTGAACACACGCTTGCCCATCTTTATTTACTTTGAAGATTATGGACGCTTAAAGACGCGCATCCATCTGCCTGACTACATTGCTAAGCTGAAAACCCCACCCAAAGACCCGGAAGAACAAATGCTGCACCGTACTCAGGTTGCCCTGTTCGAATGGGCAAATCTCAACCCGGACGAGTTGCGTACCCTAGGGCTTCCCAAACAGGACAAGGAACCCCAGGAGACCGTAGATCGCCGCAAGGCTGAACGAGCGCGTATTCTAGAATCCGCCTCCTATCACCTCTCAGGGGACTGGATTGACTGGTGGGACCAACGGACTCACAACCTGAAAGTGACGGCTGACGGTGACGAGCTTGAGTTGCGCGTCTCCGACAACGTAAACCCGTGGGAGATTGCCTTCGGTGAGCGCAGCCGTGGTTTTCAGTGGTTCTTTTCCTTTTATTTGACCTTCTTGGTGGAGTCTGGAAAGGCACACAGGGGTGCGATCATTCTCTTGGATGAACCCGGCCTGCACTTACATCCTACGGCCCAAGAGAAACTGTTGGCGTTTTTCCAACGCATATCAGCCAAAAACCAAATCCTCTACTCATCACACTCCATGTTCATGGTAGACCCCGAACATGTGGACAACGTCCGAACTGTCTATCTTCGTTCGCAGGACCCCGCCAATCCAAAAGCCCGAGCGTATACACACGTGTCAGAGGGCGCCGAACCCGAGGGCGACCGCGATACCCTGCTGCCAATGCAAGCCGCCGGCGCTTATCGGCTCGCGCAAACGGTTTTTCTTGGAAAGAGAACCCTCATTGTCGAGGGTATTTCAGACTATTGGTTACTCAAAGCACTCTCGCATTACCTTCATGGAAATGGCGGCGGTGAACTTCACGAAGATACACTCGTGCTGTGGGCGGGCGGGACCTCACATGTGCTGCCACTTGCCAGCATCATGGCTGCGCGCGAACAAATGGGTCCAAATCGCATGGCTGTTTTACTTGATAGTGATCGGCCGGGGTTGGACAAGGCTAAGAAACTTGTGGAAATGATGGCCCACGGTCAGGATTCAGTCATGTTGCTGCGTGAAGCCATCGGCATTCCGAACGCGGAGGGGGAGGATGTGGCTGAATTTGACGAACTGCTGGCCGGTCTCAGGGAGATGGGTCGCACGCCAGCAACTATTCCAGCCAGACTGACGGGAGAAGGAAACGTCAGCCTATTGAAACGAACCTTCACTGAGAACGGGTGGGGCGAACTGAACCACGATTTGAAGGCGCGCATCGTCCTGAACCTCACCGACCTGTGGTGGAGAGGGGCTATTGCGCCAGCGCCTCGAACCATCGAGCGCTCCAAAGTCTTATTCGCCTATATCAACGAGCGCTTCAAAAAGCTCGGCGTGATTGAGGCGACCCCGGCGACCGCAGGGCGGTGAGCCTTCAAGTCCCGATCCGCTCCACCTCCTCAACGCTCAAACGCGAGCAATCGTCTGACCGTTCCTCAAACAGAAATCCTCTCTCCACGATATTCCGCGTGACCTTCTGGCAGCAGGGCCGGGCGAGACTTCCCCTTCCCCGCCGATGTTTCAAAAAGGGTAAGTTTTGCATCATTGCTGGCAGCCCCGTAAACAAAGAGTTTGCCATGTTGCAAATGTCTAGTGCAAAATGCAGCGCATGAAATACGGCTATGCCCGCGTCTCGACCGACGACCAAACCCCGGCCCTCCAGCTCGCGGCCCCTGAAACGTGCCGGATGCAAAACCCTGTTCAAGGACGAGGGCCTATCGGGAGCGACGACCAAGCGCCCTGCCCTGCTCCGCTGCCTGAAGCAGCTACAGCCAGGAGACACCCTCACAGTCTGGAAACTTGACCGGCTCGGGCGCAGCTTGCGCGACCTGATAACGATGCTCGATAGCTTGCGCGATCGGGGAGTAAAATTCCGATCGCTAACCGAAGCTATCGACACGACCACGCCGACAGGCCGCGCCATGTGGCAGATGATTGGCGTACTCGCCGAGCTTGAACGCAGCTTAATCAGCGAACGGACCCGAGCCGGTGTGAAGGCCGCGAGAGGCCGCGGCGTGAGATTCGGTCGCAAGCCCAAACTCACCCCGCAGCAGATCGATCACGCCCGGAAGATGATCGACGCCGGAGAGCGTCGCGAGGACGTGGCCGCACTTCTCAACGTGGACCGTACTACCCTTTACCGAGCCTTGCTAACCTAAACCAGGGTAAGAGAAATGAATAACGATACGGACAAAAAAAGCTGGCAGGACATTCTTGCCCAAGCTCTTCCGGTGCTTCTCGGTGGAATTCTCGCGGTAGGGGCATCATATTTCACAACACAATTTCAGATGTCCAGCCAATTTCACCTCCAGAAAGTAGAGGCGCAACGCGTGGTGTTTGCAAGGCTCATGGGTAGAAAGTTTACTACGACCCAGCTTTACGTTTCCCGTTACGAGGCGCTCATATTCTCTGATTATCACGAAGAACGCTGGAAGCGCGCTGGTGCACCGAAGAACTCTCTTGATCTGCAGGAGGACCAGCGCTGGATGCATCGGAGCGAAGACCTTGTTTCTGAAATAGTGAAGAACGACCAAGCGCTTTTTGAGGACCTAGCAACTATCCGCGCACTCTTTCCTGATACGCCACGACTTCGAGAGCTTTGTGACAAAGTCTATAACGTCCACTCTATATGGACGGCGAAACCGCCGCATGACGGTTCGGTTGAGAAACTGGAGCAGTGGAAGGTGGAGGCGGACCGCCAACTCCAGAACCTCGCTGATCGCGAGTACGGCAAGCCAATCGACGATCTGGTAGGGTTTCTGATCCCGCAACTTCCCTCTGATTGAATAACCAGAGCCACCGCGCCGAAGTCCTTGGAATTCGCCGCCTAAACAGATTTTTCGAGCCAGGCCAACTAGCCTCTATAATCTGGGCCGTCGTTTATTTCTTGTTGGTTCCTGAAGGAACCCCGGAGCCGCCTTCCGATCCCGGTTTCGAGGCGGATCGCGTGCTGGCTTCCGTGGTGCTGCCCGCGCCCGAGCGGTACCGCGACCCCGCGCAACGCTCCCTGTTCTACCAGCGCATCCTCGAGGCCGTGCGGGCGCTACCAGGCGTAGAAAGCACCGGAACAGTGGACGCGCTGCCATTTAGCGGCGAGAATCACGGCGGATTTGTGGGCGCCGGCAATTCGTCTTTGGTGGCGGAGATTGACGTGGTTGGCGGCGAGTATTTGCAGACCATGGGAATCCGGCTACTCGAAGGCCGCTGGTTCCGTGAAGACGACGCGCGCGAAACCGGCGATTCCGCCATGGTGAACGATCTGGTAGCGCGGCGTTTGTGGCCGGGAACCAATGCCGTGGGGAAGCTGATCTGCGTGGATTGTACGCCGGAAAATCCGCGCGCCTGGAAGCGTGTCGTCGGGGTGGTTTCGAGCGCCAGCCATTCCGCGCTGGATGAACCGGCTAAAGGAAATGTCTATCTGGCGGCGGGCGCCATGCGCAGTTCGGTGTTTCTGGTGGTGCGCACCGAACGGCCCGCGGGCGTGGTGCAGCAAGCCATCCGGCGCGCCGTCGCGGCCATCGATCCCAACCAGCCGGTGTTCCTTACAGCTTCCATGCGCAGTCTGATCGCCGATTCCGTGGCGGACCGGCGTTTTATCATGACTCTGCTGGCCATCACGGGTTGCCTCGCGCTGGCCATGTCGGCGGCCGGTGTTTATGGCGTGGTTTCTTATACGACTTCGCGCAGAACCCAGGAGATTGGCATTCGGATGGCGCTGGGGGCCACGCCTGGCGACGTTTTTTCATTGATCTTCCGCCAGTCGTTCGCTACGGCAGCCATCGGCCTGGCTATTGGAGCGTGCGCCGCCCAGCCCATCATGCGGGCTCTCAAGAGTTTCCTGGCCGGCATGGAATTCGGGTACGGCGCTTACCTGTGCGCGGCGGCCGCCGTGGTAGCGCTAACCGCCGGAATCGCCTGCTGGATTCCGGCTCGCCGGGCCACCCATGCGGACCCCATGTGCGCGCTGCGGCAGGAATAGGCGCGATCAAGCCATGCGCTGAAGAATCCCTCCGGGACTGCCGATAATATAACCGGGTACGTCGCATGGCGCTGGCATTGAATCCGGATATTTTCCGGGCTGTCCTGGAGTGTTTGCCGATCGGTATTTACCTGGTGGACCGGAACCGTCAGATCGCGTTCTGGAACGCCGGCGCCGAGCGAATCACCGGCTATCTGGGCCAGGAAGTGATCGGCCACCTCTGCCACGACAATCTGCTGATGCATTGCGACGAAAACCAGGCGGCTTTGTGCGGGGAAGCTTGTCCGTTGGCGCACACCATGCTGGATGGCCGGCCGAGGGACGCCGACGTTTTTCTGCGTCACAAAGACGGGCAGCGCGTGCCAGTGCGCGTGCGGGCTATCCCTATCCGCGATGAGTTCGGCGCCATTATCGGCTCCGCGGAATTCTTCGAGGAACGCACATCCCGCACCCCGGAAATGCGTCCGCGCCGGGTTACGGATACCGATGCCCTGGATGCCGTCACCGGGGTGCCCGATCGACCGGCCATGCTCGCCGTCCTCAAAACCGCGCTAGAGGAGTTCGCCGTTTCGCAGAAGGCGTTCGGGGTCCTCTGCATCGCCATCGACAAGTTGGACCATTTGCGGAGCTTCGATGGGAACCGGGCCGTCCGGGAAGTACTCTACGCCGCGGCCCAAACCCTCACCGGGAGCATTCGGCCAACCGACGTAGTGGGCCGCTGGCAGGCGGAACGCTTTGCGGCGCTGATCGCGTGCCCGGCTGCGGCCGGCCTTCTCAGTTGCGCGGAAAGGGTAAAGCGGCTGGTCAGCCTGGCCGGCGTGCCCTGGTGGGGCGAGCGCCTGTCGGTGACCGTATCGATGGGTGGAACGATGGTGCGCGCCGGCGATACGGTGGAGTCGTTGATGCAGCGCGCCGAGGAAAATTTGGAGGCGTGCCTGCAAGATCAGGCGAACTCCATCCTGGTGGTCTGAGGCAAATATCTCATGTTTTCGATTATAGGAATCGTAGTGGTTTTCGGAGCCATCGTCGCCGGGTATTTGATGGAAAAGGGAAACTTGATGGTTCTGGTGCAGCCGGCCGAGTTGCTGATCATCGGCGGCGCCGCGGCTGGAACGGTGCTGATCGCCAACCCCCCGTATGTCTTAAAGCAGATTGCGAAAGGCATTACCGGAGTTTTCGGAGGATCCAAGTTCACCAAACAGCGTTATCTGGACTCTCTGAAGATGTTGTATGACTTATTCAACCGTTCGCGGCGGGAAGGTTTGACGGCCATCGAGGCCGATATCGAGGATCCCAGCAAGAGCAAAACGTTTACGGCTTACCCCGGCGTCGTCAAGGATCATCATGTCCTCAGCTTCATCTGCGACACGCTGCGTACGGCCTCGAGCGGGGCGGTCGACCCGTTCGACATCGACCAGATGATGGAGTTGGACATGGAAGTCCATCATCACGACTCTCTGCAGCCGGTGTCGGCCTTGAGCACCGTGGCGGACTCGCTCCCGGGTCTCGGTATCGTGGCGGCAGTGTTGGGCGTGGTCATCACCATGGGGGCGCTGGGGGGCCCGCCGGAAGAAATCGGCCACAAGGTGGCGGCCGCGTTAGTGGGCACGTTCCTGGGCATCCTGTTGTGTTATGGCTTGATGGGACCCATCGCAGCCAACATGGCGCAGACGGCGGCGGAGGAGGGCGCTTATTATCACGTTCTGCGCGTGGCCATAGCGGCTTTCATCAAAGGCACGGCTCCCATTCTGGCGGTCGAGATCGGCCGGCGCGCGAGCCCGGGGGCAGTGCGGCCCGACTTTGTGGAATTGGAGAAACTGTGCCGCCAGAAAGGTCCGGAGGCCGCGGCGGCCTGACGGTGCGGGGATATGGCTCAAGCTCGACCGATCATTATCGTCAAGAAGAAGGTCAACCATGGCGGTCACCATGGAGGCGCATGGAAGGTGGCTTACGCGGACTTCGTCACCGCCATGATGGCGCTGTTCATCGTGCTATGGCTGCTCAATAGCAGCAAGCAGATCCGGGAGGCGGTGGGCGGGTATTTTAAAGATCCCACGGGCACTTCCAAGAAGGTCGGCAGCGGAAAGACCGGCGCGGGCGATAACTTCACGCTCACCAAGGAGAACATGAACCATCTCAAAGATGAGCTGCAAAAGGCCGTACAGAAGGTAACCGACTTCGAGAAGCTGAAAAACCAGATCGAGATGACGGTCACTTCCGAAGGGTTGCGCATCGAACTGATGGAGAGCGAGAAAGGCACATTCTTCGCCAGCGGCGTCGCCGAACCGAGCGACGACGGCAAGCAGATTCTGCTGATGCTGGCCAATGAGCTGGCCAAGCTGCCCAACACCATTTCGCTCGAGGGCCACACCGACTCCAAACCCTTCGCCAGCCGCGGCAATTACAGCAATTGGGAACTGTCGGCGGACCGCGCCAATGCCGCCCGCCGCATGATGCAGCAGAACGGCCTCGGCTCGCGGCAGGTAACGCAAGTGCGGGGCTACGCGGATCAGCGCCTGCGCAAACCGAAGAATCCCGAAGACGCGTCCAACCGGCGCATTTCGGTAGTGGTTCAGTACCTGGAAAAGCCGGAACCGGAGGATAAGCCTGAAGCCGCGAAGGCTCCCGCCGCCCCCAAGGCTGCGCCGCATCACTAGTTTATCGGGAGTTTAACGGTCGAGCTTGCGATCCACCATCCAGTCGCGAAGGCGATCGGGCCAGGTGGCCACCGGCAGGTGCGACGGCCGCATCCCG
>Ga0302325_10027963_pt1 | contig 11678 bp, 7 predicted proteins | sample Palsa_T0_2_FD_201948 | JGI IMG/M metagenome (GOLD analysis project Ga0302325, IMG submission 201948) | Peat permafrost microbial communities from Stordalen Mire near Abisko, Sweden - Palsa_T0_2 | ecosystem: Environmental > Terrestrial > Soil > Palsa > Peat permafrost | place: Sweden: Abisko... | reverse complement strand
GGGTGGACGTCGGGCCCATCAGCATCCCGTAGCCTCCGGCCTCGTCAACGGCCTTCACCACCAGGCTGTCCAGGTGCTCGAGCACGTAGCGGCGGTCATCCTCGCGGACGCACTGGTAGGTGTGGACTTGCTCCAGGAGTGAGGCTTCGCCGAGGTAATACCGCACCATGTCCGGCACGAAGGGGTAGACGCCCTTGTCGTCGGCCACGCCATTGCCAGGGGCGTTGGCCAGGGTGACGCTGCCCTTGGCCCAGGCGCGCATCAGTCCGCGGATGCCGAGCACCGAGTCCGGCCGGAACATCTCCGGGTCGAGAAACGCGTCGTCCGTCCGGCGGTAGACGACATCCACCTGTCGGCGGCCCCGGGTGGTGTGCAGGAAGAGGCGGTCGTCCTCCACGAAGAGGTCGGCAGCCTGCACGAGTTCCACCCCCATCTGGCGGGCGAGGAAGCTGTGCTCGAAATAGGCCGAGTTGTGCGGTCCAGGCGTCAGCACCACCACCGTGCTCACGTCCGGGTCCACGGGCGACACGCTGCGCAGCGCGGCGGCCAGACGCGCTGGATAGTGGTTCACCTGTCGCACCCGCGCCGCCTCGAAAAGCTGGGGGATGAGCCGCTTGGAGAGCAGACGGTTCTCCAGCACATAGGACACACCGGAGGGAGTGCGGAGGTTGTCCTCGAGCACGCGAAAAACGCCGCTGCCGTCGCGCACCAGGTCAATTCCCGAGACGTGGATGCGCACCCCGGCTGGTGGCCGGATGCCCTTCAGCGCCGGCAAGTAGTGCTTCGCCCCGAGCACCACCTCCGCCGGAATGGCCCTGGCTTTGAGGATGCGCTGTTCGCCGTAGATGTCGTCGAGGAAGCAGGCCAGCGCCAGCACCCGCTGGACGAGGCCCCGCTCCAGCCGGTCCCAGTCGCCAGTGGAGATGATGCGGGGCACCAGACACACCGGGAAAACCTTCTCCACCCCGCGCTCATCCGAGTACACCGAAAACGTGACGCCCTGATTCACCAGTGCCGTCTCCGCCATCTCCTGAGTGCGGGCGAATTCGTCCGCGCTCACCCGGCCCAGCCCGAGGAGGGCGCGAAACGCCGGCCGCAGGTTTCCCTTTCCATCCAGGAGCTCGTCATACGTCCCGGCGAGGACTGGGTACCCCTCCAGGAGAGACGATGGGTGGGGGGGATTGCCGGTCATTGACACTGTGCGTCTAAGCTAGCCCGCCGTGCGCCTCATCATCCAGCACCGGAGTCGGTACCTCTACCCGCACCCGGCCAACCTTGGCCCGCACCTGGTGCGGCTGCGTCCGGCCGGGCACGCCCGCGCGCGGGTGGAGACGTATGGACTGACGGTCGAGCCGGCAGCAGACGTGCGCTGGCAGCAGGACCCCAATGGGAACCACGTGGCGCGCGTGGTGTTCCCGCGGGCGACGCCCATTCACGCCCTGGACCTCCTGGTCGAGGTCGCGCTCGACCTCAAGCCCGTCAACCCCTTCGACTTTCTTCTGGAAGAGACGGCGGCGGCAGTCCCCTTCAGCTACCCGACGGTGCTGCTGGAGGAGCTGGCTCCCTTCCTCGCGCGTCACACCCCCGCGCTGGCAGAAGGCGTGCGCTTCGAGGCCTTCGACGCCGAGTTGCCGCGGAGCGGTCCAACACTCGAGCTGCTGACCGCCCTCAACCAGGCCGTTTACCACCGCATCCGCTACGTCGTCCGCAGCGAGGCGGGTGTGTGGACGCCGGAAGAGACGCTGCTCGCTGGCCGCGGAAGTTGCCGCGACTCGGCGATGCTGCTGGTGGGACTCCTGCGTTCTCGCGGGATGGCCGCGCGCTTCGTCAGCGGCTACCTCGTTCAGCTGGCGGACGAGGGAATGCTGCCCGACCAGCCCCGGGGCGTGAGCCGCGACGTGGTCGACCTGCACGCCTGGGCCGAGGTGTACCTTCCCGGTGCGGGATGGATTGGCCTCGACGCCACCAGTGGCCTCCTCTGCGGAGAGGGCCACATTCCTCTGGCCTGCGCCGCCAGCCCGGCGCTGGCATCGCCCATCGAGGGCACCTCGGACACCCGGGCTTCGGACGTCTCGTTCGAGCTCAGCGTCCGACGCCTCGGCCATGAGGCCCGACCGAGCTCGCCCTTTCCCGAGGAGGTGTACCGGGCGCTCCTCGCAGGCGTGCAGGCCGCGGACGCCTCGCTGGAGAAGGCCGGCCTCCAGCTGACAAGTGGCGGCGAGCCGACCTTCAACTCGCGCGAGCACCCTGAAGCAGAGGAGTGGAACGGCGCCGCACTGGGGGCCACCAAGTGGAGCCAGGGACTGCGGCTCTGCGCCGAGCTACGTGCCCGACTGATGCCTGGGGCCGCGCTCGTCATCGGCCAGGGCAAGCACTACCCGGGGGAGACTCTGCCGCGCTGGACGCTGGACCTGGTGGGGCGCAGCAACGGAGAGGCACTGTGGACCGGCGACGTGGGCCCCTCGCCTCGGCGGGCAAGCCTCGCGGACGCGAAGCGGTTCGCCGAGGCGCTTGCTGGCCAGCTCGGGCTAACCCACGGCCTGCTCCCCGCCTTCGAGGACCCCTGGCACTTCATCGAAGCCGAGGCCAGCCTTCCTGCCGACGTCGACCCGTTGCAGGCCAATCTGGAGGATTCGGAAGAGCGTAGGCGGCTGGCGCGTGTCCTCGGCCAGGGGCTGGGCCAAGAGGCGGGTTACGTCCTGCCGCTGGCCCGAATTGACGGAAGCTGGGTGACGGACAGCTGGCGCTTCCGCCGGCGCCAGCTCTTCCTCGTCCCGGGCGACTCGGCGCTCGGTTTCCGCCTGCCGCTGGCCTCGCTGCCACCGGGCTACGTCCCCCCTTCCGAGGAGGAAGCGGTGACACCGCGCGACCCGCGCCGTGCGCGCAAGGCCAAGGAGAAGCCGCGGACGCTGCGCACCGCGCTCTGCGTGGAGGCACGAGACGGGGCGCTGTACGTCTTCTTGCCGCCGCTCGCATCGGCGACGGACTTCGTCGCCCTGGTGAGCCTCGTCGACGGCATCCGCGCCGAGACCGGGTTGCACCTCCAGCTGGAGGGCTACCTTCCGGCCCGGTCGGCCGAGCTCCAGCGCTTCGGTGTGACGCCGGACCCAGGCGTTCTCGAGGCCAACCTGCCGCCCTCGTCCACCGGACGCGCGCATGCCGCGTTGCTCGAGAGCACCTTCGACGCCGCGCTCCACGCCGGTTTGCACACCGAGCGCTATCTCCTCAACGGCCGCATCGCCGGGAGCGGTGGCGGCCACCACCTCACGCTGGGCGGCCCGACGCCGCGGAAAAGCCCCTTACTGGCGCGGCCGGCCCTGCTGGCAAGCCTCATCACCTTCTTCCAGCACCACCCTTCCCTGAGCTACCTCTTCACCGGGCTCTTCGTCGGTCCCACCTCACAGGCGCCGCGCGTGGACGAGGCCCGACATGATGCGCTGTACGAGCTGGAGATTGCGCTGGCGAATGCCTTCGATGCGAGAGAAGCGCCGCTTCCGCCCTGGAGAGTGGACGGGCTCTTCCGTCACTTGCTGGTCGACGTCAGCGGCAACACCCACCGCGCCGAGCTGTGCATCGACAAGCTCTTCGACTGGCGAACGGCGCACGGCCGACAGGGATTGCTCGAGCTGCGGGCCTTCGAGATGCCGCCCCACCCGAGGCTGGCGGTGGCCCAGGCGGTGCTGGTACGGGCGCTGCTTTCCGCCTTCGCCCAAGCGCCCTACCAGGGGCGCCTCGTCCGCTGGGGGACGGAGCTCCACGACCGTTTTCTCTTGCCCTACTGGATGTGGCGCGACTTCCAAGACGTCCTGGCGTTTCTCCTTGCACGTGGAGTCTCCCTGCCCTCCGCAGCCTACCGGCCCTTCCTCGAGCTTCGCTGCCCGCTGGCCGGCCGCCTGGACGCGGGCGGGGTGGTCCTCGAGGTCCGCGATGCGCTCGAGCCCTGGCACGTGCTCGGCGAGGAGGCCACCTCCACCGGCACCAGTCGCTACGTGGACTCGTCCGTGGAGCGCGTCGAGGTCCGCGTCGAGGGGCTCGTACCGGAGCGTCATCAAGTCCTCGTCAACGGCATCGAGCTGCCGTTGCGCTCCACCGGCACCGTGGGCGAGGGTGTCTGCGGTGTCCGCTTCCGCGCCTGGGCGCCACCGCACAGCTTGCAGCCACACCTCGGCATCCATCACCCCCTGCGCTTTGACCTCGTCGACGCTTGGGGACAGCGCTCGCTGGGCGCCTGCGGCTACCATGTGTGGCACGCGGAGGGACGCGCGTTCGACGCGCCCCCACTGACTGCGTTCGAGGCCGAGGCCCGTCGCGCCCAGCGCTTCACCCGCGAGTCTCCGCTTCCCTGGCCGGTGGATGCGCGGCGTGTGCCGAGCAGCCCAGAGGCGCACTGGACGCTCGACCTCCGCCGGTTTCCCGGAGACCACCCCGCTCCGGACGGGGATTCGGAGAACGGCTCCGACACAGAATCGACAGACGGGTGAACTAGGGTCCGAACGTGCCGAACCTGCTCGCAATTTGTTTTGAGGGGGAGCTTTCCCCCACATTCGACCTGCAATGCTTGCAGCCCGGGTCGAACCACCCCGACGGGTGGGGACTAGGCTACTACCCACCGGGAGAGCCCTCGGCGGCCTTGCTCAAGGAGCCCGCGCCGACTCACGCCAGCTCGCAGGCCGAGGTGCTGCGCCAGGGCGAGCGATGTGCCTCCTCCATCTTTCTTCTGCACCTGCGCACCGCGACCTGGGGGGCTCTCAGCGATGCCAATACCCAGCCCTTTGCGCGAGCCTGGGGGGGGCGGGAGTGGATTTTTGCGCACAGCGGGAGCCTCGACAGTCGGTCTGAGCTCCCCAGCGACTCGCTCTTCGAGCCGATTGGCGCGAGCGACAGTGAAGTCATCTTCTGCGACCTCTTGAATCGCTTCGCCCAGCGCAAGTGGCGCTCGCTGGGGGAGGCAGACCCAGCCGTCCTGGCCGACTGGCTGCGCACCATCAACTCGCTCGGCACGCTCAATATTGTGCTGTCCGACGGGCAGGACGTGGTGGCCTACGCCGACAAGCACCAGAGCGGCCTGAGCACCTGGGAGCTCCTTCCACCGTACGAGCAGGTGGTGGTGGGTGACAAGGACGTGCAGATTGACCTCACCCACCACGGCATCAAGAGCCGGAAGGGTATTTTCATCTCCAGCAACCCTCTGACGCTCCCCGGGCAGAGCACCCAGGCTCCCTGGCGACCGCTGGAAGCAGGCGCACTGTGGGTGATTCGACAGGGCGCGCTGCGCACCGTGGTGAACCCACCTGGCCCGCCGGTCCAGCGCGAGACCAACGGCCGCAATGCCGTGCGGCTGCATCGACCGGAGAAGGCAGAGACGAAGCGGCTGGAAGTCGTGCACCGGACTGTCTATCGCTACAGCCAGCCGGTGCAGCAAAGCATGCACGTCCTGCGGCTCATCCCGATGCACGACCGGATGCAGACGCTCCTGGCCAACACACTGACCCTCTCAGTGGAGGGCCAATCCCGCGAATACGACGACGTCTTTGGAAACCGGGTCCGGCGGGTGCGCGTCGACACGCCCTTCACCGAGATGGTCATCGAGGCGAGGAGCCGGGTGGAGCTGCTGGAGCGCGACCCGTTCGCCTTCCGGCAACTTCGCGCCAGGTCCTCGTTCCCGCTGGTCTGGATGCCATGGCAACACAACCAGCTCGCGCCTTACCTCTTGCCCCCCGAGCTTCCAGAAAGCGAGCTCAACGACCTCACCGACTACGCGATGAGCTTCGTGTTGAGGAACGACTATGACCTCTTCGACACGCTGCTCGACGTCAATGCCACCATCTTCAAGGAGTACCGCTACGCCCAGGGCAGCACCACGCTCGGCACGACCGCCTTCGAGGTGTACGCCACCCGCAGCGGCGTCTGTCAGGACTTCAGTAACCTCTTCATCTGCATGATGCGTCTGCTGGGTGTCCCGGCGCGGTACATGTGCGGCTATGTTTACACCGGCCCCAAGCAGACCCGTCATCCACAGTCCGAGGCGAGCCACGCCTGGGTGCAGGTGTACTTGCCCGAGGTTGGATGGCGCGGATTCGACCCCACCAACGGCATCCTCACCCAGACCGACCACATCCGGGTCGCCTCCGGCCGGGCCTACGCCGACGCCACCCCCACCTCGGGCACCATCTTCATGGGCGGCGCCAACGAGAAGCTGGAAGTCGAAGTGCGCGTCGACATCTGCGACTGAAAGGGCCGTCGACTCCCCGCGGCCTACTCAGCGCGCTGGGCGGGGATGTCCCTTCCGTCCGCGTGCAGCACCGCCGCCGTCGCCCGGCCTCGGCCGTCCAGCTGGAAGGTGTAGGCGTCCGTGGACGACTTGGAGAAAAAGCGCACCGCGCTCTCTGCCCCCAGCTCCTGCTCCGTCTCGTCGTTTTCCTGGACGAAGAGGCGGCTCCCCTTCCGGCTGAAATGAAGGACGGCCTCGGCCGAGACGCGGTAGCGGCCGACATAGCGCTGGAGAAGCTTCGGGGGGACGCTGACTTCCGTGTGCTGCGCGAGGGGGGGCCGCGGCGGAAGCTCGCTGTAGGGCGTGAACCCTTCCCACAAAAGCGGCGTGTCGGGGTTTCCGAGGAGCGTCTTCACGAGCTCGCCGAAGATGCCCTCCCCGTTTCCGCTGTTGGTCATGAGCAAGAGGCCCTTCCCGGGCCCGTCCAGGCAGACGGCGTAGTGGCGCCACCCCTCGTCGTGGCCCTCCTTGAAGAAGGCCCGGCCAGAGGGCGTCCAGTATAGCCCCCACCCCAGACCGTAGCTCAGCCGGATGGCGGCGTTCTCGGTCGTCGTCTCCAAGGAGAGCGAGGGAAACTGGTGCTTGGAGAGAATCTGCACTTGGGGGCTGAGCATCTCCTCGCGTGTCTTGGGGCGTAGGGTGCGGCCCAGCAAGAGCGCCTGCAGGAAGCTCGCGTAGTCCCGCAGCGTCGTCTGCATCGAGCCAGCAGCGTCCGCAGTCCGCCGGCGCTCCGGCCCGAGCGAGCGCCCCCAGGCGTCGTAGCCGTTGGCGAAGTCGCTCTCGAAGCGGCTCTCCCACACCAGGCTCGTGCGCCGCATGCCATCCGGGAAGAAGAGACGCTCGCGCATCAAAGCGCTCAGGGGCTTTCGGGTGACGGTTTCCACCACCAGCTGGGCGAGGAGGATGCCCTCGCCGGAGTACGCATAGCGGGAGCCCGGCTCGAAGTTGATGTTGAGCCGACGGCTGTCATTCAACCCCCGCCAGTTAGGAAAGCCGCTGGTGTGGCTGAGGAGCATGCGCAGCGTCAGCTTCTGGTACCGGGCGTCGGCGGCCAGCTCCCGGTATGCAGGGTACTCCGGCAGCGGCTTGGGGAGGTATTGGACGACGGGCCTGTCGAGGTCCAGCGTCCCGTCCTCCACCAGCTGCATCACCACGGTGGCGAAGGCGGCCTTGGTGAGGGAGGCGGCCGTCATGACGGAGTCGGGCGTCAGCGGAAGGCGCCGCGCCATGTCCCGGAAGCCGTACGCCTTGAGGTAGACGACGTTGCCCTTGTCGAGGAGGGCCACGCCGGCGCCGGGGACGTCAGCGAGGGCCATGAGGCGCGTCACCACGGCGTCGACGTCCTTCCGGGCAAGGGTGGTGCCGTCGAGGCGCGTGAGAGGGGGCTCGGCCGCCCGAAGGGAGCCGCCCAGCGAGAGGAGCGTCCAGAGGAAGAGGAGCCGCCGCGCTCCCACACCCTGGGCAAGCCTTCGCACGCCGGGGCGCCGCTTGGGGATGCATCTCGACATGGCGGGTGTCCTTGACTGCCCCCCGGCCCTACGGCCTTCGGGAAGAAGGATTGCCCTCCTCCTGGGGCACTGTCTTATGGAAAGCGGAGTGGCAAGGGGGGCGCGCAGGGCCGCAGCGTTCCAGTGCCCCGGACTTCATGCCCCGCCCGGGCGCGAGCGTGCTAGTCCTCCCGGCCGCTCGAAGGGAGGCCTCTTCCATGCGGCGACTTTGGGGTTGGACCGTGCTGACGCTTCTCGCCTCCGGCGCAGCCATGGCCGCCCCGGTACGGGTGGCGGTGAAGGCTGCCCACCTCATCGACGGCAAGAGCGACCGGGTGCTCAGCCCGGCCGTGGTGCTCATCGAGGACGGCCGCATCGTCCAGGTGGGCACTGCGCTCGACATTCCGCAGGGGACGCAGGTCTTCGACCTTGGCGCGGCGACGCTTCTCCCCGGCCTCATCGACGCCCATGTGCACCTGACGGCGGTCCCAGAGAATTCTGGCTACCGGGGGCTGGGCATCTCTTTGCCGCGGGAAACCCTCTACGGGGCGAGCAATGCATTGAAGACGCTCCTGGCCGGCTTCACCTCGGCACGCAACGTCGGGGCTGAAGGGTTTTCGGACGTCGCCCTCCGGGAGGCCATCGACGCAGGGGAGTTGCCCGGCCCGCGGCTGCTGGTGTCCGGACCGGCGCTGGGCATCACCGGCGGCCACTGCGATGAGAACCTCCTTCCCCCGAAATTCCACTACAAGGACGAAGGAGTGGCCGACGGTCCGTGGGAGGCTCGCACCAAGGCGCGGGAGGTCATCAAGTATGGCGCCGACCTCATCAAGGTGTGCGCCTCAGGCGGCGTGCTCTCCAAGGGGGACCAGCCGGGGGCTCCGCAGTACTCGGTCGAAGAAATGCGCGCCATCGTCGAAGAAGCGCACCGTGCAGGCCGCAAAGTTGCCGCGCACGCGCATGGAACCGTGTCCATCAAGGAGGCCATCCGGGCCGGGGTGGACTCCATCGAGCATGCGAGTCTCATCGACGAGGAGGGAATCCGGCTGGCCAAGGAGCACGGGACCTTCCTGGTGATGGACATCTACAACGACGACTTCATCCTCCAGGAGGGCCTGAAGATGGGGATGCTGCCGGAGTCCATCGAGAAGGAGAAGGCCATCGGGAAGCTCCAGCGCGAGAGTTTCTCCCGGGCCGTGAAGGCCGGGGCGCGGATGGCATTCGGGACCGACGCGGCGGTGTTTCCGCACGGCAACAACGCCAAGCAATTCGCGGTGATGGTGCGCTACGGGATGACGCCCATGCAGGCCATCCGCGCCGCCACCCTCGATGCGGCGGAACTCCTCGGGTGGAAGGACAAGGTCGGGTCCGTCGAACCAGGCAAGCTGGCCGACTTAATTGCCGTCCGGGGCGACCCGCTGAGCGACATTCGCTCCTTGGAGGACGTGGGCTTCGTCATGAAGGGAGGCACGGTGGTGAAGGACACGCTCGCGGGCGACGGGCACGCACGGTGAGATGCGCCTCGCCCGGCCCGGGGATGGCCGTTGCCCTACGAGGACTGCGCCAGCATGGCGCCTGCGTCCAGACAGGTCTCGCAGATGCCGCGGCCAACTTTCGAGGAGACGAGCGCTGCGTAGTCTCCGGGTCCTCGGCCGCAGAACGCGCAGTGCAGGACGGTCGGGTTCAGAGCAAAGAGGGACTTTCGAAGCGGGTCGGTGGTTTCTTTCCCATCGAGGATTTGCAGCGTCGCGGCGATGCAGTCCTTGCACATCGAGACGTAGGGCGCGGCGATGGCTCGACCGCGGCGGTGGACGGAGGAACCGCAAAACGAACACGCTTCAGCCTCAACCGACATGGTCGTTCTCTTCTGGCGTCCGCGTGGGTGTCGGTTGGAGCCGTCTGACAAACGCTCGAGCGGCTCTGCGCACGGTGCTCGGAGTGTCGTCGGTTCCCGGAGCGTTCCTTCTGCTCCCGCATCCGCACAGGCCAATCCGACCAAACGCTAGAAGTCCACCAACCACGTGTTCCTGTCTGCCCGCCCTGCGCAAAACAAAAGTTAGCACAGGGTCGCCACCCTCGCGGCGACGTACAGGGACCGACAAGTCTCGCCGGACGGACGCTCGTGTACGCATTTCTCGCTCGTCGGAGTTGGCTCGTACGGGCTGTGGAGGTCAACGGTTACTCGCCCTAGAGGCGAGGAGTCGGTGAGCGCTCGACGAAGTGCTTGAGCCTTTCCAAAGCGTCGGCCCACTGGTGGGAGATGTCATCCAAGCAGCGCCGAGCATCCTCGAGCCGCTCTGGCTCCAACTCCCACACGCTTTCCCGTCCATGGCGTGTGGCCCGCACCAGGCCGGCTTGCTCCATCAGCCGCAGATGCTTGGTGACGGCCTGACGTGTCACCTGGGTGCCCGCGGTGAGCCGCTTGATGGACATCGGCCCGTGCCCGCACAGGCTCGCGGCAAGCCGCAGCCGGGTCCTGTCGCCGAGGGCGGCGAAGAGGGAGGCCGTCTGCTGGGCCCGCGGCGCAGCGCTAGGGTGTCTGGGCAAGGTGCTTCTCGATGAGCTTCATCTGCATGCTCCAACCCTGCTCGTTCGCTCCAAACGCCTTGGCACGGCGCGCCAGCGGGATGGAATCAAACCCCGTCTCGGTCACGGTGAGCAGCACACCCTCCTTTACATCCTCCAGCTGAAAGACGATGAGCGTCGTCGGCTCGGCTGAATAGTCCACGCCCGGCTCCAGGGCGAAGGGGTGCCACCGAAACGAGAGCAGCCGCTCGGGTTCGACGCGCTCGACGCTGATGTCGAACGTCTTCCCCGCATAGGGCTTCTGCTTCTGGGCCACCTCGGCGTCGGCGATGGTGGGCACGATGGTGCCGTGCAGGGTTGCCCCCGGAGTGAACGGGCCGTCGAGCTTCACGCCGAACCAGCTGCCAAACTCCTCGGCATTGCTCAGCGCGCGCCAGACCCGTTGGTGAGGTGCGCGCAGGATGATTTTCTTTTCGATGCGATCAGACGCGTTGGCCATGTGCAACCTCCTGGTTGCAGATGTACCAGACCGCGCCATTCATTTGCAACCAAAAGGTTGCATGAGGTCTCCCAGCCCTCGAGCCCCTGTCGGCGGCGCCGCTAGCAAGCTTCGAGTCGCGCCCTGGCCAGGCGGAGGTACTCGGCGCTGGTGTCCATCCCCAGGAAGCGCCGGCCGAGGTTCCGCGCGGCGACGCCCGTGGTGCCAGAGCCGCAGAAGGGGTCCACCACCAACGCGTCCCGGGAGCTGCTGGCGCGGAGCACGCGCTCGAGGAGGGCCAGCGGTTTCTGCGTCGGGTGCCGTCCGAGCGCCTTCTCCGCGGCCCTGGGCCCGGTCAGCGTCCACACCCTGCCCTGGCCGTCACCGTCGAGCTCTTCCTCACCGGGCCTGGGCAGCGCCCAGACGTCGCGCATCTGCTTTCCGCCAGCCTCGGCGCGCATCTCGGCATAGTGGAAGGTGTGCAGCAGCCGGGGGCCGGGTCGCGGAGCGGCCCAGATGAGCAGCTCGGAGGAGTGGGTGAAGTAGCGGCAGGAGAGGTTCGGGCTGGCGTTGGGCTTGTACCAGGTGACGGTGTTGAGCAGCTTGAAGCCGAGCGACTGGAGCGCGAAGCCGACGGAGAAGATGCCGTGCTGCGTCCCGGACACCCACAGCGTGCCCTCGGGCTTCAGCACCCGCTGGGCGGCCGCGAGCCAGGCAACGTTGAAGCGGTGGTCCGCAGCGACGCCCTGCGAGGCGTCCCAGGCGCCCTTGCGCACCGGCGCCCGGCGGCCGGCGTGGCAGGTGAAGCCGCCGTTGGACAGAAAATACGGCGGGTCGGCGAACACCACGTCCGCCGAGGCCGGCGGGAGGAGGGCCAGCAGCTCGCGGCAGTCGCCCTGGGCCAACGCCCAGTCAG
>Ga0302325_10027961_pt1 | contig 11679 bp, 13 predicted proteins | sample Palsa_T0_2_FD_201948 | JGI IMG/M metagenome (GOLD analysis project Ga0302325, IMG submission 201948) | Peat permafrost microbial communities from Stordalen Mire near Abisko, Sweden - Palsa_T0_2 | ecosystem: Environmental > Terrestrial > Soil > Palsa > Peat permafrost | place: Sweden: Abisko... | reverse complement strand
TTTCCGCGTACCTACCAACGTTGTACCACCACTCGAGCGGCTGTCAAGGGGCAGCGTCAGAGCAGCTCGATCGCAACCTCGGTGCCGGCGCTCAACGTGCCTTCGCCGGCGGGGATCATCGCGAAGGCCTCAGCCGCGAGCATCGACGTGAGCACGTGGGAGGCCTGCGGACCGGTCGTCGTCGCCCACCAGCCGTCGCCCCCGAGTTGCAGGCGGCAGCGCACCGCCTGCACGCGGCCGGGCTCCTCCTCGACGTCCTCGGCGAGCTTTGCAACTGCTCGCCGGGCCTGCGGTTGCTCGCCGGCGGCCACCAGCAGCGCGGGGCGCGCGAACAGCAGAAACGTCACGAGCGTGGAGACCGGGTTGCCCGGTAGCCCGAACACGAGCGTCGCTCCGCGCGTGGCAAACAGCGTCGGGCGACCCGGTTTCAGCGCGACACCGGCGAACTGGCGCTCGACACCGAGCCCATCGAGAGCTCGCTTGACATGGTCGTGCTCGCCAACCGACATGCCGCCGCAGACGACGACAACGTCGCCAACCTCGAGCGCCTCGCGCAGAGCGGCGCTGACCGCCGCCGGATCGTCAGGCGCGTGCGCCAGCGAGATCGTCTCGCCCCCGGCCCGCTCGACGAGCGCCGGGATCACAACCGATCCCGAGTTGTGCACTTCGCCGAAGCCGAGCGGCGCGCCACCGGCAACGATCTCATCGCCCGTTGTCAGGACCGCCACGCGCGGGCGGCGCCCCACGCTCACCTGAGCGCAGCCGAGCGCGGCAAGCACCCCGAGCTCCGCGGGTCCGAGTCGCAACCCCGGCTCGAGCACATGCTCGCCCCGGCGCATGTCATCGCCCGCGTGGCGGACGCTCGCACCGACCTCCACCGCCACCGCCAGCTCGACCTCGGCGCCATCGCGCCGCGTGTCCTCGACGCGCACCACGGCGTCGGCCCCCGGCGGGATCGCGGCGCCAGTCGAGATCGCACACGCCTCCCCGGCTGCGAGTGGCTCACGCGACGGTGCACCGGCGCGCGACTCGCCGGCGATCCGCAGGCGCGCACCGGCGCCGCTGTCGGCGGCCCGCAGCGCAAACCCGTCCATCGACGAGTTGTCAAAACCGGGCACGTCAAACGGAGCGCTGACCGGCTCCGCCAGGACCCGCCCGAGCGCGACGGCGAGCGGCACCGTCTCGTGGCCGAGCGGTGCCGCGTGCTCGAGAACGAGTGCCCTCGCGTCCTCGAGCGCGATCAGCTTGGCGGCCACGACACCACGGGCTCTGAGTTGGGCGCGAGCGTGCGGCGGGCTCGAGCCGAATCAGCCGCCGATGTAGGACATCTCGATTTTCTTCTCCGCGCCGCCGCGTCCGCTGCCCTGCTCCGCCCGCTCGGCGGAATAGCGGTCGGAGCGCGCGGCCCAGACCAGTGCGATCTCGCGACTCAGCTCGGCGTCGCTCGCGCCGCCGCGCACGAGCGCGCGCAGGTCGTGTCCGCGTGTCGCGAACAGGCACGTGTGCAGACGCCCCTCGGCTGACAGTCGTGCGCGCGTACAACTGGCGCAGAACGGCGCGCTGACAGAGTGGATGAAGCCGACCTCCCCGGCGCCGTCGCGGTAGCGGTAGCGCGTCGCGACCTCCCCGAGGCGGTCGGGCACGATCGGCTCGAGCGGCCAGCGCGCACTGATCACGTCACGAAGCTCGCCGGCACTGACCACCTGCTCGAGGCGCCAGCCGTTGGTCGTGCCGACGTCCATGTACTCGATGAACCGCAGGGTCTCCGGCCGGCCGCGGAAGCGCTCGGCCATCGCCAGCACGCAGTGGTCGTTGACGCCGCGACGCACGACCATGTTTATCTTGACCGGCGAGAGCCCCGCCTCGAGCGCAGCATCGATGCCTGCGAGCACGCGCGCGAGCGGAACGCGCGTGTCGCTCATCGAGCGGAAGATCTCCTCGTCGAGCGCGTCGAGGCTCACGGTGACGCGCGAGAGGCCGGCGTCGCGCAGCGTCCGCGCCTTCGCGGCGAGCAGCGTGCCGTTGGTTGTCAGCGCGACATCGCTGATGCCGTCGATCTCGGCGATCATCGCCACGAGAACCTCGATCTCGCGCCGCAGCAGCGGCTCACCGCCCGTCAAGCGGATCTTTTCCACGCCAAGCGAGGCGAACACGCGGGCGAGTCGCGCGATCTCCTCGAACGACAGCAGCTCCTTGCGCGCCAGGAACACGGCGTCGTCGCCGAACGCCTCGCGCGGCATGCAGTAGCGGCAGCGCAGGTTGCAGCGGTCAGTGACCGATATCCGCAGGTCGCGCAGTGGGCGCGATAAGCGGTCGACTGTCGCGATCATGGCCTCGCGAACTTTACGGGCACTGCGGACTCAGCGCGGGCGAATCGAGCCCGTTCCTGCGAGCAGGCGCTCGCCCGCACGCCCCGAGCGGGTCGCGATGACCTCCGCCAGGATTGAGATCGCGACCTCCTCCGGGGTCGCGGCGCCAATGTCGAGCCCGCAGGGAGAGTGCACGCGCTCGAGCGCGGCCGGATCGATGCCCGCCGCGACGAGCCTCGCGTTGCGGTCGGCCGCGGTTCGCCGGCTCCCGAGCGCGCCGATGTAGCCGGCCTCGCTGCGGAGCGCCGCCGTGATCGCCGGCTCGTCGAACTTCGGGTCGTGGCTGAAGACGATCACCGCGTCGCGCGGTCCCAGCTGGCGCTCGTCGATCGCCTCCGCCGGCCAGCCGACGTGGACGCTGGCGACACGCGAGAAGCGGTCGGCGCGCGCAAACGCTTCGCGGGCGTCGACGATCACGACCTCGTAGCCGGCCTGTGCGGCGAGTGCGGCGAGCGCCGCCGAGTAGTCGATCGCCCCGACGAGCACGAGTGTCGGCGGCGCTCGGAACGCCTGCAGGTGGACAGCGAGGCCGCTTCCGAGCGCCTGACCGCCGCTGCCGTAGTTGCGCAGCGCGTTGGTCCCGCGGTCGCTGAGCGCCAGGAGGTCACGGGCGACAGTGTGGTCGAGCAGCTCCGGGCCCTCGAACCCGCCGAGCACGCGGTCTCCGATCACCGCCAGCTTTGCCCCCGCGCGATCGCCGTCGACGAGCGTCGCGATGCCGACGCTCTCCCCGTGCGTCGCGGCCTCGAAGGCCTCGCGGCAGACGTCTCGGGCGGCGCCGCGCAGCTCGTGGACGAGCACGTCGACCTCGCCGCCACACATCAGCCCCACGGTCTGCGCGAGGGCGTCGGAGACGCCGTAGTGCAGCAGGCGTGGCGCGCCGTCCTGGCTGAGGATCTCGAGTGCGTTCTGGACCACGTCGCTCTCGACGCAGCCGCCGGTGATCGAACCCTCGATAGCGCCGTCGGCGTCGATCAGCATGAACGCACCGGCCTCGAATGGCGAGGATCCCTGCGCCTCGACCAGCGACGCGAGGACCACGCGACGCTCGTCTGACAGCCAGGTGAGCCCGATCGAGAGCTGTTCGGCGACGACGCTCATCGGTGGGCCGTCGGGGTGCCGGCGATCAGCGCGAGCGCGTGCGGCAGCGACGGTTCGATCACCGACGTCGTCTGCGCGATGCTGCGCGGGTTTCCGGGGAAGTTGATGATCAGCGTCGCGCCACGAATTCCGGCGACGCCGCGCGATAGCAGCCAGTTGGCGGTGTGGGCGCTCGATGCCTGACGCATCGCCTCGGCGATCCCCGGCACCTCGCGTTCGATCACCGCCCGCGTCGCCTCGGGCGTCACGTCGCGCGGCGCGACGCCGGTGCCGCCGGTGGTCAGCACGAGGTCGCAGGCATCGACGTCGCTCAGGTGGCGCAGGCGTTGCTCGATCGCCGGCCGCTCGTCGGAGACGATCTCGCGCGCGACGATCTCACCGCCGAGCGCCCGCGCAAACTCATCGAGCGCATCGCCGCTCTCGTCGGGGCCGCCGTCGGCCGCGCGCGAGCTGCTGATCGTGATGATCGCGACCCGCATCAGCCGTCCTCGTCCAGCCGCCAGTCGTTGCGCCCGCCGGTCTTCTCGAGCAGCGTCACCTGCTCGATCGTGACGCCGCGCTCGAGCCCTTTCACCATGTCGTAGACGGTCAGCGCGGCGACGGCGCACGCCACCATCGCCTCCATCTCGACCCCGGTCTTCGCATCCACGGCGACGTCCGCGACGAGTTCGACCAGTCCGGCGTCGACGTCGACCGACGCGTCGACGCTGACAACGTTCAGCGCGAGTGGGTGTGCCAACGGGATCAGCTGCGGGGTCTGCTTGGCGGCCATGATCCCGGCGAGACGTGCCGTGCCGAGCACCTCCCCCTTCGGCCCGTCGCCCGCCGCGACGGCGGCCGCGGCCTCCGGCGACATACGCACCCGCGCGCGCGCGCGGGCGCGACGTGTGCTCGTCGGCTTCGAGCCGACATCGACCATCCGCGCGCTGCCGTCGGCGTCGAGGTGGGTGAGCGAGCCCTCGTTCACGAGCTGACGTGCTCCCCCGGTACCCAGCGCGCCTCGCCGCGGTCGAGCTCGCGCTTCCAGATCGGCACCCTGGCCTTGATTTCGTCGATCACCTCGCGCGCACCGGCGAAGGCCGCGTCGCGATGCGCGGCGGCGACGGCGACGACGACGCCGGGCTCGCCCAGCGGTACCCGCCCGATACGGTGCACGGCAGCCGCGGCCTCGAGGCCGTGGCGTTCGATCGCCTCGCCGAGGATCTTCTCGATCTGCTCCTCGGCCATCTCGCGGTAGGCCTCGTAGTCGAGGTACTCGACGTCGCGAACCGTTCCCTCGAAGGTGACCACGGCGCCGGCGGCGGCTCGGCGAACCGAGTCGGTGACCTCGGTGGCGACGATCGGATCGGCGCTCACGCGGACACTTAGCGCGCCGCCGCTCAGCGGGGGCAACAGCGCCAGCTCGTCGTCGGGGCGCAGCAACGTGTCGGGGGTCGCGACCTCGCGGTTGACCGCCATCCGTACGGGCAGGCGCGCGAGGAGGTCGTCCAGCGGGGGTCGCCGCTCGAGCTCGTCGAGCGCGTCCGCGACGGTCGCGCCGTCCGGGAGCGCCCTCTCGAGGACGTCGGCACCGGCCAACTCGCGCAGCTGGCCGAACAGGCGGATGCGGACAATCATCACAAACAGCGTACTCCGGGCCCTGTGAGGCCCCCGGCGCTGATTGTCAGTTGATCGCGATCAGGACGTCTGAGGCCTTGATCACCGCGATGACCGCCGACCCGGGCTCGAGGCCGAGCTCCTCGACCGCCTCGACGGTGATCGAGGACACGAGACGCTGGCCGGCGACGTCGAGCTCGACGTTCGCGATCGCGGCTCCCTTGTTGATCGATACGACGCTACCTGCGAGCTGGTTCCTTGCACTGAGTTTCATCGGCTGCTCCTCATCTGGGGTAACCCAGTAAACATCAGCGCGACCGCCGTGGCCCTCCAGCCCATCCGTCACCCCACCTCTCGGACGCCGCGACGAGCTCGCCGCTTCGGGCGAGGTCGTAACCGCCAAAGTTGGCGACGCGATCGGTGAAGGCGGTTGTCGCGAGCACCTCCCCAAGGGCGTCGACCCCGGGATGCTCGCGCCAGCGCTCGGCGACCCAGACCTCGACGAGATGGGTCTCGAGCGCCAGGAAACCGAGGTCGAACGCTCGTGCAGCGCCCTCGGTGCTCACTGCGACGCCTCCGAGCACGGCGGCGATGCGTGCCGCGTCGAGATGTCCGCTGGCGAGCGGGGCCGCCGGGAGCGGCCCGACGCCGGCCGCGGTCCGGGCGCGCTCAAACGCCTGTTGGCTCGTGGCAGCAGGATCACGCTGCGTAACCGGGAGGCCGCTGGATAGCACCGCCTCGAGCGACTGGCGCCCTAGCTTCGCCGGTACCGCGAGCCCGACCTGCCAGCGCGCGAGATGCCAGCGGGTGACGGGGACCGGCGGTTCGGGCAGCTCATGCGCGAGGCCGTGGACGACGGCCGCGTGAATGCTCCCGTTCTGGAGGGCACGCAGCGCCGTGCCGGTCGGCGCCGAGATCGCCATGAGGCTGCGCGGGCCGAGCCCCGCGAGCATCGCCTCAGCGACGCCCAGAGCGGGGTCGCAGCCCGCGACTACCAGGCCGGCCGGGCTGGCGCCGGGGAAGAGCCGCAGCCCGCCGGGCTCGAGCACGCCGTCGCCCTTCGCCCAACCTGCGCCGGCGACGCCGTGGTCGGGAAGCTCGGCGGCGACGAGCCCGTCGCCGACGCGACCGACGCGCAGCGCGACGCCACGGCGCAGACGACCGCCGAGCGCGGCGCGGACCGGCGCGGAGCGCTCGGCATAGAGCTCCTCGACCGTCGTTGAGAGGGCTCGGGCGAGGGCCAGCGCGGCATCGACAGCGGGGACGTTGCGACCGGCTTCGACCGCCGCCACGAGCTGGCGGCTGACACCGGCGCGAGCCGCGAGCTCGGCCTGCGTCAGGCCGCACTCGACGCGGCGCCGGCGCAGTGGCGACTCGAGCATTGACAGCATTCTAGTATCGTGCCCGGATTCTGTCGTAGGAGCCTGGGGAGAGGTCGGCTTTGAAACGCGAATATCGTCGTAGCTTCAGCTTGAGATACCGGGTGGGTTTGACGCTGACAGGGGTCGCGTGCGTCGCAGCGGCATTCGCCGCATCGTCACAGGCAACGTCGGTCATGGCCTCTGGGAATGTCGATGTGATCTCCGCCGGGTCGCTCGACACCCTGATGACCAAGTCGGTCGCACCGGCGTTCCACAAGGCGACCGGCTACACGCTGGTCGACACCTCGGGCGGATCGTCCGCAGACGCGGCCCAGATCAAGAACAAGGTCTACGTGGCGGACGTCTTCGTCAGCGCGAGCCCGGCGGTCGACGCCACCCTCGAGGGGAAGAGCAACGGCAACTGGGTGTCGTGGTATGCGGCGTTCGCCAACTCGCCGGAGGTTCTCGCCTACAACCCCAAGAGCAAGTTCGCCACCGATCTCAAGACGATGCCGTGGTACAAGGTCATCACCTTGCCTGGCTTCCGCCTCGGGCGGACCAACCCGACCCAGGATCCGGGCGGCGTGCTGGCCGCCAAGGCGCTCAACGAGACCGCAACGGCGAAGCACCTCCCGGCGCTGAAGAAACTCGCGACGGAGACGTCGGACGAGTACTCAGAGGACACGGAGGAGGCCGGCATCCAAAACGGGCAGCTCGACGCGTCCTTCATGTACGAGGCCGACGCCAACTCCCAGGACAGCCCGTTCGTGAAGCTCACCGGCGTCAACCTCGCCGGCGACTACACGATCACGATTGTCAAGGGCGCCCCGCATACGGCCGCGGCCGAGGCGTTCATCAAATTCCTCCTCGGTCCCACCGGGCAGGCCGAGATGAAGGCTGACCACTTCGGCATCGTCTCCCCGGCGCAGGTGACCGGGTCGGGCGTCCCAAGCGGGCTGACCACTGTGTTCAAGTAGCAATTCGGCAATGACCGGCAGGTCGCCGCGCTCGCTCCGCTGGCTCGGCGCCCTGCTGGTCCTCTACCTGGCGTACCCGGTCGGGGCGTTCGTCGTCCGCGTCGCCGGCGGAGGAAACGAAGGCTGGAACGTCGCGGGGCTCTGGCCGGCGCTGCGGGTCTCGGTCGAGGGAGCCACCGTCTCCTTGCTGCTCGGCGTGCTGGCCGGCGTCCCACTGGCCTACGTCCTGGCCCGCCGGCGAGGGTGGCTGAGCTCGGCGGTGGGCGTGATCGTCCAGCTTCCCCTGGCCGTGCCGCCGCTGATCAGCGGGATCCTGCTGATCTACATTGTCGGTCCCTACACGTTCCTCGGCCAGCTGTCGGGAGAGCGGCTCACCGAGACGTTCTACGGGGTCGTCATCGCCCAGTCGTTCGTCTCGGCCCCATTCCTCGTCGTCGTGGCGCGCAGCGCCTTCAGGGCCGTCGACCCCGCCCTCGGCGAGGTCGCCGCCACCCTTGGTTACGGTCCCTTGGCGAGGTTCGCTCGGGTCGATGTGCCGGCCGCGGCTGACGGTATCCGAACCGGGATGGTCCTCATGTGGCTGCGGGCCTTCGGCGAATACGGCACGACCGTGATCCTCGCCTACCACCCCTACAGCCTCCCAATCTACGTCGACAACCTGTTCTCCTCGGCGCCGCTGTCGCAGGCCGAGGCACCGACGGTCCTCGCCTTCGCTGTCGCCGCGCTGGCAATCGCCGTCGGCAGCATGCGACGCCCGCCGCGCGTCCGCCGCCATCAGGTCCCTGCACCGCTCGCTCCGATCGCCACCCCGCCGACGCCGGTGGGCTTTGCCCTCGACACCACCGTCGGAACGTTCAACCTGAAGGTCACTCACCCTGAGGGTGGCCACCGCCTGGCGATCGTCGGGCCGTCGGGTTCAGGTAAGTCGGTCACCCTCCGCGCGCTCGCCGGACTCCTCGGCGCCGACGCGGGGAAGGTCACCTACGCCGGCGTCGACGTCAGCTCGACCCCGCCCGAGCGGCGGCGGATCGGCTACGTCCCCCAGGGACTGGGGCTGATCCCAGGGCGGACGGTCTGGCAGCAGGCGACCTTCGCCGTCCACGCCGACCCGGCGCTGGCAGCCTGGTGGCTTGAGACGCTCCACCTGTCGGACCTCACCGACCGCTACCCGGAACAGCTCTCGGGTGGCCAGCGCCAGCGTGTCAGCCTGGCACGCGCCCTCGCCCGCGCACCGGAGGTGCTCCTCCTCGACGAGCCGTTCACCGCCCTGGACGCCCCCGTACGCGATGAGCTTCGCCGCGAGCTGCGCCAACTCCAGCGCCGGGCCGGCCTTTCGACCGTGCTCGTGACCCACGACCCGGAGGAGGCGGCCTTCCTCGCTGACGAGATCATGATCCTCTCCGACGGGCGCCTGCTCCAAGCCGGCCGGCTGACCGAGGTCTACCGACGACCCGCCTCGCCAGAAGTGGCGAAGCTGCTCGGCCTGGCCAACCTCTGCCAGGGCGTCGTCGCCGAGGACGGCACGGTGCTCGCCGGTTCGGTATCGCTGAAGGTGGCGACGCGTCTCCCGCGCGGTGCAGCCGTGTTCTGGTCGGCCGCTCCCGAGCGAGTCCGCCTGACCCGACTCCCCGCAGATGGCGCGGCGCCCGGATCGGCGACGGCCGGCCCATCGCACCCGCCAGACACGCCGACAATGACGACGACGCATCCTGCCGTCGTGATCGACGTCGTCGACCTTGGAGCCACGGTGGAGGTGACCGTACGTCTCAATGGCGGACCCGAGCTGCGCTCGCGCAGCAGCGACCCGGTCGTGAGCGCAGAGGGGGAGGATTGCATGGTGAGCCTTGACGGCGACGCGGTCATCGTCTGGCCAGCGCCGCCCGCAGCCGCTTGAGCCGCCAGCACCCGACGGGACTACGATGAGCTCGGTGGCTGTCGGCGGCGTTCAGCAGGCGTTTGCGCAGGCCGCGGCGCAGGACGGCATCGTGCTCCAGAGCGGCTCGTTCGATTGGCTCTGCGAGCAGGGCCACGTCGGGCTCGAACGTGTCGCGAAGGCGCGGCGCGATCCGGCGCTGGTCGGGCCGGTAACGGCGGCGCTCGATCTGCTGAGCGCGATCCATGCGCGTCTCGGCGGCGACGTTTCGGTCCTCCACGCGTCGCGCGAGAACCTGCTGCTCCCCGTGGAGCTGCTGCACGAGCCGAGCGGAACGATGGTCGAAGTCGACGAGCCGGCGCACTTCACGTCGTTTCGTCGCGACACGCTCGAGCTCTATCCGCCCGACGCAGCGCTCGCTTTCGACGTGGACGCCTACAAGCGGCTCTGCGATGTCTGGGCGGCGAGGACCGACGGTCTCGCGCGGGGCATGCCGGCCAAGGGCTTCGGCTTCGGCGGCGCGCAGCGCGAGCGGGCCTACCTGGACTCGTTGCGCGACCTCGCGACGCCCGCCATGGGCTATCCGCCGGTCATCCGCGTGGAAGCGCTCGACAGCGATGGAGCCGCTGCCTACGAGCGAGCTCGCGCCGGGCTACTGGCGCGCCTTCACGCCTGATCGCGGCGCGATCCTCAGGCGGCGGGCTCCTCGGTCACCGCGACATTGACGGTCGAGCAGCGGCCACAGCGGACGCGGACCTTCTTCGTCATCTGGATCGGCTGCATTGCCTCAGCGAGCAGGTTGCCGCAGGCGACGCAGACGTAGTCGTCCGGGCCGTTGCCGCGAAACACCGGCCGCGCGGGATCCTCCTGGATCGCCGTTCCGCCGTCGAAGGGCACCTCGCCGTCGCGGATCGTTCGCATCGTGATCGTCGCCATGACGCAGTTGGTGTTCGGCCGTCCGCCGCGCCAGGCGGCGGGTCAGATCATCTTGCCGAGCTTTTCGCTGAAGTCCTTGATCAGTGCGTCGAGCACGGCCGAGACGACGCCCTCGCCCATCGACGCGGCCTTGCCGGTGATCTGCGCGTTCGTGTGGATCGTGCCGCCGCCGTCGTTCGCGGTGAGCGTCACGGTCGCGTTGGCATAGCCCTGCCCGCCGGCCTCCCGGGACTTGACGGTCATCACCGCGCGATGTGCGTCGGCGTCCTGCTCGGTCACCTCGACGGTGCCCGTGAAGGTCATCGACATCGCCCCCATCTTCACGACGATCTCGGCCTTGACCGCGTCCGGGCCGGTGTCCTCGAGCACGCTGGCACCCTCGACGCACGGCACCACACGGTCCAGATCGACGAGCGCGGCGAACGTCTCATCGACCGTTTTGCTCGTCGAGAACGTGTGGTCGAGCGCGACTGCCATACCCCTCCCCCTCAGTAGAAGGTACGTCGCAAACGATCATATACGCTGACCACATGGCTGAGTTCAAGCTGCGTTTGCGTCGTTTCGATCCGGAGTCGGGTGGGCCGGCGTATTGGGATGAGCATGTGGTTGAGCTTGATCCGCATCGCTCGGTGCTTGAGGGGATTCTTCAGGCCAGGGGGCGTTTTGATGGGTCGATTGGGATTCGTTGTTCGTGTCGCGCGGCGATTTGTGGGTCGTGCGGGGTGCGGATCAACGGTCAGCCGGGTTTGGCGTGTCACACGCATCTGGATGCTGCCGCCGCTGGTGGTGAGGGTGGGGTGATTGTGGTTGAGCCGATGGGCAACATGCCGGTGATCAAGGATTTGATCGTTGACATGGACGCAGTGCACTGGAAGAAGGTGCGGTCGGTCACGCCGTGGCTGATCAACCGTGAACCAATTCCGGAGCGCGAGTATTTGGTTGACCGTGAAGCGATGGTTGATGTGACGCAGTCAATGGCGTGCATCCAGTGCGGCGCGTGTGTTTCTGATTGTTTGGCGATGGAGGTCGATCCGGATTTCACTGGGCCGGCGGCGCTCGCTAAGTCCTACCGCTTCGTCGGTGACCCGCGTGATGATGAGCACTATGAGCGGCTGCGCTACCTCGCTGAGGACCCGTCCGGCATGTACACGTGCACGCACTGCTTCAAATGCGTCGACGCGTGCCCGAAAGACGTCAACCCGATGGGCCAGATCATGCGCCTACGCCGGATCGCCGGCAGCGACTACGGGATCGAAGACCGCAACAACGGCTACCGCCACGAACACGCCTTCGTCAACAACATCCGCCGCAACGGGCTGCTCCACGAAGCCGACCTCCTACCCGACAGCTACGGCGGCAAATTCAACCCGAACGCGATCCCCGAACTCCTCGCCTCCCTCCCAATCGTCCTCCGCGGACTCCTCCGCCGCAAAATCACCCCCAGAAAAGCACTCCTCCACCCGCAC
>Ga0302325_10027960_pt1 | contig 11679 bp, 9 predicted proteins | sample Palsa_T0_2_FD_201948 | JGI IMG/M metagenome (GOLD analysis project Ga0302325, IMG submission 201948) | Peat permafrost microbial communities from Stordalen Mire near Abisko, Sweden - Palsa_T0_2 | ecosystem: Environmental > Terrestrial > Soil > Palsa > Peat permafrost | place: Sweden: Abisko... | reverse complement strand
GGGGCGCAGCTTGATGGGCGCCAGACCCGCACGCTGCAGGCCTTCGGCGGCCGGCAGCACCTGGCCGTTCACGCTCACCTCGCCGACACCGATCAACGCCGCGCTCAGATGCGCCAGCGGCGCGAGATCGCCGGAGGCGCCCACCGAGCCCTGGCCGGGGATCACGGGATAGACCTCGTGCGCCAGCAGGCCCTGCAATGCTTCGATGACGCCCAGGCTGATGCCGGAATGCCCGCGCGCCAGCGAATTGATCTTGAGCGCCAGGATGAGCCGCACCACCGCATCCGGCAGCGCCGGACCGACGCCGGCGGCATGTGAGAGCACGAGATTGCGCTGCAGGAGATCGAGTTGCTCGGTTGGGATGCGCGTTTGGGCGAGCAATCCGAAGCCGGTGTTGATGCCATACGCGGCCTGGCCGCGCTCGACGATGGCGTCGACCAGCGCAGCCGCGGCCAAGACGCGCTCGCGATCGTGTGAGGAAATCGTGATCGCGGTCGGCTGCGTGTAAATCTGCCGCAGGGTAGACAGCGAAATCTGTCCGGCCCGGAGTTCCATCGCCAGCCTCACGGGCTCACGGCGCAGGGATCATCGGCAGTCGAAGACCGTTCTGGCGCGCACAGTCGATCGCGCTCTGGTAGCCGGCATCGGCGTGGCGCATGACGCCGGTGGCCGGATCATTCCAGAGCACGCGGGCAATACGCCGCGCCGCGGCCGGCGTGCCGTCGCAGACGATGACCACGCCGGCATGCTGCGAGAAGCCCATGCCGACGCCGCCGCCGTGATGAATGGACACCCAGGTCGCCCCGCTGGCGGTGTTCAGCAGCGCGTTGAGCAGCGGCCAATCCGAGACGGCATCCGAGCCATCGCGCATGGCCTCGGTTTCGCGATTCGGACTCGCGACCGACCCGGAATCCAGATGATCACGGCCGATCACGATCGGTGCGGCCAGTTCACCGCTGGCGACCATCTCATTGAAGGCCAAGCCCAGGCGGTGGCGCTGTCCGAGCCCGACCCAGCAGATGCGGGCCGGCAGCCCCTGAAACTGGATGCGGGCCTGGGCCATGTCGAGCCAGTGATGCAGCTGCGCATCATCCGGGATCAATTCCTTGACCTTGGCGTCGGTCTTGGCGATGTCGGACGGATCGCCGGACAGGGCGGCCCAGCGGAACGGGCCGATGCCGCGGCAGAACAGCGGCCGGATGTATTCGGGCACGAATCCTGGAATGTCGAAGGCGCGCGCGACGCCGTGGTCACGGGCGACCTGTCGAATGTTGTTGCCGTAGTCGAACACCGGCAGACCCATGTCCTTGAAGCGCAGCAGGCATTCGACATGGTGCGCCATCGAGCGACTGGCCGCCGCGGCGGTGCCGGTCGGATCCGAGACGCGCCGTTGATCCCACTGCTGCACGCTCCAGCCCTGCGGCAGATAGCCGTTGACCGGGTCGTGCGCGCTGGTCTGATCGGTCAGCGCATCGGGGGGAATGCCGCGCGCCAGCAGCGTGTCGAGCACATCGGTGATGTTCGCCAGCAGTGCCACCGACACAGGCCGCGCCGTGGCCTGCGCGCGCGCGATGATCTCGAGCGCCTGGTCCAGGGATTGCGCCTGCACGTCGACATAGCCGGTTTCCAGCCGCTTGCTGATGCTGCTCTGCCGGCACTCCACGGCCAGCATGCTGGCGCCGGCCATGGTCGCGGCGAGCGGCTGCGCGCCACCCATGCCGCCGAGCCCGGCCGTCAGTATCCATCGGTCGCCGAGCCGTGCCTCGAAATGGCGCCGGCCCATCTCGGCGAAAGTCTCGTAAGTGCCCTGAACGATGCCCTGGCTGCCGATGTAAATCCACGAGCCCGCCGTCATCTGCCCATACATGGCCAGACCGCGCTGATCGAGCTCATTGAAATGCTCCCACGTCGCCCAGTGCGGCACGAGGTTGGAGTTGGCGATCAGGACCCGCGGCGCATCCGCGTGCGTGGTGAATACGCCCACCGGCTTGCCCGACTGAATCAGCAGGGTTTCATGCTCCTGCAGACTCCTGAGGGTCTCGACGATGCGGTCGTAGCAGTCCCAATCGCGCGCGGCGCGGCCGATGCCGCCGTAGACCACCAGTTCGTTGGGATTCTCCGCCACCTCCGGATCGAGGTTGTTCATGAGCATGCGCAGCGGCGCTTCGGTGGTCCAGTGGCGCGCAGTGAGCTGGGAGCCGCGCGCGGCGCGGATCACTCGTGGCTGCAGGGGACTCAACATGGCGTGACCCTCAGGGGCGAACCCGGCCCGACATCTCGTAGCGCGAGCCCGGATAGTACAGCCGGGCGACCGAGGCGATCAGGCCGGCGGTCCAGGTGCGGCGGATCATGAGCAGGCAGGGCTCGCGCCGCTTCATGGTCAGCAGCTTGCGCGTGCGCTCATCGGGCATCTCGGCGCGCAGCAGATGTTCGGCTTCCTGCAGCGGTGCGACTTTCATCAGATAGTCGTAAGGGGTCATCTTCCCGAAATCGACCTTGAGGTAGTCCGGGCCGATCTTCGGCAGCACGTGCCGGTCCTCCAGCAGGATCGGCACATCGCTCTCATAGTGCACGATGGCGGAGAAGAACAGTTCCGTCTTCGGGGCGACGCTGAAGTCCTGCGCCAGCGTGCCCACGGCGCGCACCCGCTCGAGGGCGATGAGTTCGGCGCGATGCACATGCCCACGCTCGCGGATCTCGTCGGCGATGTTGTGGATCTCGAGCGGATGGGTGTGCGGCTGGCGGTTGGCCACGAAGCTGCCGACACCGGCGATGCGCACCAGCACGCCTTCGTCCTGCAGTTCGCGCAGCGCGCGGTTGGCGGTCATGCGCGAGACGCCAAACTCCTTGACGATGTCGTTCTCGGACGGCACACGCGCGGACGTGGCCCACTTGCCGGAATCGATATTGGTCAGAATATGATTCTTGACCTGAAGATACAGGGGCTGCATCGCGAGGTTCGGCTTCGGCATCAGTGGCTACTCGATGGATGAGATATCTTAGGCTGTATAGACATGTACAGTCAATACGTCCGGGACGGGCGCTGCCGCATCCAGGTGGCGAAGCGGGCGGCGACCTCTTCCTCGCGCCGATGCTGCCCATCCTTGACGACCCAGCGGCCGGCGACCATCACGTCGCGGACCGCCGCCTGGCCGCCGCTGAACACCAGGCGGTCGAGCAGGCCGTCTTCGTCGGCACCGGCCAGCGCCGGATGCGCAGCATCGAGCACCAGCCAGTCGGCGCGGCGACCGATCTGGATGGTACCGATATTCTGTCCCAGGGCCCGCGCGCCGCAGCGGGTCGCCTCGCGCCACAGCCGCGCGCCGACGTGCGGCTCTGCCCGAGTGGCCAGCACCGCCCGCCGCCGGCGTTTGAGACGCTGCTGGTATTCGAGCCAGCGCAGTTCCTCAGCCGGGCAGACCGTCGCCTGACTGTCCGAGCCGATGCACAGTCCCGCGCCCGCGGCCAGCAGTCGCGCGGCATCGAAGAAACCGTCGCCGAGATTGCCTTCGGTGCTCGGACATACGCACACGCTGGCCTCACTCGCCGCCACGCCGGCGATCTCGCTGGCGGTGGCGTGCGTGGCGTGCACCAGACACCACTGCGGACCGACCAGACCGGTATCGAGCAGCAGTTCGATCGGCCGCCGCCCGGTTTCACTCTGGCAGGCATGCACTTCGAGCAACTGTTCGGCGATGTGAATGTGGATCACGCCGGCCGGGTCGATGGCGCGCAACCCGGCCACGGCCTCGCGCAGGCAGTCGAGCGGCACCGCGCGCAGACTGTGCAGGGCGGCGCCGGTGTGCACGAGCGCGCCATCCTGCTGCGCCAGCCCGCTGCGCCGCCGTGCGATCGCCTGCAGAAACTCCTCGACGCTGAGCCGAAAGCGCTGCTGCTCGCGGCGCAAAGGGCGGGCGCCGAAATCGCTGCTCAGGTAGAGCGTCGGCAGCAGTGTCAGCGCGATGCCGGCGGTACCGGCGGCGGCATCGATGGCCTGCCATAGAGCGTTCGCGTCCGGGTAGGCGCTGCCGTCGGCGCGACGATGCAGGTAGTGGAATTCAGCGACCGATGTGTATCCGGCCTTGAGCATCTCGATGAACAGCTGCGTGGCGATGAGCTCGAGATCCTCGGGCTCGACACCATTGGCGAGCGCGTACATCGCTTCGCGCCAGCTCCAGAAACTGTCGCGCGCGCCGCTACGCAATTCGCTGTCACCCGCCATTGCGCGCTGGAACGCGTGGCTGTGGGCGTTGGGCATTCCCGGCACGACCGTGCCGCGGATGTGCGTGGCATCGGCCGCGTGCGCCCCGGCGTTCAGCCCGGCGCTCAACCCGGTGATCAACCCCTGTTCCGACACCGTGACCACGGCATCGCGCATCCAGCCCGTGGCGGACAGCAAACAATCGATCCGGTAGTTGGATATTCGAATATCGCGCTCGGGGTTCATGGCGCACGACTATAATTTGCCGATGCAGACACTCCAAGCTATCACGTGCGGATGCCGGCCTCGGGAGCACAGTTGAGTTCGCAGTCGGCGGTTTGGGACCAGGTCTTCATCGGCGGCGATCTCGCGACCATGCAGGCCGGCGCCGGACCCTACGGCTGCCTGCGGGATGCGGCGCTTGCCATCAAGGACGGCCGCATCGCCTGGATCGGCCCCGGCGCCGAGGCGCGCAGCCGCGTGGCCGCGCAGGCAGTAACGGTCTTGGATGCCACGGGTCTATGGATCACACCAGGGCTGATCGATTGTCACACACATCTGGTCTATGGCGGCAATCGGGCCGCTGAGTTCGAACAGCGCCTGCTCGGCGCCTCGTATGAGCAGATCGCGCGCGCCGGCGGCGGCATCCAATCCACGGTCGACGCAACGCGCAGCGCCTCACGCGAAGCGCTGCTGGCCAGCGCGCAGGCACGCGCTCAAGCCTTGAGCCTGGAGGGCGTCACGACTCTCGAGATCAAGTCGGGCTACGGACTGGATCTGGACAGCGAGGCCCGGATGCTCGGCATCGCGCGCGAGCTCGCCGATCGGCTGCCGCTGTCGGTGCGAACCACGTATCTGGGCCTGCATGCCCTGCCGCGCGAGTACGCGCAGCAGCGGCAGGCGTACGTTGACCGCGTCTGCGGTCCATGGCTGGAGGCGATCGCCGCCGCCGGGCTGGCCGACGCGGTGGATGCGTTCTGCGAGTCGATTGCGTTCTCGCTGGCGGAGACCGAGCAATATCTGGGCGCCGCGCAGGCCCTGAAACTGCCGATTCACCTGCACGCCGGTCAGCTCAACGATATCGGCGCCGCGCAGCTGGCCGCCCGGTTCGGGGCACTCTCCGTGGATCACCTGGAGTATGTCGATGAGCACGGCGTGCGCGCGCTGGCGCAATCGGGCACCGTCGCCGTGCTGCTGCCCGGGGCGTATTACACCTTGCGCCAGAGCCAGCCGCCGCCGGTAGCGCTGCTGCGCGATGCCGGTGTGCCCATGGCGGTCGCCACCGACTGCAATCCAGGCACCTCACCCTGCACGTCAATTCTGCTGATGCTGAACATGGCCTGCACGTTGTTCGGTTTGACCGCCGAGGAGGCGCTGGCCGGCGTCACGCGCGTGGCCGCGCTCGCATTGGGGAGCCCGCAGGATCGGGGCACGCTCGAGGTCGGCAAGCGCGCCGATCTGGCGCTCTGGCGCATCGGGGCGCCGGCCGAGCTGTGCTACAGCCTAGGTCTGAACCCGTGTGTCGGCATCGTGCACGGCGGGACCGTGCGCGTCGGGTACGAAACCCAGCCACAGGGCCGGGACAGTCGCGCTCGGATTGCCGGCGTGGAAAGTCCATGACTGATCGGCCGCGCCATCGAGCCACAACAGGCAGCGCGCCGGCAGCCTGATAGATGACGCGTCGCCGGCGCGCCAGAGGCCGGCGGTGCGCGTGAACACGCCCCGCTGCGGCAGAGATGAGCGCCAGCTGAGCCCGGATTGGGCCTGAAGCATGCTGGCCTGGCCGCCGGCGTGCATCAGATTCAAATCCGTGGTGGCGCCATCGATCAGTGTGCAGAATGCCGGCACCGCGCCGCTGAATTGCAGCGGCGCAGAGTCCGGCTGCAGGCGGTGCTCGCGCGTATCCAGCAGCAGCCGCACGCCCGCGCCGTCAATCACCGTGAACCATCGTTCGATGCCGGGGAACAATGAGAACGGTCCATCGCTGCGCACCTCGGCCAGACTGATGCGCAATTGCCAGGGGTTTGCACCGGCAGGCCAGGTCAGCAGCTCACGCGTGCGGCCGCCGCCGTTGCGCCAGGGTTGAGGGGCGATTTCCTCAGCGTGAATCAGTACCGGTTGGTTCAAGGATGACGTGCCTCAAGTTGCCTGTTGTAATGCGCTGCGCCGCTCAGCGCCAAGGGAGATAGTAGTGGCCAGTTCGTCCGCCAGAAAACAGGTCGTGGTCGTCGGCGCCGGTTTCGGCGGCATGGCCGTCATGCAGGCCTTGAAGGGCGCGGACGCCGATATCACGCTGGTCGACCGGACCAACCATCACCTGTTCCAGCCGTTGCTGTATCAGGTGGCCACGGCGGCGCTTTCACCCGCCGAGATTGCCACCGCGAGCCGCGTGCTGCTGCGCCGGACCCACAATGCGACGGTACTGATGTCGGAGGTCGTGAGCGTGGATCCTGCGCGCCGCAGCGTTCGGCTTGCCAATGGGCTGACGCTATCGTACGACTATCTGGTGCTGGCAACCGGGGCGGCCTACAGCTTCTTCGGACATGACGATTGGGCCGCGTACACGCACGTGCTCAAGACGCTGGACGATGCGCTGTCGATCCGCGAGCGTCTGCTCAGCGCCTTCGAATGGGCCGAGGAGTCGGTCAATCCCGAGGAGGTCAAGCGGTTGCTGACCTTCGCCGTGATCGGCGGCGGCCCAACCGGCGTCGAGCTGGCCGGCACCATGGCGGAGCTGGCACGATCCACGCTGGCGCGTGACTTCAAGCGCATCGATCCGCGCTCGGCCCGAATCGTGCTGTGCGAGGCGGGCAACCGACTGCTGTCATCGTTCCCGCAGCACCTGTCGGATTACGCGCTGGGCGCACTGCGGGCGCTGGGGGTAGAGGTGCGGCTGGGCGAGGCGGTCAAGGCCATCGACAGCCGCGGGCTGATCGTGGGCGAGTTGCGGATCGAGGCGGCGCTGATCCTGTGGTGCGCGGGCACTCAGGCGCGGCCTGCAGCCCAATGGATCGGTGCCGCCGCGGCGCGCAACGGTGCGATCGAGGTCGCGGCGGATTGTTCGGTGCCGGGATGGCCGGAGATCTTCGCGATCGGCGACGTCGCCAGCTTCAGCGCCGGGCTGAGCAGACCATTGCCCGGGCTTGCGCCGGTGGCCAAGCAGCAGGGCCGCTATGTCGGGCGGGTGATCCGCGCGCGGCTGGCAGGCCAGGCCGCTCCGGGAGCGTTTCGCTATCGCGATTGGGGCACGATGGCGGTCATCGGCCGCTCGCACGCGATCGCCGATTTCGGTGGCTTCAGGCTCACGGGCTTTCCCGCGTGGCTCACCTGGTCGCTGGTGCATCTGATGCTGCTGGTGGATTTCCGCAGCCGGGTGGTGGTGTACCTGAACTGGTCCTGGGCCTTTTTCACCTACGGCCGTGGCGCCCGGCTGCTGACCGGCGATGCGCACATGTACCACACGGCCGCGAGCGAGAGCGCTCAGCCGCGATGACATGCCGTCATGCGGGTGCTGCTGGTTGAAGACGACCGGATGATTGCGCAAGGCCTGCAGACGGCCTTGCGTCAGGACGGTTATACCGTGGATTGGATGGGCGACGGCAGGAGTGCCGCCGCGGCGCTGCACGCATCGCGTTTCGACCTCGTGCTGCTGGATCTGGGACTGCCCGAGCGCGACGGGCTCGAGGTGCTGCGCGAATTGCGCCGGCGCGGTGATGCCACGCCGGTCATCATTCTGACGGCGCGCGACGACATGGAGGATCGCATCCAGGGCCTGGATGCGGGCGCGGACGATTACATCGTCAAGCCGTTTGATCTCGATGAGGTCGGCGCGCGCATGCGCTCGGTGCTGCGGCGGGCGAACGGTCGCGGTGACCCCTGCATCCGAGTCGGCGGTATCTGCCTCAATCCGGCCACGCGCGTGGTCGAGCGCGACGGCGCGCCGGTAGCGCTGTCGGCGCACGAGTATGCGGTGCTGGAAGCGCTGCTGCAGCGCCCGGGCGCGATCCTGTCGCGCACGCAGCTGGAAGACCGTTTGTACGGCTGGGGTGCGCAGGTCGAAAGCAATGCCATCGAAGTCTACATCCACAGTCTGCGCCGCAAGCTCGGCAGTGAGGCGATTCGCACGCAGCGCGGCGTGGGCTATTTCGTTCCAAAAGAATGACCTCGATCCGCGCACGTCTGCTGATCGCGCTGCTGAGCCTGGTGGCCTGCGCATCGCTGCTCGCCGGAGCCCTGACCTACCGGCGCGTGCTGGCGGAGACCTCGACGCTGTTCGACTACCAGCTGCGTCAGATGGCACTGTCGCTGCGCAGCCAGGTGTCGCTGGCACCGCGCATCGAACTGCCGCCGGATCAGGGCGATGCCGAGTTCGTGATTCAGATCTGGGATCTGTTCGGTGCGCGCGTGTACCTGTCGCGCCCGGGGCTGCCGATGATCAATCGCGCGGTACTGGGCTACGACAACGAGACCCTGCAGGGCGAGGTCTGGCGCGTCTATGGCCTGCAGACGGTGGATGGGGTCATCCAGATCGCGCAGCCGTTGCGGGTGCGCGCGGCATTGGCGCGCACCGCGGCGCTGCGGGTCGTCATACCGCTGTTGCTGCTGCTGCCGTTGCTCGGCGCGGCCATTGCCTGGGTGGTGCGCGGCAGCCTGATGCCGTTGCAGCGTGTGGCGGCGGAAGTGCAGCGTCGCGACGCGCACAGCCTGGCGCCGATCGCGACGGTGCCGATGCCGCTGGAAATCGCACCGCTGATCGATGCGCTCAATCGCCTGTTGCTGCGCCTGCAGGCCGCATTCGCCACGCAGCAGGCGTTCGTTGCCGATGCCGCCCATGAACTGCGTTCGCCGCTTACCGCCGTGCGCCTGCAGCTGCAGCTGCTGGACCGGGCGCCCGATCAAGCCGCGCGATTCCAGGCGCGTGCGGCGCTCGGCGCCGCGGTGGAACGTGCGATCCATCTGGTGGAACAGCTGCTGACCCTGGCGCGCAACGAGCCGCGCGCCTCGGACGCGGAGTTGGCGCTCGTGGCGCTCGATACCTGCGCGGCCGATGCGATCGGCGATTGCCACGCCCTGGCGGTGGCGCGAGGCATTGAACTGAGTCTGGATGCGCAGCCCGGCATAATGATTCACGGAGATCCGGATGCGTTGCGCGCGCTGGTGCGCAATCTGGTCGACAACGCGGTGCGTTACACGCCTCGCGGCGGCGCGGTACGCGTGCGCTGCAGCTCGACCGCCGAGGCCGCGCTGCTCGAGATCATCGACTCGGGACCAGGCATCCCGGCCGCGGAGCGGGAGCGCGCATTCGACCGCTTTTATCGCCGCGCCAGCGCGCCGGAGGAGGGCAGTGGACTCGGACTGGCCATCGTCAAGGCCATCGCCGAACGGCATGGCGCGCGAGTGAGCCTGGCGGATGCCGCGGGCGGCGGCCTGCACGTGAGCGTGAATTTCCCGCGACGCTCTTAAGATTCGCTTAAGGCTTGGCAGCGAAGCTGTCGTCAGCAAATCCCAACTGACGGGCTTCATTCTTCAGGAGATATTCTGTCATGCCAGTTCAGAGCAAAAAACTCGCGTGGGCCGCCGCCGGCATTTTTGCCGTCGGTGCCGTCTCCGGCTGGGGCGCGCCGGCGCTGCTGCGAGTCAGCCAAGCCACCGACGTTCAAGCCACCGACGTTCAAGCCACCGTTGGCCAGGCCACCGGCGGCAGTGTCAACGCCGTTGCGGCGGCGACCGGCCCGGTTGCGCCGGGAAGCGCACCGAACTACCGCGCGATCGTCGCGCAGAACCAGGCCGCCGTGGTCGGTGTTTCAATCGAAGGCCGGATGCCGGTGGCATCCTCACAGATGCCCGACCTCGGCCGGCTGTTCGGCTTCGATCCGTTCAGTGATCGCGGCAATCGCGGCGAGCAGCGCACGCCCGATAGCGTGCCCATGCATGGACAGGGCTCGGGATTCATCATCAGCCCGGATGGGCTGGTGCTGACCAATGCCCATGTGGTCAAAGGCGCCGATCAGGTGCTGGTCAAGCTGACCGATCATCGCGAATTCAAGGCCAAGGTGCTGGGAGTCGATACCACCAGCGACATCGCCGTGCTGAAGATCGACGCCCATGGACTGCAGAGTGTGCGACTCGGTAATTCCGATCAGCTTGCGGTCGGCGATTACGTCCTGGCCATCGGTGCGCCATTCGGCTTGGAAGAGACCGCGACCGCCGGCATCGTCAGCGCCAAAGCGCGTTCGCTGCCCGGAGATGGGGCGGTGCCGTTCATTCAGACCGACGCCGCGGTCAACCCCGGCAATTCCGGTGGGCCTTTGTTTGACGCCAACGGCACGGTCGTGGGGATCAACTCCCAGATCTACAGCAATTCCGGCGGCTATCAGGGGGTCGCGTTCGCGATCCCGATCAATCTGGCCGAGCAAGTCGAGACCCAGCTCGTCAAGAACGGCAAGGTCGAGCATGGACGACTCGGCGTCGAAGTACAGACCCTTGACCAATCGCTGGCCGATTCCTTCAAGCTCAGTGCACCCAACGGCGCGCTGGTCGCCAAAGTCGAGCCTGACAGTGCCGCGGCACATGCCGGGTTGAAGCCCGGCGATGTCATTCTCAAATACGATGGCATCAGCATCGTCGATGCCGGTCAGCTTTCGGCGCGCGTGAGCATGGCGGCGCCGGGCGAACAGGCCACGCTCGAGATCTCGCGCGACGGCAAGGTGATGACGCTGACGGCGAAAATCGGCTCTGCGAGCGAGCACGTGCTCACGGCAGACAACCAGAACGGTTCGGCGGCGGATCAGACGCACCTGGGCTTGACTTTGCGACCGCTGACGGCGGATGAGCGTGAGCAGGCCGGCATCTCGGGCGGCCTGGTGGTCGAGGACGCGCAGGGGCGCGCCGCCCAGGCTGGTATCCAGCACGGTGACGTGGTGTTGTCGGTCAACGGCACACCGGTCCACAGCGTGGCGCAATTGCGCGAGCTGGTGCAGGACCACGGCAAGCAGATCGCGCTGCTGATCCAGCGCGGCGACGACCGGATCTTCGTGCCGGTGGCTCTGGGCTGAGGGCGGTGCGCGGCCCCCGATCACCGGCAGGTCGGTGATCCGGGGTTGCGCATCGCGTGGCGTGAGGTTATACCGCGATCGCCATGCAGAAAACCAAGTCGGCAATCCAGCCCGATGTGTCTTCCCGACCCTATCAGCTGAGCGTCGAACGCACGATGGATGCGTCCCCGCAGGCGCTGTTCCGAGCCTGGACACGGCATTTCGACCACTGGTTTGCGGTACCCGGCAGCGTATGGATGCGGCCTGAGGTGGATGCGCCGTTCTTCTTCGAGACCGAGTACCAGGGCCAGCGGCATCCGCACTACGGGCGGTTTCTGCGGCTCGAGACCGATCGGCTGATCGAGCTGACCTGGCTCACGGCAAGCGGCACCCATGGGGCGGAGACCATCGTGCGCGTCGAGCTCACCCCTGCCGGCACCGGCA
>Ga0302325_10027959_pt1 | contig 11679 bp, 13 predicted proteins | sample Palsa_T0_2_FD_201948 | JGI IMG/M metagenome (GOLD analysis project Ga0302325, IMG submission 201948) | Peat permafrost microbial communities from Stordalen Mire near Abisko, Sweden - Palsa_T0_2 | ecosystem: Environmental > Terrestrial > Soil > Palsa > Peat permafrost | place: Sweden: Abisko... | reverse complement strand
TTACGACCGGCGGCGGCGCCGGATCCTCCTCCCACTACCTGGGTTATTTCTTTCCCGGATCGGTGGCCATGATCGTGCTGTTTACCGCGATCTTCAGCATGATGTCGCTGATTCAGGACCGCAACGAGGGTTTTCTGCTCTCGGTGCTGGCCGCGCCGGTCAGCCGCTCCTCGATTGTGCTGGGGAAGGTGCTGGGCGGGGCCACGCTGGCGGCGGTGCAAGGAATCATCTTTCTCGTTTTTGCACCACTGGTCGGAGTACACGTCACGCCGGCGGCGATCGGGCTGAGCGTTGTGGCCATCGTGTTGATCAGCTTTGAGTTGACCGCTCTTGGCTTTGCCATCGCCTGGCCGATGGATTCCACCCAGGCCTTTCACGCGATTGTGAACCTGCTGCTGATACCGCTGTGGCTGCTCTCTGGCGCTCTCTTCCCCCTGAGCGGGGCCGCCGGCTGGATGCGCTTCTGCATGATGCTGAACCCTTTGACCTACGGCGTGGAAGCATTGCGCGGCAGCTTGTTTCCCGACACCCCTACGCAATTTCCCCTGACGCTGAATTTGGCGGTCACTGCGGGCTTTTGCCTATTGACCTTCGCGGCGGCATGGGCCATTGTGAACCGGCGCACCAACCGGCCATCAGCCTGAACGGCCGCCAGAAAAGGAACCGAAGTAGTGCTAGTCTCGGAAACCAACCAGCGCCCTTCCGTTGCGCTCCCAGTGGCCCTGATCGTCGCCGTGAGTGCGGCCGCAGTCTGCTTTTTGCTTTGGCTGCTTTATCTCCACCATCCGCTCGATGCTTCGATGGCTCGGCTGCGCTTTCTGCCTGCACTCAATGCGGTGCTCAACGGCCTATGCACCATCGCGCTGCTGACCGGGTTCTACTTTATCCGCCGGCGCAATATCCCCGCTCATCGCACCTCGATGATGATTGCTTTCGTCTTCTCGTCCCTCTTCCTAGTCAGCTACATTACCAATCACGCGCTGCACGGAGAGACGTACTTCCCCGGCTTCGGGACGGTCAGAAAGGTCTATCTTTGCATTTTGATCAGCCACGTCTCGCTCTCGGTGGTGGCGCTGCCCATGGTGCTGACGACGTTCTTCTTTTCGCTGAGCGGACGGTTCCGCCAGCATCGCAAGATCGCGCGCTTCACTCTGCCCATCTGGCTCTACGTCTCGGTCACCGGGGTGGTGGTGTATGCCATGCTGGCTGCGTGGCGTTGAACCCGGCCGCGCTCGAAGAGCTCGCTTTGACGCAGCGGCCGGCACCGCCAATGAGGGACGACGGCACCAACGACGGAACCAGGCAGCTCTTGCGGGCCGGCATTTGGATTTTGGTCGTCGGCGGCCTGGCCGCGCTTTTGACTGCGACCGTCTTTGGCGGCATCGGCCGGCACGGCCCGCACACCAACTCCGGCTGGCTTTCGCTGTTGCTGGCCATGATGTGCCTGCCGTTCGGTAGCATGCTGACACTGCTGGGGGCTGCCAAGTGGCTGCGCAATCGGCGCCTGGCCCGCGCACAACGCAAGCCCTTCAATTAAGGTTCTTTCATACTGTGGGGCAGAAGCCACGCGGCGGATTCAGTTCTGCTATGCTTCTGCCTTACCCAAAACAGAGGGAGCATCATGCCAAAGAGCGTCAATAAAGTTATTCTCCTGGGCAACGTAGGCAAAGACCCGGAAGTGAAGTTTTTACCCAGCGGTTTGCCGGTCGCCAATCTCACACTGGCTACATCCGATCGCTTCAAGGACACGGCCGGGGAGTGGCAGGATCGAACGGAATGGCACAACCTGACCGCCTACCAGAGGGTGGCGGAAATTATTCGCGACTACGTGAAGAAGGGTTCCAAGCTGTATGTAGAAGGGCGCATCCAGACCCGCTCGTGGGACGATAAGGCTTCGGGGCAGAAGAAGTACCGCACCGAGGTTATCGTCAACGACATTGTCTTGTTGTCAGGCCGCGGCGAGGGAGAAGCAGTAAGCGCGCGCTCGAATACCGCATCCTTCGATCAACGGGCGCCGGTGCACCATGAGGAGTTCGCCGGGACCGAAATCACCGACGACGATATTCCCTTCTGACGCAGGCTCCGGTTGCCGGCGTCAAAGGCCGGGCGATTGCTCTTTGGATGCGGCGAGGATGATTCCATTCTCCTCGCACCACTCACGCATAAATTCGCCGAAGGCCTTGCGGCGGAAGCGATTCCATTCGTCCCACAGACCAAAATGAGCTAGCTGCTGCTTGAAGCGGCGGAACGCCCCGCTGCCTCGAATGGAGTCGACGAACCTTGCCCGCACGTCATCTCGTTTAATTTGCTCGCTAAATGCCGCCATGATATTCCACTCATGCACGTCGCGCGGACCGGGAAGTGCGAGATAACGATCTGAACTTTGAACGCGTCGCGCCAGTTCGAGTTCCTCTTTTTGCCAATCCGCAAGCTTATAGGGCGCATCTTCTTCAGATTCACTCAACGAGAGTGCCTCGTCCGAGACGAAGTAGATTTCGCCGGACTCCCTGTCGAGGAAACCAAATGCGGATTCAGACCCCTCTTCCAGGGCATCGATAAGCTTGTCGAGCGAGACTGAAGTCGTCATCATACCTCAGGGGCCTGATAGGTATTCATTAGCACACTTCAAGGAATTACAAGTTGACCTGCGACTCTGTCAACCTCTCATGGATACAGCCGGGTGCTCTTCCATTCACCGCCATCGCGAGTAAACAAGACCCGGTCGTGCAGCCGGTTCTCCCCGTTGATCCAGAATTCGATGAGCTCCGCTTGCAGGCAGAAGCCGCGCCAGTAGGGCGGCCGTGGCACTTCTCCCGGATGCTGCTGCGCAAATCTCTGGAACCGTGCTTCCAACTCGTCGCGGCTTTCCAATGGCCGGCTCTGCTCTGACACCGCTGCACCAATTTGGCTCTCGCGCGACCGGCTGTGGAAGTACGCATCTACATCGGCCGCCTCCATCTCGGTTACCGGGCCCTCCACCCGCACTTGCCGCCGCAGGCTTTTCCAATGAAAACAAAGAGCTGCCTGCGGATTCGCCTGCAGTTGCAACCCCTTCTTGCTTTCCCGGTTGGTATAGAAGCAGAAGCCGCGCCGATCCGCACGCTTCACCAGGACCATGCGGACGCTGGGCGCACCCTGCGGAGTTGCGGTAGCCAGGGCCGCTGCGTTGGCATCGTTCGGTTCGCTTGCTTCCGCCGCTTTCAGCCACAGACTAAACAGCTCGATCGGATCAGCGAGCTCAAGAGTATCCATGTTTCGATGGTAGCCTTCGTTTGCCCGATAATGAGGGGTGATCGAAAACCACTTCGATGAAGAAAAAGTGCGGGCGCTGCTCTCCTACGATGCGCTGATCCCTGCGATCCGCCAGGCGCTCATGGACTTTTCCGCCGGCCGCGTGCAGCAGCCAGTGCGCACCATCGTGCCAGTGAGCTCGCATGGCGGCTGGTTCGGGGTGATGCCTGCCGTTTACGGCGCGGTGATGGGCGCCAAGATGGTCACCTTCTATCCGGGCAACGCGGAACGTCAGATGCACACGCACATGGCGATGATCCAACTCTTCCGCTCCGATACAGGAGAGCCGCTGGCCACGATGGATGGGCGATTGATCACCGAGATGCGGACTGCAGCCGTATCCGCGGTGGCCATTGACCATCTTGCCCATCCGGAGGCGAAGGTGCTGGGCATTCTGGGCAGCGGGGTACAGGCGCGCTCCCACGTAAAGGCGCTGGCTCGAATCCGTTCCTTTGCGGAGGTACGTGTCTGGAGCCGGTCCCCGGATCATGCGCAACAATTCGCCAAGGAGATTGGGGCGCGGGTGACCACGGCGGAGCAGGCAGTCTCGGGCGCGGATGTTGTTCTCGCGCTGACCAGTTCGCCTACGCCGGTGCTTTCCGGCAGATGGTTGAAACCGGATGCAATGGTCTGCGCCATTGGCGCGGCTACGCCGGATAGGCGAGAGCTGGATGACGAGGCTATGCGCAGCGCTGTGGTGGTCGAGTCGCGGGAGGCTGCCCTGAAAGAAGCGGGAGACATCGTGCTGGCGCGGGCGCAAGTGACTGCTGAAATTGGCGAGCTGTTGAACGGTGCGCAGATCGATCGTGGAGGACGGCCGGTGGTCTTCAAGTCAGTCGGCATCGCGGTTGAGGATATCGCCGCCGCCAAACTTGTTTACGACAAATTCACGGAACGATAGGACCCACTTGTTCAAGCACGCCATTGTTCGTATTCCGGGAGAGAATTTCGCCCAGGGACTCACCACGGCTTTGCTCGGAGCACCGGTCTACGACCAGGTGCTGCAGCAGCATGCGCGCTACTGCGACGCGCTGCAAGTATGCGGCCTTGCCCTCACCATGCTGGAGGTGGATCCCGATCATCCGGACTCCACGTTTGTAGAGGATACGGCCGTGCTGACGGCGCACAGCGCCATCCTGACCCGGCCGGGCGCTCGCAGCCGCGAGGGCGAAGTGGCTGCGATCCGCCACGCTGTAAGCCGCTTCTTCCCAGCAAGGTTGGAGATTGAGCCGCCTGGCACGGTGGACGGGGGCGACATCTGCGAGGCTGAAAGCCATTTCTTTCTCGGCCTCTCGCAGCGCACGAATGAAGAGGGCCTCCGCCAGCTGGCTGCCCATTTTGCCCGCGAGGGCTATACCTCTTCGGCGATCGATGTGCGCGGGATCAATAGCATCCTCCATCTGAAGAGTGGGGTGTCCTACATCGGCAACAACACTCTCGTTGTAATGAAAGAGATGGCGCCGCTCTTCCCCGGATATGAGCTTATTCGTGTCGCTGCGGAAGAAAGCTATGCCGCCAACTGCATCCGCGTGAACGAAAGGGTGCTGGTGGCGGCTGGATATCCGCGGCTGACGGCGGAGCTCAGGGCTCGTGGATTTCATCCAATGGAGTTGGAGATGTCAGAGTTTCAAAAGATGGATGGCGGCCTCAGTTGTCTTTCCCTGAGATTTTGAAGTGGTCAAGGGGGGTGGCGCAGCTGTTGCCTTCAACGTCCAGTCCCGCAGGGACGGCTGAATGTGCAGGACGATAGTCCTGGGTTGGGTGGGAGAGATGACTAGTCCCGTAGGGACAGCTGAATCCGTTCCCACCCGTTTCAGCCGTCCCTCGCGGGACTAGCCCATCGGTGTGAGGTGTTCCCAGGACTATCGTCCTGGGCTACTTTCAGGTCGTCCCTACGGGACTGGACACGCACGATCGAAGGTTTCTCCACGACACCCGCCACTCCGAAACAGACTTCCCTTCTGCAAAAGAATTGTCATCCCGACCGGAGCACACCCGGATTTCCTGCCACGCACCACTCGAGAGAACCAAAGCCACCAAGTGCCACAGGAAATCCGGGGGAGCGCAGTGGAGCTGATTATTCAAGATTTAGGAGCGCCCTCAATCCAGGGGCGACGGTTTTCTCCAGGAAAAGTGACGGCCTATTATGGCCTTGAATATCAGGTGGTCTGTGGCTGCCGTGGGCCCGACTCCCAGGCCGAAGTTGATCTCCCACTTGGGCGAAACGTTCAGGTCCGTGACAAAAAAGATCTGCTGCTGTTGCATATGTAGCGAATCAAATGCGCCCAACCGCCCGTAATCGGCGTAGTATTCGATTCCACCGCTGATCTTCCGGCTGAAGTCGTAGCTCACTTTCGCGGCCGGAGAAAAACCCACGCCCTGGGCAACGTCCGGACCGTGCCAGGTGCGCTCAAGCGCGGGATTCAACGCCAGGTACCAGCGACCGAGATATTTGTCGACGATCGGCCTTATCTCCCAAGTCCAGGTATCGGGGGAGTAGACCGCTCGCTGGTAGCCGACCTCGGTCGAGAGGCTCACGCCCACCGGCCAATGCCACGAATCAGGGACGCGCACGCGAGGACGAATATGGTCCCCCACCCACTGCACGCCGTGGCCGTTCTGCTCGCTGGTAAAGATGTAGAAGCCTACCTCAGACCAGCTGGTCAGCCCCTGCGTGACCTCGATGGTCTCGTGCAGCTGATGATTAGTGGGATACACGCCGTCGATCTCGTATTTCTCCCCCTCAAAGGTGTAATTGGAATGGAGCTCAACCATGGTGCTCTTTGGTTCCACCGTATCCGCCCCGTAGACCTGGATCTCGTAGTTGCCCTGCGCCTGCAAGGGGATGGCGCCCAGCAGCGCCACCAGCACCACGAAACCCCAAAGCCATCGGTCACGCATAACGAAAGAGCATCATAAAGCCCGCATCCATGTGGTTCTGCTGATGGCAATGAAACAGCGTCGACCCGGGATCGTTAGCCACGAACTCAACATCCATCTGGGTGTTCGCGTCCACCAACACCGTATCTTTTACGATGCCAGCGCGCAGTTCGAAGCTGTGGCGATGCAAATGGACGGGATGATCGTTGGTGCTGTGATTGATGAAGGATAGGCGATACCGCTGGCCGGCGGTCAGTGTGGGGCCGGCGGTCTCCGGATAGGATTTACCGTTGATCGTCCAATGATCCATCGCCCCGTGACCGGCAAATTTGGAGGCGAAGACCAGCGGGATTACCGTGGCCGGATTTGCGCTGGCTGGAGCCGCCGCGGCAAAGCGCAGATAGTCCCAGGAGAGTTCGCCAGGCTGCTCCCATTGTGGCTTTCCGCCGCTTCCCGCGTATTCGACCGTAATGCCCATGCCCGCCGCCATGATGTGCTTGCGCACTTCGCCCATGACCCAGACCCCAGGATGATTCATTTCCACCAGCGCGGTGACGCGCTCCGCGGGGGCCAGGCGAAGCATCGGGACCAGTTGAGGTTGGGCCACCTGGTTGCCATCGAGCGCGATGACCCGAAACTGATGGCCGGCAAGAGCAATCCAGTGAACTTCGGTCGGGCTGGAGTTAAGGATTTGAAAACACACCTGCTCGCCGGACTTCACGCGCAGCGGCTCGCCGAATCCAAGCACGCGGCCGTTGATGGTCGAAACCTGGTAGACCGGGTCCATCGCACCATCGGCGCTGGCTAGCAGATCCCCCTCCCAATCGTGCAGTGCGAGGAAAAATTCCTGGTCATACGGCGCCGGTTGGTCGCGCGGCTCAATCAGCAGAAAGCCGTGCTGGCCGGTGTATTGGCCCTGGTGGAGATCTTTGCCGGCAAAAACATGGGTGTGATACCAGCGGAAGCCGGCGGGACGCGGGGTGAAGGTGTAACGCGCGCGGCCACCCGGGGGGATCGGCGGTGTGCCCTCTTCCATGGCGCCGTCGACCTCCGGGGGCAGGAAGAGACCATGCCAGTGGACCACCTCGCGGCTGCCGGTCTGGTTGTTCACGTCGATGGTCACCTGCTGGCCCTCTTTCAACCGCAGCAAAGGACCCGGCACCTGGCGGTTGTATGCCGTCGTCTTGACGGTTCGGCGCGGAGACACCTGAAGCTCATAAGCAGCGATATCGATGGTGTAATCAGGGGGCGGGAGCGGCTGGGCACGCGCGCCCAGCACCGCGGATGCCGCGGCCATGCTGGAAAACTTGAGCACCTGGCGCCGGGTGACCAAACCTCATCTTAACGCGTGAATTTGCTGCGATCCACGGTCTGGAACAAGATAGAGAGAGCAATGAAAGAAAACATAGCCACGATACTCAAGATTCCCCTGGTGCGTAGCCTTCTTCTGTTTGCGGTCGCGCTGCTGGCTGTCGCAGGTATGGCCGGCGACACCAACCCTTCTGTGGAAGGGTTAAGCGGGCAGGCCATCCTCGATCATCTGAATGCGGTGATTGACTGGTACCGGAATACCCTGACCAACGTGCCCAACGTAGGCTTGCCGAGCGACGCCATGTATGAGTTCAATGCGCGCAGCATGGCCGCCGAGGTGGCGCAGCTGGCGTTCGAATCTGCCTCGGCGGATGCGGCGCTTATTCCCGCCGCCAGCGCCACGAGCACGGGCCAAACCACTGCGCAAACGGGCCTGGTGAAGACGGAAAGCGATGTGGCTGCCCGCATCCACGTGCTCCAGGGGCAGATCAGCTCTCTCAACCAGCAGATAGCGGGAGCCCGCAAAGCGAAGTTGCCGGAGCTGACGGAGGAGAGAGACCGCGCGCAGGGAGAATTGGACCTCCGCAATGCCATGCACGATGCTCTCGGCCAGTTGGTCAAGTTCAATACGAATGAGGCAAACGGCGGCCTGGCGGGCAGCATTGACGAGCTGCGGAATTCGGTTCCGGAGCTCGCCACCGCGGGCGCCGCCAAGACCACTGCCAAGACGCCATCGACCGTAACCAGCACCATGCCCGCCGCCAATGGCCTGTTCGGCGAAGTGGTCGCGCTTTATGACCAGCTGCAGGCGCTCAACCAGGTCACCCAGCTGATGGCCCAAACCGCTCGCGTGCGCGACGCTGCCATGAAGTTGCGCAGCCCGCTGCTGGCAACCTTGAAGGCCACCATCAAGCAAGGCGAGCAAATGGCAGCCAGCACCAACACAGCGCCCACGGAACCCGCGCAAGCGCCGGCCAAGACAGGAGCGAAAAACACGCCTCAGCCCGATCCGGACCGGCAGCAGTTTGACGTCCTGGCTGCGCGATTCAAGCAAATCTCCGCGGCCACGCTTCCCCTGAGCCAGGAGATCCTCCTGCTGGACCAGGCCAACTCCAACCTTATGGAGTGGAGGCAAGCCTTGATTCATGAATCGGACCTCATTCTGCGCACCGTTGTGCTGCGGGTGTTGGCCATCGCGTTGGCCATCAGCGTCATTCTGTTGCTCTCGGAAATCTGGCGCAGGATCACCTTCCGCTACATCTCCGATATACGCCGGCGGCGGCAGTTCCTTATGGTGCGCCGCATCGTGATCGGCTTTTGCATGGGCATCGTACTCATTCTTGGGTTTGTCAGCGAGTTCAGCTCGCTGGCCACCTTTGCCGGCTTCATCACCGCGGGCCTGGCCGTTGGCCTGCAGACCATTCTTCTTTCCGTTGCCGCCTATTTTTTCCTGGTGGGCAGGTGGGGAATCCGGGTCGGGGATCGCATCAGCGTCGCCGGCGTGACCGGCGATGTGGTCGACGTAGGACTGATTCGCCTCTACCTGGTCGAGCTGGCGGGAACCGGAGTGGATCTGCACCCTACCGGCCGCATCGTAGTCTTGTCCAATGCCGTTCTCTTCCAGGCGACTACCCCGCTGTTCAAACAGCTTCCGGGCGCGGAGTACACCTGGCATGAAGTGGCGGTTGCCTTGAACAAGGGTGGCAACTACGGCCTGGTGGAGCAGCAACTGCTGGGCGCGGTGCATTCGATGCATTCCCCCTACGGGGAGGAGCTGCAACGGCAACTAGACCAAACGGAACGCCGCATCGATATTCAAATGAAGGTGCCGAAGCCGCATGGCCAGCTGCAGTACACCGATACCGGGCTGGAGTACGTGGTGCGCTACCCGGTGGGATTACGCCAGGTTGCGGAAGTCGACGAGAAGATCACACGAAAGCTGTTGGATCTGCTGGAGCAGCAACCCGAGCTGCAAGACAGCGTATCCGGTTTCCCCAGGATTCGCGCAGCGGTCAAAGCCTAGCTACGGCATTGCCTCGAGGATGGCGACCGCCCCTTGCACGTCAAGATCGGAAGGTACCGGCTGGAAGTTCGAGCGCAGCTCATGCTGATCCTTGCTTATGGATTTAAAGAACACAATGCGCCCGGAGAGGTGTACGTCCAGCAGGCTGGTCTTCCAACGGGTATGGTTGACCTGCTCTCGCTCAATCTGAAAGCTGCCGCCTTTTTCAATACGGCCCAGCAGCCCGAAACCAAAGTCGATCTCGTTGACAATATGGGCGTCGATTTTTACCAATCGCTTCCACTGCGGCTCGATCAAGATTTGTCCTGACAGCGCGTGGTACACACGGGCCTCGTAGGTCTGCGGATTGTAAGCCGGATTAGGGCGGAACGCGAGCCGCAGGTTGTCGCCGTCCATGCCGTCATAGCTGTAGACAAAAGCATCGGGCATAGCGGCGACGAGCCGCTGTACGCGCTGTTCATCCGCCTCGTGATCCTGCTTCATGCGCGCCTGCTCGGCGGGATTGCGCAGCAGGTTGTTCAGCCGGTCGGTTTCTTTCTTTTGCCCCGCTGGGTCGAGCGGCTTGCCCTGGCGCGCGAGCACCCGGTACACGGGTCCGGAACGCGTCTCCACCTCCTGCTCGATGGTGGTCTGCGAGGCTACGCGTTTCTCTACGCGGTATTGCCACAGGCTGATCTGGCGGCGCTCCTGCAGCTCGTTGTAAACCACATCCTTGACCAGGTCATGGGGGGATTGGGCAGGGGTTTGCGCCTGGAGGAAAGGCAGAGCAGACAACAACAGCGCCCCGGCAACCGGGAGAATCGATCTCATCATGCGCCTTGTTACACTCAACTCATGCTAGACGAGACTACATTCCGCCGCTACTGCGATACTGCGATGGAAGCCCTCAAGAAGAGCCTCATCGAGGCCGAGGAAGAGGGCGGCTTTGAAGTGGAAGAACAAAATGGGGTGCTGCATATCCTCTTCGAGGACCCACCCGGCAAGTTTGTGATTACCCCCAACACCCCGCCACGCCAGGTATGGATCTCCGCGCTTTCCACCAGCTTCAAGCTGGACTGGTCAGAGGGTGCAAAGAATTTCGTTCTTCCCAAAACCGGTGAGACGCTGCCGGCTGTGGTGGAACGGGTTATTAGTGAGCACCTGGGATCCGAGTCGATTACCCTGCACTGACGATGCGTAAGACGCTTTCCGTCGCCATTATCACGCGCAATGAAGAAGCCAACCTCGAACGCACCCTGGGCAGCGTGGCTTGGGCGGACGAGATCGTAGTCCTGGACTGCGGCTCGAGCGACCGTACCGAGGAGATTGCCCGCAAGTTTCGCGCCCGGTTTTTTGTAGAAGAGTGGCAAGGATTTGCGGCGCAGAAGAACTCCGCGCTGGAAAAATGCGCCTGCGACTGGCTGCTCTCGCTCGACGCGGATGAGGCTCTGAGCGACGAACTGGCCAAGGAAATTTGGGAGCTGCTGGAGGGCGATCCACCCTTCGACGGATACGCGCTGCCGCGGCGAAATCTCTTTCTCGGACGCTGGATGCGGTTCGGCGGGTTTTATCCCGACCCCAAGCTCAGGCTGTTTCGCCGCGGCGCCGCCGAGTTCGAAGCCCGCCCGGTGCATGAAACGGTTCACTTTCCCGGCAAGGCCGGCCGCCTCAAGGGCGACATGGTGCACAATGCTTATCCCACTCTGTCCGACTATATCGCCCATATGGACCGCTACAGCACGCTGGGGGCGGAGCGGGTGGTGAGCACCGGCAAATGGGGCCGGCAATGGCCGGCCTTTGCCGCCAACGTTGCGCTCAACCCTGCGGCGACGTTTGTCTATAACTATTTTTTTCGCCTGGGCTTTTTGGATGGCCGCGAAGGTCTGCTGCTGCACCTGTACCACTCGGTTTACGTTAGCTGGAAGTATGCCAAGGCGTGGGAGCGTGGCCGCTCGTGATGAAACCGGTCGCTCCACTCCGCTTACGCTCTGTCGGTATGACAAGGTGGAGGGCGGCGCTTCCATTAGCATTTCACGCGGGTGGAGTGAAACTGCAGATCCCTCGGCTACGCTCGGAGCTTGTGACTTTTTTGATTTGGCTTGTAGTTCGTGGTTGGAAAGCTTGGAAGAGCATCTGCCAGCAAGCATCGCTGGGGTCCTTCGACTCCGCGCCATAAGCCGTTTGATATGGGATAG
>Ga0302325_10027958_pt1 | contig 11679 bp, 9 predicted proteins | sample Palsa_T0_2_FD_201948 | JGI IMG/M metagenome (GOLD analysis project Ga0302325, IMG submission 201948) | Peat permafrost microbial communities from Stordalen Mire near Abisko, Sweden - Palsa_T0_2 | ecosystem: Environmental > Terrestrial > Soil > Palsa > Peat permafrost | place: Sweden: Abisko... | reverse complement strand
GGTCAGCTCAGCGTCGAGCGCGAGCCGCAGGCGGTCGCCGGTGAGCGCCTGATGCAGCGCGAGGTGGCCGGCGGTGAGGGTCAGCGCCGGGGCGTCGTCGAACACCTGTCCGGGCTCGAAATCCTCGAAATACGGACCACCGACCCGAATCCGCTCCGGCGCTCGCAGCATGAGTCTCCCTTTACACGTTGCGTGACTGGCGGCTGATACGGCCGACCGCGGCAGATAGCCTAGATGATTGTGGTGAGGATGGCGCTCGGCGTTGTCAGGATGGCGCTCGGCGTTGTCAGGATGGCGCTCGGCGTTGTCTCTATATGATCGTCCGATGCGTGCTCGGCGCTCCTGTCTCTCGGTGCCCGGCGTATCGGCGAAGATGCTCGACAAGGCTCGCGCGCTCGCGGCCGACGAGGTGATCATCGACCTCGAGGACTCGGTCCCCGCCGACCTGAAGGCGCAAGCCCGCGACCAGGTCTGCACGGCGCTGGGGACCGGTGAATGGCTCGCGGCGAGCGTGATGGTTCGGATCAACGCGACCACGAGCCCGTGGTGCCACCGCGACGTGATCGAACTGATCGAGCGCGCGGGCGACCGGCTGGCGGGATTTGTCATCCCCAAGGTCGAGGAGGCTTCCGACGTCGAGTTCGTCGCGCGACTGGCCGGGATGGTCGAGGAGGAATCCGGACGTGAGCACCCGGTGGCCCTCGAGCTCCTGATCGAGACGGCGACGGGCCTGGCTCACGTTCACGACAGCGCGCGGGCCAGCGAGCGTGTGGAGACGCTGATCGTCGGCTACGCCGATCTCGCGGCCTCGCTCGGACATCCACTCCCCGACGATGATGAGGCGGGCGGGGATCGCTGGGGCCGATGGAGCTGGGTGCTCCAGACCGTGCTCGTTGCGGCGCGGGACGCGGGCGTGCAGGCGATCGACGGACCGTACTTCGAAATCGCCGACCTCGACGGTCTACGGGCCTGGTCGGCGCAAACGCGGAGCCTCGGCTACGACGGGAAGTGGGCGCTCCATCCCGGTCAGATCGCCCCGCTGAACGAGGTCTTCGCGCCGACCGCGGTGGAGTTCGAGCAGGCGGCCGCGGTGCTCGACGAGCTGCAGCGCGCCGAGCGCGCCGATGGTCGCGGCGCCGTGCTGCTCGATGGGCGGATGATCGACGAGGCCACACGCAAGCAGGCGACGCAGCTCGTGGCCCGAGGCAAGGCCGCGGGGTTGTCGTTGACCTAAGCTGCTAGATGATTGATTCCAAATTGACGGTCGCGAGAATTCGGAATCAATATCTAGGGGGACGATGCCTGAGCACAAGTACGTATACGAGTTCACCGAGGGCTCGCGCGAGATGCGCGAGCTGCTCGGCGGCAAGGGAGCGGGCGTAGCCGAGATGACGCGGATCCTCGGCGCCGAGCGAGTGCCCGCCGGGTTCACGATCACCACCGAAGCTTGCGTCGCCTACATGAACGCCGAGCGGGCCTATCCCGACGGTCTCCAGGGTCAGATCGACGCCGCGCTCGAGCGTCTCGAGCGGCGGGTCGGGCGCAAGCTGGGCGATGTCGAGGACCCGCTGCTCGTCTCGGTGCGCTCGGGCGCCCGGGAATCGATGCCCGGGATGCTCGACACCGTGCTCAACCTAGGCTTGAGCGATCGCTCGGTCGAGGGGCTCGCGCGCGCCACCGGCAACGAGTGGTTCGCCTGGGACTCCTACCGGCGGCTGGTGCAGATGTTCGCGAACGTGGTCCGCGACGTGCCGGGCGACCGCCTGCAGTCGGCGATCGAGGGGGTCAAGGCAGCGCGCGGGGTGGACCTCGACACCGAGCTCACCACCGATGACCTGCGAGAGCTCGTCGACCGCTTCAAGGCGCTGCTCGAGCAGAGCACCGGCGAGCCGTTCCCCCAGGACCCGCGCGCTCAGCTCGATGCCGCGGTGCGGGCGGTGTTCGACTCCTGGCGGGGTGAGCGCGCAACCTCCTACCGGCGGATCAACCACATCCCCGACGACTGGGGAACGGCGGTCAACGTGCAGCAGATGGTGTTCGGCAATAAGGGCGATACCTCGGGCTCCGGGGTCGCATTCTCGCGCGACGAGATCACCGGCGCGCCCGAGCCGTCCGGGGACTTCCTGGTCAACGCCCAGGGGGAGGATGTGGTCAGCGGCGTACGCAATACCCGCGATATCGCCGAGCTCGCGGAGCTGATGCCGCCCGTGCACGCCGACCTGATGGAGATCCTGCGCACGCTGGAGCGCCACTACCGGGACATGCAGGACACCGAGTTCACGGTCGAGGAAGGGCGCCTGTTCATGCTCCAGACGCGCAACGCCAAACGGCCGGCGCAGGCCGCGCTGCGGTTCGCCTGCGACGCGGTCGACGAGGGGCTGCTGAGCGAGGCCGAAGCGCTGGAGACGCTCGACCCGGCCGCGCTCGAGGCGCTGCTGCATCCGACCTTCGACCCCACGGTGCAGTACAAGGTGATCGCGGGCGGCGTCGCCGCCTCGCCCGGGGCGGCCCAGGGGGCGGTGGTGTTCACCGCGCTCGACGCGGTGCGCGCCGCCGAGCAGGGAAGTGACGTCGTGCTCGTGCGCCCGTTCACCGAGGCCGACGACGTGGCCGGCTTCCACGCCGCTCGCGGAATCCTCACCTCGGAGGGTGGCAAGGCGTCGCACGCCGCGCTGGTCGCGCGCGGCATGGGTCGTCCCTGCGTTGTCGGAGCATCGGATCTCGAGGTTGACCTCGAGGCGCGCGAGATCAGGGTGGGCGAGGTGACGATTCGGGAGGGCGAGCACCTTGGCATCGACGGAACGACGGGCGCGATCACCACCGATCAGGTACCGGTCGTCGAGCCGCAGATGAGCGAGAACTTCAAACGGGTGCTCGGGTGGGCGGACGGGCTGCGACGCCTGGAGGTACGCGCCAACGCCGACACGCCGCAGGACGCCCGCACAGCACGCGATTTCGGCGCCAAGGGGATCGGGCTGTGCCGCACCGAGCACATGTTCATGGCCGCCGACCGCGTGCCGAAGATGCGCGCGATGATCCTCGCCGAAACGATCGAGGGGCGCCAAGCGGCCCTGGACGAATTGCTACCGCTGCAGCAGGCTGATTTCGAGGGCCTGTTCGAGGTCATGGAGGGGCTTCCGGTCAACGTGCGCCTGCTCGATCCGCCGCTGCACGAATTCCTCCCCTCGCGCGTGGACCTGAGTATCGAGCTGGTGAACGCCCGCCACGCCGGCGCCGCGGATGACGTGAGCCGGATCGAGCGCATGCTCGAGCGGGTCGGTGGGCTCGAGGAGACCAATCCGATGCTCGGCACGAGGGGCTGCCGGCTGGGAATCCTCCACCCGGAGATCTACGAGATGCAGGTCCGGGCGATCGCCCGCGCGGCCAATGCCGTCCGCGCTCGCTCCGGCGTCGCGCCCGAGCTCGAGGTGATGATCCCGCTGGTCGACTACGAGCGCGAGCTGGAGATCGTCCGCGCGTTGGTCGATCGCGTCGCGGGCGAGGAGGGGTTGGCGCCGGGAGTCGACTACCGGGTCGGGACGATGATCGAGCTGCCGCGCGCCTGTCTCCTCGCCGACCGGATCGCCCACAACGCCGACTTCTTCTCGTTTGGGACCAACGACCTGACCCAGACCGGCCTCGGGTTCTCGCGCGACGACATCGAGGGGCGCATCCTCAGCCGCTACATCGACGTGGGCATCCTCGACCGCTCTCCGTTCGAGACGATCGACATTCCAGGCATCGGTCAGCTCGTGCGGATGGGAGCGTGGCTCGGACGCAAGACCCGTCGCACGCTGACCCTCGGCGTCTGCGGCGAGCACGGCGGCGACCCCGACTCGATCGCGTTCTTCCACAGCTCAGGGTTCGACTACGTGTCGTGCTCGCCTTACCGGGTGCCGGTTGCCCGCGTCGCGGCCGCTCAGGCGGCGGTCGCCACGCCGGTGAGCTGGGAGTAAAGCCCGATCAGCCGCGCTCGAGCTGATCGCGATCGCGCGGACGCTGTACGTGCACTGTCTGCACCGAGGATGTCGGCACCTTGGTGATCAGCACCGCGTGTCCGGTCGGGAGGGTCTTGATCGTGTCGGGGTCCACGCGGTACCGCTCCACCTGGCGCCGGGTGCCTCGTCCCGTGTCCCGGTCCGGGAGCAATGCCCGGCGACCGGTCTGGAAGGTCTGCTCCCACACCCTCTCGGTGCCGGCGATCTCGGCGATCGTCCGCGCCGAAGAGGGCACATCTTGGCGGTGGGCGATCTTGATCCCTGGGATGCCGAGGAGCTGGTCGGCCAGCCCGCGCGCCGACCGCTCGAGGTCGGCGAGCTCCTGGGTCGCGGCGATGACCGGGATCCCGGCCTCGCGTCCGCGGGCGACGAGACTGAGTACGTGCTCGGCGCCCAACGCCGATAGCTCGTCGATGACGATCAAGGCAGGGTCCGCGGCGCCCTGCTCGAGCCGACTGCCCATGGCGGATGTCAGGTCCTGGACGACGAGCGCGCCGACCTGCGCCGCGAGCTTCCCGTACCGGCTCGAATTGAGGCTGAAGAGCACCACCTCGCGGTCGCCCATCGAAGCCCGAAGGTCGATCGTGCCCGAGCGCCCTGGCTCGAGGTAGGCGCCCGTGTGCGACTCGGCGATGATCGCGAGTCGCGTCTCGAGCCCACGCACCGCGCTCAGCTGATCGGAGCCGAGCGCGACGAGATAGTCCTGGACACGCTCGGCGAGGGGCCGGGGGACGTTTCGGAGCATCGCCACCAACCGGCGCTGATCCATCAGCTCGACGACGTTCCGGAGCGTCGGCGCGCGGTCCGGCCGGGCGTGCTGCCAGACCTGGAGCACGGTCTGCACGTAGCGCTCCGCCGCGCGCTGGTAGTGGGGCTCGGTCCAGCGCTCGGCGGAGATCAGCCGGTCCTTGAGCTCGGTCGGGTTCCCTTGCGCGAGCGGGTTCCAGTGTTCGGGACCGTCGAGCGTCCACAGGCGAAACGGTCGACCGGCGCGCTGCGCAGCCGCTTCGAGCTCGCGCGCGAAGGCCGGCGACCCCTTCATGTCGATCGCCACCACGGCACGCCCCCGGCGCACCTGATCGGTGAGGATGGTCAGCAGCGTCGTCGTCTTGCCCGCCCCACTTGCGCCCAGTATCAGCGCGTGCGCCGAGAGCTGGTGATCGGTGAGATGGATCGGCTGGCCTCCCTCCGCAGTTCCGAGCAGCGTCGCGCCGGCGGCGGCGGCGTCGACCGAGCGAGCGGGGGTGACGCCTTGTCCGCGGGCGCGAGTGCGTGCGCGGCGGATGATCGCAGTGCCGGTCGCCGCCGCGACCAGGGCCGCCGCGGCGAGCACCGTCGGCGAGATCAGGAGGACGACGAAAGCGGCCAGCACCAGGTACGGCGGCCAGCTCCGACGATCTGGAGGGAAGGTCATCGGACGAGCGCGTCCCGCTCGGAGAGGCGGGGTTCGGAGAGGCGGGGGACGCTCGCGCCCGCGCTGGTGGCGGGGCCGCGGCTGCGGGTCGCCGCCGTGCCGGCGATGGCGGCCGGGTCGCGGCTGCGCGCCGGGGTCCTGGCGGCCCGCCCCGCCGGCGCCCAAGCGAAAGGCTGGACGTGCACGAGATGAGAGATGCCGAGCCGCGTCGCGGAGGCCCGGATCTCGCGGCGAATGGCCGCCTTCTCGGCGAGGTAGAGCACGGCCGAGACGCGTGGCTCGGCGCCGTAGCCGGCGAGGATCGTCTCGAGCCGCCGGCGCCCCTTCGCGGACAGCTCGAGCTCGACCGCGATTCGCTCCTCCCGGGGGCTGATGAGCAGCAGGTCGGGGTAGTGAAGCCGAGTCAGTCCGCCGGGACCGACGCCGCCGAGGCGCACGCCAAACGGTGGCTCGTGATCGTCGCCGCCCATCTCCGGCGCTCGCTCGCCCGGCGAAGCCCGGACGCGGTGAGGGCCTTGGCGCACCCCGTCGCGCGAGCGCATCTCGCGCTCGGACACGATCCGCTGCACGGCACCGAAGGCCCCGCGCGAGGCGGCGAGCCAGAGCCACGCGACGCCGATGTCGTGCTTGTAGCAGCGCAGGTCGAGGCGCGGCGGTGGTAGCTCGCTCTCGATCATCGCCAGCCCCGCCCGAGTGACCTGGTACCAGCCGGGTTCGCCCTGGAGCACCCGGGCGTGCTCGACCAGTCCGTTCGCCGTGAGCGCGCCGAGACGCCGGTAGGCGACGCTCTGGCTCACGCCGAGGAGCTCCTGCACGTGGCCGGCGAGCACGACCCGGTGCTCGGCCACGAACGCGAGCAGCGCTCGGTCGCGCTCGGTGACCAGTGTCGCGGCCGTGGGCTTCGCGGTGGCCGCGGGCCTCGCCCGCGGGCGCGTCGCCGCCCTCGAGGCTCGATCGCTCATGGCGTCCAGAGTCTCGGGCGGCGATCTGTTCACCCTGGGGCGGCGCACGGAGCCTGGCCGAAAAACGGGACTGTGGGTTGCGTTTTTCGGCCAGCCTCGCTCTCGCGCGCCGCGCCGAGATCCAGCCGCGCCAACCCTACGCCAGCAGCGCCAACCGCGCCGGGCTAAGACCCAGCCCCGCTGACCCTACGCCAGCAGCGCGAGCCCCCGCGGGATGACTTCGAATCTCGCCTCGTGGACCTCGCCGATGAAGTCGCCGTCCACCTGTAGGGGCAGCGGCCGCTCGTCGAGGGAGCGCACCCGCAGTCCGGACACGCCGCTGAACGCGTGGACCCGGCGGTGACGAGCGACGCGGGCGCGTTGGGACAGGGCTCGCCAGATCACCGTGGGGATGTCGATCGGGCTCGCGCGCTCGAGCACCACGCCCGCGATGTCGCCGCTCTCCAGGGTCGCGCCCTCGCCCATATACACGGGGCGATTGCCGAAATAGGTGTACGGCGTCCCGTTCTGGACGATCGCCGTCACGCCGGCGACGGTCTGGTCGCCGAGCACCACCTCCATCCTCGGCGGGCGGATCACGTAGCGCCGGGTGAACGTCCGGATCCCGACCGAGGTGTAGTACCACTCGCCGTAGCGGGCCTTGTAGCGCGGATGAGCATCGACGCGCTCGACCACGCTCGCGTCGAGGCCGACTCCGGCGGAGAACAAGAAGTGGCGGTCGTTCACTCGCGCGAGGTCGACTCGGCGCGGGCGCCAGTCGTCGGCGAGGCGGAGGAGACGCTCGGTTGCGTCGACGACGTCGGTCGGGATGCCGAGCATCCGGCAGTAGACGTTGGTGCGGCCGCCGGGGAGGCAGCTCAGCGGCGTGTCCGAGCCGGCCAAGCCGTTCGCGGCCTCATTGACGGTGCCGTCGCCGCCGAACGCGACGACCACGTCGTAGCCCTCACGCGCCGCCTCCTTGCACAGCTCGGTCGCGTGACCTCGGGCCTGCGTGTCGAGGGCATCCACTTCGTAGCGGCCCTGTAGCGCATACACAACCAAGTTCTTCAACCGATCCGAGACCGTGGTCGCGTACGGGTTGACAATCATCAGCATCCGCTTGCTGGGCGCGGGCGCGTCGAGCGAGACTTCGAGCTGCTCGAGCGGGTCGGAGGCGGTCGACATGCCAGCCCTGCTAACACCGGCGTCGCGGCGTCGTTACGCACACCCGCGCGAAGCCGGAGGGCGAAGCCCTCCGGGCACACTTGCCGATCCCGAGCGCCCCCGTCTATACTCCTCGACACATAGCTGTACGCATCCAGAGGGGTGGAGGGATATGGCCCTACGAGACCCCGGCAACCTCCCGCAAGGGAAAGGTGCCAATTCCATCAGGCTCCAACGACAAGCCTGGGAGATGTGGAAGAGGCGGTTTCGTATGACCTCCGATCACCACAGACCCCGGCGGAGGTTTCTGAAATATGCCGCCCGAGTCTCTTCGCTGCAAAGAATGTAAGACCGAGTATCCGCTTGACGCACGCTACGTGTGCGAGCAGTGCTTCGGCCCGCTGGAGGTGCTCTACGCCACCAGCTCCGAGGCTGACCCGGCGGCACTGCGCCGGCGGATTCAGGCCGGACCGCACTCGATCTGGCGCTACGCCGACTTCCTGCCGCTGGCGGCGCCGCCCCGGGGCACGCTGCCCGCGGGCTGGACGCCGCTGCTCCGCGCAGACCGGCTGGCCGAGCGGCTCGGGCTGCGCGAGGTCTGGATCAAGAACGACGCCGCCAACCCGACGCACTCGTTCAAGGACAGGGTCGTAGCGGTCGCTCTGGCCCGGGCCCGCGAGCTCGGATACGAGACGCTCGCCTGCGCCTCGACGGGCAATCTCGCCAACGCCGTGGCGGCCCACGCGGCCGCGGCCGGGCTCGAGTCCTACGTGTTCATTCCCTCCGATCTGGAGGAGCAGAAGGTGCTCGCGACGGGCGTCTACGGCACCAACCTGGTCTCGGTGCGAGGCAACTACGACGACGTCAACCGTCTCTGCACCGAGCTGTCGGGGGAGCATGAGTGGGCGTTCGTCAACATCAACATGCGTCCCTACTACGCCGAGGGATCCAAGACCCTTGCGTTCGAGACCGTCGAGCAGCTCGGATGGCAGGTCCCCGATCGCGTCGTCTGCCCGATTGCGTCCGGATCATTGTTCACCAAGCTCGCGCGCGGGTTCGAGGAGTGGATCGAAGCGGGCCTGGTCTCGGGCCACGTACCAACCATGAACGGGGCCCAGGCGGCGGGGTGCTCGCCAGTGGCGACGGCATTCGAAGGCGGCCACGATGTCTGCCGCCCGGTCAAGCCGAACACCATCGCCAAGTCGCTCGCGATCGGTAACCCGGCCGACGGACCCTACGCGCTCGATCTTGCACGGCGGAGCGGTGGCTCGATCGACTCGGTCACCGACGACGAGATCCGCTTCGGGATCAAGCTGCTCGCCGAGACGACCGGCATCTTCACCGAGACCGCGGGCGGCGTCACCGTCGCCGTGCTGGCGAAGCTCGCCGAGCGCGGCGACATCGATCCCGGCGAGACCGTGGTCGCGTACATCACCGGCGAGGGCTTGAAGACGCTCGACTGCGTGCGCGGCACCTTCGAGACGATGGAGATCGAGCCGACGGTGAGCGCCTTCGATCAGGCGAGCGCCGCGAGGTCGGTGGCGGCCTGATGGCGGTCACGGTGAAGATCCCGACTCAGCTGCGCTCGGCGACGGGTGGCGAAACGACCGCGACGGTCGACGGCGAGACGGTGGGGGAGGTGCTCGACGCGCTCTACACGCAATTCGGAGAGCTGCGCAGCCGGATTGCCGAGGACGGGGGATTGCGTCGGTTCGTCAACGTCTACGTCGGCGGCGATGACATCCGCTTCCTCGACGGGCTCGAAACACCGGTCGCCGACGGGGACGAGGTCACGATCCTGCCGGCGGTCGCTGGGGGCTAGCGACGTCGGGTTTGTGCCGGTGATTTGGTTGCGCGGTTGGTCGCCGGCCCCTGGGGGTTAGCGATGAGCTCGCTCTGGTGGTGCGGTGCCGCAGGGAGCTAACCCCCGCGGTGCGGTGGGACGTGCCGGGCGGTGGGCGGGACGTGCCGGGCGGTGGGCGGGACGTGCCGGGCGGTGGGCGGGACGTGCCGGCCGCTCGGTGGGACGTGCCGATCGGCCGGCGCGCCGCGGCGTCTACTCGGTGGCGCTGACGGCCGCCTGCGCGGGCGTGGTCGCCGATCCGATGGGGCAGCTCACGCCGGTCCCACCGTGGCCGCAATAGCCCATCGGATTCTTGTGCAGGTATTGCTGGTGATAGTCCTCTGCGTAGTAGAACGGGCCGGCGGCCTCGATCTCGGTGGCGATTGCGCCGTGGCCGGCGGCGCGGAGCCGCTCGCCGTAGGCGGCCCGTGAGGCCTCCGCAGCCGCCTTCTGGGCTTCGTCTGCGTAGAGGATGACCGAGCGATATTGGGTGCCGACGTCCCCGCCCTGACGCATGCTCTGCGTGGGATCGTGGTTCTCCCAGAACAGGCGCAGGAGCTCGTCGTAGCTGGTCACCTGGGGATCGAATACGGCGAGGACGACCTCGGCGTGGCCGGTGCGCCCGCTGCAGGTCTCCTCGTAGGTGGGGTTGGGCGTGAACCCGCCGGCGTACCCGACCGCGGTAGTGAAGATCCCCGGCGCCTGCCAGAACACCCGCTCAGCGCCCCAAAAGCATCCCATCCCGAAGATCGCCTGCTCGAACCCATCGGGGAAGGGCTGCCGCAGCGGGTTACCAAGCACCGCGTGACGGGCGGCCACGGGCATCGTCTTCTCTCGGCCCCGCAGCGCGTCCTCGGGGCTGACCATCGTGGACTTGTGTCGCAATTTGAACATACTCATAGGGTAGGCCGTCGCGGTTAACGGCCGAGAACGGCTGGCGGCGGCGCGAGCCTCCGCCAGCGAGGGGAGTGTGGGCGATTTCTCATCGCCACGATCAGAAATCGCCCACACTTCGTGGCAGCGCCGGCGCCTCAGCGGTCCTGCTCGGCCCGAACCCACTCGGATCCCGACGAGAGGTCCTCCACGCCCATCGCGGCGGCGACGTTCAGCCACATGCCGGACCGGAAGAAGTCGTCGATCCGTTCTGGCTCGGCGCCCGAGAGCCGCTCGACGTGCGCGACCATCCGCGCGTAGCAGGCCCGGACGCGATCGCGGATCACCGGGTCGTTGCAGGCAGCGTAGGCGTGGTGCTGGAGCATCAGGAAGTCCCGGTGGGTGGAGAGCAGCTCGACGTAGGCCATTCCCATCGCCTTGAGGACGTCGACGTCGGGTAGGGCGATCTCGGGGTCGTATTCGGCTGCCGTCCGGGTGAAGGTCTCCGCGGTCAGCTCGAAGCCGCGTTCGACGGCCGCCAGGAACAGCTCGCGTTTATTGGGGAACAGGCTGAACACGTACGGTTGCGCGACGCCCACGCGCCGCGCGATGCGATCGACCGGGGTCCCGTGCAGGCCGCCGTTGGCGAATTCGTGGACGGCGGCTTCGATCAGCGCGTCCCGGCGCTCGGCGGCCGGGACGCGCTGACGCGGGAGCGCGTCGGGGGTTTTCGATGTGCTGGTCATGACGTTGTTCACGGTGATGGTACGTGCGTCTCAGGCGGCCAGCCCCGCCGCGGGCGAGGCCTCGGCCGATCCGGCCGATGCCTGCTGGGCGGCGATGACTCGACTCTCGAACGGAAGCGCCGCGGCGATCAGGGCCCCGACGGTGAGGACGCCCACTCCGACCCAGAGCGCCGGGGTGAGGCCCTCGACGAACGCCTGGCCCGATGCGTAGCTCCCGTGGGCGGTGAACACGGTGGCGAGCACGGCGATGCCGAGCGTGCCGCCGAGCTCGCGGATCGCGTTCGTGGCCCCGGACGCCTGTCCGGCCTGGTCGGTCCGGACTGACGCCAGGACCGCACTCGCCGACGGCGCAAACACCAGGCCCATGCCGGTACCGGCGAGGACGAACGGCACGACCATGCTGGCGTAGCTCACATCGACGCTTGCGATCACCGCCAGCCATCCCAGCGCCACCGCCTGCAGCCCGAGCCCGGCGACCATGAACAGGCGGCTGCCGTAGCGCTCCGAGAAGAAACCGGCCAGCGGCGCGGCGACCATCGTCGCCCCGGTCCACGCGAGCAGCTTGACCCCGGCCTGGAGCGGCGAGTTCCCGAGCACGTTCTGGAGGAACTGGCTGAGGAAGAAGACCGAGCCGAACATCCCGAAGTACATGGCCAGCGAGACGGCATTGGTGACGGCAAAGCTGCGCTTGGCGAAGAAG
>Ga0302325_10027957_pt1 | contig 11680 bp, 10 predicted proteins | sample Palsa_T0_2_FD_201948 | JGI IMG/M metagenome (GOLD analysis project Ga0302325, IMG submission 201948) | Peat permafrost microbial communities from Stordalen Mire near Abisko, Sweden - Palsa_T0_2 | ecosystem: Environmental > Terrestrial > Soil > Palsa > Peat permafrost | place: Sweden: Abisko... | reverse complement strand
GGTCGGGGTCGGGGTCGGGGTCGGGGTCGGGGTCGGGGTCGGGGTCGGGGTCGGGGTCGGGGTCGGGGTCGAGGTCGGGGTCGGGGGCGGGGGCGGGGTCGGGGGCGAGGTCGCGGGCGCTGACGCGGGCGCGGACGTGGGGGTGGCGTCGGGGGGGGCCGGCGGGGACTTGCACGCGGTCGCGAGCGCGAGGGTTGCCGCGGCGGCGCACAGGAGGGCGGCGTCGGGTTTCACTGCATGATGCAAGCGGAGCCTTCGAGCCATTGCAGGATACACCGCGCGACGGCCGCTGACGCCGCGTGATGATTCGTGCGCCACTCCTCGCGCGCGCCCGTGCCGACGAAGTTCGCGACGCCGAGCACCGCGGCGAACGGGACCCCCCGCACCGCACACGCGTGGGCGACGCCGAAGGCCTCAAGGTGCTCGACCTGCGCTTGCGTGCCCTGCGCGATGCGCGCGGCGCTCGCGTCGTCGACGGTGATGCCGAGGGTGGTCGCCACGTCGACCGAGCGCGCGCCGCGCGCCACGAGCTCCGTTCGCGGCCGCGGATCCGACGCGAGCGCCGTCACCATCGGCGCCGGGAACTCGGCGCGACCCTCAACCGCGAAGCCATCGGCCACGCGCACCCCATCGGCGACGACGACGTCCCCGATGGCGAGGCCCGAGGCGCGGTACGCCCCGCAGGTGCCGACGAGCACCACGAGGCGCGGCGCGAGCTCGGCGATCGCCGTCGCTGCACCGGCGGCCGCGGCGGGCATTCCGACGCCGACCGCGCGGACGGCGACGGTCTGGCTCCCGAGGCGCGCCAACCCGGACGTGAGCCCGGAGCGGGCCGCCGGCGCCGTCGCCGCGACAAACGGCGCAAGCTCCGGGTCGAAAGCCGCCACAAGAAGGACATCGAGCGGTTGCACGGGCCCGCAGTCTAGCGGCCTTCCTTGCCTCCGTTGTGCCCACAGACTAGCCTTAACGAGCTGTGATGCGTGCGCGCCGCGGTCATCCGCTTTTCTCACTATTCTGCACAGTTGCGCCCGCATGGGGCTGCGCGGGAACGGTGTCTGGCGCGCCTGGCACAGGCGATGCCGAGACGCCGACGACTCACGCCGTGGTTCTCGTCGAACGCACGCTCGATCCGACCGAAGGCTCGCGCGCCGAGGCCAGCGCGCGGTTCGTGCGGGTCGCGGGCTCGTCGACGACGGGGGCCCTGCAAACGATCGGCGCGTCGCTGGATCTGCCGCCGCCGGGATCCTGCGCCAGCGTGAGCTCGCTGGTCGCGGGCGTCGTGCTGTCCGACGGCGCCGAACGGGCGCTCATCGAGCTCGCCGACGTGGGCTCCGTCTCGATCGATACGGGCGACGCGCCGGGCGCGCGCCTCGCACCGCGACAGCTCCCGGACGTCACCGACGTCGTGAGCGGCGTCGTCTACGCGCGCGCGGCGGACCTGTCGCTGTTCCCGGCGAGCGTTCCCTACCTCGTGCACGTGTCGGGCGGGCCGGATCTCGATCCGATCGACACGTCGGCCACGGCGCCCGCGGATCCCATCGACGTCCACGTGGTGGGCGAGGACGGACGCGGCGGCGCAGAGCTCGCGAGCGGCGGACCCATCGAGCTCGATTGGCCCGTCGGTGGGCTATCGAGCAGCGACACGCTCTACGTCGACGTGCGGCCCTCCGGCGGATCCGGCGTGCGCTGCGTGCTCGCTCCGGACGGTGACGTGGCGGGCGATGCAGGCGATTCGCAGGCGGCCGAGCAGCGCCACGCGGCGCTGCCGGCCGCGTCGTTGTTCGATGAGCACGGCGCCTTCACCGAGGGGACTCTGGTCATCCACCGCGTCCACCGCGAGTCGTTCCGCGCGCGGGGGCTCGACAGCGGCGAGGTGCGGTTCGACTTCGCGCGATCGCTCGCGTACAAGCGCTGAGGCCTTGGGCGGGATGCGTAGGGCCCGACTGGCGCGCTCGCTCGCCACTGCCGCCGCTCTGTTCGCGACGACGGCCTTCGCGCAGCCACCGCACGGGCACCATGCGCTGACGCCGCAGCCTCCTCTTCCGCCGCCTCCACCGCCGGGCGTGCGGCCGGGCAGCCCCGCAGCGGTCGCCTATCTGTCGGGCAAGCAAGCGCTGGTCGGCTGGCACGCGCCCTCGACGAAGCCGGTGGCCCGCGACGCGAGCGGACGCCCCATGCTCACGCTCCGCTCGATCAACCGCGGCGACGCCCTGTCGGTCCCTGCGATGTGCGACGACGGAGGGTTCGCCGCGACCGACCTCGATCGCATGGCGCATCTGCTCCGCGCGAGCGGCGGCGAAGAGCACCCGCTCGACCCGCGCGCGCTGTCGCTCGTGTACCGGATCCAGACGCACTTCGGCGCGGCCGAGGTGGTCTTCGTGTCGGGCTACCGCGTCCCCAAGCCCGGGTCGCACTCCAACCACGGCAAGGGGCGCGCGGTCGACCTCATCGTGCCCGGCGTGCCGGACGAGGAGGTCGCCCGCTTCGCGCGCGATCAGGGCTTCGTGGGCGTGGGGGTGTACCCGACCAGCCAGTTCGTGCACGTCGACGTCCGGCCGCGCAGCTACTTCTGGGTGGACTACAGCGGCCCGCACAACAAAAACCGCGAGTCGAGCATCTTCGGCGAGCTCGCGGCCAAGGGCGACGCGGCCGCCCTGGCGCGCGGACAGGCTCCGATCGAGCCCTTCGACGTCGCGACCGACGTCGACGCGGCGCTGCGCGCGCGCGGAATGCCCGTCGAGGCCACGACGACCGACGACGAAGAAGACGAAGAGAACTAGTCGCGGTCGAGGGGAGCGACCTCCGCTCCCCTCGAGCTCCCCACCGGATTCGGTTGCGAAGTGCGCTCGAGTCAGCGGTCGACGATCGCGTACACGAGCTCGCGCTTTTCGCCGGCGCGCTCGTACGCGACGCGCAGCTCGCTGGCTACCTCGAGCGACTCGAAGGCCGTCTGCGCCTGCTCGGGGTGCTCGATCGGAAAGCCGTTGACGCTCGTCACGACGTCGCCCGGCTTCAGGTCGACGCCGCTCCAGAAGCCCGTCCAGGATGCGCCGTCGCGGAGCGCGGCGATCCGGAAGCCGTGGAACTTGCCGCCCAGAAACACCGGCTGGTCGTCGATGTCGACCCGCTCGAGGAACGCGCCGAGGCCGTCGCTCAGCACGGCGTGAACCGCGGCCCGCGCGACCGCGCGCCCCGACGCGTGATCGGCGGCGGGCGCCGAAGGAGCCGAGGACGTAGGGGCCGACGATGCCGGTGCGGCGGGAGCGCTCGCCGCGGGCGAGACCGGAGCCGCGGCGGGCTTGGAGGTCGCGCTCGAGTCGGCGCAGGCGCCGAGGAGCCCGAGCGCGAGGACCGAGAGGATTGCCAGCGTGCGCATGGCCCCAAACTGCCGCGGGCCGCGCGCGGGATCAAGTTTTCGGAGCGTCTTCGAACGCGCGCTCGTAGGCGGCCCACACGCGCTCGTGCACCACGTCGACGGGACCGTCGGCGTCGATGACGACGACGCGGTCCTGCGGCATGTGCCGCGCCAGGTTCTTGTAGAAGGCCGCGAGCGCCCGCTGGACCTCGTTCTGGTCGTAGAGCTGAGCCAGCTCGTTGCGGCTCAGGCGCCGTCCGGCCGCGACCTCCGGCAGGACGTCGAGCACGATCGTGAGATCGGGACGCAGCACGTACCGATTGAGCGAGCGGATCCACTCGACCGCCGCCTTGGACTCGGCGCCGCTCGAGACGCTCTGGTAGGCGAGGCTCGACGCGTCATAGCGATCCGAGAGGACGACGCCGCCCTCCTGGAGCACGGGCTCCACTTCGCTCTCGACGTGGTCCATGCGATCGGCCGCGAAGAGCAGCGCCATCGTGGCCCATCCGGGCGCCCGACCGCCCGGCACGACGACCCGGCCCGTGAGGACCTGGCGTACGAGCGTGCCCACCGGGCCATCGCTCGGCTCGCGTGTCGCGCGCACCGTGACCCGCATCGATCGCAGCCGCTCGGCGAGACGGCCCACGTGCGTCGTCGTCCCCGCGCCATCGATCCCTTCGAGCACGACGAACCGTCCACCGCGCGAACGCATCGGCACGAGATACCCCAGCTGCGAACGAACCGGAAGGGACGACGGCAAGATCTCCCTGCTTCCGATTCTTCTCCGTTTCACGGAAGCACGCGGTTGTCGATGAGCCGCGTCGAGCCGACCCGGCACGCGATCGCGAGGACCGCGGGGGCCGCGACGACGTCGAGCGCGGCCAGGCTCTCCGCGTCGCGAAGCTCCACGTAGTCGATCGACTTGGCCACGCGCTCGACCGGATCGCGAGCGATGCGCTCGAGCTCCCGGGCGCGACGCTCGCCGCCGTCGTAGGCCTCGGCCGCAGCGGCCAGGCCGCGCGAGAGGGCCAGGGCGTCGGCCCGCTCGGCCGGCGACAGGTAGGCGTTGCGCGAGCTCAGCGCGAGGCCGTCCGCCTCGCGCACGATGGGGTGCCCGATCACCTCGACGGGCAGACAGAGGTCGCGCCCCATGCGGCGGATGACGAGGAGCTGCTGGTAGTCCTTACGGCCGAACACCGCGACGCACGGGCCCGCGATCGCGAAGAGCTTCGCAACGACCGTGGCCACGCCCTCGAAGTGCCCGGGCCGGAAGCGACCGCAGAGCGGCTCGGCGAGCGCGCCGACGCGCACGCGCGTCTCTTCGCCCGGAGGATAGATCTCGGCGGGATCGGGCGCGAAGACGACGTCGACGCCCGCCGACGCGAGCTTGCGCACGTCGCCGTCGAGGTCGCGCGGATAGCGGGCAAAGTCCTCGTTGGGGCCGAACTGGGTCGGGTTGACGAAGACCGACGCCACGACGAACGCGGCGTGCTTCTTGGCCTCGGCGACGAGCGCGAGATGCCCTGCGTGGAGCGCGCCCATCGTGGGGACGAGGCCCGCCCGCTGCCCGCGGGCACGCGCGGTGTCGAAGACCGCCCGGACCTCGTGGACGGTGCGGACCACGCGCGGCAAGGATGGCGCCGCGGGAGGCGATGCGGGGATGCTCTGGGAGGAGCCCATGTGCGATAGGCTACCTCCTTTCGTCCGACCTTTGGTACGGTGCGCGAGTTCTGGCGCTGGCGAAAGACGGCGTCAGCGAAAGCCTGGCCCCCGTGCGCCCGCGGTCGATTCGCTGCCTTTTCGCGCTCGTCGTCGCCTCGTGGGCCCACGCGGCAAGCGCTGACGATCCGCTGGCGATCGCGCGCGAGCGGTTTGCCGCGGCCGAGAAGGACGAGGACGCGGGGCTCTGGTCGGACGCGCTGGTCAAGCTGCGCGAGGTCGCCGCCGTGCGCTTCACGTCGGGTGTGCGCTACCACCTGGCCCTGTGCGAAGAGCATACCGGCCAGCTCGTCCAGGCCCTGGCCGACTACACGGAGGCGGATCGGCAGGCGCGGTCCGAGGCCGCGCACGACGTGCTCAAGCTGGTCGGCATACGCATCGCCGACGTGAAGGCGCGTATCCCGCGCATCGCGATCCGCGTCGTGCCGGTGGCGGCCGGCACCGTCGCCACCGTCGACGGGAAACCGTGCGCCGACGCTGTCTGCACGGACCCCGTCCTGGTCGACCCTGGCCCCCATCGGGTCGAAGCGCGCGCCCCCGACCGCGCGCCCGCGTCGGCGGCCCTGACGCTGCACGAGCGCGAAACAGCGCCTGTCGATCTCCTGCTGCTCTATCCACCGGCCACCGAGCCCGAGGCCGCGCCACCACCGCCGCCGCCGATCGCGCAAGCGCCGCCCCGCCGGTCGCAACCAGTCCCGATCCTCGCGGGCCTCGGCTCGCTCGTGCTCGCGGCCGGAGGCGTCGTCGCCTTCGTTGCGGCCGGCCGCGACCTCACCTCGGGCATCCAGACGTGCCGGCAGCTCGTCACCACGGCGCCGGGCGCGTGCGACGGCGAGAAGAGCTCCGTCCGCGCGCTCGACTGGACCGCAGCCGCCGCGTGGGCGGGCGCCATCGCCGCGGGCACGATCGCCGTCGTGACCTGGCGCAGCCACCTCGCCGACGCCGGACCGGCGGCATCGACCAGCGTCGTCGCCGGACCCGGTTCGGTCGGCGTCGAGGGGACGTTCTGACATGCGACCGCGGGGGGCCGCCGCCGTCGCGTCGCTCGCAGCGGTGCCGCTGGTGGTCGGCGCGCTCGGCCTCGCCCTGGGCGCGTGCCTCGATCTATTCCACTCGACGGGCGACGTGCTCACCGCGTGCCAGCTCGACCCGTCGCGCGCCGGCTGCACCCCGGAGGCGGGTGGGCCGCAAGCGCTCGACTCCGTCGCCGTGTGCGCCGCCACCTCGCTCGAAGCGCGGCAGCAGGCGGATCGGGCCTGCGCCTGGCTTGGCGCGTGCGAGGCGCCGATGGGGCGCAACGCGTTCGGTCCGTGCACGCTGCAGGCGCGGATGGCCTACGACTGCGCGTCGAACCCGAACCATCGGGTGGCCGGGGGCGCGCTCACGTTCTGGAGATGCATGCTCGCTGCTTTGACGTGCACCGACGTCGCGCATTGCGTCTTCCCCGCCGGGCCCGAAATGTGCCCCGGCTCCGGCGCGGTTCTCGGGTGCGGCACGGGCGGGAACGGCGACGTCGTCGTGGCGTGCGACGGGGGATCCGCGCGCGGAGAGAACTGCGCGATGGCGGGGCAGACGTGCGCCCTCGGCGGCAACGGCGGCGTCGGCTGCACCGGCGCGGCGGGATTCGCGTGCGACGCATCGGAGTGCAGCGGCAAGCTCCTGCACTGGTGCCCGGGCGCGTCGCCTGTCTCCGTGGACGTGGGGATCGACTGCGCGGACAACGGCGCTCAGGAGTGCAGTGTGTTCCCGTCGCCGACACGCCCGTGGGCGGCCTGCGTGGCCGGCCCGGCCGATGCCTCGGCGTCGTGCGCGCCGAGCGCCACGGCCGGCTGCAGCGGCGGCGTCGCCGCGATGTGCACGAGCGGCGTCGCCGAGTCGCTCGACTGCGCCACGCTGCTCGGCACGGCCAACGCGTGCGTGCCGGGCCCCCTCTCGCCCCCCTTCGACTGGACGGCCCCGTGCGCGCTCTCCCCGCCCGCGTGCACCGCCGACGCGTGCGACGACGCGGGCACCACGCTCCTCGGCTGCACGCGAGGCGCGGTCGTCGCGGTGAGCTGCGCCGAGGCTGGCCTGGGGCCATGCGAGGGGGTCTCGGTTCCCGGCGACGCCGACGCCGGAGGGGCGCTGCCCGCGTGCACGCCTCCATGACGGCGCGCGGGCGCCGCCCGAGCTAGGGCAAAATGACGAGAGTCGTGTCCCCTGCGCCGTCGGCGCGCCGGGGGACCGGGCCCGCGCTCATTGCACGCCACGCGCCGGAGTACCGCTCTCGCCCGATGCGGTGATTGAGGACCGCCTCGGTCTTGTAGATCCACCCGGGCCGCCAGAGCCGCGTAGGGAGACTGGGCGGCCATGCCATCGGACGATCTGTCGGGTCGGGGGGGATCGAGCTCAGCGCCCCGCGCGCGACGATCTGAGACCGCACGTCGAACGATGCGTCGATGAGCGGCGCCGTCACCTCGAACCAGCTCTCCACGCGCGGCTCGACGCCGCCCGGCGTCCGCACCCCCAGCAGATCCACGCCCGGGACGAACGACGCGCGCACGGAGCGATCGAGCATGCTCTCGATGCGGGCGCGCCATCGCACGGCGCTGGCCTCGTCGCCGCGCGCCTTCGCCGCGTTGTGGGCGATCCGGATCTCGTCGGGCGTGCGCGGCTCTCCGGTCGGAGTCTCGGCGGGCTGGCCGAGGTGCGTGCGCCACTCCCAGGTGAGCCAGGGATCGGGCGTCGCCTCGATCGAGCGCGTCGGTTCGGTGCCCCCGTAGAGCAGCCACTGGAACACGTTCGGTTCGCGCTCGTTCAGCGAGTACGCGTCGAGCGGCGCCGGAGCGTCGCGCTGGTCCACGATCCACGTATCGCCATAGATCCGCACGTGCGCCTGGGCGACGAACCTGCGCTGGTCGTCGGCCGCAATGCCGGAGCCTCGGCCGATCCAGAACGGGTGCGTCGTCGTGCGCAGCGCGTTCGCCGCCGGCGCACCTACCCCGTTCGCGTTGCCTTCGAACGCCCACTGGTGCTCCCAGCCCCAGCCGGCCGAGCCGTGCGCGTCGATCGTCGAGCCCGGCGGCGACCCACGGCGCGCGACGTCACGGAGTGGGACGAGCTCGTCGATCTGGCTGCGGATCTGCGCGCCGTGGTCGTCGTAGCGACCGCCCGTGCGCCGCCACACCCAGAGCGACTTCACGCCGTCGTCCGCCATCGCGGCGACCGGCGCCAACCCCACGACGAGCGTGACCACGGCCGCGACTGCCGCCGCGCGCGGCGCCGAAAAATGAACGGCGACGCGTTCGACGCCCGCAGCCATCGTGGTCACGAGCTGCGCGAGGGCCAGGGCAAAATACGGGGCGAAGTAGTGCGGCCAGAAGATGTGGACGTCCGCGCCCTCGGCGAAGCCCACGTACTGGGCCACGGCGCCGAAGAGCAGGCCGGGCGCGTACGTTTCCTCGTCGCGCCGGGTGAATAGCAGGCGCACGAGGCCGACCGGCGCCGCCAGCTTTCCGATCGCGATCGCGATCCGCGTGAAGCTGAAGTCGATCCACGCCTTGCGTGACTCGAGGACGGCGCTGAGCGGCGTGCCCTCGCCGCCCGCGCGCTGATCGCCCGACGCGATCCACTCGCCGAGGTGCCCCGCGTGCCGGAAGAGCCCGAGCCAGAGCACCAGCGTGGACACGGCGATGCCCACGGAAAGGGCCCACCACCGCACGTAGCGATCGAAGGGAAAGAACGGCGTCGCTCGCGCCGGCAAGAGAAACGCGCGGACGAAGCCCCACGCGAGGGTCGGGGCGACGAGCAGGTAGCCGACCCAGTCGCCCGAGCACGTCAGGGTGAGCCCGATGAGGCTCGCGTAGAAGTGGCGGCGCTTGCCCGTCGTGAGGTGCCGGGAGTGACCCCAGAAGAAGAGCAGCGCCCCGAAGATGCACAGGGTCTCGAGGTTCCAGTACGAGGAGAACCCGACGGCGATCGGGACGACGGTGTACGCGGCGGCCGCCACCGCGCCCGCCGCCGCTCCCCAGCGCACCTTGGCGATACCGTAGAGCAGCGGCGGGATCGCCGCGCTCATCAGGAACGCGGGCAGGTGCACGATGAAATCGCGGTGCCCGAAGATCCAATAGAGGAGCGCCGGGATCCAGTACTGCCCGAAGGGATGATGGCAGAGCGCCTCGCCGTGAAAGTCCGGCTTGCTCTGCTCGTACCAGCGCCACATCGGATAGACCGTCTTCCACTTGACGATCTGCTCGGCCGCCATGACGTTGCCGGCACCGCCCGCGCCGATGTGGCCCGCGCCGGGGATCCCGAACATGCCCCAGCCCGCGGCGAACGCGAACCATGTGCTCGCCGCGGCCGTGATCCACCTCGCGACGCGATCGGTCCGGGGGGTCTCCGTCATGCGGCGGGCGGAGGCTACACCGGAGCCGAGCGCCGAAACTACTTCATCATCACTGAGAGCGTGACGACACCGCCGACCAGCAGCGCGAGCACCCCCACGATGACGGGGACGAGCCAGGGCGGCTTGCCCGCGGAGGGCAAGCCGGCCGCGCCCATGTCCGCCTCGCGGATGGCGCCGAAGGCCGCGGCCATGTCGTCGGCGGCGGCTGCCGCTTCGCTCGAACCGGCGCCCGGCGCCGCGAACGGATCGACGCCGGCGCCCAGCGTGGAGACCTGCGACGCCTTCTTGGCGAGGCCCTCCGCGATCTGAACGGCGAGATCGGCCTGCGGGATCGTGGCCCACTGCCGGTGATCGCCCGAGAGGCCGTACGCATGGCCGACCTGATCGGCCAGGATGCCCACCGTCTTGGTGCGGATGTTGGGGTTCTTCGCCAGCGAGACCTCGATGACGTCGTCCATCCCGGCCGCGACGGGGTACTTGGCGTCGGGGCCCGCCTTGGCGGTGGGCGGCATCGGGTCTTTCGTCAGGATGGCGAGCAGGATCGACGGGCCGTTGGTGCCGTTGAACGGGACCTCGCCCGTCAGGCACTCGTAGACTACGGCGCCCAGCGCGAACACGTCGGCGCGCGGATCGATCGTCTCGAGCCCCTGCGCCTGCTCCGGCGCCATGTAGTACGGGCTGCCGATGGTGGTGCCGAGGACGGTCAGCTTCTTTTGCTTGCTGTTGCCCGTGTCTTTGGCGCTGCCGAAGTCGAGCAGCTTGACGACGTCGCCCTCGCGCGTGCCGACGAGAAACACGTTGTCCGGCTTGAGATCGCGGTGGATGAAGCCGCGCGCGTGCGCCTCGTCGAGCCCGATCGCGACCTGCGCCATCATGCGCACGAGGCGCTCGGGCGGCAGTGTCTTCTCGCGCTTGAGGGCGTACCGGAGCTCTTCGCCGTCGAGAAACTCCATCACGAGGATCCAGGTGCCCGCCACCGTGTCGCGCTGGAAGTCGAGCACCTTGACGATGTGCTCGTGGGGCAGCGACGCGTTGATCTCGTACTCGCGCTTGAACCTCTCGAGCGCGATCTCGTCTTTGGCGACGTCCGGGTGCAGGATCTTCACCGCGATGCGGGTGTCGGTCTGCTTGTCGATGCCCTCGTAGACGCGGCCCATGCCGCCGTCGGCCACGACGCGGCGCAGCTCGTACCGCCCGCAGAGGCGCGTGCCGATGCGTGGGTCGTCGGAGCTGGGGGCTACGGGAACGAGGCTCGCCCCCGTGAGGCCGGTGCCGTCGACCGGACAGAAGCCGGCGTCATTCGGGAAGGTACGTTGGCACTTCGGGCAGATCTTCATGGAGCCGTCGGCCCTCCCAGATTACCCAAAGTCGGCCTTTCTTGCGAAGAGCTTTGCGGGGCGACGGGTCGTGGTCGAGGGGAGCGACCTCCGCTCCCCTCGAGCTCCCCACCGGATTCGGTTGTCAAATGCGATTCGGTTGTGAAACCCGCTGCTGTCAGCTGCGCTCGGGCGAGGCCGACGCCGAGGCTTGCTCGGCTGCCACGAAGTAGATGATCCGGTTACACGACGGGCACTGCTCCAGAATCGGCTCGCGGCGAAGCCGGTGGAACAGCTGCGGCGGCAGGGCCATGTGACAGGCCTGGCACGTGCCGTCGCGCGTCTGCGCCAGGGCGGTGCCGCGCTTGGAGCGGATCATGTCGTAGCGCCGGTAGAGCTGCGCGGGCAGGCCCTTGACCGCGGCATCGCGCTCGGTGCGCTTGGCGCTCTCTTTGGCCGAGACCTCGCCAAGCTTGGAGCTGATGTCGCCTTCGCGTGCGCCCAGGTCGGCCGCGAGCTTGCCGTGGTCGGCCTCGGTCGCCTCGATCTGCAGACGCGCTGCCTCGCCATCGGCGCTCAGCTTGCCGATCTCGTCTTCGCGGTCGCGCACCAGCTTGCGCAGCTCTTCGAGCTCGCGCTGAGCCGCGTTGGACTCGCGCTCCGTGCGCGAGCGCGACAGCTTTTCTCGAGAGTGGTCTAGCTGCTGGCTCATGTTGCGCACGTCCTGAATCAGCTCGCCGCGCGTCTTGTCCATCGCGGCGAGGGCGGTGCGGTCGGCCGCCAGCTTGTCGTCCAACTTGGCGATGCCGGACTTGAGGCCGTTGAGGGTCGCGCGCTCCTGGGACAGCTGCTCCTGGAGCTCCTTCAGTTCTGCGTCGATCTGGGCGAGTTTTTCGAGCGCGCGAA
>Ga0302325_10027954_pt1 | contig 11681 bp, 5 predicted proteins | sample Palsa_T0_2_FD_201948 | JGI IMG/M metagenome (GOLD analysis project Ga0302325, IMG submission 201948) | Peat permafrost microbial communities from Stordalen Mire near Abisko, Sweden - Palsa_T0_2 | ecosystem: Environmental > Terrestrial > Soil > Palsa > Peat permafrost | place: Sweden: Abisko... | reverse complement strand
GAGATCGAGCGGATTGTCAGGAACGTGCGGGGCGGAGCGACCAATGTGCAGGATATCTACCCGCTGGCGCCGTTGCAGGAGGGCATTCTCTTCCACCACCTGATGGCCGCCGAAAGGGATCCTTACTTGTTGGTCAAACTGTATTCCTTCGATAGCAGGGCACGACTGGACGCTTACTTGGGCGTGTTGCAGCCGGTGATGGACAGGCATGACATTCTTCGCACAGCGGTGGTGTGGGAAGGTCTGCGCGAGCCGGTGCAAGTAGTGTGGCGGAAAGCACCCATGCCGGTGGAAGAAGTCCAATTCGACCCAAAGGCTGGCGATCTGGCCGAGCAGTTAAAGGGGCGCTTTGACCCGCGGCACTGTCGGATCGATCTGCGCCAAGCGCCGTGGATTCGCGCCTGCATTACCCATGACGCGGCTAATGACCGTTGGCTGCTTCTCATGTTGCTCCATCAGATCTGGGCTGACAAGTATACGTTCGACGTAATGCAGGAGGAGATCCAGGCGCATTTGCTGGGACAGGCCGATCGGTTGCCTGCGCCGCTGCCCTTCCGCAACCTTGTGGTGCAGGCCCGGCTGGGGGTGAGTCAGGAAGAGCATGACGGGTTCTTCCGGCGGATGCTGGGGGATGTGGACGAACCCACAGCGCCATTCGGCCTACTGGACGTGCAGGGGGACGGGGCAGGGATTGAGGTGGCCCGGCTCGAAGTCGATGCGGGTCTGGCGCGCAGACTACGGGAACGAGCACGCAAGCTGGGGGTGAGTGCAGCGAGTCTCTTTCACCTGGCGTGGGCGCAAGTGCTGGCTCGGGTGTCGGGGCGTGAGGACGTGGTGTTCGGCACCGTTTTGTTTGGACGCATGGAAGGGGGCGAAGGCGCCGACCGGGTGCTGGGACTATTCATCAATACGCTTCCAGTGCGGATCCGGGTAGGGGAAGAGGGGGTGGAGGCGAGCGCACGAGCCGCGCATGCTCAACTCGCGGACCTACTGCGGCACGAACACGCCTCGCTGGCACTGGCCCAGCGTTGCAGCGCAGTTCCCGCACCCGCACCGCTGTTCACCGCATTGCTCAATTACCGCCACAACTCGAGTATCGCCCGCGCCCGCTCGGCTGAAGCCACGCTGGCGTGGGAAGGAATTCAAGAACTTTATGATTATGAACGCACCAACTATCCGTTGACGCTCCATGTGGACGATATGGGGGAGGGTTTCCGGCTGACGGCGGAGGCGCAGGCATCGATCGAGCCCTTGCGAGTGTGCGATTTCATGCATACTGCGCTGGCATCGCTCGTGGCCGCACTGGAGACGGCGCCGGGCGCGGCGGTGCGAACATTGAACGTGCTGCCGGAGGTGGAGCGGCAGCAGGTTTTGTATGAGTGGAACCAGACCAAGGCGGACTATACCCGCGAGTTGTGTGTCCACCACCTGTTTGAGTCGCAGGTTGAGCGTTCGCCCGATGCACCGGCTATCGTGTTCAATGGACAAACGTTGACTTACCGCGAATTGAACGCCCGCGCCAACCGTCTGGCGCACCATCTGCGCAAGCTTGGCATCGGCCCGGGAACACTTGCGGGAATCTGTATGGAGCGCTCCTTGCAGATGGTGGTCGGAGTATTGGCGATCATCAAGGCCGGCGGCGCCTATGTGCCACTCGATCCCGCCTATCCGGAGGGTCGCATCGACTATGTCCTCAAAGACGCGGGTGCGGTCATCCTGCTGACTGAACAGAGCCTGCTACCGGTGTTGGGCGAACTTTTCATCCCAGTCGTGTGCCTCGATCGGGACGAAACTACGATTGATCTGGAAAGTTCGGAACGTTGTGATGGCGGGGCGAGAGCCGGCGATCTAGCCTACGTGATCTATACGTCCGGTTCGACCGGCAAGCCCAAGGGCGTGCAGATCGAGCACCGGGCCGTGGTCAACTTTCTCAGCTCGATGCGGCGTCGACCGGGAATCGATTCGCAGGATGTCGTGCTGGCGGTTACCACATTGGCGTTCGACATTGCCGGGCTCGAGATCTTTCTGCCATTGCTTTCCGGCGCGCGGGTTGTCATTTCCAGTCGTAAGACTGCGGTCGATGGTTTCGATTTGATCCGCACCGTGGAACGGTATGGGGTCACTGTCATGCAGGCGACCCCGGCCACCTGGCGGCTTATGCTGGAGGCGGACTGGCAGGGTACTCCGACGCTCAAGGTGCTCTGTGGGGGCGAACCCCTGTCGAAGGACCTTGCCCGTCAGCTGCTGCCTCGCTGTCGCGAGCTGTGGAACATGTATGGCCCCACCGAAACGACCATCTGGTCCACTTGCAGTAAGGTAATGGATGCCGACAACATTCACATCGGCCGCCCCATCGACAACACCGATCTCTATATCCTCGATGACCAGTTTCAGCCGTCGCCCATCGGTGTTCCTGGCGAACTGTTCATTGGAGGTGATGGCCTGGCGCGCGGATACCTGAACCGCCCCGAACTGAGCAAGGAAAAGTTCATTTCGCATCCGTTCAAGCCCGGCGCCCGCCTGTATCGCACCGGCGACCTCGCCCGCCACCGCGTCGACGGCGCGATCGATTGCCTTGGCCGGCTCGATTTTCAGGTCAAGATTCGCGGGTTCCGTATTGAACTGGGAGAGATCGAGGCGACTTTAGTACAACACCCAGCGGTTAAGGCAGCCGTCGCCGACGTTCAAGAAGATCAGTCGGGAGAAAAGTATATCGTTGCTTACGTAGTTGGAAATTCCGGCCGGACCCCAATTGCCGATCAACTTCGTTTCTTTCTGAAGAGCGAATTGCCAGACTACATGTTGCCGGCGCGCTTCGTGTTCTTGGAATCTTTTCCCCTGAACCCAAACGGTAAGATAAACCGGCATGCTTTGCCGGTCCCGGCTCGATCGGAATTGCCATCACCCCCTCCTGTTCGACCCACGGACGCAGCTGAAACTAAACTGGCAGAAATTTTTGGGTACCTCCTCGGTGTCCGCCCCACGGATGTCAACCAAAGCTTCTTCGATTTGGGAGGACACTCGCTCCTCGCCACCAAACTGGTCACCCGTATCAATGAAGTTTTCGGAAGGAAATTGGTGTTATTAGATGTCTTTCAGGCGCCAACCATCGCGCAAATGGCCCGGATTCTCCGGCAACCCGGTGTTCCGCGAACCTCCGGGGTGTTTCCAATTCAGCCAAATGGCTCGCAACCGCCGTTGTTCCTGGTGAGGGGAGGACCACTGTTCTTGCCCCTGGCCCGTCGACTGGGCCCCGATCAGCCACTCCTCGGCCTTCACCTGCCGCCAATAGACGCAACCCACCTGCCAGCGCAAGTCAGTTTCGAAGACATCGCGAGCGCCTTGGTCGCAAAAATGCGTGAAGTCCAGCCCAACGGGCCTTACTATATTGGCGGTTTGTGTGTCAACGGTGTGATGGCCTATGAAATGGCCAGCCAGCTTTCCGCGCAAGGCCAGCAGGTCGGACTTCTGGTTCTTTTCGACTCCCAGAATCCGACTCTGTACCGCGATTTCTCACAGGAGAGTCGTTATCAGATGTTACGGCGGAAACTCGCCTATCATGCCCAGAAGCTAGCACGCTTGCAACGGAAAGACCTCCGGCCGTACGTTCGTGAACGACTTGAAGGGATCCCGAAGAGATGGAAGCGGATGAGTTGGCAGCTTGCCTACAACCTTGGGAGGCCCAATGACGAGTCTGATCTAAACGATTTGGATCGCTTGGTTCACCCTGCAGCCAACAGTTACCGTCCGCAGACTTATAGTGGTCCTGTTGCCTTCTTTCAATCCACTGACTGGCCCATCGGTCGCTACTGGGATTTTCAACTCGGGTGGAGAGGGCTAGTAAGTGGTGTCTTTGATGTTTACAAGATTTGCGGCGGCCACGAGTCCGTGTTTTATGAGTCGAATGTGGATGCGCTGGCGGTGACGTTGAGCGTCTGCCTACAAGCTGCGCGACAATTAGACATCGGAGCCGAAGCGGCAGCGGTTTGAGTTGTCTTGTAAAGCACGAATGCGTGCCGAATAATCCTTGATCGTCGATCACGTTTTTAGATCAACAACCTGCTGATCTCCGTGGCATGCATCACCCCCTACCCTGACACCACCGCTAATGAAGTCCAGATCGTCGGGCAGTACCGGACATGAACCCAGTGGTTTCTTGAGGTGAGCGAAATTCCGCAGCCGTAGAGCAAGGATGGGCATAAAACAGGAACGGCCATGAGGACGGCGACAGTCGCGAACCAAACGGGCGAGGATAACAATCCTTTCCACTTGCTTCCGGCAAGAAGCCATCTAAGAGCGAAAAATGTTTCTAGAATTCTATGGGCTGCGGGAACAGCCCTTCGGAGTTACTCCGGACCCTCGGTTTCTGTATCTGAGTCCTGCACATCACGAGGCGCTGGCGTCACTTCATTACGGGATCGAGTCCGGACGCGGTTTTCTGGCGCTGATTGCCAAGCCCGGCATGGGAAAAACAACGCTACTGTTTCAGCTACTGGAGAAATTCCGTGATAATGCGCGAACGGCGCTTCTTTGTCAGACGCAGTGCAGTTCACGACAGTTCATGCGCTTCCTGCTAGCCGAGCTCGGTTCCGAAGGCGATGAGCAAGATTCTGTCCGCATGCAGGATGAACTTAACAGGATCCTGTTGCAGGAAGCACGTGCCGGAAGGCGCGTCATCATCGTCATAGATGAAGCGCAGAACCTGCAGTCATCCGTACTGGAAACGATCCGATTGCTTTCGAATTTTGAAACTCCTAAGGCCAAGTTGTTGCAGATCATTCTCGCAGGACAACCGGAACTCGCCGACAAGCTTGCCAGTCGCACGCTCTTGCAGCTCCGGCAGAGGATCTCCTTGCTGAAGGGCCTGCCGCCGCTCTCGATGGCCGAGAGCAACAAGTATATTCAGCATCGTCTTGGAGTCGCTGGGTATGTAGGCGCTCCGCTGTTTGCCCCCGCAGCGATGCACGCCATCGCACAATTTGCTGAAGGGATTCCCCGCAATATCAATAACTTCTGTTTTTATGCGCTCTCCCTGGGTTGCGCTTTGGGTCAACGGGAGATCAGTATCTCAGTCGTAGAAGAAGTGATTTCGGATCTCGATATCACAAGACATATAACCGAAGCGCCTCGCCTTCAACCTTTGGATCCACAATTCGCCAGAATGGCTAGTAACAGGAACACACGCGTGTCGCGCCACACGCCGTATGCCGCGGAAAACCGGTCCTGTGACACGCTCACTCCCGCCGAGGCTATAGCGTACATGCAGCAATTGACAACGAAGTTGCGGGTTCTAAAACGAAAACGATGCCAGGCATCCGCGACGGCTTTTTCGTCGCAAGATCATGAGGGGCCTGTCCAGCTGGTCGGTTTTGATTCAGGAGATACGCAATGAACAAGAGATGGATAGGATTGTTATTGTTTGTGACCATCACGACGTCGCTGTGCCTGGCACAGGAGGGCTCAGCTCTTCCCAGCCCACCCGCTTCTGTGGATGCGGCCAACACGAAGGGAGACGTTTCCGAAGGCACGACGGTCGATCACAGCTTTCAGCAGCGATACCCCCGGTACAAGCTAGAATTCGGCGACCAGTTCGACGTTTCTTTCGAACTAAGTCCAGAATTCAATCAGACCGTGACTGTCCAACCGGATGGTTACATCACGCTTCGAGGAGCGGGCGACGTCCACGTGGCAGGCCAAACGGTTCCGGAATTGACGGAAACGTTGCGGCGTGCGTATGGCAAGATCCTGATCGATCCTCTGATTTCAGTTGTTCTGAAAGACTTTGAGAAGCCCTATTTCATTGCAGACGGACAAATTGGCAAACCCGGAAAATACGACTTACGAGGGGACACGACTCTCACCCAGGCGATCGCCATCGCCGGTGGCTTTCAGGATAGTGCCAAGCACTCCCAGGTATTGTTGTTCCGGCGCGTCGATAGTGAATGGGTTTCAGCCAAGATTATCAATGTGAAAGAAATGGAAAAAGAAGGGAACCTGCACGAGGATCCCTACTTACATCCTGGGGACATGCTGTTCGTGCCCAAGAACCGTTACTCCAAGATCAGACCCTTTCTGCCGAGTGCAGCCATGGGAACCTTCGCGAAGACCTATTAGAAAGCGAGGACAGGATGATTAACAATAACTTAGACGCAATTGCTGGCAGGCAGGGCTTCAGTTTCAGCCTACGTGACCTGGTGGCGATTGGATTTCGTCATAAGCGTGTCGTTGTGCTCAGCTTTTGCGGAATCCTGTCAGGTGCAATTTTGGCAACGATTCTGCAACCGCCGGAGTATCGGGCCTACACCAAATTCCTCATCGAACGCGAACGACTGGATCCGGTCATCAGCCCGGGAGTAAGTAGTCCTCCGACAGTTCGGGCCGAGGTTAGCGAAGAAGAGCTGAATTCCGAGGTCGAACTCCTGGAAAGCGCGGATGTGCTTCGCCAGGTGGCCGTTTCCTGCGGATTGGATCAGCGAAAGCGATTTCTAACACCTCTTTTGGGTGCAGAAGATGAACCGACTCGCACCGCCAAGGCTATCGACCGCCTGCAGAAGGCGTTGAAAATTGAAGTAGTCAGCAAGAGCAACGTCATCTCCGTCAGTTACGCGGCCCCCAATCCGCAGCTGGCGGTACGAGTTCTGAGCGCCCTGGATGATGCTTACCTGAAGAAGAATGTAGAAGTACATCGCCCGCCCGGGCAATTTGAATTTTTTGATCAAGAGACAGAAGCATATAAGAAGAATCTTTCCGACGCCGAGTCGAAACTAAAGGTGTTCGCCAGCGAGAATGGCGGTGTAGCTCCCCAAATGGCCAGGGATATTACACTGCAAAAACTCAACGAGTTCCAGGCCAGCTTGCAGCAGACCAGAGCCGAGATCGCCAGTACCGAAGAGAGGATTCGGGCTCTGGAGAAACAGTCGGATACCACGCCGCAACGTCTGACCACGCAGGCAACACAGACCGATGATGCCCAGGTTCTCCAGGGTCTCAAAAGTACATTGATGAACCTGGAACTGAAGCGCACCGAGCTCTTGACCAAGTACCAGCCAACTTATGCATTGGTGCAGGAGGCAGATAAGCAGATTGCAGCCACGCGCGCCTCCATTGCGGCCGAGGATAGCAGACCCATCCGCGGGGAAACGACGGACCGTAACCCAACCTACGGCTGGATCAACGAAGAGCTGGCCAAGGCGAAGGCCGACGACAGCGGTCTGCAAGCGCGGGCGGCCGCGCTCCAGGCGATTGTCTCCAGTTATGGAGTTAAGGCACGAGAGTTGGACGAGAAGGGCATCGTCCAGCAGGACCTGCTGCGCACCATGAAAACCGACGAAGAGAATTACCTTATGTACCAGCGCAAGCGCGAGGAAGCCCGAATGACGAATGCGTTGGATCAGACGCGTATTCTGAATGTGGCCATTGCGGAACAACCCACGGCGCCTACGCTCCGCTCGAATTCTCCATGGATGACGTTGATCTTAGGTGGTCTGCTTGCAGTCAGTGTCGGTCTGGCGACGGCACTTACTTTGGATTATGTGGATTCTACTTTCCGAACTCCTGCGGAAGTGCTCAACGAGCTGAATATCCCCGTGTTGGGAACAATTTCGCTGGAGCGTAATCGCTTCCGCAACGCTTGGAACGGCAATGGTCATGGCAACGGTAATGGTAATGGTAATGGTAACGGCAAGCACAGAACTAGCGTTCACGCTCACACCGACAGCGACGACGACGCTGCTGAAAAAGACGAGATGAGATCTCTCTAATGAAATCCCTATTGCCTCGAGCCCTCGAGTTACTCATCGGACCCGCAGCGGGTCCAGTCCGAAGCAAAGATGAGTTGCCGGATCTGGCTGGCCCCGGATCACCTCCGGTGTTTTCCCTATCTCCTTCGCCTAAGTTGATGACTGACTTAAAGCAAGAAGGTTATGAACACCTACGTCATTTCGCCGCCCTGCCTTCAAATAGCAGCCCGCGCTGGCTGCTGCCCATCGGAACTTCCTGCGGCATGTTAGCGGCGACGCAAATGTACTTCCCCCATAAACGGGCGGCCCGACTCCTGAAGAGGCTCTTCATGGGACTCATAGGTTCGGGATGGGATGGCTGGTTGAGCTCTCAGGTTCTGATCGGCTCGCAAAAGCCATTGCCTCTAGAAAATTTAGTACGTGATATTACCGGTGAAGAGCGTCCTATCTTTGCACTGTCCATCGGCAGGCAGCCTGCCATACGTAAGCTGACTGTTCAGGTCATGAACCCACAAGGAGAGGTCTTAGGGTACATGAAGCTTCCGCTCACGGAGGCGGCAATCGACCGAGTACGTAACGAGGCCGCAACCCTGGAGCGGCTGTGGAAGTTCCCGACGCTCCGGACGCACATTCCGCAGTTACTGCACGCTGGGACCTGGAATGACTCGTACCTGCTATTCGAGTCAGCGCTGCCCGGTAAGCTGGGCCCCGCGAGCCTTACCGAAATGCATACGAACTTGTTGCGGACTCTGTGGAGTGTTAATCGAATCGAAAGATCCGGCCAGAATCTGGTCGACGAAATAGGGCCGAAATGGAATAAGGCTGTCGTGCTCCTCGGCTCTAAATGGAGGGAATTAGGGCAAGAGGTGCTGCGTCGCTCAGCTCTAGACATGGACCGGCTAACGATACCGTGCGGGGTAAGTCATGGGGATTTTGCTCCATGGAACACCCGCGTGCATCAAGGGCAATTGCTGTTGTTTGATTGGGAATCGACAAAATGGGTAGCACCAAACTCGTGGGACATTTTCCACTTCCGTCTGCAAGCGGCAGTCTCCCTTAAAAAAGGAATTGGCAACAGTTTCCCGACCGAAAATACCGGTAGAACATCCTATTTGCTTTATCTCTTGTATTCTGTAATCCAATTCCTTCAGGAAGACAATTGGACTGCAATCGGTCATCGGCGAAAGCTCTTGGTTAGTGAACTAGGGCAGACACTCCACATACGATCTGAACGACTCCCGAAAACAGAAGCTATTACGTCCATCGACCGGCCAGCAGGGATTGGCGCACGACCATTGGTTTCACAAGCGAGCCCTGCGCCCAGAATTGTCACCACGAGTTGGGATGATGGAGATCCTCGGGATCTCAGAATTGCTGAACTGCTGCGGTCGCGAGGTCTCCCTGGAACGTTCTACATCCCAATGTCGGGTTACTTAAACAAGCCGACACTAGTAGCATCCGATCTCAGGTCGTTATCCTCGGAGGGTTTTGAAATCGGAGGTCACAGCGTGTCCCATAGTTCGTTAACACTCTCAAGGGGTGAACAACTGGGGCGTGAGGTGAGAATCTGCAAGCAAACCCTGGAACAGTTAGTGGGGACTGAAGTATCAATGTTCTGTTATCCGAACGGCCGCTACAATTCGCGCGTGATCCAGGAAGTAAGGTGCGCAGGATACAAAGGGGCGCGCACAACTTGCATGTTGTCGACAGCCACCGATTTTCATCCCTTCGAAATGCCCACGACGTTGCAAGCGTTTCCTCACCCAAGGACTGGTTATCTCAGAGATCTTGGAAGGGCTAAGAATATTCCCGGTTTGTGGAAGTTCACAACGGAACTGAGCCGGTTGGAAAGCTGGATTGACATTGGGAAGAGACTTTTCAGTCAAGTCTTAGAGCATGGCGGAATTTGGCACTTGTACGGACATTCGTGGGAGATTGACGATCTGGCACTCTGGGGTGAGCTCCGCGAAATACTTGACCATGTGTCCCACCGCAGCAACGTGATCTACCTTACAAACAGTCAGTTACTGTCTTTCGTTAACAGAGCCGATGGAGTAAGTTCACTGAATGCAAGTCTCGAGCAATACTCTGGCGGCCCTCGAGACAAGGAGAAGCAAATACCATGTCCTCGTTAGGTTTGCGTGTTGGACCTGCCTGGGCCGAGGCGATCAACTCATGACTCTCGCGATTCGGAAACAAAATACCTTGCTGAAAAGCATAGTTGCCGATCCCGATGAGTCTCTTGCGAGATTGTCGCTTCTAACCACCGCGGAGCGGGAGCGCCTGCTTGTTGAATGGAACGATACTTACGCGGAATACCCTAGGCATCGATGTGTTCATCAGCTCTTCGAGGAGCAAGTAGGCCGAACGCCAGAAGCGACCGCAGTGGTTTTCGAGAACCAGGAACTGAGTTACCGTGAGCTGAACAGCCGAGCCAATCAGCTGGCGCACCATTTGTTGAAGCTGGGCGTCGGGCCAGACTCACTTGTTGGCATTTGCGTTCAGCGTTCGCCGGATCTGATTGTGGGCCTCCTCGGAATCTGGAAGGCAGGCGGCGCGTACGTTCCGCTGGACCCGCAATATCCCTTGGATCGACTCTCGTTTATGCTCCAGGATTCCAGGCTGAAGGTATTGATCACGGAGAAACCATTTCAGTCCAAATTTTCCGCCTACAAGGTTCAGTTAGTATGCATTGACGAGTCGATTAGCAAAGAACGCAATGAGAATTGTTTGGGAGGATCAAAGCCCGACAACTTGGCTTACGTGATTTATACCTCGGGGTCGACTGGGAAGCCCAAAGGTGTACAGATTTGTCATGAGTCGCTGGTGAATTTCTTGGTTTCGATGAGATCGAGTCCTGGGCTGGCACCAGAGGACTCGCTCTTGGCAGTCACTACTATCTCGTTTGACATAGCGGCACTGGAGCTCTATTTGCCGCTGATTGTGGGCGCCCGACTGGTGCTGGCAACCCGTGAAACAGCGGTGGACGGTTACCTGTTACAAAAAACGTTGGCAAGCACCGCAATCACGGTGATGCAGGCTACTCCTGCTACTTGGAGATTACTTCTGGAAGCGGGTTGGCAGGGCGGCAACAATTTTAAGACTTTATGCGGCGGGGAAGCATTGCCGCGGGATCTTGCAGTTGAGTTATTGAAACGGGTGTCATCGGTTTGGAACATGTACGGTCCCACCGAAACTACCGTTTGGTCGACAACTTCCCGGATTGCGTCGGCCGACGGCCCGATCACTATCGGGAGGCCCATCGCCAATACAGAAGTTTACGTGCTGGATGACCATCTAGAGCCAGTCCCGGTGGGTGCCCCCGGCGAGCTCTATATTGGCGGTGCGGGCGTCGCACGAGGCTACCTGAATCGCCCCGAGTTGACGGCAGAAAAATTTATTGCTCATCCATTTCACAACCCGGAATCTGGGGCGCGTTTGTACAGAACAGGAGATCTGGCACGGTTTCGTGCGAATGGAGAGCTCGAATGCCTAGGCCGAATCGACAACCAGGTAAAGGTGCGGGGCTTTCGCATCGAGTTAGGGGAGATAGAATCCATCTTGGGTCAATATCCAGGCGTTAAGGAAAGCGTGGTGACAGCTCGAGAGGATACTCCCGGCGACAAGCGGCTTGTTGCTTATATGGTCGTGCGCCAGGCGCAATCAGTTGAAGTTGACGCTCTGCGTGAATTCCTCAAACAGAGATTGCCCGACTACATGCTTCCGTCCCAATTCGTTTTCCTCGAAGCCTTGCCTTTGACTCCGAATGGTAAGGTGGATCGAAGGGCTCTACCGATGCCGCCGCAGCTGACGGTGACGCCGCAGAGTGGACACGTAGCGCCCAGGAACCAGATCGAATCCCGATTGGCAAAAATATGGGAGTCCGTCCTCAGTGTCCGTCCTGTCGGGGTCAAGGAAAACTTCTTTGAACTAGGCGGACAT
>Ga0302325_10027951_pt1 | contig 11681 bp, 10 predicted proteins | sample Palsa_T0_2_FD_201948 | JGI IMG/M metagenome (GOLD analysis project Ga0302325, IMG submission 201948) | Peat permafrost microbial communities from Stordalen Mire near Abisko, Sweden - Palsa_T0_2 | ecosystem: Environmental > Terrestrial > Soil > Palsa > Peat permafrost | place: Sweden: Abisko... | reverse complement strand
GTAGCCGACGAACTCGGTGGCGAAGCCCGCCTCGCCCGCCAGCGCGCGCGCTCGTTCCTTCAGTCGCTCGCCGCTGCGGCCCCGGCCGGATCCGGCCCGCGCGCGCGTGCGCTGGTCATCCATCAGCTGCTCGAAGCCCGCCTCGTCGACCCCGAGCCCATGGTCGGAGACGATCTCCAGCGTGAGGTCGATCGGGAACCCGTACGTATCGTGGAGCAGGAACGCGTCGGCGCCGGCGATCCCCTCAGCGCCGGCATCACGCGCGCGCTCGATCAGCTCGTCCAGTCGCTTCAAGCCCTGCTCGAGCGTGTGGCCGAAGCCCTCCTCTTCCGCGTCCAACCACTTGCGCACGAGGTCGCGCTGCTCGCGCAGCTCGCGATACTCCGCGCCCATCAGCTCCGTCACCCGCTCGGCATAACCGGCCAGGAAGCCCCGGTCGAGCCCGAGCGTGCGACCCTGTTGGATCGCCCGGCGCATGATCCGCCGCAGCACGTAGCCGCGATCCTCGTTGGAGGGCACCACGCCGTCGGCGACGAGGAACGTCATCGCGCGGGTATGGTCGGCGAGCACCCGCATCGCCTTGTCAGTCGGGTAGTCCTGGCCGTAGCGGCGCCCGGACAGCTCCTCGCCGAGCGCGATCAGCGGCGCAAACTGGTCGGTGTCGAATACGGAGGGCTGGTTCTGGAGGATCGCCGCCAGCCGGTTGAGCCCGAGGCCGGTGTCGATGTTCTTGGCCGGCAGCGGCGTGAGCACCCCCTCCGGGTTCTGATCCATCTGCATGAACACGAGGTTCCAGTACTCCAGAAAGCGCTCGTTGTCCTCACCCGGGAGGTCGTCGGGCTGGCCGAGCTCGACGCCGCGGTCGAGGTAGAGCTCTGAGCACGGCCCGCAGGGGCCGGTGGGGCCGGCCTGCCAGAAGTTCTCCGAACGCGGACACTCGACGATCCGCCGGCGAGGCACGCCCACCTCCAGCCACGCCTCGATCGCGTCCTCGTCGGGCCCGAGTCCCAGTTCCTCGTCGCCGGCGAACACGGTGATCCAGACGTCCTCGGGGCGAAAGCCGAAGCCCTCGAGTGACAGCTCCCAGGCGAACTGCACCGCCTCGCGCTTGAAATAGTCACCGAACGAGAAGTTGCCGAGCATCTCGAAGAACGTGAGATGCCGGGTGGTCGTACCCACGATCTCGATGTCCACCGTGCGGAACGTCTTCTGACAGGTCGTGATCCGCGGATGCGGGGGCCGCTCGCGACCCTGAAAGTACGCCTTCAGCGGGTGCATTCCGGCCACGGTGAACAGCGCCGAAGGGTCGTGCTCGGCGGGGATCAGCGAGCCGGACGGCAGCCGCTTGTGGTCGCGCTGCTCGAAGAACTCGATGTAGGTGCGGCGAATCTCGTCGGAGGTCATTCGGGGACGGAGTTTAGGCCGGACGCGGCGTCGACCCGAGGCCGTAGTGGTCTCCGACGGAGACCACTACGTGCGAGACCGGTTACCCTACCGCCGACTGCACTCGCGTGGATCGCCGTCCCGGGTCAATCGGGAGTCGGGTGCCGCAGCGGGCGCTGCCGACCGGAGTCTTCCGGCCGTGGCTGGCGCTTGAAGGAGATTGCAACGTGGACCTGAGGGTCTGTCGGCGGTTCATTTCGGCCCTTTATACGCAGAGTTCGTCACGGAAGTTGAACCCACGAGACAACGTCAGATGGCTTTCCTGCGGCGGCTCCTGCGGGAATCGCGAAGATCCAGGGCTTCTTTCTCAATTCCACCCAGCTCGTCCAGGACGCGAACTTCGCCGTTCAGTAGCAGGTGACCGGAGCTACGCGCGGGAGCCGGCGATCGTGCCCCAACCGACGACGAGCTCGCCGTCCATCAGGCACGCCAGCTGGCCCGGTGCGGCCCCGTCGACGGGAGCTTCGAGCTCGATCGACAGCGAGCGGTGGCGACCGGCCGGGGGATCTCCAAGCAGACGCGCGCCGACGGGCTGCGAGCGGTAGCGCAGCTTGACCCGGTCCACACGAGAGCCGGGACGGTGGAGCCGGGCCGACCTGATGGCGACGCGCGAGGCTCGCAGCGCCGACTTCGGCCCGACGATCACGCGGTTACCCGGGGCGTCCTTGTCGAGAACGTACAACGGTCCGCCTCGGTCGATGCCGATGCCACGGCGCTGCCCGACCGTGAAGCGGTGCTGCCCGCGATGAACGCCGAGCGCCGCACCGTCGCGGTCGACGATCGGGCCCGGTCGGTCGCCTAGTCCGCCATGGCGGGCCAGGAAGCGCGCCCGGGTGGTGCCGGCGAGGAAGCACAGATCCTGTGAATCTGCCTTGCTGGCGACCGGCAGCCCGGCCGCGGCGGCGATCCGCCTCACCTCTGGCTTGGCCAGATCCCCGAGCGGGAAGCGCATCCGAGCCAACGACGCCGGCGCCAGCGCCGCCAGCATGTACGTCTGGTCCTTGGCCGGATCGGCGGCGACCCGGAGCAGCGGTCCGTCGTCGTGCTCGGGCTCGGCGATCCTGGCGTAGTGCCCGGTGGCGAGCCGGTCGCAGCCGAGCCGGCCGGCCAGCTCGAGCATCGCGTCGAGGCGGACGTGGCCGTTGCAGCCGATGCACGGATTGGGGGTCTCGCCGGCCGCGAAGCCCGTGATGAACGGCTCGACGACGCCAGCTCGGAACTCCTGGCGCAGGTCGATCGTGAAGTGCGCCAGGCCCATCGAGTGCGCAAGCGCGCGGGCCTGCGCGACCGCCATGGCCGAGCAGCAGCTGCGCTCGGCGTCGTTCTCCTGGTCGGCCCACAACTCGAGCGTCACCGCAACCGCGTCGCCGTGCTCGGCGCACATCAGCGCGGCCACCGCGCTGTCGACCCCGCCGCTCATGGCGACCAGTGTTCTGGTGGCCGTCGCGTCGCTGCTCGCGCCCGCCGTCGCGTCGGTGCTCCCGCTCGCGCGTACGGCTGCCCCAAGCGAGCGCGCCAGCGCGTCGCCGGCCAGCTCGGCGGCATGGAGCTTGCCCGGGCTCAGGCCGCCCAGTTCGGCCGCGATCTCGCGCGTGCCGACCCGCGCGGCGTCGAGCAGCGGCCGACCACGCACCAATGTGACCGCCGCACTGGCGGCCGCCGTCGCGGCACCGCAGCCGAGCGCGTCAAACCCGGCGCCCGACACCAGGTCGGCTTGAACGCTGACCGAGAAGCGGACCTGATCGCAGCAAGCACCGCCGCCGGAGGTGACCGTGAAGCCGTCAGCCGGGATATGCCCCAGACCCTGAGGCGAAGTGAGGTGATGCTCGAAGGCGAACGAATCCATCCCGGCGAGGATAGACGCGCGCGCTCGTGCGCAAAGAAGCGGAGGGCGAGAAGCGCAGGGCGATGGCTTGGGAGTGGACGGCCGGACCGCGCGCACACGAAGATAGCTGATCAAAATTCACTACATCTCATAATGACGTCTTCAAATGACGACTATTTCTCGTGCAAACGTCCACAAATTCGTCACGCAGCGTCCAAAAGAGAGTAGGGTCTGGTCAGGCCATATCGGCCGCGTTCTGCGCGAATCTCTCGGGCAGGCCCCTTGCAGGCAAGTGTCATTCCGCCCGCATGGGTCGTTTCGTCCACGTGACGAAACGCCGCTTGCAACCTGTTGACGTTGGTCACGTCCAAGGAGGGACCAATGCAAAACGCTCAAAAGCGGCTAGTCACGCTTGGGTTACTGGTTATCGGCGCCGTATTCGTCGCGGCTCCGGCCGCCGCGCAGGCGAAGCCAAAGTTCACTGTCACTCCGATACACTCATCGCGCCAGCGACGAGCGCCGGAACTGATCACCCCGCCCGTTCTGACGGGCACCGCGCAGCAAGGTCTGACACTGACCCTCACAGTCGGGAAGTGGAGGCACAGCACGTGGCAGGACGGGATCTGGATGGACTGCAACCGCTCCGGCAGATCGTGTCAGGCGATCCCGGGACAATCCGCAGGCGGCCTCGGGGACAGCTACACGCTCGCCCAATCCGACGTCGGCCACACGATCCGGGTGGTCGAGACCGCAACCGGGCATGGTAGGAGTAGGACGGTTTACTCCGCGCCAACGGCCGTCGTCACGGGACCACCAGCGCCAGTCAACAGCGGCCAGACACCGTTTCCGGTGATCCAAGGCAGTCTGCCGCCGGTCAGCGTATTGGAGTCGATCCCCTACCAACTCGCCCCCGAGCAGCAATGTGACACGCTGACCGCCAACCTCCCCGGCACCAGCACCGTGTGCACCTTCATGGACACCTTTGGGCCAACCGGGGTAGCGACCCCAGCGCCGCTGGCCAAAGATGTCGAGCAGACACAACTCTGCGATGACGTCGCGACGGTCATCAACACGATCAGCAATGAGGCCATGAGCACCCAGAACTGGCACGGCGCCGGCGAGTATTACTTCGACTCGGATAACCAATCCGGCCAGTCACCCGGACCGCTCGGCAACTGCTACATGCTGATCAACACCGACCCAGGATCGACCGGGCCCAATCCGGTTCTCACCTGGGAGCTCGTCGCCAACGAGGACGGCGTTCCGACCAACCCGCTGAGCAGCATCAGCGCGTTTGTCAACTCGATCCCCGCCGGCGTTTATCAGTACGACTTCCCCTACCCCACCGAACCCTGACCTGTCAGCCGGCACACCTGCCGACGCCCATCACATGGCGTCGGCAGCGGGGCACATCACGCTTGGATGAGCTTGAGGCCGAGTTCTCGCAGCTGCTCAGGCCCGACCGGCGCAGGCGCTCCGGTGAGCGGATCGCCACCGCTGGTCGACTTCGGGAACGCAATCACCTCGCGGATGTTCTCCCGCCCGGCGAGCAGCGCGACGATGCGGTCGATCCCCATCGCGATCCCTCCGTGTGGAGGAGCGCCGTAGCGCAGCGCATCGAGCAGGAAGCCAAACCGGGCCTGGGCCTCTGCCTCGCCGATCCCGATCAGCTCAAACACACGCTGCTGGATGTCTCGGCGGTGGTTACGGATCGATCCGCCGCCAATCTCGTTGCCGTCGAGCACGAGATCGTAGGAGCGTGAGAGCAGGCTGCCGGGGTCGTCGAGGTCGCCCGTGGGGGCCGTGAACGGATGGTGCTCGGCCTCCCAGTGCTGCTCCTCGGGCCGCCACACGAACATGGGAAACTCGACGATCCAGCGGATGTCGTGCCCGCCGGTGGGGATCAGGTTGAAGCGGCGTCCGAGCTCGAGCCGCAGCGCCCCGAGCGCCTGGTTGGCCGTCCGCGCCTCGTCGGCCACGATCAGCACCAGGTCTCCCGGCCGGCCATGCAGCCGCCCAGCCAGCGCGCTCATCTCCGGCTCGGTGAGGAACTTGGCGATCGGCGAGCGCCAGGCCGCCCGGTCATCGGCCTGCACGAACGCCCACACGAGGCCCTTGGCGCCGTGCTGTCTGGCGATCGCGGTCAGCCCATCGAGCTCGGAGCGCGCCAACTCGCGGGCGCCGGCGTTGATCCCGCGGACCACGCCGCCGCTGCTCAGCACGTCTGCGAACACCTTGAACCCGGTGCTCGCCAGCGCCGCTCCGAGATCGCGCAGCTCGAGGCCAAAGCGCGTGTCGGGCCGGTCTGAGCCGAACCGGCCGACGGCTTCGGAGAAGGTCATCCGCGGCCACGGCGGAGCGGGCAGGTCGAACTGCGTGCGCTCGAACACCGTCCCCATCACCGCCTCCATCGTCTCGATCACGTCGTTCTCCTCGACGAACGCCATCTCGAGGTCGAGCTGGGTGAACTCGGGCAACCGGTCCGCCCGCGAATCCTCGTCGCGGAAGCACCGCACGATCTGGTAGTAGCGCTCCAACCCACCCACCATCAGCAACTGCTTGAACAACTGTGGCGATTGCGGCAGTGCATAGAACGAACCGGGCTGGATGCGCGCGGGGACGAGGAAGTCACGGGCGCCCTCGGGGGTCGAGCGGGTGAGGAACGGCGTCTCGATCTCCAGAAAGTCGCGCTGGTCCAGAATCTCGCGAATCGTCGCGATGACCCGGTGGCGCAGCGCTAGCGCCTCCTGCATCGGGACGCGGCGCAGGTCGACGGCACGGTGACGCAGACGCAGATTCTCATCGACGGAGACGTCCTCGTCGAGCGGAAAGGGCGGCGTGTCGGAGTCGGCGAGGATCTCGAGCTGTGAGACCGCCACCTCGATCTCGCCGGTGTCGAGGTTGGGGTTGACGTTCTGTGGATCGCGCTGGTTGACGGTCCCGGTGGCCGTGATCACATCCTCGGAGCGCAGGCCATGTGCGGCGGCATGCGCTGCGGGCGCGCGGTCGGGGTGAAAGACGAGCTGGATGATCCCCGAGCGCTCTCTCAGGTCGATGAAGATCAGTCCGCCGTGGTCGCGCCGGCGGTGCACCCAACCGGCGACCCGGACCTGGCTGCCGGCTCGCTCGGGGCCAAGCTGCCCCGCCCACGCGTCGCGGTATTGATTAGGTTGCGGGGCGCGGTTCACGCCAGCCGGCTCCCGCGCAGGATCGTCGGTATCGCCGCTGCGAGCGGAAGCTCCTGTTGCACACCTGTCTCCATGTTCTTCAGTGACACCTCGGTGCCGACGATCGCAACGTACCGGGCCCCGAGCCGGGCGGCGTGGCGGAGCTGGCCCTTGAGCGAACGACCGGCGAGCTCGAGCTGCGCCTGCAGCCCGGCCCGGCGGGCGTCGTTGGCCAGCCCGAACGCGACCCGGGCGCCGGCCGGGGTGGCCACGGCGACGAATAGGTCGACCAGCTCCGGCGCGACCGGCAGCTCGCCGGCGGCGATCAACATCCGCTCGACGCCGGCCGCCCATCCAGAGGCCGGCGTCGGCGCTCCGCCGATCTGTTCGATCAGACCGTCATAGCGGCCGCCGCCGCCCAGGCCCGATTGCGCGCCCAGCGCATCCGAGGTGAACTCGAACACGGTCCTGGCGTAGTAGTCGAGTCCGCGCACGAGCGTCGGGTCGAGTTCGTAGCGGACCTCGGCGTCGTCGAGCAGCTCGCGGACGCGGGCAAAGTGCTCGACGTCGTCGGGGGCGAGGCGGTGCAGCAGCGTTGGCGCGCCGCGCATCGTCTCGCGAGTGATGGGATCGCTGGCGTCGAAGGCCCGCATCGGGTTGAGCTCGATCCGCGCGACGACCTCGGGGGACAGACGGTCGCGGTGCTCGCGCAGGTAGGCGGCGAGCTCCTCGCGGTACTCCGCCCGGGTCTCCGGAGTGCCGAGGCTCGAGAGTCGCAGCCGCGTCTCTCTCACCCCCAGTGCCTCGAGCAGCTCAGCGAGCAGGACGATCAGCTCGGCGTCGGTTTCCGGCGCGGCAGAACCGATGGCCTCGGCTCCGACCTGCCAGAACTGCCGGTAGCGGCCGCGCTGCGGCGCCTCACGGCGAAAGAAGCTCGACACGTACCAGAGCTTCACCGGCTGGGGCAGCTTGTGCATCCCATGCTCGAGGTAGGCGCGGCACACCGGCGCGGTCCCTTCGGGCCGGAGCGTGAGCGAGCGACCGCCGCCGTCGTCGAACGTATACATCTCCTTCTGCACGATGTCGGTCGCCTCCCCCACGCCGCGCGCAAACAATTCGGTCGACTCGAACGTCGGCGTCTCGATCCGGCCGTAACCGGCAGCGCCGAGTACCTTGCGCGCGCGTTCTTCGAGCACGGCGCGACGAGCCGCATCCTGCGGGAGCACGTCGAACGTGCCGCGCGGGGCCTGGATCACGCTCACGGCGGGAGGCCTACGGCTGGGCCGCGAGCTCGCGCAGGAAGGGATTCGTCGCGCGCTCAGCCCCGAGCGTGGTGATCCCCATGTGACCGGGGTAGACGGTCGTCTCAGGCGGGAAGGCGGTCGTCAGTGACTCGATCGAGGCCAGCAGTGTCGGCCAGTCCCCCCCCGGGAGATCGACGCGCCCGACCGAACCCTGGAACAGCACGTCACCGGAGAAGATCGCGGGCTCGTCCTTGATTGCGTATGTCACATGCCCCGGGCTGTGACCCGGAGTGAACAGGACCCCGAAGCTCAGTCCCGCGAGCTCGAGCGTCTCGCCCCCCTTGACGGTGTGGTCGGCGTCGTAGCTCTCAAACGGACCGAATCCGGGCCACGGCACGTAGTCCATGACGTTCGCCAGCACGTGGGTCTCAAGCTCGGGGCAGTAGACAGGAGCCCCCGTCGCCGCGGCGACCGGCGCCACCGCGCCGATGTGGTCGAAATGTGTGTGGGTGAGCAGGATCGCGTCGACCGCCTTGATTCCCAGCGCGTCGATCGCTTCCAGCAGCCGAGCGGGCTCATCGCCCGGGTCGACGATCACCGCGCGCTCGCCATCGCGCGCGCGCACAATGAAGCAGTTCTCCTGCACCGGCCCAACCGTGAACATGCGCACGTCGATCACCGCGTCGTTTCCTTCTTGCGCTGGCGGCGGCGGAACAGGAACATCTCCAGGTAGTAACCCGAGGGCACGTAGATCAGCAACGCGAAGATGGCAAACACGATCGCCGCGGCGACGTTGCCTTTTGTGGTGAGCAGAAGAAAGACGAACATGAGCGCCGCGGCAATCCCGGCCCGTTTCACCGCTCCGTCCCACGTGGGCGCCGTATTCAAACGCTTCTCACGCGCTTGTTGCTTGGTGAGCTTCTTACGCTCCTCAGCGCTCGGCGGGCGTCCGGTCCGCCCGCGCGACTCGATCTTGCCCGCGGCGGTTCCGCGGTGCTTTGAGCGGCGCTTGCGCTTCGTTTGGGCCATTGTGTAGGAGAGCTTACGCGCTACGCGCGAGGGCTTCCTCAATCGTGGCAAATCCGCTCACCGGAACGTCGTCAGGGAAGCCGGCGAATGCGGCGCGGGGGGCGAGTCCGACGAGCTCGGCGACGGTCGGCACAGCGTGGCGCCGGATCGCGCCGACGACATCCGCGAGCGGGGTCGCGCGATGGTCCTCAACGTTCATCGACACCTGGGCGAGCTGCCGGTGATGGAGCCACAATCCGATCGCGCGGACTCCCGGCAGCCCCTCGGATCCGCCCTCGCGAATCGCTGCCGCGATCGCCTTGGCATCCTGCACAGTCGCCGGCGGCGCGAGCTCAACGTTGAACGCGACCAGCGGCGGACGGGCCGCGACCAGCACCGCGCCTGCGGTCGGGTGAAGGTGACGCGGGCCAAAGTCCGGTTCCAGCTCCCCCGCCGCGATCCGCCGGCCGAGCTCAGCCGGCCCACCGCGGCGAAGCTCGGCGCGAGTGCGCCCACCGGCCAAGGCGCCGTACAGGAAAACCGGCAGGCCGAGCTGGTCGCCGAGCAGATCGCCGAGCACGAGCGCCTCGGCGCACGCGGCGCCGCGCGCCTCGTCGCTGAGATAGACAATCGGCGCCACGTCGAGGACGCCGATGCGCGGGTGCTCGCCTTGATGGCGGTCAAGCTGGATCCGCGTCAGCGCCTCCCGGGCCCCGGTGATCACCGCGCGCGCGAGCGCACCCGGCTGACCCGCCAGCGTGAACACGCTGCGGTGGTGATCGGGATCGAAGTGGACATCAAGCAGGCGCGCGTCGAAGGCCTCCCCGATCGCCTCGATCGCTTGCCGGTCGCGGCCCTCCGAGACGTTCGGGATGGCGAGCAAAATCGTCCCATGCCCAAGGTCGGACATCGCCGCCCATCATATGGTCGACCGGCGCATGCGCACGGCCCCGCCATCGCCCTCGGCGGGTCCCTGCCGTCCTTGTGCCCCGGCCCGGACCCCCGGCGACCGTCGCTAGACTGCCCGGGTCCCGCCGGAGTAGCTCAGTCGGTTAGAGCAGCGGAATCATAATCCGCGTGTCGGGGGTTCGAGTCCCTCCTCCGGCATCCAGTCGTTTCAGGTGATTCCCTGCAATTCCTCGAGTTTGGCGACCTCGGCGCCGATGCCGTCGGTGCCCCACGAACCCCTACGAAAGCCAACGGCGCCGACATCTGCGTCCACATTTGCGTCCACATTTCAGGGGTCGATCTCGCCGAGCTCGGCGGCCAGGTAGGCCTCGAGCTTCTCGCGGGCGGTCGTGCCGCGTGGGACGGGCAGGTTCTTGATGTAACGGCCGGTCGTGACGAGGTCCGCATGACCGAGGTACTCCTGGATCTGCTTGAGGTTGTAGCCGGCGGCCATCAGGAAGCTCGCATACGTGTGGCGGGCCTCATGCAATGTGACCCGCGCCAGCCCCGGCCGTCCCCCAGGCGTGCTCCGCACGTGCCTGCCACTTCCCGGATGCGACCGAGCGCGTGACGATCGGCCCGGTCGCAGGGCGCCCGGCGCGCATCCACTCCTCGCGCAGGATCCGCTTGAGGGGACCGACCATCGGTACGCGCCTGCCCTCCCCGGCGTCGCTCTTGGACTGGGCGACCATGATCTCGTCGGCGTCCCAGAACACGTGCTGCCACTGTGCCCGGCCGATCTCGCTGCGCCGCATCCCCGTGTAGAACGCCAACCCCCAGCCGGCCCGGTCGCCGGTCTCGCGTGAGCGCCGGCCCTCCGGCGTCTTATACAGCTCACCGCGCCGGACCTTGCCGACCAGCGCGTCGCTGACGCCGAAGCGATCCGCGAGCGCGACCGCGCTCTGGCTCGAGGCGCGGATCTCGAGCACGGCCTCCCAGCTGAGCGCACCGGCACTGTCGAGCGCCGGCAGCGTCTCGATCAGTGCCGCGGCCTCCTCGGCGGTCGCTACCCGCTCGCGCACCTGACCATCGTTTGCAGGCATCTGCAGCTCGCGCGTTGGGTCGTTCGTCACGATCCTCAGGTTGGGTCGCCGCGCGTACGCGTATACGTGCCGGATCACCGCCAGATACGTCGCGATCCGCGAATATGACTTGGCGTCGCGCACAAGCTCGTCGACGATCGACTGCCAGTAGGCGTCGTCGAGCGCTGAGATCGGACTCCGGCCACACCGCTCGACCAGAACCAGCGAACCCCCGACCCCGGCTTCGCGGGCTGGAGCAGCGCGGTACAGGACTCCCCGGTAGTCGGCAATCGTCGTGTCCGACAGCTTCTTGCTGCGCCCGCGGCGGCGCGCGTAGCTGCCCGCCTCGACCAGCGCCCACCACTCCCCCGCGACCTCGCCGAACGTCGGCCCCTCGCGGCGGATCGCACGCACAGCCCGTTCGGCCTTGGCCTCGTGTCCGTCCCAGCTGATCGCTGACGCCCGGTCCTTGAACACGGGGCTCCAGCGCATCGTGCCGTCGATGCGGCGGTGCGTTCGGTAGGACGGCTCGCAGCGGCAGCTCGCTGCTCGTGGCCGAACGACGGGCACGCCCGGCTGTGCCGGACGTACAGACCGCTGGTGCGGGTCTTGCGGTATTCGCTGGGCATTGCGCGATCCGGGCCGGCGGCGACTCCGCTGCGCCCGTGATCAGGATGATCGCGCACCTCCCTCAGGCCGGCAACACGCCGCCCACCTGCCCCGGGATCATGCGACCGCGCTCGCCAGACGGGCGTGCTCCTGCACCCAGCGGTCGAGCGAGCCCGGCTCGATAAGCAGCAGCTGCCCGCATGGCACGACCTTCACGAACGGCTGCACGAAACGTTCAAAATGAGCGACGCTCATGCCCAACGACGCTGCCGCCTCAGCCCGAGTGAGCAGCCGCCGAGCACCAGCGAAGCGGTTTGCTCGCGAACGGGAGCGGACGAGATGCCGACGACACTGGGGTCTAGAACCACTGGCCGAGCCACACCTGCTGGCTGAGGTACGCCTTGACTTTCCCGAC
>Ga0302325_10027949_pt1 | contig 11682 bp, 3 predicted proteins | sample Palsa_T0_2_FD_201948 | JGI IMG/M metagenome (GOLD analysis project Ga0302325, IMG submission 201948) | Peat permafrost microbial communities from Stordalen Mire near Abisko, Sweden - Palsa_T0_2 | ecosystem: Environmental > Terrestrial > Soil > Palsa > Peat permafrost | place: Sweden: Abisko... | reverse complement strand
TTGCCCAGTGGAGTTGGCAACAAGGCCATCTCGCTGAAGAATTGCCGCAACGTTCAGCTTCGCGAGTTCTCGGTCAAGAAGGGTGGTCACTTCGCGCTGCTGCTGACGGCAGTCGATGTCTTGAAGATCGACGGCCTCACTCTCGATACCGACCGCGACGGCATGGACATCGACTGCTGCCGCAATGTCCATGTGTCGAACTGCACGGTCAATTCACCGGAAGACGACGGCATCTGCCTGAAGAGCTCCTATGGGCTCGGGTATGCGCGCGCCTGCGACAACATCACCATCACGAACTGCTTCGTCACCGCACGATACGAGATCGGAACGCTGATCGACGGCACCTGCAAGCCGGTTCAAATGGCCAACCACAAGATGTCGAATGGCCGCATGAAGGCGGGCACCGAATCGAATGGGGGTTTCCGCAACATCTCCATCTCCAACTGCGTCTTCGATCACTCTCGGGGCCTGGCGCTCGAGTCCGCCGATGGCGCCTTGCTCGAAGATATCGTGGTATCGAATATCACCATGCGCGAATGTCCCGACACTCCGCTCTTTCTGCGCCTCTGCGCCCGTATGCGCGGGCCGGCGGACGCAAAAGTCGGGACATTGCGTCGCGTGAAGATCAGCAACGTCAACAGCTTCAACTCCACCGGCCTTTATCCTGCCATCATCGCTGGGATTCCCGGCATAATGATTGAAGATGTAAGCCTGACCGACATCTACTTCCACAAGGTCGGTGGTGCGGACAAGGCGATTGCAGACTCGGAGCCCGATGAGCAAATAAATGGATATCCGGATCCGACACGCTTCCCAACCATGTTTCCCGCGCACGGCTTGTTCCTGCGGCACGTAAAAAATATCGAGATGACCAACATCGAGTTTCGCTTCGATGAGCCGGATGCCCGCCCGGCCATCTGGGCGCATGACGTTCAAGGTCTGGACATCTTCCGTCTCAAGACCTCGTCAGCCGCCGGCGCAGCCAACTTCATGCTTCGCAATGTCTCGGAGTTCCGGCTCTTCGGCAGCCCTCGTATCCCGGACAAGACGCTTCCCGCCGTCGATCAAACCTCCTTTTAGTCGACCTCCACGACATTCCGTCGCAGCTCTGAGAACCTGTTTAAGAACTACAAGAATGGTCCTGCCGGACGGGCCCACTGCGCGTGGGGCGGGCGTTTACACGCCTTTTAAGAGCTTCGCGTGGTTCTCCCGTTGGTCGGCACGAAATCTTGATTGCGACTCTCGGGAGCACCACGCGAAGCCCAATACGAGTCACGAAGTGACCGCTGCCCGCGTAGGGTGCCCCTCCGGCAGGACAGTATTAAACAGATTCTGAGACTGTGCGTCTCCTGCGCGCGCCGGGGTCCGCTCTGCGCCCCGGCCATCCGCTCGACGGATTCTGGATCGCAGTCCAGAAATTCTGGCGGCGACCGCTGCCGGCTCCAGCCCACGCCCACCCCACCGGCGCGAATTCCCAACACGCGGAATGGAGGAACCGCATGGCGTCCATGCTTCGTTGGCGCATTCGCGGGATCAAAAACTACCCGGTTTCATTCACTTGCGAGCATCAAGCAGTCAGTTGACGTATCCCATAGGGGCTCTGTGCAGGATCTTTTACCATGTGAGTCCTTCCCTTTGGCAGCACCGGGTGGTATAGAGGTTGAGCATTTTCCATAGCATGTTCAGTGCAGTGGCAAAGAGACTCCGGTTCAACCCGCCGGACTGCGGCCTCCAGGAACAAGGCTCCAATCATTGCCACGCTTTCATCTCTCGTTCCGTTATCCGCCCGCTCCAAGGAGGGTCGCTGTGTACCGATCAGTCCATTCGCTTCGAGTTTCAAGCCATGTCTTGCTGGCTTTCGCCGGGCTCATTTTGCTGGGGTCCGCGTCTTCGGCCGTTTTCGGACAGGCGCTCGCGTCCGCCAGTTTCACCGGCAAGGTGACGGACGGCGCCGGCAATGTAATTCCGGGTACCAAAGTGACCGTCACGGGACCCGCCCTGCAGGTTCCGGAAGTGAGCTCCTTGACGGACGCCGAGGGCGTCTACACGATCCTCGATCTGCCCGCGCCCGGCACCTACCGGGTCCAGTTCATTGCAAATGGATTCGAGACTTACGTTCAATCCGACGTTCATCTGACCGTGGGACTGACTGGCAGGGTAGACGCAAGCATGAAGATTGGCGCCGTCAATCAAGTGGTCGAGGTGACGGGCGCCAACCCGGTTCTCGATCCGGTCTCGGTGACCAATACCGCGACCCTTCCCGAGGCGGAGATTCGCGATGTCCCGCGCGGCCTGCGCACCCAGGAGCTTCTTACCCAGACCCCGGGCGTCGGCATGTCCGGCCCGCCGGACGTGGCCGACAGCAACTTCGGAACCCGCTACCTCACGATCACCTACGGCGTTGTGCTCAACCCCACTCTCAACATTGAAGGGATGAACACTTCGATCGCGAAGAACCCGACCGGCGCAGTTTTCGTGAACTCCACCGGGGTCGCCGAAGCTGAATTCTCGCCGAGCGGCAACAACGCCGACGTGGCCTACCCCGGGGTCGACCAGGAGATCATTCTCAAGTCGGGCAGCAACAAGTTCCACGGAAACGTAATGGGGGAGTTCGAGAATCCCAGCTTTCAGGGAAATAACATCACTCCCATCCTGGCCGCCGCACCCAACAATCTGACCGTCACCAATCCCCTGGTCGATAGCGGCTTCTACGACTACGCCGCCAATATCGGGGGCTTCGCGATCCGCGACAAGCTCTGGTTCTTTGGCGGCTACAGCACCGAAGCGGTGAGCCAGGGCTCCGCCGGTCTGGTGGGGTCGCCCGATTCCAGCGGCAACTGGCTCGGAGCAGGTGCGAAACCTGCCTACCTCCAATCCTCCAATCCGCAATACAACTACAAGGTCAGCTACCAAGTCGCCAAGAATACCCAGATCATCTGGGCGGACGTCTCGGCCAGTCTGTACAACTCCGACAACAACCCCGGCAAGTTCCGTCCCTTGCCCAACGGCACCGTTCTTCGTCAGCCTGGAAGCTCGTGGCACGGAGAAGTACAGACCTCGATTGGCAAGAAGTTTCTCTTCGACGCGCTCTTCGGCCACGCCGGGTACCACGTCCGCTATACCGAAGAGCCAGCGAGCGTATTGGCGCCGTTCGGTTACACCGACGGCGCGGACTTCCCCGGCTCACCCAGCCAGGATGAGCTCAGCACCGGCCTGACCACAGGGCCAGCCAACCAGGTGCTGGACCGGCCCAACAATCGCTATGAGCTCAAGGTAATCGGCACCTTCATCCCTACGGGACATCACTGGGGGGGCACGCATCAGTTCAAGTTCGGAACTGTCGACGACTGGGAGTATGGAGCTACCGCTGTGGACAAGGACAAGGCCAGCGGAGATTACCAGCTCAACTTCCAGAGCGGCGTGCCGAACCAGATCGTCGTCTACAACTATCCTTATCCGACATCCCAGAACATCCTGCATAGCCAGGCCGGCTTCATCACGGACAAATGGGTCATCCGGCGTCTCGCTTTCAACCTGGGCGTTCGCGCCGAACGTTACTACAACTTCTATCCCGCACAGTCCGGTGTAGCGGGACAGTTTGTCGACCTCTTCCCAGTGCAGCAGTACCCCGCCATGTCCATCCTCACGTGGAGCGATGTCGTCCCCCGCGCCGGCGTCGCATGGGACGTGAGGGGGAACGGCAAGACGGTAATCAAGGCCTCCTTCGGTATGTTCGGCGATACCATGGGAGAGCTCTTCGCCGTGACCTTCAACCCGAATGCCGCCAAGACCAAGACGTTTAGCTGGACCGGGCCCTGCCAGAACACAGCCGCCGACGCTCCCGTCGAATACAACTGCGATGTCACCCCAGCCTTCCTGGCCACCTTGCCATCGCTCACGCCCATCTCACAGACCGGGGCTCAGGCGCAGGTCCTGAACCCCAACCTCAAGCAGGACCGCACCCATGAGTACACGGTGCGGATCGAGCGCCAACTGGTGCCCAACGTCTCGGTCAACGCGGCATATGTCTACCACTCCCTCTTCAATCTCTATGACTCGGCTACCAACGCCGGCTCACCCATTGCCGGCATTACATTCGTCAACAATGGCGTCGACGTCGGCCATCCCTACAGTTCCTGGAATATCCCCGTGGTCTTCAACGATACCTTCAATGGAGTCGTTACGCCGGTGACGGTTTACACCTACCTAAAGGGATCCGGCATCTCGAGCAATGAGGTCGTCAGCACTCCGAGCGACCGGCCCGATCAGTTCAACAGTATTGAGGGCGGTCTCACCAAGCGCTACTCCAAGCGTTGGAACGGTTTTGTCTCGTACTGGATCACCAAGAGTCATCGCTGGATCCAGGGAACGGAGGGAATCGTAGGCAGTCCCAACGACGACCGTTTCCCGATCGATGACACGTGGAACTGGGACGCGCGCGCCGCCGGCAGCTATTTCCTGCCCAAGGGCTTTGAGATTTCGACCCTTTTCCGTGCGCAGTCGGGCACGCCGGGCCAGCGAATCACGAATTTCAACAGTTCTGCGCTATCGCAGGGGTCGACAGCCATCCGCATGGGCCCGTACGGCCAATTTCGCGGGCCGGTAGTTCCGGTCTGGAACCTGAAAATGGCGAAGGTTTTCACGTTGCGCGACCGGTACAAGTTCGAGGCAAACGCTCAGCTGTACAACCTGATTAACAGCAGCGCAACCGTGACTGCGAACTATCTCACCGGCGCTAGCACATTCGACGCCGCAACCGCTATTCTATCGCCGCGCGTGCTCCGTCTTGGAGGCAACTTCAGCTTCTAAGTCGTCGGCGCGACTTGCCGCGGACAAGGAACTCCGCTGGACGAGACACGTGCAAGAAACACCCGGCCAAGATGACAACCGTCAATTCCGACTTCTGCGCCTCCCGTCACGAGCGCCCTTTTTTGTGCGACGTCATGAACCGGACCTTGTCAACTTTCAGGTAATATCTCGCGTTGAATAACGAGACACCGGCGGGTAGGGCGAGGGCGGCGGTGACCGATGTGAGTTGCAGGGTCGCAGCTATGCCGAGACTCGACGGCTCGCACCATCGCTACGATCTGGCCGCCGAGCCCACTGCGGACATTCATCACGCACACTTGAGAGGGCAACAGAAGATCAAAAGTTGATTCTCGCAGCCAACTGGATGTCACGTGAAGCGTTGCTCTGACCGCTTACCTGGCCAAAGCTGCCAGAATCGATGCTAGTGGAACTTATACCGAACAGCACTTTGTTGGTCAGGTTATAAGCTGAGACATCAAAGAGCAGTTTGACATTGTCATGCAGCGGAAACGTCCGCTTCAAGCTCATGTTGATGTTGTAGTTTCCGGGCGCACGCAGGCCATAGGCGGCAGTGCGGGCTACATTGCCGATGGTATAAGCGGGTGGGTCAGCAAAGGCAACGTTCTTTCCAGCGATGTAGTTCGGCGACGTTTTTCCGGCGAGAGCCCCGTGTCCCCAACTCCCGTTTAGCCGTATAGGGCCCGTGAAGCCCGGTACATAATTCGGCATGCATGTGCCTGCATTCGGTTGATTGCAGCCCGACGATGTGATCAGGAGAGGGTGGCCGGAAGTATAGGTGAATATGCCTGAGGTCTGCCAGCCGCTTACCAGCGAGCGTACCACGAAGTTCCGGTCGCCCAAACTATGTCCTTTGCCGAATGGAAGACTATAGACGGCCGTACTATTGAGGATCTGCGGAGCGTCCTCCGAACCACGGGAACGATCAGCACGGGTCGGAAGATAGCCACTGCGGTAGGTCCCCTGGTCGTCAATCTCATGCGAATAGCTGTAGTTCATCATGAATTGCAAACCCTGGGACAGACGTTTATTGAGTATCAATTGCAAGGCGTTGTAGTTGGAGTTTGCAATGTCGCCATAACTGTCGGTCACTCCCGAATACTGCGGGAACGGCCGGAGCATCTGCGCAATCGTCCCTCCCGATCCTCCGAAGGTCGGATAGGGAAGTACAACACCTGGGTCGATAGCCTGGACTGCCAATAGGTTGGCCGCCGTCGGAGTGGCGTTCAGGAGGCTTCCGAGGTTGTAATACAGGGGATTCAACTGATTAGACCAGTAGCCGCGCGCGCCGTTTGAGGATTCTCCCAGAAAATGTCCCTGGCTGCCAACATAGTTGACGTTGATGGTGATGTCCTTGGTGAGCGCACGCTCAACACCTGCATTCCAATTAATTGCATATGGGGCGCGCGACCCAACATACGGATCAGCGTAGTACATCGACTGTGCGCTTGTGCTGATGGTTGTGGAATAGCCTGCGCCATAGCCGGCGTTGAGGAATGGCGGCGCCTGATAGGACGGGAAGCCATTGTCGAGAATGAACGCAGCAATGCCGCTGCCGGGACTCACCGCCTTCGGCGTTGCCGCGTAGCCCTGAGTCAGAGTACCCTCCCGGCCGATATTGTTGACGCCCGTGGTATGTGAGTAATTGATGGTAAAGCCGCCGCGGAGCACCGTCTTCGGATCCAGGGAATAGGCGACGCCGATACGCGGTCCGAAGTTCTTATACCAATTGTGGAGCGGCGTCGTGCAGCTGCAACTGTCAGCTCCATTCCCGGCAAACAGCAATGCTCCGGGGTAGTTGACCGCGGGATTGATCATCGTTGGATTCAGCCAGGACGACCGGTTATATTTTTCACCAAACGGTGGAAACCAGTCCCAGCGCAGCCCGAGGTTCACGGTCAGCTTCTGCGACATCTTGTAATCGTCTTGCGTATAGAGCGACCACGGACGCATGCGCGCATAGGTACTTACTACCGCCGACGTCGTGAACGATGCGGAATCCACCTGATCGAGCAGGAAGCTGGCGAATGAGTCGCCAGTTGAGGTATTCAAGATACCGCCTCCGCTTCCGGTGATGGCGGAATACCCACCCGTCTCGGCATTGCTGTATGCAAGAGTCAGAGGTGAATTCCCCGTGGAGTAGTTATTGAAGTTGTCCTGCTGCCACTGATGGATCGCTCCAAAGATGAGCGAGTGCTTGTCGTGGATATATTGCACGTTATCCACGATGTCATAGGTATTCGTGACCTCTATGTATTGCTTGTTGCCGTCCCATCCCGAGAGGCCGTTGGGAGCGGAAAAGGTGGTCGTGGGGAAGGTGGTGTTCGTCTGTCCGCCGGGAAGTCCCTTGATGCCGTATGCCGTGGCTGCTCCGTAAGCCGGGTTATCCGATGCGTTGCCTACATCATCAAGGTAGTGGATAAACGCCCACTTCAACTGATTCACCAGGTGGTTTGTGACCACGTAGTTGTGCTCCAGAATCAAGTTCTTCGTGTATGGCACGGCAATCTGGCCGAAGACCCAGGGCAGAGGGAGCGGGCCGCCGTTATAGCCATGGGGGTAGTTCTTGTTGGCAGTGAATACGGCGGCCACCCGTTGTTTGCTGGTAAGCACCGCATCGATCTTCCCGTCTGTCTTCCATGCGTAAGAGCTCGTAGGTGTCGCCGCCAGCCAATTGTTCGATACCGTGTTTGGAATGTTCGGCGTGGGATAGCCTTTGATTAAGGCTTTTGCCAGATTGGTGATGGCCGACGGATTCATGGCGTTCGGCACGCCGTTGTAATCGAATTGCGCTCGCGTGCACTGTCCCGCACTGTTGCAGGAAGTCGTTGACGGATCATAGATATTCTGGCCCGCCGGGAGATCGCTGAAATTACCATTGAGCTCCTGCAGTGTTGGAACGGTATTCAAAGTAGGATTGGCCGTCTTGGCGTAAGCAAAGCCGCTATACATGCCGAACAGGAATATCCTGTCCTTCAGAATTGGACCGCCCGCTTCCAAACCGAATTCGTTCTGGTGCTCGACCGGCTTGACCGGCGTACCCGTGGCAAGATTGATGACTGCCGGCGCGGCCCAGCCCCATGTATCCAGAACGGTATTGCGCAAGAACTCAAACAAAGATCCGTGGATCTGATTCGTGCCGGACTTGATGACATAATTCTGTGAGCCTATGCCCTGATATACAACCGGGCTTCCGCTGGTGACTACCTGGAACTGATCGACCGCCTCGACGGAAACGCTATCCGAGACGTTGCGCGTATCGCCCTGGATCGCCACACGTGTCGTGGGCACACCGTCGATGTAAAGCTCTCCGTTGCTCCCATAGCTGCCGACTCCGTTGAAGACGCCGTAGCCGCCGCCGCTCTGTCCGACACCTGGCATCAGATACATAAATGCCGTCGGATCGCGTGCGCCGCCATTCATCAACAGAGGGAGTGCGATATACGACTGATTTTCAATGGTCCCCCCCAATGTCGCGCTCGCTGTGTCCAGGACCGGCGGCGCAGCGCTAACCTCCACGTGCTCGGACACCGTGCCCACCTGTACAGTAAGGTTTAATCCAACCACCTGCGTTGCATCCACGCTGATCTTGTCCTGAGTGAGGGTTTTGAATCCCTTTGCAACGACCTCGACGGTATATGTGCCCGCGTCCAACGAAAGCACGTAGTAGCCGCTGGAGGTGGTCGTCTGGACCGTCTTTCCGCCGGTGGCCACGTTCGTGGCCGTCACTGTCGCTCCTGCCACATAGGCCCCTGTCCGGTCTATTACCGAGCCGTTGATGGATCCGGCGCCGCTAAGTTGCGCTTGCATATGCCCGCTGAGCAAGCCAAAGCACAGCATTGCCGCAATCGCCAACTGAAAAATCCGAGGCCATCCGTGACCGCCTCGAAACCCGATTTTGCCAGACAGGCCTAGCCGTTGCGGCTGCTTTGCATCGCTTCGCTGACTTGCCATGAGGTATTGCCTCCCTGAACATGATTGGTAACGCAGCAGCCCGTGCTTCGCTCTGCGGAGTTTAGAGATACGTCGCGGTGTGACAAATTTGACGAGGGAGTGGTACTCCAGCGATGGGATGTTTGTCAAATCCGCAGAGGGGGATTTAATGCAGCAATCCGACTGGGAGTTGCCCTCTTTGCGCAGGCGCAAGAGCGGGCGCATCTCTTCACAGCGATTCGCAATAGATTGGAGATCGAGGAGACTGCTTTACTGTGGCGGCCCAGGGTCTGGCGCAGGCATGGGACGCCCTGAAGGCCGCGCGGGAGCATTTGCGGCTGCGGCAGCCAGCGCTGCACTGCGCTGCTCCTGCGTGAGGAAATGATCGAAGGTGAGCGTAACGGGTAGGCCCCGAAGATTCTTGTCGGCAAAATCCATCATCGCCGTCCAGTCCTCGTTTGTGAATGCGTGGCCGTGGTGCGAATAATGCACTCCCAGAAGATTTTTGGCGCCGTAAAGCTCATACACCGGCAACGCGGCGTGGATCGAATGTTCCACCGCGTCCGGCAGGGAGATCGTATCGGCATCGCCTTCGAGGGCGATGAAGGGCCGCGGGGCGCAAAGCGCAAGGAACCAATGTTCGTCAAAAGGTAGTTTCTCGCGCTGGCCCCAGAACTCGTGGAGGTGCGGCGAAAACCAATTTGGGTATTTCTTCTCCATGATGTCCAGGGTTTCGCTGTGGTCGGGGCCGGCAAACCGGTACGCGCCAATGCCGCCGCCGCCGGTCACGACCGGCGCCCCCATTAGCCGGTTGTCAAATGCCGCCGCGACCATTGAAGACTTCCCGGCGCGCGAGGCCCCGGTGATAATGAGTTTGGTCTTGTCGATGGAAGGATCGGTGACGAGATAGTCTGCGACCCGCGAAGCGCCCCAGGCCCAGCCCGCGAGAATGCCCCAGTCGTAGCCCGGATAGGCGGGATAGAAGCGAGTATGCCGGAAGGTGAAGCTGCCATCGGCTTCGCGCAGTGTGGTGTCTTCGGCGCAGTCGTTATCGTTGTATGTGACAAGCGCATAGCCGCGGTTAAACAGGTCGGCACGGGAGGTCGCGATCGATTCCGCGGTGATCGGAGGACGTCCCTGTCCGCCCCCCATCCGCGGAGTCTCCGCGCTTGCAGTGGTGCCAACCATCATCAGGACATCCTCGCCGCGGCCTTGATTGGGACCCTGCGGACTTCTAGGCAGCACGGGTCCACCGGGAGGCTCGGAGCTCTGCGAGATGATGGCCGGGAATGGGGCCTTGCCCTCTGTCGGCGTGAAGATGCCGATGTACAGTTCCAGTTTGCGTTCCGGCCCAAACGTCAGCTTTACCAGCCGATACTTCACCTTTCCGTTCAGTACCATCTCCGAATGGATCTCGCGGCCCTGCACATTCCCCGGCGGCGGGGGCATTTGGCCGACGGCATAATATTCGAGGATGCGTTTTATCTCTTCACGGCGCTTTTTCCATTGTGCAACCGTCGTGACCTTAGTGCCGTCATTCATCGTCATCACATCGGGCAGTTCGGGACGCACGGGCAAATTGTTCACGCCGGGCAATGTTCCCATTGCGGTTTTGACCGGCGGCACAGGAATCTCCCGTGGATCGGGACCGGCAACAGTATTCGGCGTCTGCGCGGCGATGTTCATCGAAAATGACATCGTCGCAATGGCGACGATCGGAAGCAAACGTGAGGGTTGTCCGGCATGTGGGAATTTCATGCGCGCCATGCTACTGGGACTGGAAAAAAAAAGCAAGAGCGGTTCACGTCACGGTAAGGATGCAGCCCTCACAGCGCGTCTATCGACACGAGGCGATTCGGGTCCTCTTGATTCGGCTCTCCTTTTTGTGGCGCTGGAACCGAAGCGTTCTTAAGTTGAAGCTTCCCATGAACTCCTTACCCAACAGGTGGCGGAGTTGTTGAAGCTTTCCGAGAACGGTACCAAGGAGAGACGCGGCGTTTTAGCGCTTTATTGCTGCACCTGCTAAATTTTCTTTGAACTAGCAGTTAGTGCGGCCACGTTCTTGTGTCTCCCATGCTTTCGAGCATGGCGTTCTAAGGAGGTCCCGGATGCCTAACCAGGTCGTGAACTACGACGGGAGCATAGCTTTCTCTCCGCAGCAACTCGTCTACCCGGAGACAGTCGAAGAAATCCAGGCGATCTTGCGCGATCCTGTCGGCTATCCGAGCCCGGTCCGAGCCATGGGAAACTATCACTCTCTGACTCCTTGCGCCTCGTCCGATGGCACCGTCATCAACCTGTCGCGAATGGCCCAGGTGGTTGCGATCGACAGCACGAATTTGACCTTCACCGCCCAGGCTGGTCTCCAAATTATCGATGCTTCCCGGGCTCTCCGCGCTCATGATCTGCAGATGATGCTCAACATTGAGATCGGCAACATGACGCTCGGTTCAGCCGCGTGTTGCCATAGCAAGGACGCCCTCGACGGGATCGAATTCGGCCAGGTCTGTTCCTATGTGACCCGAATTAAGTGGGTCACGCCGGCTGGCGACCTCGCCGAAGCCTCCGCAGCAGATAGCCCCGACCTGTTGCATATAGTCCGGTCCAGCAATGGTCTCTGCGGTATCGTTTATGAAGTCACGTTGCGCGTAAAGCCACTGGAGGCGCTTCACTTCACCTATCTGCCGCGTCCGGTAGACGATCTTACGCAAGCGGAGGTAGACAATCTTCTCGATACCTCTGAGGGTCTGATCTGCTGGACGGTGGGTAGAACTTCGATTTTTCAGCAGCGTCATAGAATTGCCGCACCTGGAATTCTGGCTTCGCTGCAGGCAGCCGCTCGCCGTTTTCTCTGGAGCTATGAAGCAGCCCATGCCGGTCAGTTTATCGATCGATTCATTACTGATAAAAGCCTCCGCGACG
>Ga0302325_10027948_pt1 | contig 11682 bp, 13 predicted proteins | sample Palsa_T0_2_FD_201948 | JGI IMG/M metagenome (GOLD analysis project Ga0302325, IMG submission 201948) | Peat permafrost microbial communities from Stordalen Mire near Abisko, Sweden - Palsa_T0_2 | ecosystem: Environmental > Terrestrial > Soil > Palsa > Peat permafrost | place: Sweden: Abisko... | reverse complement strand
CGCAGAAATGGGAGCAACGACCAAGGAAAAATCAACCGGTGGCCTGCCTCAAATCCCTCTTCATTTCGAGGATCCGGGCCAGTGCAAACGGCCGCGCACTTTTCTGCGCACTATAGCAAAGATTGCCATGGCTGTCGGCACCCTGCTGTTCAATATTGCACTCTTTTCCAAAATTATTTCAAGTCCCACGGATAAACCGCCCCGCCGCAACCAATACGGCTTCTGCCCGAGAGAAGTGATGAGCCTTATTGATCAGACCACTCCCCATCAACCCCGTAGTGTGAAAGATGCCTTATGTGACTGGATTCCGCGTAAATGTTGAAACGCCGCGCATAGGTAGAAAAGGTGAATTGTATGAAGAAACTCATGACCCTCGTGGCAGTCCTCAGCATGACCAGCGTGGCCTGGGCAGGATCGAATCGCGAAGCAACCGAAGACCGGCTGGAGCATGCCGGCCGCGTCATCCATGAAATCATGGCCGCTCCCGACAAGGGCATTCCGGAAGAAGTCCTGGAACATGCCAAGTGTATCGCGGTTGTGCCCCACATGCTCAAGGGCGGCTTTGTGTTTGGCGCAGAAAACGGCCGCGGCGTTGCCACCTGCCGTACAGCAACCGGCTGGAGCGCTCCTGCGTTCTTCACCATCACCGGCGGAAGCTGGGGGTTGCAGATTGGCGTCGAAGGCGTCGACCTGGTCATGATCATCCAGAACGAAGACGGGATGAAGCACCTGATCAACAGCAACTTTGAGCTGGGCGGCGACGCCTCTGCGGCAGCCGGTCCGGTGGGCCGTCACGCCTCGGCGGATACTGACTGGAAGCTCAACACCGAAGTCCTCACCTATTCGCGCGCCAAGGGCCTTTTTGCCGGCCTTACACTCACCGGCGCCGCCATTCGCCGTGACGACGACTCCACGGAGGCCATCTACGGCCACGACGTTTCCACCCGCCACATTCTGAACGGCGAAGAAGCCGTGCCCGCAGGCGCTCAATCGTTCCTCGACGCTGTCATGAACGCCAAAGCCCAGGCCCTTGCTTCCAACTAGTCACACTTCGTAACAAAGGCGCCAGAGCGCCCGGAATCCTTCACCGGACCCCGGGCGCTCGCAGCGCAAAGGAGATTTCATGCTCTGGACAATCTTTGTCATTCTGCTGGTTCTGTGGCTCCTCGGCTTCTCGCTCCATGTCGGCGGCGCACTCATCCACCTGCTCCTTGTGATCGCAGTCATCGTCCTCGTCTTCAACCTGATCAGCGGCCGAAGAGCGCTCTAATCCGCCTCGGTCTCATGCCGCACAGGCTGGCCGTGAGACCCAGGCGCACCTCTTGCTTCACCGCATCTCAACCTCGCCGCGGTCGAGCGTCATTGCCTTACCCGGGCAATCCCGCCCCGGAAGCCGGCAGCCGCTCGATCTCTCGAATCAACTCAATCAGTTGGCTCCGCTGAGACTCGCTCAAATCGAGGAACCGGATACCCACCAGGCGCCGCTCATGCACCATCTGCACCACGCCGCCCAGTCGGAACGTCGACCCGATCAGCTGAAACACCGTCTCGACCTGCGTGTAGACTCCCACCAGGAAGCGCTCGTCGCTGCGGATGCGGCAGCCGTCCAGACTCACGTCCAGGATGCGGCCGCGGAATCGTGCTCCGCCGTTCACCAGGATGATTGCGGCAGAGGAGTCCACCGGGTGCCGCACCCGGGCCCGGCGCTCACGCCCTCCCGGAATTGCCGCGTGGTCCATCACAGCCATCCGCATCCTCGTTTCGTCCATACAGGGCAAAAGTCAACGCCGCCCCGCGCCATCCCGGCAGCAATCAATGCCCCCCGGCCGTCTCCCACGGCTGCACCGGCGCTGTCTCCCCAGGGTCGCGGCCCTTCAAGCGGTCGTATTCATACAGGTCGCTCGTCGTGCCCAGCGCTTCGTTGTAAAGACTGATCGTCCCGATCGCCTGGCTCAGTTCCTCGCTGAACAAGTGAATGGCCTGTAGCTGGGCAAAGCTCGCGGGAAACTCGTACTTTGAGGTCTTCAGGAATTTCTGGTAGCCGCGGTCGAGCAACCGCGCCACTTCCCCGCCAAACACCGCTCCCGGCCGCTCGCGGAACTCGACCGCCGCGGCCATCCCCGGCGCCAGCACCGCGCCTGCACCGTGCTTGCTCACCAGCACAGACCCTGCGACTCCGGGATAGGGTGCAACATCGAACGATTGCGCGCGCAGTTTCTCCAGCATCTGATCGAAATTCGGATTGCGGGACTTTCGGGCCATTTTCATCTTCCAGTCTGCAAAGATAGTGAAGCGGAATTTCTGCCCCCTTCAGTCTATCGAAGTCCCTCGGCAAGCGGAGCGCGCGGCGCAAAACTCCATGGAAATCAGCCCGACCGAAACCAAACCCGGCTCCTCGCTCCCCGAACGCATCGGCTCAACCCCGCTCATTCGCCTGGACCAGGTCGTCCGCCATCTCCCCGGAATTACCCTGCTGGCCAAGGCCGAGTGGGCCAACCCCGGCGGCAGCGTCAAAGACCGCGCCGCAGCCTCCATGGTGGCCGATGCCCGCGCCCGCGGCCTGCTCGTTCCCGGCAAAACCCTCCTCGACGCCACCAGCGGCAACACCGGCATCGCCTTCGCCATGCTCGGCGCGGCGCTCGGCTTTCCCGTCCATCTCGCCATGCCTTCCAGCGTCTCCCCGGAGCGCAAGCGCATCCTCCGCGCCTTCGCAGCCCATGTGGACTGGACCGACCCCGACAAGGGCTCCGACGGCGCCATCCGCCGCGCCCGAGAACTTGCCGGCAACGACCCCGACCGTTATTTCTACGCCGACCAGTATTCGAACGACGCCAACTGGCTGGCCCACTACCGCACCACCGGCCCCGAGATCTGGCAGCAGGCCGCCGGCCAGGTCACGCACTTTGTCGCCGGCCTCGGCACCAGCGGCACCTTCATGGGCACAACCCGCCGCTTGAAGGAGTTCAACCCAACCATCCAGGCCATCAGCTTCCAGCCCGACTCGCCCTTCCACGGCCTGGAAGGACTGAAGCACATGGGCACGTCCATCGTCCCCGCGATCTACAACCCCCACCTCGCCGACCGCAATCTCGAAATAGAAACCGAAGCCGCCTACGATATGGTCCGCCGCCTGGCGCGCGAAGAAGGCCTGCTGGTCGGAATCTCGGCGGCCGCAGCCGTCGTCGCCAGCCTGAAGATCGCCGCAGAAGAAGCCGCCGCCAGCCGCCCGGCAGTCATCGTTACCGTCCTGCCCGACAGCGCCGACAAATACCTCAGCGAACGATTCTGGGAGGAGGATGGATGGGCATACTCCATTTGACCGGTGACCAAGAATCTCCGCTCCCCATCCTTGCTGTCACGCTGAGGGACCCCGAGTGCAACGATGGGGAGTCGAAGGACCTGCGGTTTGTTCATTGGCGCAAGGATGGGAAACCACACAATTTGACCGCCCGGAATCGGGAGAAATCATGAGCACGCTGCGTCTCCCGCAAGCCGTTTACGACCAGATTCGCGCCCACGGCGAGCAGACCTACCCCCACGAGTGCTGTGGGGCTCTCCTCGGCCGTTCCACACCGGACGGATGGCAAGTCCACTCCGCCGTCGCCGCCGGCAATACGCGCACCGACTCCGCCCACAACCGCTACCAGATCGCCCCGCTTGAGCTGGTCAGGATCGAGCGCGGAGCCCGCCGCCAGGGCTTGGACATCGCCGGCTTTTACCACTCCCACCCCGACCACCCGGCGCAGTGGTCAACGACCGACTTTGCCGAGGCCCACTGGCTGGGCTGCTCCTACGTCATCACCGAAGTCGCCTACGGCAAAGCCGCCGTCACCAACTCCTTCCTGCTGGCCGGCGCCACTGAAGAAGACAAGCACTTTGAGCCGGAAGCCATCCAGGTGGCAGAAAGGCAAAGCGAGGCGAGTCGCAATTCATGATTGACTTCTGAAAAATTGCGGCTGCTTGACCTGCGTGCGCCGGAATCACCACGCAGCCCGCGAGTCGGTCTACAAATGTTGCGTGAATTCCCTCCCGGGTCTGCGACCGCCCTTTACACCCGGCACTCCCCCGCACGATAATTGCCCAACTCTAAGAGCGACCCATCGCGGGTGTTCTCCGAGCAAGTCAAGGAGGAAACTGTAAATGAAAAAGATCAGCCCCATCCTGTTGGGATTGTCCATCGTCATCACTGGCACGTCGCTGGCCGCAGCACAAGATGCCGCAACCCTGCCCAAGGTTCTGCAGATCACCCGTGAGTTCACCAAACCCTACAAAGCCGGTGCGGCCCACGACAAGACCGAAAGCGCCTTTATCGCCGCCTTCGCCAAGGCCAAGTTCCCCGCCTATTACATCGGCCTGAACTCGCTCTCCGGCAAGTCGCGAGCCCTCTACCTCACCACGTATGACTCATTCGCGGAGTGGGAAAAGGACAACAAGATTGTCGAGAAGAACCCCACGCTGGGCGCCGACCTGGAACGTGCCGGCATTGCCGACGGAGAAAATCTCGACGAATTGGACTCCGTTGTCTACATGCGCGACGAAGACTTGAGCTACCACGCCCACGCGGACATCTCCCATGCTCGTTACATGGAGATCGAGGTCTTCAGCGTTCGTCCTGGCCATGACAGAGAATTTCGCGAGGCCGTGAAGATGGTCAAGAACGCCTATGAAAAGGCCGGAACCAGTGCACACTGGGCCATGTTCGAGATCATGTTCGGAACCGAACGCGGCACGTTCATTGCGCTCAGCGCTGACAACTCCCTGGCGGAGATTGATTCCTCGTTGATGGATGGGAAAAAATTCGCTGACGCCCTGGGCGAAGAAGGCATGAAGAAACTCGATGGCTTGACCGCCGTCGCAATGGAAAGCTGGCACAACGAGTTGTTCTCCGTCAACCCCAGGCAAAGCTACGTCAATCCCGACTGGATCAAGGCCGAGCCGGATTTCTGGAAGCCTAAATCCATGGCCGCTCCCGCCGCCAAGGCGGCCATGCCGGAAAAGAAAGCCACGCCGTAGCTTGAGCGCCGGCAACGCAACTCCTCGGCAGTTCACCAATGGCTCCGGCATCCCCGGAGCCGTTCTCTTCATACCGCCAACGTCACAATTCCAAATCCAATCCGAAGTTGACTTCATCCAACAGACCGGACGCGAGGAACCAGAGCCCATGATCATCTTCATTCCCACCCCGTTGCGCCTCTATGCCGGTGGGGCCGACTCCGTAGAAATCGACGCGTCCACCGTCGCCGGGGCTCTCGAAGCCCTCACCCACGCGCATCCCGATCTCCGCAAGCACCTGTTCACCCCCGAGGGCAAGGTGCGCGCATTTGTTAACCTGTATCTGAACGACGAAGACGTCCGCTACCTGCCCGCCAAGGAGGCAACCTCCGTCACTGCCGCCGATACGCTCTCCATCATCCCCTCTATCGCCGGCGGGGACTAGCTGTTTACCGCCTTCACCGGCCGGCGAAGGCACGGCGTCCATCATCGTTCATGCCGTTCGCTGACTTGCTGACTCGCTATGCCCGCGGAGCGGGCGCTAACTTGCTGCATCTGGTCAAAACTCCATTTTTCAGCCCTCTCGCACCGGAAAGCCAAAAGGAATTGGACCCCATGCCGACCATCACCGAACCCGCCGCCCTGCCCGAACTCACCACCGACGACCTCTCCCGCTACTCGCGCCACCTCATCCTTCCGGAAGTAGGCATGGAGGGCCAACGCCGCCTCAAAGCCGCCCGCGTCCTTTGCGTCGGCACCGGCGGCCTGGGGGGGGGGCGGGCGGGGGGGGTGGCCGCGGCCGGCAGCGGCCCGCGTGGGCTCGCCGCTCGCCCTGTATCTCACCGCTGCCGGCATCGGCACACTTGGACTCGTGGACTTCGACGTGGTCGACTCGAGCAATCTTCAGCGTCAGATCATTCACTCCACCAAGGACATCGGCCGCAAGAAGATCGACTCCGCCGAAGAGAAGCTCAGCGCCCTCAATCCGGCCATCACCATCGTCAAGCATGAGACCATGCTCACCAGCGCCAACGCCCTCGACATCCTCAAGGACTACGACATCGTCGCCGACGGCACGGACAACTTCCCCACCCGCTACCTGGTCAACGACGCCTGCGTGCTGCTGGGCAAGCCCAACGTCTACGGATCGATTTTTAGATTCGAAGGCCAGGCCAGCGTCTTCGCCACGGAAGCCGGCCCTTGCTATCGCTGCCTCTATCCCGAGCCGCCGCCGCCGGGCCTGGTCCCCAGTTGCGCCGAGGGCGGCGTCCTCGGCATTCTTCCCGGCCTGGTCGGCGTCATCCAGGCCACTGAGGTCATCAAGCTCATCCTCGGCAAGGGCGAATCGCTCGTCGGCCGACTGCTGCTGGTCGATGCCCTCAACATGCGCTTCCGCGAGCTCAAGCTGCGCAAAAACCCCGAGTGCCCGGTCTGCGGCGACCACCCCACCGTCACCGCGCTCATCGATTACGAGCATTTCTGCGGCATCGTGCCCGAGACTCCCCAGGAGAAAAACGTGAAGAACGGAATCCCCCAGCTCACCGTCAAGGAACTAAAGGCTCGCCGAGACGCCGGCGATGACATCTTCCTGCTCGACGTCCGCGAACCCTACGAAGTCCAGATCGCCCAGATGGGCGGCACCGTCATCCCGCAGAACGACGTCCCCCAGCGCCTCGCCGAAATCCCCCGCGACCGCGAAATCGTCGTCCACTGCCGCAGCGGCGCGCGCAGCCAGCGCATCGCCGAGTTCCTCAAGCAATCCGGCTATCAGAATGTAGTAAATCTAGCCGGCGGCATCCTCGCATGGAGCGACGAAATCGACCCGTCGGTGCAAAAGTATTGATGGGCAGATTCGACTGGAGCCCAGGAGTAAGCATGATCAAGGTTACGTTTCTCTACCCCAGCAAGCCGGGCAGCCGCTTCAACGCCGATTACTACATCGACTTCCACATGCCGCTCGCTATCCGCCTGCTCGGATCGGCCCTGAAGGGCGTATCCGCGGAGATCGGCATCAGTGGCGCCATGCCGGGCACACCCCCGCCCAACGCTGCCATCGCCTCATTCACATTCGAATCGGTTGAAGCCTTCACGGCGGCTGTCATGCCTCATTACATGGAGCTTCAGAGTGACATCCCAAACTACACCGATATCGAGCCCATCGTCCAGATCAGCGACCTGAGAATCTAGCAGTAAAGTCTGTCTAGGAAGTCGGAACGCCTTGGGGAGCGTGCCGAAGGCGGCTGCCCCACCGCAGGTGGCCGAAGGCGGTTAGTGCGCCATCTCCATAGGCCCCGGCCGCTGCGTCTCGCTGCTCCTGCCGTTCTCATCCAGCTTGCCGAAGATCATCTTCCCGCTCGCCGTCTGCAGCACGCTGGTCACGGAAATCTCCACAGCCTTGCCGATCAGCTTGCGCGCGTGATCCACCACCACCATGGTCCCGTCGTCCAGGTAGCCGACGCCCTGGTTGAATTCCTTGCCCTCTTTCAGGATCAGCACGTTCATCTTCTCGCCCGGCAGCACCACTGGCTTCAGCGCGTTGGCCAGGTCGTTGATGTTCAGCACTTCCACGTGATGCAGGTGCGCCACCTTGTTCAGGTTGAAGTCGTTGGTCACCACCTTGGCCTCCCACTTCTTGGCCAGTTCCAGCAGCTTCAGATCGACCTCGCGAATCGACGGAAAATCGTCCGGCACAATCTGCACCTGGATGTTATTGCTCGACTGCATGCGCTGCAGCATATCCAGCCCGCGCCGACCTCTTTGCCTCTTCGATCCATCGGTTGAGTCGGCCACCACCTGCAGTTCCCGCAGCACAAACTCCGGCACCACCATCATGCCATCGATGAACCCGGCCTCGGCAATGTCGGCAATCCGCCCGTCGATGATGACGCTGGTGTCCAGCACCTTGGCAGATTTGCGCGTCGGTTTTTCGCCGGAGAAGATGGTGCCCAGCGCCGCGGGATTCAGCAGGTCGCCCTTGCTGGCCCCAACCAGCAGCCCCACGTAGGTCATCAGCAGCAGCACAAAAATCTGCAGCGTTGCAGAACTCGCCGCGCCCAGCGGCGCGGACTTCAGCACCAGGCAAAAGAGGAACGCGCCAAAGATGCCCAGCACGCTGCCCACCACGGCGCCAATCAGTCGCCGCAAGGTCAACGCCCGCACCCGCATCTCAAACAGGATCACCGCGCAGGCCGCAATCGCGCCCGCACCCGCACTCACCCATCCATCCACGCCGAACGGGTGAAGGAAATAGCAAACCCCGGCAAGAAGGGCTACAAAGAGAAAACGAAGCAGAATGAGGTCCATAAGAAGCCAACTCCGGCTAGCGCTGGGTGGAAATTCTCCAGCCTGAGCATAAGTGGCGAGTATGCCCACTTCTCTGTGGAGTCGTCAAGCGAAGACTTGCGCCGGTCGCCGAGCAGGCATCCGATGAGGACAATGAAAGCGTTATCACGCTGCAATTACGCGCAAAAAATCCGTGCAGTGCCAGGTCGTGTCAGGGCACGACTCCCTAGCGTGCCAAAAAGACCAGTCGCTAAGCCGAGAAGTGTCAGGGCGCAACTTCAGTCGTGCCGCAACCGACGAAAAACTCAATGTCGGCTTTAGCCCCAGAGGGATGCCCTTCGAAATTTCCAACGCGCGACGTGCGGGGAATTCCCAATTTTGCAATCCCTCACTGCTTGTTCACCTCAACGTAGTAAAGGTCCGTAGCCACCTGGAAATCCTCTTTGCTCAATGCCGTCTGCATCCACTGCCACTTCGTCGTTGGATGAATGATCTCCCACTTCCCCGCCGTCCCCACCTTCACCGGCATCGCGAAGCCGTCCTCATCCGCGTCCCACTTGTACATCACCATTCCCGGCGTCTCGCCAAACAAGAGCTCGATTCGCGGAATGTGCTCATGCCGCAGGTACTGGTCGAAGATCGGTGTCAAATTCATCCCCGTATGCAGATTCCACCACGCCACCACATCCTCCGTCATGATGTTCTGGTATTTGAAGTGCTGGTAGAAGCCGTGCAGCAGCGCCCACCACCTCGCATCGTCATTCACCACGCTGCGCAGCGTGTTGATCATCAGCGCGCCCTTGAAGTACATATCCTGCGTAGGCTCCGCATTCACGCCGCGCTCGGCCACGATGGGCCGCATGTTCGTCACCTTCGGCTTCAGCCCGCCCAGGTATTTCAGCGCATCGTCATGCCCCCAACGGTACTCCACATACAAGGTCTCGAGGTACGTAGTCCACCCCTCGTGGATCCACATGTCCGACGGGTCCTGCGCCGTAATGCTGTTGCCGAACCACTCATGCCCGCTTTCATGAATGATGATGAAGTCGAAGCGCGTGTTGATCCCCACGCCCGTCCAGTCGCGCCCCAGGTAGCCATTCTTGAACAGGTTCCCGTACGTCACCGCGCTCTGGTGCTCCATGCCCGAGTACGGCGCCTCAACCAGCTTGTACCCGTCCTTGATGAAGGGGTATTCGCCAAAATAATGCTGGTAAGCCTCGATCATTCCCCTGGCTTGCGCAAACTGCACCTTGGCCTTGTCCAGGTCCTCGGGCAGCACGTAGTAATCCATCGCCAGCTTGCCGCCTGAGGGCTCCGCCATCTCCTCGCCAAAGTGCACATAGTTGCCAATGTTCAAGGACACATCGTAGTTGTTGATCCCGTAGCTCACATGCCAGTCCCAGCGCGTATAGCCGTCTCCCAGGTCGGTCTTGCCCACGAATCTTCCGTTCGACACATCCGTCAGCCCATTCGGCACCGCCACGCTGATGTCCATCGACTCGCCTTCGTCCTTCCACTGGTCCTTGTCCGGCCACCACATGCTCGCGCCCGTGCCCTCGCACGCAGTGTTGATCCACACGCGGCCGCTCGGATCCTTCTTGAACGTCATGCCGCCAAACCGCCCCGTCTCCTCCGGATGCCCCGAGTAATAAAAGTCGATGGAATAAACCCTCCCCATGCGCAGAGTCTCAGGAAAGTCAATGAACACCGCCCCGGTGTCGCGCTCGTACTTCAGCGCTATCGTGCCAAAAAGAATCTTGTCGATCGTCAGCGTATCGCGCAGATCGATTTGGATGCGCGTCCCATCCTTGAGCATCTTGAAGCGGATGGTGTTCTTTCCGCTCACCCACTGTTTCTCCGGATCGACGCGAATGTCCAGGTGGTAATAGAGCAAGTCGTTATTGGCCCGGTACGGCCCATACGCCCCGCGCAGCATGTCATAGCGCGTGGGCAGAGGCGCCCCCGCGTCAATTGGCCTCACATGCTGCTGCCTCTGCTGCGCCGCAGCCGGCGCTGTGGCAGCGTCGGGCTTTGCGGCAGGCTGCTGTGCGGCAAGCGCCGGTAGCGCCACTGCGGCCCCTGCACACAATGCAAGAAAACTGGATGCATGAATTCGAACGCCATAAAATCGCATGGCGCTATCCTAATCGCCAAACCCAACCCCGGCATAGCGAGGCGCTCAATCCGCCATGGCACAATGGTTCATCCGGGAGGAATCGGCTCATGAACGCGTCTCAATTGAATGCCAATGCTGCATCGGCGCCGCGGCTCGCAACGGCATTGACAATCGCCATCGTTTTGCTGATCGCGCACCCCGCATCCGCACAGGAAAAACCCTTCACCATCCAGCAGGCTCTCAGCGCGCCGTTCACCGCCAGCCTCACCGCCGCTCCCACCAAGGGCCGCCTCGCATGGGAAGCCAATATCGATGGCCGCCGCAATCTCTGGGTCGCCGAGCCCGCGCCCGAAGGCAAAGGCTACGTCTCGCGCCAGGTAACCCACTACACCGAAGATGACGGTCAGGAAATCAACACAATTCAATGGACGCCCGACGCCTCGTCGCTGATCTACGTGCGCGGCAGCAGCGTGCAGGGCGAAGGCCATCCCGTCCCCAACCCGGCATGGTTCCCCAAGGGCGCGCAGCAGCAATTGTGGATCGTCTCTGCCGACGGCAGTGAGCCGCGCCTGCTGGCCGAAGGCCGCGCACCTCAGGTTTCGCCCGGCGGCAAAATGGTGGCCTATGTCCTGAAAGGCCAGCTCTGGTCCATCCGCCTCGACGAACCAGACGCCAAGCCGCAGCAACTACTGGAAACCCGCGGCTCCGCGCAGGGCCTCCGCTGGTCTCCCGACGGCGCCCATCTCGCCTTTGTCAGCGATCGCGACGATCACAGCTTCATCGCCGTCTATTCCGTCATCGACGGAACCGTCAACTATCTCGACCCCTCCACTGACCTCGACACCAACCCCACTTGGTCGCCGGACTCCACGCGGATCGCCTTTCTCCGCATCCCGCCCGACAAGGACTCGCTGCTTTTCGTAGCCCATCGCACCGCGCTTCCCTGGTCCATTCGCGTCGCCGACGTTGCCACCGGCAAGGGCCGCGAAATCTTTCGTGCGGCTGAAGGCGTGGGCAGCGCCTACCACGAAACCGATTCTCCCGATCAATTGCACTGGACTCTCGGCGACCGCATCGTCTTTCCCTGGGAGCGCGAAGGCTGGCTTCATCTCTATGCCGTGCCCCCCGCCGGCGGAAGCTCCACGCCGCTCACGCCTGGCAACTTCGAAATCGAGCACGTCTCCCTCAGCGCCAACGGGAAGGCCCTCGTCTTCGACTCCAATCAGAACGACATCGACCGCCGTCATGTCTGGCGTGTCGTTTTTGCGGCTGACAGCTCCAGCACCGCCGCC
>Ga0302325_10027947_pt1 | contig 11682 bp, 14 predicted proteins | sample Palsa_T0_2_FD_201948 | JGI IMG/M metagenome (GOLD analysis project Ga0302325, IMG submission 201948) | Peat permafrost microbial communities from Stordalen Mire near Abisko, Sweden - Palsa_T0_2 | ecosystem: Environmental > Terrestrial > Soil > Palsa > Peat permafrost | place: Sweden: Abisko... | reverse complement strand
TCCATACCTCCGGTTGGCAACCAACAGACCGTACCAACCGACGGCACAGGGCGCAACCTAACAAGCGCCGAACGAGCGCTATAGCTGAAGTAGGGATGCTCTAATCGCCTCGGTTGCCCTGGCTCATGGGCAGTTGCTCCTCACTCGAAATCCCCGGCATTTCAAGAATATCTCGGGGCTGATCGTTCGATTCTACTAAAGCCAGGCGGCTTAACGCATGTAATACGAGAAGACCGCGGCCATGACGAGCCAGGTGAAAAACAGGCGGACGAGCCAGACGAAAATGACCAGGCGGTAAACCTCTCCAAATTCCAGTTCGAAGAAATACATGAAGAGCCAGAAATAGAGGAGCAGGCTGAGCGCCCAGCCGACGATTTTGCCGATGAGCAGATCGGCGGGCAAATCGTGCGGGTTGCCGCTGGCGCGGCCGATCAGGAAGGCGACCAGGACGATCATGTCCGACACGGCATCGGGCGCGAGGGCGATCGCGGAGAGCTTCATCATCGCGGGCCAGAGCGGGCCGAAGGCGGCATCGAGAAATTTGACGGCCAGGAGACAGGCGATCAGCATCACGGGGATTTCCACCGCGAGATTTACGACCATCAGCTTGGAGGCGTGGACCATGCTGGACCTGGCGTTGTGGGTCAAATAGGTCTCTGACAAAAGATTGAAAGCCGCGGTGCAGACGATGAGGGTCAGCGGAAAATAGGGCACTGGTATATTTTGAATCATCGGTAAAATTTCTTTTTCGTAGGCTTGTAATCGGTTAGCCGACCGCCGAGCAATTCCTCTTCCCGCTCCAGCATCTTGACGAAATCAACCATCGTCCAAACCTTGTCCGCGATGCTTGCCGCCATTGCGGGCGTCGTCTTGATCGCCTGATGGACACGGCAGAAATTGTAATGGAAATAGTGCAACGCAACCGAGTGCTGGTGGTTCTCAACCTTTTTTGAATGAGCATTCGTCAATCGCGTGAACCGGCGATTACTCATCCGTACCGTCAAATTCTGACGTTCGATGTACGACGTAGAGACGTGGCCGATGTCGGGAGTACCGCAAACGTCCTCATGCTCGATGCCGATTACTTCCGGTGGACTGTATCGACCGGGACCGGATTTGTCGGGACCGTAAATCTTCACAAGTTGGGCATAGTCGATCTCGCCGCCAAAGGCATTGTCAACGGCGTCCAGATAGACCCTTAACCCATCGGTCGTCAGTTGGACTTTGTTGGCAAGTCGGCTGGCCAAATCGCACATGAAGTCTTTGGCGTACCCGCCACTCCGCAAACCGAGCATGTAGGAAACAACGAGTTTTGTGTCGGCGTCAATGCCGATCCACGTCCAAACGTCGCCAAGGCCAAATTGACCGCGAGATTCTTCGGGAACATTCCGCTGCTTGGCATGAACGAATGCCCAAATCTCATCGCACTGGATACGCTTTGAGGCAACGTCGCAAACCGTCAAATCGTGATACTGCGCCGCAAGCGTTCCGGCGTCGGCGAGTAAGCGCAGAACGGTAATCTTGTTCACCCAGAACATCCGGCAGGTGGATGCGATACTGTTTCCCTCAACAAGGGCCGTAAGGATTTGTGCCCGTTCAATTGTGTTCAACTTGTTCATGGAACTCAATGTACGGACGAAAAGGGTGTTTGTCAACAATAAAATCTCTTGACACCACACTTTTTGTGGGTACACTGATTGACATGAAGAAAACAGGACGCCCAAGGAAATCGCCGGACGCGGTAAAGACCGAATACATCGAAATGCGGGTCGAGAAATCCGAGAAGGATACCTTCCGTGCCGCAGCCGACGCGGCGGGATTGCCGTTGTCCGGGTGGATACGGCAGCGGCTACGCCGCGATGCGAAGAAGGAATTGGAGGATTTGGGTTTGCCGGTGGCATTTGTGGATCGATTGTCGGTTTAGGAATTGATGATTTCACAGTTTTCCAGTTCGAGATAAAATTCTACCCTCTTGATCTGCCCGATGGCGGTAATTCTAGAGCCTTTGCTAAGCACCGACACTCGCGGTTTCCAATCTGCATTAAAGATCAGACGCACTTTTTGTTTCGTATAGACACAAAGCACCAAGGGATGGGGTTGGGTTATGTCTGTAATCTCTGCATCGCGAATTATCTTCCATTGGTCGATGTATGGCTCTAGAAGTCTTTGTTCTTCAATTCTGGTGTAATCTTCAAAGAACTTAAGTAGGCGATCTGGTGAAGCATCCACAATGATTCTACCGTGAGTCTGGACGTTGTTAACGTTGGGTGTGGTTCTCATCCACGTATATGGACGCGCCCCGCCTTCCCAAATTGCTGTTCCTATGATCTCGTTCGCGTCTGAAGATAGTCGTCCCTCACGTATCTGTTTGACCTTCCAATCGTGCGGGCAGCGTGTGTGGTATAGCGTTCCCTCGATTTTTCGATCTAATCCGATTGTTCCAGAAATTTCCCACTCGACGATGTCGCCTCCCTTAAGGCTGTACGAACATTTTCCCATCCATTTTTCGTGGTTCTGCGTGATATGCACAATCGCTCCCCCCGTTTCCTCCCAAACTCCGGCAATTGATGGAAAGCCATCTGGGGGTCGCGCTGACTCACCGGCAATGGGGGCGGCTTTTTGCGATAAGAAGAATCTTTTCCAAATCAGGTCGCCAAACAGGATGAAAAGAATCAGAACTATGGCAATTATCGTTACCATAATCGCCGCCCCGGGGTGCTGAAATTTCCCAAAAATGAAAACCTTCCATAGCGACGTGCTTTTAGATACGTCCTGTGGCGAATACGGAATTGCCACGAATTCATAAAACTCAATCGCCCTATCAATGAGCCACAATAAGACAACGGCGATAATAGAAAGGATTTTTGTCCGTATAGACATTCTGAACCTCCAGTTGTCGGGCAAGCCCAGCGCGGCCCTATCACTGGAGAAGAAATAAGGCCGCGCCGTGGCATCGACGGGTAGCAACTCCCGACGTTCCCGATTACTGGATATTGTGGTCGATTAACTGAACGATGTGAAGCGTAGGCGAAATGGCGGTCTGTCCTATCGCGGCAATTGCTTCCCCACGTCCACCCCCGCTTCAAACGCCGCCCGCAGCAACGCCATCCCCCGCGCATCCACCTTTTGAATCGCCGCACTCCATTGCTTCCACGCGGCCTCCACATCGGCTGGCAATGGTTGCTCAGTCTTGGCAATGGTTTCGGAGACAATTCGAGAAGCGGTTTCATTGTGATCGGCGTGTTTGGGATTTCGCATATATTGGGTAATTGTACGTCAGGAATGGGGCGGACCGCGAAAGTGAAAATATACCAGTGCCGAAAATAGAGATTCCTGGACTTGTTTCCCTCGAAGGGATCTGATGGATCGAATTGAGCCGGGGACTGTCCCGCGCGTTTTGGGGCCGGGCTGGAATATGCCAGAACCGGCGAGGCCGCAGCCGGCGGTTTCTGTAACGGCGCCGGCCGCCGAGAGGGTTCCGGCAGGTGCGCTTGCGGCGCGAAATCGTAAAGATCATCCGCCGGCGGCGACGGCGCGGGGATGGTCACCATCGCGCCGCAGGCCTTGCATTTGCCGGTTTTACCCGCGTGCTTGGCGGGCACGCTGAAGCGTCTGTTGCAGCCGGGGCAGTCGATGGAAATGTCCGCTGATTCATCGGACATGGACGTGTCGCCAGAGTAGAGTTTTGCTCTAGTTTTCGATCGGCTCGACTTTTTCGACGTCGACGCGATAGATGCTCTTGATGACGCCGCTCTGAGGATCTTTGCGGAGAATGATATGTTGAGTGCCCCAGACCTTGACGGGCACGTCCCAATAGTAGCAGTGCTTGCCTTTGACGACATATCCATCGACAAAGTGCTGAGCCAGCGGCGGGCCGGAAAAACAGCATTTCGTTTTGGAATAAACCAGTTGGAAATAGTCGAGCTTGGCCGAGTCATCGGCCGAATGCGGCGCCCACATCTCGCCGATGGCCATGATTTTCTGCCCTTCGAGGCCGCGCCATTTGGAGGGGATGTCGTCCATCGTCGCGTTCATCTGGTCCATGTCGAAGCTGCTCATGGCCTTGAGATCGACTTCCTTGTAGGTGCCGTAATCATGGATGCCGCCGCTGATGAATTCGTTCAGCCACCAGAAAAAAAGCAGCATGATCGGGAGCACGATCACCGAAACGAAAACCATGATGCGCCAATTGAATCGCTGCGACCAGGGAAGCTTCTCAGCTTTCAGCGGGCGGGGCTGATAGGATAGTCCGTTGGATGGAGGATTGGCGGTGCTCATGGTGGATACGACAGTATACCTCTACTGCGGGGCGGCGCGAACGCTGCTGGCATCTATCTGAAAGATGCTCACGATAAATCCGCCGTCGCGAGTCTCCTTTACATGCAGCGTTCCCTCGACGACCAATTCATCGGGGTAATAGCTGACCGCCTTGGACTTTGGACAGGTCACCACGATTGTATGCTGAATCTGGGGCGGTTGCCCGAAACAACAGGCAAACAGGCTCGGAACCAAGGCAAATTCGGAAATGCTCTCGGCCTGGTCCAGCGGAATCATATAACCCGATGTCTTGAAATGACATCCATCGAGCCGCTTCACATCGTCCGGAATGCCGCCGCCGACAGCTGAATCATAATCGAAATTCCCCAACTCCTTGATCGGCAGTTCAACCACATCTCCCGGCGTTGGAGCGGGATGAATATGACGGGGACCCCCGTCCACGGCGATGGCCACGGACATCGGGGCGGGGCTGGGAATGATCGGTTTCGCCGCGGCGTTCAGCATCTGATGCCGGCAGACACGGATTTGCTCCAGGATCGGCCCAAGCTGGTCCGGCTGATCGCTGAGCATTTCCGAAACCTTCTGCAAGAGCGGCAAAGCCGTCGCATAATCACCCCGGCCCATGTCCTCGTTGGCCTGAAGCTGTAATTCGTTGGCCACGGTCGCGCTGGGCTGAGACGTTGGAGCATCCGCCCACGCCCATGCGCCGAAGGCCAAAACCACAAGAGCGATTAAAATCCTCTTCATCACGATCCCCTTACGTCACAACCCTCTACACCATAGCATATCACCAAAGTTGCAGGGAATCCCCTCATTTCGCAGCATCTATTGAGGAGCAAGATTCGCCGGCCGCGGCATAAGGTCGGGCCGCAAAGCGAGATAATATAGCTGACCTTCCTGCAATTCATGCCCCGCTTCCGCCTGGGCGGTGGCCCCGATGCCCATATAAATATCGCATCTGCCGCTGGCCCGGATCGCTCCTCCGGTATCCTGATCGAGCATGAAACCGCTAAACGGCTCCATGCCTGATTGCGACGCATCGGGAACGGACGTCCGGATAAACGCGGGCATGGCTCGGGGATAAATATCCCTCTGCTCCTTATCGGTGGCGATCGTCGCCCACGGCGTCACCGGCACATTCAGGCTGCCGAACGGGCCGCCGGGACGTTCCGTGAAGAACACATACCGCTGATCCATCGGCAGATATTTATCCATCATCTCCGGATGGCTGTCGAAAAATGCCGTCAGCCCGCGGAGGCTGAGCTGGTCTTGCGTGATCACGCCATCAGCTACCATCTGCCTTCCGGGGCTGGTGTATTCATATCCGTTGGTCCCGGCAAACCCGATTTCGTAAATCCGCCCCGTATCCGCCAGCCGCAACCGGGCCGAGCCTTGAATCGTCACCACATAGGCTTCCCATCGGCTTTTGAGCCAGACCAATTCATCCCCCGCGAGCTTGTGCCCCGTTTCGATGTCCCCGCGCGTGTAATACGGAACGATCCGCCCATCCGGCATTCTTCGCCCCTGAACCTGGCCCGACATCGGATCGCGAACCAAATCTTTCGGCAATTTATATAGCGGCCATTGGAACTCCGGCGTCGGCTGCATGCTGGCATCATAAATCGGCGTGCAATAACCCGTGAACAGAACGGTATCGGTATATCCCAAACCATCCGGCGCCGGCGCGCCATAACTTTTATAGACCTCAAAATTCGCCCGCACCTGCTGATTGAACCACGCCCCATCCCATCGTCCCATGGCCTGCGATTGCGTGCAGATTTCCTCCAGCCGATGCAGCGTCGCCATCGCCCGCTCATGGGTGATATCCAGATAAGGAAAAAATCCCCGACTGCTGGGCGCGGCCAGATATTTCAGGCTGTTATCAATGGACGTCCGAAGCCGAGCCGGATCGATTTCCTGCGCCCCGAAATCCGGATACTCGCTCGGATCGATCTTCCGCAGCGCCACCATCCCATCCGGCAACGGTCTGCGAAAATCAATCTGCGCCACCGGAGGCGCCTGCTGCCTGCAACCGATGAAACCAACCGCCCCGAAAAGAATTAGAACCGCGGAAAGATTTCGAACGGACATGTTGATCCTTCATGATCAAAATCAGATTCGCTCGGGAAGGCGCCCGCCCTCGCGAGTCCTTCATGGTAATCCGGATTCGCATTCGCGTCACGCTCACCCTCCTGGTTCGCTGGTCAGGTTGAAATTATCTTCCAATTGGTGGAATCGTCCCGCATTCCGGGCATCGGTCGGGTGTCGCGCGGAGATCGTAGCCGCATTTTGAACATAGGTGATCTTTAACCCGTAAGAGATGTCTACGTTCGCGCCTTGTGCGGCGAAACGCCAGCGCCGGGACTATGAGCGTGAGCAACACGAAAAACCAATATGGAATCATGACGGTCCGTTCACCTCCGGTGATTTGCCCCGTCGAATGATCCGGCCGGTACCATGTGCCGAACCCGAGCCAATCCCATCGGCGCGATTGGTTGCCATACATCGTCGGATTAGCGGCTAAGGAGTCCAGAAACCATCCGCCGCCGGCGTAACGGCTCGACGGATGATATCCGACGCTGGACCACCCGAATTGCAGATATAACCGGCCATACAACGAAACGATATTCGTTACCGTCTTTGGTCTTACCAAAACAGCGTCATCAAACGTGAAATAGCTGCGCGCATACAGAAGCACCGCCGCCAGACACATCAGCATCGACAATGGAGTAAGCGCGTTCAACAGATGTCGGCGAAAACGTTTCATTCCCCGAAACTGTACAGCGCCTCAAGCGATCAGCAGCATAGCGCGCATTCGTTTCGAGTTTCGGCCATTCGGGCTTGATTCGTCATTCGAGTTTCGAATTTCGAGTTTCCAACATCGAAACTCCCGCATGCGCCTTCACCTGCTTCTCCGCATGATAACTGCTGCGCACCATCGGCCCCGATTCTACATGCCGAATCCCCTTGCCTTCTCCGCGCGTTTTCCAATCCGCAAATTCATCCGGATGCACCCAACGCACCACCGGCAGATGCTGCACGGTCGGCCGAAGATATTGGCCCAGCGTCAGAATATCGCAGCCGATGGCCACGATATCGTCCAGCACCAGGTCGATCTCCTCTTCGCGCTCGCCCAGCCCCAGCATCATTCCGGTTTTGGTGATGAACCCCTGCTTTTTGGAAATCCGGAGCAATTTCAGCGACCGATGATACTTGGCCTGCGGCCGGACGGTTGAATAAAGGCGTGGGACCGTTTCCAGATTGTGATTGAGGATTTCCGGCTTTTCATCGAGCACTTTCTGCAGCGCTTCCCAGTCCCCGCAGAAATCCGGGATAAGCACTTCCACGCTTGTTCCCGGCGATTGCAGACGGATTTGCCGGATGGTCTCGGCCCACACCTCCGCCCCGCCGTCATCCAGTTCATCGCGATTCACGCTGGTGATGACGATGTGCTTCAGCCCCATCAGATGAACCGCATGCCCGACCCGTCTCGGCTCATCGAGATCGAGCGTCGGCGGCCGACCCGTGGCAATGTGACAGAATCCGCAACTCCGCGTGCAGACATCCCCCAGAATCATGAGCGTGGCCGTCCCCGCATGCCAGCATTCGCCCATGTTCGGACACTTGGCGGATTGACAGACGGTGTGAAGCTTATGCTCGTTCACCAAACCAAGCAGCCGCGCATATCCCTCGCCCGCCGGCATTTTCATCTTCAGCCACGGCGGCTTGCGGCCCTGATCGGGCGAATTGGGAAGGATTTCGAGGGTGAACGGCATGTTTGTATTTCGATTCTAGGGCGGATTGGGCATTAGAAAAAGAATGCCGAATGCCGATTGCCAAATGCCGAATGAAAGACAGGTCCCCTTTTCATTCCATTCGGCATTTGGCATTCGGCATTCCGTTCGCATTCCTTAAAAATCGCCGTTATCCTACCCCCATGCCCCTTCGCATCCTGTGCCTGGGCGATGTCGTCGGTCGGCCCGGGCGGCAGATCCTTCATCAGAAATTGCCCAATCTCGTCCGCGACCGCGCTGTCGATCTGGTCGTCGCCAACGCCGAAAACATCGCGGGCGGCAGCGGGATCACCACCAACCTCTTTCACAAAATCCGCAGCTACGGCGTCGATGTCGTCACCCTCGGCGATCATATCTATCGCAAATCCGATATCGTCCCCACCCTCCAAACCAGCGAGCGAATCGTCCGCCCCGCAAACCTGGCCAGCGGCGCCGCGGGCAGACGGTATACCGTCGTCGCCACGGCCGCCGGCATATCGGTCGGCGTCTTTTCCCTGCTGGGGCGAATCTACATGAACGTCCCCGCCGACGATCCGTTCGCGGCGGCCGAATGGGTTTTATCGGACATGCCCAATTCCGTGCGCATCTGCGTCTGCGACATGCACGCCGAAGCCACCAGCGAAAAAGTCGCGATGGGACACTGGCTCGACGGCCGCTGCTCCATGATCGTCGGCACCCATACCCACATCCCCACCGCCGACGCCCATATCCTCCCCGGCGGCAGCGCGTTCATCACCGACCTCGGCATGTGCGGCCCGTACGATTCCGTGCTGGGCCGACGGAAAGATCGCGTCATCAAACACATGACCACGAACATGCCGCATCCCTTCGAGATCGCCACCGGCGACGTCCGCCTGTGCGGCGCACTGGCCGAGATCGACACCGAAACGGGCCGTGCGCTAAGCATGGAACGAATCGAAGTCCGCGGGGAAAATGCGGATCAGGCGTATGATGCGGATGATAAGCCGGGGGAGAGGGATAAGGGGGAGTGAAATGATCGATGTCGCGTTTTTCTCGGGTTGCACCTTTGCTTTTATCTCTATGTTTTGTCGGAAGGGCGGCAATTGGATAAACTTGCGACGTTCCGGTGAGGATGGACATGAGATTTACCGTGGAAGGTGCTGATGCCAAGACCGGCGACGAGCGGACGGTGATTATTTCGGCCACTGATTCGAGGGATGCTGAGAAAGAGGCGCGCGGTATGGGGATTCTGATTTCGCGAGTCACGCCGCGTCATGAGGCCGACGGAATGTCCGAACCTCTAGCCAGTCAGGTTGCCGCCAAGACCATGTCTTTGAAAGCTGCGGCCGTTGAAATCAATGCGCCAGACTATGCGGCCTTAAGAACGATGTCGCATGTATTTTTTATGTTTGCGTGCATCGGATATGCCTTATGCGTCGCTTGCTTGATTGCGACGGCGGTACTGATTGCAATTACCATCCGGACCAAAGATGACGATATAAAGCAGTTCGCAATTTACGCCGCGCTAGCCTCCTTGGGTGCAATTATCAATGGCATAATCAATCACGGCGTCTCAGTCTTTCTCTTGGCCTTCCGCGATTTGGTGCGGAACAGTTTCAGATAGGACAATGGTGATATTCACGGACGTCTCTGGCACGGACAGTGAAAACAAAAGTGACATCCACGAATGGCATTCGGTTGACTTATGTTGATGACCCAACAAATCCTTCGAGAAAAGCGCGCGGCGATTCTGGAGATCGCCCGCCGATACGGCGCATCGGATGTTCGCGTATTCGGGTCCGTTGCGCGCGGCGATGCGAACGACGCCTCGGACGTGGATTTAATTGTGCGTTTCGAGCCGGGCCGCACGCTGCTGGACCATGGCGGCCTGGTGATGGATTTGCGTGAACTATTGGGTATGCGGGTAGACGTCATCGACGAAGATGCCATGCGTCCCCGATTCCGCGAACGTGCGATGGCGGAGGCGGTCCCCTTATGAGATCGGACCGGCTGCTCCTGCAAGACATGCTCGACTCCATCGTCGAGGTCATTGACTCGACACCGACTTTGCGGGCCGATTATGATGCTAATAAGTTCGTCCGTTCCCATATCCTTCGCCATATCCAGGTTATCGGCGAAGCCGCATGGCGACTGTCCGGTTCGCTGAAAGACCAGACTCCCCAGGTGCCGTGGAAAAAGATCGCCGGAATGAGGCACGTTCTGGTCCACGACTATTTTGAGGTGAACTGGATTCGCGTCTATGAAACGGCTCGGCTCGATGTGCCCGCGCTGAAACCTCAAATCGAATCCATTCTCGCCGTCGTTCCACCCTGAAAACCCTTCAGGAACGTAATGAGAACGCATGGGATGAGAAAACGTGACGTCGCAGGACTTAGGAAGATCAGCCAAGTTGAAATGGAGCAAAGCCTATGAATCGCAAAACATGCGCCTTATTGTTTTTCGTTGTCGCGCGGTGCGCGGTCGGCTTCGCGGATGATATGCCGGGCTTGAATGCACCGCCGGCAACTCAACCTTCCACGCGGCCATCGGCGGCGGTGGATTTGCGCAACACCGTTTGCCCGGTCAGCAATGACAAGGTGGGCGATTCGAATCTGGTCGAAGTCTATGATGGCAAGATCTATCACCTGTGCTGCCCCGATTGTCATAACGATTTCGAAAAGGACCCGGCCAAATACGCCAAGGCGGTTGCGGCGGATCCGGCGAAATACGGCATTAAGTAAGCCAAGGAAGCCAGCCGAGATTATTCCGCGGCAACGTGAGCGCCTCTTTCCGCCACGGAGCGGCGCATGAGCAGGACCAGGAGAATCATCACGATTGCGATCGCCGCCGAGGACCAGAAGACGTCGAAGTAAGCCAGCGATAGAGCTTGCTGATCTCGTGCGTTTTCCAGCGATTGCAAGGTTAATTTCATCGACAGCACGGCATCTCCGGTATGTTGCAGGAAGAAGGGTTGGCCCTGCGTGAACAAATAATTGACCGCGGGGTTCAGCGTGTCGAGTTTCTCGTTGAGCCGCAATGTGTGGAACTGCTCGCGACGCTCCAGGACGGTTTGGGCCACGGATGTTCCCACGCTGCCGCCTTCGTTGCGCAGGAGGGCGAGCAAACCGACGGCGGCGCCGCGCATCTCCCTGGGTATATAAAGAAACGCGGCCACGTTCAGCGGCGCAAACAGCATCGACAACCCGGCGATAACCACCACGCGGGGCCAGACCACCTGCCACGGACCGATGGCCAGATTGAGTCGTGACATCCAGTAATTCCCGGCTGCCAGCGTGACAAGCCCGGCTGTCATGAGATATCGCGCATCGACCCCGCGCGTCAGCAGCGTTCCGACGATAATCAGAATGATCACCGCCGCTATTCCCGCGGGCGACAGCACCAGCCCGGACGTGGTCGCATCGTATCCGAACAGGGATTGCAGCAATCCCGGCAACGTCGTCGTATTTGCATACAGCACGCCAAACGCGCAGAAAATGATGATGCAGCACGACCGGAAATTTCTGTCAAGCAGCGTTCGAAAATTAATGAGCGGATTGGCGATCCTCAGCTCACGGTAGATCAGTCCCGACAGACAGAGCGCGAAGAGAATCGTCAGCGTCTGGATGCGAAAGCTGGGATCGCCGAACCA
>Ga0302325_10027946_pt1 | contig 11682 bp, 12 predicted proteins | sample Palsa_T0_2_FD_201948 | JGI IMG/M metagenome (GOLD analysis project Ga0302325, IMG submission 201948) | Peat permafrost microbial communities from Stordalen Mire near Abisko, Sweden - Palsa_T0_2 | ecosystem: Environmental > Terrestrial > Soil > Palsa > Peat permafrost | place: Sweden: Abisko... | reverse complement strand
CATAATGGACGGCTACTCGGCACGCAGATATGGAGACAGCTGTCTTAGAAAAAGACCACGGCATTTTCTTATCAGTTTCACTCCAAATACTCTCTGTGAACCTGCCATTCTTTATTGTTTGAACTCGTCACGAATATTTTGATCTCGAATACTCTTTTTTACCAGTTTGGTGAAGACTGACAAGCATTTGAATATGAAAGATGGGGACTCAGGACAGGAAGGCATTATAGTATAACAACAGCATAGGATCCAAACTCGGAGAACCGGCACGGCATCTCCTTGAAACGTATAGCAAAATCCCTTCAGACGAAGTAGAAAAGCATATTTACGCGATTGTACGCTTTGCAACTCTTCTAGTTCAGCAGAGCATTGACACATGATAGCAAGACAAAGCATGGAAGGTCTGGGATTACCCATGCATTGGCCAATTCCGATTCCTCGACCTTTCCATCAGGCAGTCTTCCCATTATCCAGCCATTCTTGAACGCCTGATGACCAGCGATCAAAGCTTCCTCGATTTAGGATGTTGCTTCGGACAAGATCTACGCAAACTCGCTGCGGATGGTGCACCATCTGAACACCTGTATGGAAGTGATCTCCGCCCCGAGTTCTTCGATCTGGGATACGAATTGTTCAGAGATAAATCAACGCTGAAGAGCAAGTTCCTCGTCGGAGATGTATTCGATGCTTCGTCGCCATTGTCCGAACTGAACGGGAAGATCGATATTATTTACGCGGCATCTTTCCTGCACTTGTTTAGCTATGAGGATCAGATCAAGGTTTGCAAGAGGATTGTCAAGTTGTTGAAAGAGAAGAAGGATTCAGTAGTGTTGGGACGGCAGATTGGCCATGAGAATGCGGGTGAGCAGGCTAATAGGAACGACCCGACTAAGACGAGATGGAGGCATAACGAAGAGAGTTTTAAGAGAATGTGGGATGAAGTTGGGCAGTCAACTGCTAGTAAGTGGAGGGTTGAAGTTAGCTCGGAGCGTTGGGTGGGAGAGAGTGAAAATGGGGCCGGGAGATGGAATGATGCGTCGACGATTCGACTGAGATTTGCCGTCTTCAGGGAATAAATGTCCCTGACTTTCGGCGATATCAGCTTCTGTTGGCTTTTCATACAGAAGGGTACAACAACACGCAACCTTGGTAAATATTTGGCTTTCTTCTAAAAAGGTCTTTACCTCCTACCCAGCAACGACCCGCAGAAAAGAGATAAAAATCTAGGAAGCAACAATTCCACATCAGCAAGCAGTCTTTCCTCACTCATTCACGTCAACTCTCCATCTCCCTTGCAAGCCCCTCAATCCCAACCCTCACCTTCTCAACAACCATCTCCACAACATCCCTCTCCACAGCCCCCTCCTGCCAACAAAAGCCCATCGTCAAACACCTATCCCCTCCCGTCATGACCCCAACAGCAATCGCACTCCCACTCACGAATGCGCTCCTACTAAAAATCACCCTCCCGATCTCCCACTGCCCCTTCCCTTTTCCCTCAACTTTCATTACACTAAGATTACTAACGTGAAAACAACTACCCCTCTCCTTCCCCACTTTCCCCTGGAAGAAACTCCTCATATCTTTGATCTACTTGAACTTCGCAACGTTTACCTTCTCACCATTGTTTCGAAGATATTCGGCGATTATTTCACACGAACGATGGGCTTCTGACTAGGGGAATTGCGAAGTCGAGAGGGTGGAGCGCGAGTAATATGCAGAAAACGCGTCGATGTATACCCCGAGTACATTTTCGTGGGTGGGACTAGGGAGCCGTCGACGGAGGGAAACTGGGATGGTGCATTCGAGAGCTTCGAAAGTAGGTGGGATGGCAGGGAAGAGGGCTGAGGCGATGAGGGCGGGGAGCGTAGAGGTGACTGTAATGGTCTGGGCTTTGCAGGCTTGCAGGAAATGAGAGGAGGTGGAGGGTGAGAAAGCGAGGGAGAGGAAGTTGCTGCGTGTGGGTGGATGATTTTGGTCCCTGACCAGAGTGCTGCGAGTGGAGTGGTAGGAGAGGTATGTGGTATTGCTTTGAGGAGGAGAGTTTCGAGGTTAGGGAGCAAGGGTGTGTTGAGTGGGCGGATTATATTGCATTTCAGGGGAGTATTCTCCGGGCAGTAAGAAAGTCACGATGGAACACCATCCCTGAGCCGCCATCGCCAAGGGCGTGATAGAAAATAAAGGCTGCCACAAAACCATTCTCTGTCTCTACAGCAGTGAGGATAATCAAGCGCCAGAACGGAAGGAATCATAGCTCTCTTTGAAGGAAGCATTATGCTGAACTTCCAGAATACTGCCAAGCTCAGCATCACTTCCATATTCAGTCATCGGCATCGGCATTTGCCTAACCATGAAAGCCACAGTATCCTCGAGGTTGATTCTAGGAAGTCTAGCAAAGTATGGAGCATTTGAGTCCTCATTGACCACGATTGTAGAAAGGATGGGGTGGCGTTCTATGACTGTTGCCAGCGCAGAGAGGATGGTTGCCTTGAGATCTTCTGATCTTAAGGTCGGGCGCATAGGCGGCTGAGATGCCGACGTTGTTGAAGAAGCCTAGGTGGTGGCGGGCTGAGGAGAACTGTACCAAGGCTCCTTGATTGTTGTTAGCTTCTGTAGTCTTCGGTGTGAGGCATCGGATTTTGGACCTGGGCAGGGATACTGACCAAGAGGGCGGAGCTTTTGCAGCTGCCTGATGTTCACAGATGATGTCGACATTTAGAGGGAGAGGGGCTCAGTACAGATGCGGGTAGTGTTTAGAAATTGAGCCGAAATATGAATATTTTGATTACGAATAGTTCGGATTTTTCAAAAGAACTTGTATTGTAAAAGCTTTCAGGGATCTCAAAATTCAATAAGAAGTTGGGTGATTTCAAGATCAATGTGCACAAGAGAAAGTTATATTGGTAGAATGGTAATATCAGAACACTTGCGGTCTTTCTCTACGGAAAAATATCAGAGGCAAGAAGCAGGGGATTTTGGAAACCTGACGCAATTTAAACCTGAGGACTTTTGATGAGGACAGACAAGAGTTGAAGAAATTCCATACCTGATTTGAGGCATTATGCATATAAAAGCCACGCTAGCACTGGTGGATGAGTCATTGATCTCCCCCCTGAAAACTAACCAAGAGCTCGGCTAGCTGGACACTGGAACTTTATGGGCCTACGCCCTCGAGTGACAATTGGAATTGTTCATCTCATACTGCACGAGGTCAGAATTCCCAGGCGTGTTCTTTCAAACCAAAAAGCTCATTCTCAAACTTCACGGTCTTCATCCCAGTGCACATAACTAATCAGCCTCCAGTTCCAGGTAGCATGGCGGATTCGCTTTCCCAGACGTAAAGCACAACCCAAAACAACAGAACAGCAGAAGATATCCCTACCATTGCACCGTAAGCATTCAGATAGCCTGATTCTTCGATCCATGAATTCATATAAAAGGATAGGAGGAAACCGAAAGCAGCGACGACAAGTCGGCGAGTAACAATTATGGTCTGAGTAGCATATACACTTAAAAGTAAGGGTAGTTAGAGTGACTTCTTTGGCGATCGGACAATAAGAGCCGATGGTGTATACCAGAGCAATATTCGCGGCTTGCACGATGGAGAAGTTCAAGAGCGCCAGACCCTTCATGGGACACATCTAAAGTCGATAGATAAGGAGGTCCGAGTTTCTTAAATGAAGCTAATTGTTGCTGATTGCACGAGCGAACTCCAGAGCACCGGCGGCAGCAAGATCAACGCAAATGGTCTCAAAAACAACTTGCAGAAACTCCCCTCCGTATATGCCCCAGAAAATATTGCAAGTCTTTGGATGTATGTCTTATTTGAGGGCATTCCAGTTGTGCCTAATTCTAAGTAAGTTGTAGCATCGTATTGCTCGCTAGGATTTCCTTTCGCTTTTTCACTAGAAAGCGGAGTGTCTTAGAGATCAATCTCAATGCTGCGACAATGAGCTTTTTCTGAAAAAAAAAATAAAGAAGGCAAGCATCAGGGTAGTGCTGATCAATGCAATGGCTACATACTGGGTAAGGTGTCCTGTCAGTTAACTTGCCCTAGCATGGAAGAGCAATTAAGGAAAGCGAACACTGAAGGGGGCAATGAAGGGGAGGATAAAAATTAAAATCAGATTGAACTCATTAGGGTAATATAAGTCAGAAATCAAATTATCCTTACGCAAATGTACCTCCAGTTATGATGGATTGTGATAAGGCTGGGGATACTAGAGTTCCATTCCTTGTCAAAGAGTTCGATATGGTTCTCTCACCCTGCACTGATGATCCCTCCTGAAACTCCTGAGACGAGTGCCGCACTGTAAGCAGCCATGATAGTTCCTATTTCATGCAGGAAGAAGATATTTGCAATGGATAAAGGAGCCATAGTCTCTGCTGTTCCGCTGCTGAACCCCATGAGAATTCGAGCAGCTGGAAAACTCGTATATGAGTACGTAAGCGCCGTCCAGGTTGCGCGCGCAGGATACAGCGTATAACTTGCCAGGTAGATGTGCCGGCGACCATACTCATTAATCAGAGGCATCCAGATCAAATTACTTGTTCCTTAAAGCAAGGTTGTCGTGGTGAAAAAATAGGCAGTCCTAGATACAGCTGCCACAATACTGTTCTCCTTCCAGTTCGGGTTGAATTCCTGTGCGGTCTGGATCATTGCGATAATAGGCCCAGCAGCTAGAAATTTGCACATCAACATAGCAAAACATATTATGAATGCTGCGTAGTACTTGAATGGTTGGCTCCTTTGGTCTTGTCAATATCTGCCAAGAAAGAAACGCCTATGACCTCACCAATTCAAGAGTCGGAGCGTGCAGCCCGTATCGAATCCTGGTGGCTGAATTCTGGAAGCTGGGAGGAGATTCCATATCAAGCCTTGAAACGCCACTTTGACGAAGTAACAGATCTGTGGAACACAGACTAGTGATGCTGAAGCCTCAGTGGCTGCTAAAAGTGTCTAACGGCGCTGAATAATCCTCATGCGTGTACGGAGGCAGCATGCATTGGCCAATGGGGACAAGAATCACACATCCCCCCCGTGTTGGGGTGGAATACGAAAGCCGAACGACTTTGAAAACCGGCCATTTTCGCCAGCGCAAAGAATACCAAAACCTCTCGGGTTTGAAAATTGCGCATCGTAACGCCACTACGTCAGAATACTCTAAATGGAGCTTTATACGATAGAGAAAAGGCCTCAGTATCTTTTGTTTCTATTTTGGTAATTATAAAATTCTAGGGGGTTTTGTTGCGACTTTTTGAGTAGAGGGAACGATTCTAGAGGCTCTCGCTTAGCGAAATGGCCGATTTTCAAAGCCGTCGATCTTCGTAGTATTGATGTGGAAGCTTCGAGACGTTGTTTGAGATGACGGGAAAGCTAAAGGGAGATGTAAGGATGATAAAGGATATTTACTGTAGTGATGGTGAGCCCAGACTCGCTCTTATCTTTGCTGCAGAGGAAGTTGTTCTCAGATAAAGTCGTCTCCGTCACGGCTTCTCTGCACGACTTCCAACTCGAGCCTTTTTTGCTTTTGTCTTCAACGCTCTTAGATAATGATACACTATAATAATGCCTCGGTCATTTCACTTGGTTTGTATATTCACGTCGTCTCTACCTCACTGCATAGAGAGCCCACAACTAGCAATCAACGGAATCCTTGCCCTTGGAGTCAGAGCATCAAAGCAATCTCAAAGCCAGCCTCCCTCTCACAAGCGTCCTCTGAACGAATAGACCCAAGATCTCACTATTCACAGCACGCTGATAGTTCAGCGGTCGCTCTCGTCCACACTTCGTGAACAGATACCAGTATTTTCGTGAAATTCTACAAACATTCACAATCCTAACCTCCATCTCCGCGAGATGAGGGAGGACAGCTGCGTGGGGGGAATAGTACGTACCTCTTGCATTGAGATTGACCAGTTTATCCCAAAGGTACAGTACAAAGTGTGCCCTTCGAACAGTGATTGAATGATATCCCTGCATCACACCGACTTGCCGTCCACGGCTCGGCTATTATTTTCTTTTTCTTTTGATGAGGCATCCGGGACCGGTGGCTTTGGAGATATGCACAGAAGGCGAGAAGGCGAGAAGGCGAGCAGGGCTTTGAGAGACACGCAGCGACGGAGAACGCGCGTTGAATAATGAGGGATGACGATTGCGCCGATTGCTGAAAGTTGTCGAGCTATTTGTGTCCCTATTATTCTAAGTTGAGAACTTGAGGGTGAAGAATTGCACGAGCCAAACCGACTGACCTGAACTAGCACTCGCATTCGTAGTCGAGCCACATGACGCCGGATTTCTCCAGCGTTTCGTTTGGGGAGCAGGGGAGCAGGGGAGGGGGGGGAACGTATCGAGACTCGAGACCCTACTCCGGGCTTCTTGCCCCCTTCAATGGCCAATCAATATGACCACATCTTCTGCCTCACCTGTCAGTGTCAGGATTGCCCTCGGCTGTTCCATCTGAAGTTCTGAAAGTTCAGGCTGACTCATTACACCGCCAAGAGCTTATTTGCAGCCCCGGCCGCCGCGTTCGAGGGGCATGTCCGGGGCCACAACAGCATGCAAGGGTCTGAGCCTTCTCGAACGCCGTTGCGCGTCTTTCAACAACCACAACCTCAATCTCAATCTCAACCTCATCTTCTCCACTCTCCACTCTCCACTCTCCACATATAATTGGCGCCTGCGCGGGTCTGCTTCCAATCCGTCCCATCCTTGGAGCCCTCACGCAAGCTCGAGCGAGCACTGATGGGTTCTCCAACTTACTCCTCTTGCCGCGCCTGAACAATGGCTGACCCCCAAGCGCCTATGGGGCAGGGGATGGATGACACCCCATCCCCGTCCTCGATCGTAGAACCTGAGCCTGGAAAGAGCAATCCTTTCGCTTGCAATGTTTGCAAACGGAACTACAGCCGAGTTGATCACTTGGCTAGGTATGTCGACGATTATGACTTCCTTGGGCTTATATGTTGACATGTTTACAGGCACTATCGATCCCGTTCGTTATGCTACCTACAGCTTGCTCCTCCCAAAATCTAACAGATTACGGCAGATACACGTGAGAAACCGTTCGTATGCTCTACATGCAATAAGGCTTTTGCTCGAGCGTAAGTGCCTCATCCTATCAGAAGAAACACTCCGCAGGTGAATTGAACTCATGATTCCAACTTAGGGATCTCTTGAAGCGTCACTCTGCAAGCCACACTGATAGACGGGATGTAAAGAGACATCAAAGCTCCTCGCCACAATTTGCAAGAGTTGCTCAGGCTTGTATAGCTTGCGCGAGCGCAAAACTGTAGGGAAAGCCTTTTACTGTTCTAAGGAGTATCATGATTTCCTCCGAAGACAATGACTCCCGAAGTGATCTTTATCGAGCAACTGCTGACCCTTTGGCAACCCAGGAAATGCGGGCACGAAAAGCCCTGCCACCGCTGCCAACAGAAAGGAATAGAATGCTCGTTCCCACCAATGATGGAAAAGCTCAGAGCATTCTCTCAAAAGTCGAGCCCAATGAAGAGTAAGTAAATGATCCACCATCATTTCCAGTCATGTCCTTCAACTAATCCATCTTCCACAACAGCGGAGCCTATGGTTGACTTGGATGCTCTTGAAGGCGCAGCAACTTTGTCTTCCATGGATGCCCAACATCGCAACCTTCAGTTTCAAGACTTATCTTATCAGACAATGGCCGTGCATGCTCCTTCAAGTAGCAACTTCCCACAGGAGTCGAAAGGGAAAGGAGTAGATTCAATGCACGAGGCCTCCGTAGATGCTACGCCAGCCCATTTGATGAGCAACGCTATGTTGAACATCGACGATTCGTCTCTCGCAGAGTTTTTGAGGGATATCATGATGCCTACCCCACCCAATCCCTTGCCCGGGGAAAGCCAGCACTCGCTGGACTTTATACAGCAGAGCTATTATTCGGGACGAGATGTATTCAACTTTGGGATAGAGTCAAGTCTTGACTTAACTGACATAGATTTTGGATGGATTAGCACCCAGAATGCGAGACTGCCAGGGCTGAATTTTCCCCCTGTCCCTGACATGGAGCTAGATCGCCCAGAACGTGGGCAATATACACCTGATATGAGCAGTGGTATAACAGCCGGTGCGGAGGCGTATCAGAAATCCGTCTGGCGCTGGAGGCCTGCCCAACAAGATCATGGTCATGCAGAGCAAGTAAATCTGTCAGTGCCGTCTAGGGATCTGCGACTACTTGAGTCGCATCATTGTCCAGACGGACTTGAGCGACGGCTTGAGCAAAACTCACGAGACAAGATATTAGCTATGCTCTTGAGCGGATGCGAGCCTAAGAATGTGTCTCGAGTTGTTGCATCCTTTCCGTCTGCAGATCTGCTCGACTCGCTCATGCAAAATTTCTTCCGATCCGAAGTATATAGGACTGATTCATGGATCCACTTGCCGACTTTCAGGCCACAGAATCAGAGGCCCGAGTTGAATAGCATTATTGTGGCCGCGGGAGCAGTTCTGTCAACGGTTCCGACGGTAAGGAAATTAGGCTTCGCCTTACAAGAAGCTGTACGATTAGCTATTCCCGTAGCTGTAAGTCCACAATCATTGTTTTTCACGATGATCTGTTCGCTAACAAGAGTTGAAATTCTCAGTGTGAGTTGGACAACAGTGCAACGCGAGAATTACAGATAGTTCAAGCATTTGCCTTGGAATTGAATATCGGGTTGTGGAGTGGCAATAAGCGCAAGATGGAGATCGCTGAAAGCATCTCGCAACCTCTGATTACAATGCTCAGACGTGCCGGTCACTATCGGCGGAAAGCAGTCACACCTGCCCCTACACTTGAGGATGACGCAAAGACTCTCGAAAGCAAATGGCGAGCCTGGGTAGAGGCTGAATCCTTCAAAAGGCTGGCATTCCATACCTTGATTCACGATGCCCAGGCCTCGATTTGCTTGCTGACTCGGCCTCTGGTATCCTACGCCGAGATGTCACTCGATCTCCCATATTCTTTAGCACTCTGGCGTGCCAAGAGTGCAATTGAGTGGCGAGACGTCTATATGAGAAAGTTGCCAAACATTTCAAACAGGCTTCCTTCCCTGATGCATTGTATCCACGACATTCAGCCGGTGAGCAAGGTACCGGATTGCATCGACCTGCAATTCTCCACACTCGTTATCCTTCATGGGGTCTGGAGTTTAGTGTCCGAATACCGCCAGCTAGAATTCGTCCTCAAGGTGCCGTCACAGGAAAGACAGGGGAATGGAGCCTTGATCTCCACCTCCTGGTACCGGGAACTGTGTCAAATATTGGATCAATTCAGTCTGACGGTTTCTGGTTTTGACGGTGGGATACCACAGGAGGCTCGGATACTCCAAGAGCTGTACATGATGAACCTCCATGTCAGCTTCGAAGAACTACAGCTCTTCGCAGGGAAAGAAGGCCCTGAAGAGGCACAGCGAGTCTACCCGCTTCTCCGACAGTGGTTTGACAGCCGACGATCTCGCCAGGCCATCTTCCATGCTGGACAGGTGCTTCGAGCATCAGATTCATTCCCGTCAAACCAATTGCGAGATTTCTACGCTGTAGCACTCTATCATTCCTCTTTGTGCTTTTGGGTGTATGGAATGTGCTCGATGGGCTCTGGTCACTCGAACCGATTGCAGGACCACCATATGGGTGGTGAGATCGAAGAACTAATTTGGCTTGACGGAGAAGAGACAAATGATACACGGCGGTTTGTTTCTTTGTCTCGTGGGATCCCGATGATCAGGGTATCATCGAAGCATAACGCGGAAGGTGGTGGGTGTCGTGTGGATAATCCGAAGGCGGTTATGGAGGCGATTATTAATATTATGGGGAAAAATTGTAGTCATGGGAATAGCGTCTTGCCTCCTTTGGTGGAGAATCTTGGGCAGCTAATGATGGATCTCGGGAACGCAGCGTGGATTGTCAGGAGTCAGTCCTTGAATGGAAATATCCCAGGTTCAGATTAATGTCTAACTAGACATCAAGTACAAATTAATGAAATCGGCATATATATATATATATATACACATATTGCAAAGAGATCTGGTTCATCTCGTCTCAAAAATTATTCGTTCATTTCACGTTTTTAGCACTGTTTCGGCACTTATGTCGGTTCATGGTCGTTCTCGGAGGTGAAAATCAGAGTAGCATCCCCACTATGAGCGACGAAGCGGCCGCCTCCCCCACTATCCGATGCCCCTCCGACTCAACTTCTTTATGACCCGAGATAAATACCTTTTCTCACACGTCTTTTTCAATCCTTGTATTCGTTTCATTCTTCATCAAAATGCCTCCTTTATTATCCACCCGCTCCGTAGCTCTCGTCACAGCTTCTTCAGCTGGGCTGGGAGCTGCAACGGCTAAAACTCTGGCTGCGACTGGTGTTCGGGTCGTCATCAACTATTTCTCCAGCCAAGAAAAGGCAAAAACTCTTCTCAAAGAACTAGAAGAGCTCGATACCAATTCGACAACCGAGAAAGAGAAAGGCGAAACGCCGCGTTTCATCGCCATCAAAGCAGATGTTTCTCAGCGAGGGGAGCTCATCCGTCTCGTCGAGGAGACCGTTGAGAAAATGGGACGGTTGGATCTCGTTGTCTCGAATCAGGGCTGGACTAGGATGAGAAACTTCTTTGATTTGGATGAAAATGTGGAGGAAAGTGATTGGGATAAATGCTTTAATATGAATGTGAAATCCCACCTTTTTCTTTTCCATGCGGCTCGGAAACACTTGGAGAAGTCGGAAGGCTCGTTTATCACAACTGCCTCGCTAGCAGGCGTGAAGCCGAGCGGGAGTTCTGTGGTAGGAGCCCCTTGATTTCTTCTTTCGCGGGAGCACTTTGATTTTTCGTGAGCTGACTTCCAGTAGGCTTATGCCGTAACAAAAGCTGCGCAAATACACCTCGTCAAGTCACTGGCTCTGATTGCTGGCCCAGTTCGTGTCAACAGCGTCTCACCTGGAATTCTCTTGACAGTAAGAAACCTCAACCAGAGTGACTTCGTGTTTTACTGACTTGCGTTGCAGGAATGGGGCCAAAAATTTCCACCTGCGAAACTTGAGAGTGCTAAGCAAAGAAGTCCATTGAAAAGAATTGCTACTGTTGAGGTACGTTGGCGCTTTCGCCGTTGTATTGCAGTTCGCGCTAATGAGCGCCGGTGTAGGATGTGGCCCAGCAGATTCTCTGTCTTGCCAATAGTTCGTCAACGACTGGAACGAACTCTGTGCTTGATGGCGGATTATCGATATAAAGAGGTCATAACACTTGCTCATAAGGAATTATTCGATTAGGGATTCAATTTCTACCTAGAAATATATGTGAAATTTGCAATGCTTCAATCTTATTTTGCACAGATATCTGTGAACTAGCTCAAGAGCGAGATTAAAGTATGGGTTTCCTAGACCAAAATAGTAGGTACAGTACGAATTTTTTATATTAAGAGTAGAAAATGTGTATTCTGGTGGTGCTCGGATGAGGGTTAAAACAAGGGAATATTACTCAAGTGGGTATTCGATTTCCAATTTCAAATCTCCTCCCCGTCAGACTCGTCCTTTTGGCCCGCCTTAACAACACTCAACCGTTTGAGCTGTGCTAAAGAAAAATTTCCCAATGACACTTCTTTGACCATTAACGCTCCTGTTGGATTCGCATCCTCGACCATCGCTGAGAAAGGCACATTACTGA
>Ga0302325_10027945_pt1 | contig 11682 bp, 10 predicted proteins | sample Palsa_T0_2_FD_201948 | JGI IMG/M metagenome (GOLD analysis project Ga0302325, IMG submission 201948) | Peat permafrost microbial communities from Stordalen Mire near Abisko, Sweden - Palsa_T0_2 | ecosystem: Environmental > Terrestrial > Soil > Palsa > Peat permafrost | place: Sweden: Abisko... | reverse complement strand
CTTGAGATCGACCAGCATATCCATGAGAAAGAATCCACGGACGACGCGCTGTTCGATGTCTTCGATATTGATGCCGCGCTCGGCCATGTAGGTGGCGAACTGCGCGACGACGCCTTTTTGGTCTTTGCCAAGAACGCTGACGACGGCTAGGACGGGTTGGTTGGGCAATTGGGCTCCGTGGGGAATGATATGGGATGGGCGAAGAATGTTAAATCACGAATGAAAATCTTATTGTGCCCCGCCGCTGGCTGAAAGGTTATCGAGCATTTTTTGGGCGGTGGAATTATTTGGGTCGGCTTGCACTGCTTGGGTAAAGGATTCTTTGGCGGCGTCGGGTTGGCCAGATTCGAGTTGGACGATGCCGAGATTGCAGAGGGCGTCGGCCTGTTCCGTCGGAGGCAATCGGGGAATGGCAGCCTGATATTCGGGAATAGCGGAGTCGAGATCGCCGGCGGCCTGAAAGGCATGGGCGAGTTTGTTGTGGAGTTCGCCGTCGTCCGGCGAATGGACAAGAGCGGTCTGATAGCATGGGATGGCGGCGGACCATTTATGTTTGTCCGCCAGATAGTCGGCTTTCATTTCATTGCCGATGATGGATTGGGGATCCAATTGCAGCGTGGCATCGGCGAGGGTTGGGGTGTCTTGCCAATTCAAAAGTCGAAATTCACATGGAATCGCCAGCAGCGCGATCAGGGGGATCAGAATTTTGGGGAATCGAATTTCGGCAACGATGCACGCCGGCATGAGGATTAGAAAATAGACAAATGGATTTAATGGTCCGAATTGGCCGAGCGTCAGATGGACAGGCCAGATTATTTTCCAGAGCAGCGACAGCCACCATTTAAGCGGGAAAAAGGTTAGTGCGATCACGGCAGCGAATGCGACGAAAATGGGCGTCGCGCGCGGCACGTGCCGCCAGAGCAGCGCGATTCGCAAAAGCATGAGCAGGCCGAGGGTAATCAGGAAAATAATGATCGGCTGGCCGCCGGCGATGGTATCGACCTGGAGTGGATGCAGTGCGAATAACAACGCGCCGGCGAATGCCGGAAGGTCGGCTCTAGCACTGGCTCGCAAAATCGAAAAGACCAATCCCGTTGCAATCAGATGCGACAGAACGTAAATCGCATGAAATTCAAGCGGATTTCCCGGCAATTGAATTGGCGGAATCCCCCGTATGTTGATCGGCCTGGGCTGGTCATCCACGCGATCAAACCAGAGCAATGGGGCGTATGCGGCGGCGGTGAGGACCAGCAGAATGATATAGATGATCGGCGTGCGCAATCGCCTGGGGCTGGTCGGATCGGCGGTCATTTTTTCCCCGCGGCGCGCTGGGCCTGGAAGAATTCTCGCAACAGAGCGGCGCATTCTTCGCCGAGGATTCCGGGGGTGATTTCCACGCGGTGGTTCAGCCGCGCGTCATCGCAGAGGGAAAAGAGCGTGCGGACGGCGCCGGCTTTGGGATCCGGACAGCCATAGATTAATCGGCTGATGCGCGCGTTCACCAGGGCGCCGGCGCACATGGGACATGGTTCGAGCGTCACAGCAAGCGTGCATTCATTCAATTGCCATTGACCAAGTTTTTCGCCGGCTTGTCTCAGCGCCAGAATCTCGGCGTGGCCAGTGGGATCGTTGGTGGATTCCCGCAGATTGTGCGCGGCAGCGATGACCTGATTGCTTGGCTGATGGAAGATGACGCAACCAATCGGCACTTCATCCATCGCCAGCGCCAACCTCGCCTGGGCGATGGCCTGGCGCATGAGCATCTCGTCGGTCATGTTGAAATCGGAGTTATTGAACTGGGATGACCTGGCGAATTTCCGGAATCTGCTCGCGCAGATTTCGTTCGATGGCCATTTGCAATGTCATCGGGCTGCTGGGACAGCCGTGGCATGCGCCGTGAAATCGAATGTGCACGATCCCGCCCTCAACATCGACGAGTTCGATATCTCCCCCATCCGCCTGCACGGCCGGCCGGATCAGGTCGATCACAGTCTGGACCTTTTCCTTGAGGGAAGGACCGGGGTGTGAAGGCCCCGGCGGTTTGGCGGCGGCGGTGGACATTGCGGCATTATAATGCAATTTGACCAATCCGACAAACCAATTACGGCAATGATCATGCGGACACACGCAAAACTATCCAGAAAAAAGGGGGCTCACGATTTGGTGGGTTCATGGATTCGGAGGCACTGGCTAGGATGGACATGCGTTCGGATAACTCAATAACAGCGGCAAGTGGAGCGAAATGAGTGCGAACAAACACGATGTGGAGAGCGAAGGCGCCAAGCCACGGGATCACGCCCATCCGCGCCATCATTTCTGGAAGCACGCACATCGGGACTGGCGGGTGTGGATCGTGGTCATGCTGATGCTCGGCCTGATGCTCTTTTATGTGGTATCGAACGATCTTTCGCTGAGGCCGGGCAAACGCCCGGTGCAACCGACGCCGGAAGCGAATCTGCCGTAGGCTTTTTAAATCATGCCATCCGAGGCGGTTCGACGTTGCTCACCACAGGCTGGACGGGCTAAACGATATCCCCCCACTCTCCCCCTCCCCCCCTCCCCCACTCTCCGCTATACTCTTCCCGCGCCCGGAAATTGCGGATCATGGCGGGATTTGGGTGGAAAAAACGCGTTGTGAATAGCAATTGCGAAAGCAACGGGGAAATGGAGCGATGATGTCGGTGAGCATGGCCGATAGTTTCACCCTCGATGCTTCCAAAACACTTGGTCGCGGCACCATCACCACCGTGCCATTCGATCTGGGAATTCTGATCGTCAACTGGAACGGCGGAGAATGCTTGGATTCGCTTTTGGAATCGATCGATCGCACACGGGGGAATCTTCGCGTCATGGTCATCGTGGTGGACAACGCCTCGACAGATGACTCGCCTGAATCTGTGGAGAAATTCATCGCAAGCCGATTAGCCGGTTCGGGGGATTTGAAAGTGGTCCTGCTCCGAAATAAATCCAACATCGGATTTTCCCGCGCGAACAATCAGGCTTTCGCAGCGCTTCAATCGGATGCGATTGGCGGCGCGCCGCTGATCTTGATGCTCAACAACGACACGCGGCTCATGCCGGAGTCGTTGCAAACGATGATCCGATTCATGCGCGAGAATCCCAACGTCGTCGCCGCTGGTCCCAAGGTCATCGGTGCCGATGGTGAATCACAACCGACCGGCCGAAGTCTGCCGACCACGGGGGCTCTTTTTTATCGTGTGCAATTCCTGAAATGGACGCGGCTGTTCCGCTCTGCACATCGACGATATCGCCGAACCAACGTCCAGCCCGCAACCGCCGCTCCCATCGCCCAGGTCGCGGCAGCGGCGATGATGCTCCGCGCCGAGGCGTTCAATAAATGCGGCGGATTCGACGAGAAATTCACCTTCGGCGTCGAGGATGTGGACCTCTGCGCGCGCATGCGCGAACTGGGCCAAATTTATTACATCCCCGAAGCGATCGTCGAACATCGCGGAAAATTCAGCTCCCATCGCAACAGCCTGTACGTTTACAGCAACTATGAATGCGGCTGGGCGCGATATCTCCGCAAACATCACGGGCTGGGGGTCGCACTTCTCTATAAATTCCTGGTCACGCTGGACATGCCCGTGCGCGTGCTGATGCACGCGACTCGACTAACTTTCAAACGGGTGAAAGGCCGAACCGATCACGTGGAAAAACACCGTGAACTTCTGGGCGTCACCGCAAAATTCACTTTGATCGGATTGCCGCGGTTTTGGTGCGCGTAAAAATACAATTCCACCACGGAGACACGGAGGGCACGGAGGAAAGAATTAGCCACCGATAAACACCGATGACCACCGATTAAGAAGGATAATTCAATTCATTATCTGCATTCATCGGTGCCAATCGGTGCCCCATAAGTTTGATTTGAATTGTCCCTCCGTGTTCTCCGCGTCTCCGTGGTGGAAATGTATTTCACCGCGTTGTCGGGCTGGTTGTGGCGCGGGAGGCGGGTCGAAGCGGCGCACCGGCCATGGGGCCTTGGCCGTTGGGCGCGCCGGGGCCGCCGGGACGGGCGGGGTCTAATTGAGGATCAGGGGGAAGATGGAAATCCTCCATTGGATCAGGATTTGCCGGATCGAACGGCTTCCAATCAGCCGAGAGATATTGTGCAAATGGCAGCTTGTTTTCCAGAATGCCGTTGACGACGCATTTGGCCAATTCGTAGGCGCCATAATCGTCCTGGTGCGTACCATCCACGAATGCCTTGGGGAGTTTTTCTGGGCCGAGGGCTTCGTAGAATTTCATGCTCATCGCGTTCAGGTCGATCAGGGCACAGTTTTGTTCCTGGGCCGCCTGTCGCATGGCATCGGGGAAATCACGTAGGGTTTGCACAGCCTTGCCATCGGGTGAAAGCCGCCGCAGGTTTTGCGATGTCACCAGCACCGGCGTTGCGCCGTGGTCGCGCGTGTCTTTGATGAATCGCAAAAAATAATTCTTGAACTGGGCGACTGGCATGCGCTGGTCATTGATGCCGAATTGCATGAGCACGTAATCGCCGGGATGAATCTCGCTAAGCAGTTTGGCCCAGCGATGCTCGCTGATGAAACTGGCGGTCGTCTCGCCGCTCTCGGCGTAATTGGCGATCAGCACCGGCGGGTTAAACCATCGCGGCAACATCTGGCCCCATGCGGCCCATGGACCCATCATTTGATCGGTGACCGTGGAATCTCCGATCAGATAAACGGTGATCGGATGATCGGCGGTTGCAATCTCGATTGATGTCAACGCCGGATGCTCGCCGCTGAATTCCAGTGTCATCTTTTCATCCCAATCCAATTCGGTAAACGGCAGGAAATCCTTCACGGCCGGATCCCACTGGATGAAAAGAATCGGATCGCGCTCACGCGGCTTGAGGGAAACCATCCCATCGCCGGGGATCTGTGGAACACGAATATGCACGAGAAAACTGCGGCTGATGGATTGCCCGGCGGGGACGTGCAATGATTCAATCATCAGCCGGCGCGTTTCGGATTTAACGGTTGCAATCGACTCGCTTGCGGGATCGCCGAAGCTGACGGTTACGAGATACTCCCCGGGCGGGACCTTGGCGGAAAAGAAAAATGGCCGATTGTTTTTACCAGTGACGAAATCTGAGATGGCGACTTTGGAGCCGAGATCGAATCCGTAGCCTGCTTGCGGGGAATAAACATCGCCTGGGGATACATGGGTGAAGCCCGGTTGAATGGTGGGGCTGAAAGTGAATTTGAGATCGATATTTGCAGACGGAGCGGTGGATTGGGCGTGGGCGATGGTGCTGAGGAGAAATAGGAGGATGACGCTGAAGGTGCGGTGGGTGGTCATTTGGTTGTCAATATCATCTGACGCTGGTGGATCGCAAGTGGGCTTTTACCTTTGTTGGATTTTGGGGAATTGGGAGCGCCGTTCGGCTAGTCACTGAAGTGGCTAGCCCGGGGGATTGGTCTGGAGCTCATTCTTTCTTTTCTTCGGGGAGATCCATCCCAAGCATTTCTGAGAGCGCATCGATGATTTCCTCGTCAGACATTTGCTTGCCTGTGTCCGAATCGAATATTTTGGCGAATCGGGCCTGTTCCGTGAGCCAATTTTGCAGCAGTTGGTATGAGCGTCTATGCTCCAGCCGTATCGCCGATTTCATCTCCTCTTCAAGCCGCTGCAGCAAGGCGAAACGTTCTTGATTCGACTCAGCGATATTCTGGAGAACCGGCCGAATCTTATCCGAGCTTCGCGGCATTTTTCCGAGACCGGGTGATGCAGGAAAAGAACTGGACGGGATGAAATTCAGGGGAACGGGCTTCAAATCGGCGCTGACTGCAGGAATTTCCGACGGAGCAAGCGGCGATGACTCGACCGTTTCCCCAACATACCGACGCAGCAGATAATCGATGATATCCGCCTGGATTCGCCAGAACCACGCGTCTTCGCCAGTAGGATTTTGGGATAGTTTTTTGGCGGAGCAATTCCAAACGCGATCGCCAAAATGCGATCACTTCTGCGCTCACGGATTGTGTGATCCGCCGTCGCATGGTTCCCCAGTGTTGGGGGTATTTTACATCCGAAGTGCGGAATAGGACAGAAGATTCGGGGATTGGGTGGCGTTCGGTAAAGGCGAGAGATTTTTTACGCACGGCCCTCACCCCGTCCCTCTCCCAGAGTACTGGGCGAGGGGGAAATACTTACTGCGGCGGTGGTGTCCCAATTGGCAACGGTTCGGACGGTGCCGTCGTCGTCGATCCGCGGGACATACCACGTAATTGATCTTGCATCGTGCCTTGCTCGACAGCGCCGGGCGTCAGTTTCAAGCCTTGCATTTCTTCTTCCGATTGTTGCTGGAGCAAATCCGGCAGCATCACCACATGGGGCGTGAGGAAGATCAGCAATTCCGTTTTTGTTTTGTCGTCGCTGGTGTAACGGAAGAGATTTCCCAGCAGCGGGAGGTCGCCGAGGATGGGAACTTTGTTGACGTGGTTGGTTCGCTGATCCTGCATCAATCCGCCGATCACGATGGTCTGGCCATCCTGAATTTCCACGCGGCTTTGGGAGGATCGCAGCTCAAACACTGGCGCGTTCACGCCGGCCTGAATGGGGACGGATTCACCGGTCAGGGAGGAGATTTGCGGATCGACATCCATCACGACCAGGCCATCGGGATTGATGTGCGGAGTGACGTCCAGAATGATGCCGATGTCCTGATATTGGATGGTGTTGATCGTATTGCTGTTCTCATCGAGTCGGCTCTCGGTGATGAAAGGGACTTCATCGCCAACGGTGATGTCGGCATCCTGATTGTCGCTGGTGAGAATGTAGGGGCGAGACAGGACATCGAGCTTGTTGGTCTGAGCGAGGGCTTGCAATGTAGCAGTGAGATTCGTTTCCAGGGCTCTGATGACCAATCCGCCGGGGGCCGCGCTAGATGCGGCAGCGGCGGCAGCGCCGAGGGTGGATGAGCCTTCCTGTCCGTTGCCACTGGGGCGAATATTCAGGACCGAGAAATCCACGCCGGCATCGACGGAATTATCATGTGTGACTTCAGCGATCAAACATTTAATCAACACCTGCGGCACTGGCCGATCGAGTTCGGCGATGATGGCGCGCACCTGCGTCTCGTATTTCCGGGATGTGGTGACGAGCAGCGAATTGGTATCCGGCTCGGCAACGACGAGCACTTTTCCGGTGAATTCGTTGGTGGCCCGCGCGATATTGCCGCCGCCGAGGGAGGACTGATTTTGATTGCTGCTTCGATTGCTGCTGTTGTTGACGGGGCTGCCGGGATTTCCGGTGGAATTGCTGGTGACGCTGCTGCCGCGATTGGCTAGCTGCAGACCGTTGTTGTTCTGTTGGCTGTTGGGATTCTGCTGCGGATTCTGATTCGGTTCGTTTCCGCCGCCGATGTTTCCGAACAACACATTCAGCGTGTACTCGAGGTGCTGGGCTTGGCTGTTGCGGAGGTGGTAGATAAAGAGCGTGTCATCGGTGGTGTCTTCGGAATCAACTTCACGGGCGATTTGCTCGATCAGGTCGAGCCATTCCGGCGGGGCATCGACGAAGAGAATATTGGTCCGCTCGTCGGAGTTGATGACGATCTTGGCCCCGCGATCTTTCTGCTGATCCGGTTGGGGACTAAACAGATAATCATCCAACGGCTCCGGTGTCGGCGCCTCTTCCTTGGGAACGAACATGTCCTGAATCATCTTGGCGACAACTCCCGCATCGGCGTATTTCAGATGAATCGCGCGCAACTGCGATCCCGACATCGGGCTGGCATCAAGCTGGTTCACCAATTTGTCCACATCCGGCAATTGCTCGACCGGCCCGGTGACGATCACCGTGTTGGTCCGGTCATCCGCGACGGCGTTTATGGACAGAGGAGATTTAGATGCGGGTGTCGTGTCTTCAATATCAAAAATGAGAAATGGCAAACTCGGCCCACTCTTTTGCGGCTTGAAAACATCATTGATGGTTTTGGCGGTAGAAGCGGCGTTGGCGAATTTTAGTGGATAGACGCGCATCTGAGCCGTCGTCGCGGGATTGGGCTGATCGGCGTCGATGCGCGCGATGATATCGTCCACCACTTTGAGGGTCTCGGAAGATCCCATCACCAGCAGCGTGTTGGTGCGATCATCCGCGGCCGTCACGACGGTATTTCCATGGCGTTCTGAAGTGGGCTGCGGCGGTTGCTGGCCCTGTTGCTGCGGCGGGCCGAAGCGCGGGTTCTGCTGCTGCTGCGCCTCCTGGCCTGGGGGCTTGAAGATCGTGTCGATTAGTTTGGCTGTGTCCGAGGCGTTGGCGTGTTTCAATTGGATGATACGGATCTCGGATGTCGTCGCCTCGTGCTGGTCGATTTCGGAAACGATTTTGACGATTCGCTTGACGCGGGAGGAAATGTCGGTGATGAGGATGGTGTTGCTGCCCTCGTTGGCGGAGAGATCGGCGTCGGTGGGGATGAGAGGTTTGAGATCATCCCGCAATTTAGTGGCACTGACATTTTGGAGCGGAATCACTTGAGTGATCAGCTCGTCCGAGTCCGCCACATCATCCGGATCGGCCCCGAAATGCACCGGGACATCGCCCTTCTTGGCGTTTTCCATCGTGGCAATTCGCAGCATCTGGCCATCGCGGAGCACGGTGAAACCGTTGACCTTCAGCGCCGCAGTGAGCATCGTGAGCGCTTCGTCAGCGGAGACCGGCTGTCGGCTCATCATGGTCACCCGCGCATCGATCGGGCCGTCTTTGAGGACCTCAAAGCCAATGGTCTTGGAAAAATAATCCAGAACGGAATCGAGCGGGGCATCCTTGAAATTCAAAGCGAATTTCGCCGGTTGGGTGGAGGGCGTGACTATGGCCGCGCGCGTGGCCGGATCGGAGGGGGCGGTGGTTTGGCCAAACAGAACCGTGCCGGCCGGCATGACGCCGAGCAAGCCCGCCAATATTCCTGCCCGTAAAAATCTTCCCATGGTTTCCATTCCTTCGCCTGATTCAGAATCGCCCGGTCAACCGCCTTGCATTTGCATCGTCGCATCCGGCGGCGGCCCGGCCGGCATTGGCCCATTGGGCCCCATGGCCCCACGACCTCCGCGCGGGCCGCTCGGCATACCCGGGGGACCGGCGGCCGGCGTCGGCTCCGATGGTTTGCTCGTCGGCGTCGGTTGCACGGTTTCACCATTGAGGTTCTGCCCGACCTGAATTCGGTGCGAATCGCCATCGACTTCGTATTGGATCGAGTCCAGATCGATGGATTTCACTTTTCCCCGCCCCACCGCATCGCCTGTTGCCACTTGCAAAACATTTTTTGCGTTCACATCCTCGATGAATGCGACAAATGCCGCGCCATCTTGCACGACTCCTTTGAAGACCAGCGTGGCATCGGGACCGCCTACGGGTCCGCCGCGCGAGCCGGCGGAGCGAAATGGGCTGCGGGTGCGCAGGAGGGCGAATTCGGCTGGAAGGGATGCGGTGTCGCCGCGCGTGGTGGCGGATGCATTGCCCGTGGATGAAGCGAGCGCGCTGCCGAGATCATCGGGCAATCCGGGACGATACAACAGCGCGAAGAGCACCAGGACCCCCGCCACCGCATAGCATCCGAGAAGGGTCTGCTTCTGGCGGGTCATGGTTGTCCCTCCGCCAGCGAGGAAGTGGATGAAACATTCTGCTGGGCGCTGGATTCAGGAAGGCGGCACAGCGTCGAGACCTTCAATTCCATTTCCAGATCGGGCGAATTGTTTTTGGGACGCATCTGCACGCCGTCCACGCGCAACGGGATCGGCGCGGTCTCGATACGGTAGAGCAACGTGGCGATGTTGCCGGGATTTCCCTCGACGGAGACTTCATAAGTGAGCAATTCAAATCCATGCTCATCCGTGGACATGATGCGTTGAAAAGATGAATCTTTCACGCTGGTCTGCTGTTCCCAATCATGCATCGAATGGAGCAAACGCCCTTCCGCTTCGGTCGGGTCCGATGCAAGCGATCCACCCCAGCGGGCCAGCATTTGCTGAAGTTGGGATTGTTCCAGCAAGAGATTTCGCGCATCGGAGAGATTGCGGAATTTGTCGTCGCGGGTGTCGGTCAGATCGGAACGCTGATCGAAATAGAAGCTGATGAGCAGGATCGCCAGCGCCGCGGCCGCCGCCAGCAGCAGCCGTCGAAAGCGCGTCTCGCTGTCCATCTTCATAGCCATTGCGACTCCGCCCTTTTCTTGCGAATCAATTCACCGGCCGATAGGTGAACGTCAATGAGAATGCCACTTCATTTCCAGCCCCGCGTCGGCCGGCGTCGAGCTTGCAATTCAGTTCCGTGAATCGGCCGCTGGAATTGAGCTTGTCACGAAAGTTCAGCACGGCCTGCTCGTTAGCCGCGCTACCGTTGACATCGCCCTTCATCGGGGGCACGAGATTGAATTCCGTGAGATACGTCTGGCCATCGGGCCCGATCGCATCGGTGATATCACGCAAACACGCCAGGTAATGCGGCGATCCGGTGCGAAACGCCTCGGCGAAACTCATGCTGGAAACAAACGGCCCGGCGACGCTGACGGCCGGCGCCAAATCCTGGAGCTTTTGATCCGCCGACGAAATCTGGCCGCGAAGATGCTCGATGTCGGCGAAGATCAAGGCGAACAGCAATGCCGCAGCCGCCGCCCACGGTTGCCAATTGCCGGTAACAAAAGCGCGCCGGTTCATCGGCGGCGCGACTCTTGGCCGAAGGAAATTGATCATTCTCTCGCTGGCCGGCGATGGCGGTTGGGTCAGGGCGATCTCGCACAATCCCTTGCCATCGCCGCCGGAAATTCCCAGCCATCTTTCCGAGGCATCAACCATCGACAGATTCGGCGAGGCTCGCAGCAGATCGAGCAATGCCGGCTCCGCACTGCCGCTGTTCCAGACTACCAGCTTTCGCTGTGGGCGCGGGTCCTGCTCGGTCCACTGCACCGAATTGGAATCGTCATCGAGTCGCATTCCGGCCAGAGCGCGGCGAAGTTGCGAGATTGCCGGGCCAATGGAGCCATTCATCCTCACTTGCCCGATCCACCGCGCGTTGGGCCCGTCCCGTCCCATTAATTCCGCTCCTTCGGGTCCGAAGGATGCGACGATAGCATCCGACACATGCTCGGCGGTGACGGCCGACAGCGCGCTGGCGATGGGCGTTAGGCTTGCCAATTTCAGACCGGCTGCTGTCGCCAATGTGGTCAACCGCCCGATCCATTGTTCCTGCAAGCCGACGATGAGCATCGTGGATTTGGAAATGGGATTGCATTGTCCCATGTAATCGAAAACCATCGGCCCCAATGCACGGGGAGTTTTTTCCGTGGCATACAGCCACATGGCACGGGTCGCGGTGGATTCATCCGTTGCGGGGACTTCGTAGGGATTGAAAATCAACCATCTGGCGGGGATGCCAATAAGTGTTCGGCGGGCCGTAAATCCCTGACTCTTCAGAAATCGGCCCAGTTCCTGCCCCAGGGCTTGGGGATCTTCCAACTTCAATCCGTCCGGATATACGAACTCCGCTATCCGTGCCGTGGGCGCGCCGCCGTTGCGGATCACCTCCGCCAGCCGCATCGAGCGGTCGCCGATGGAGATGCCCAACGAGGCTCGGGAGCGATGAGGAATCATTTCAATGCTCGAAAATCGGCTCTCAAGAATGCGAACGAAAGCCTGCCCACCCTTCATGGAGCGAATA
>Ga0302325_10027944_pt1 | contig 11682 bp, 6 predicted proteins | sample Palsa_T0_2_FD_201948 | JGI IMG/M metagenome (GOLD analysis project Ga0302325, IMG submission 201948) | Peat permafrost microbial communities from Stordalen Mire near Abisko, Sweden - Palsa_T0_2 | ecosystem: Environmental > Terrestrial > Soil > Palsa > Peat permafrost | place: Sweden: Abisko... | reverse complement strand
GGGCAATTCGACGGGCCGCATCTCACGTTTCTCCTCCAGCCACAGGGTCAACTTTCCGAAGCCGAGCAATATCGCAATCTGGTCGTGGCGATGAAGAACGGCGCGCCGGTGTATCTGCGGGATGTCGCGGATGTGGAAGACACCGTGCAGGATGAGCGAATGCAGATGCACTTCTGGGCGCGGGGATATCCGATTCCCACGGCGACGGTGGTGCTGGCGGTTTATCGCCAGGCGGGAAGCAACGCGGTCACTGTCGCCAAGAGCGTGAGTAACATTCTTCCCGGCATTCAGGAGCAACTACCCCGCGCGGTGACGCTGACCAAGATTTACGACCGCTCGGTGTCCATCGTCAATTCCGCCAGCGATGTTGAGCAAACGCTACTGATCGCCTTTGTGCTGGTGGTGATGGTGATCTTCGTGTTCCTTGGCCGAGCCAGCGATACATTGATCCCCGCGGTCGCCATGCCGTTGTCACTACTGTTGACCGTCATCGTGATGGAGATTCTGGGGTACAGCCTGGACAATCTCTCGCTGATGGCGATGACGCTGGCGGTGGGGTTTCTGGTGGATGATGCCATCGTATTTTTGGAAAACACCGTCAGCCGGATGGAGCACGGCGAGAGCGCGCTCGATGCGACCATTCACAGCGCCAAGCAGATCAGTTTTACGATTATTTCGATGACAATCTCGCTGGCGGCGGTGTTTCTGCCGCTGGTGTTCATGCCGGGGTTGGTGGGAAGAATATTCCGTGAATTCGCGGTGACGATCATCGTGGCGATCTTCGCATCGGGAATTATCTCGCTGACCCTCACGCCGATGATGTGCTCGCGCTCGCTGAGCCTGCGCGGCAAAGGGCACAAGAAAACGCTGATGGAACGGATCGGCGGTTACACCATCGACCGCGTGCTGGAGATTTATGGCCGGACGCTGTGGTGGTTTTTGCGATATCGCTTCGTTTCGCTGCTGATCTGGTTCATCACATTGGCCGGCACCATCTGGCTGCTGATGACGATTCCCAAATCGTTCCTGCCGGTGGGCGACAGCGGATTTCTCTTTGGTTTGCTGATCGCCCAGGAGGGCACTTCGCCGGACCAGATGCATGCCTATCAGAAGCAGGCCGATCAGATCATGCAGGCGGATCCGAACGTCAACGTGACTTTCAGCATGATGGGCAACTCGACATTCCTGCCGGCCAATCAGGGATTTCTTATCTCGTTTCTGAATCCCGTCGGTACTCGGCCGCCCATCAGCGCGGTGGCGGGCGAATTGATGGGCAAGCTGCATGCGATCGTGAACACGCTGGGCATCATGAATCCCCAACCGGTCCTGCAGATCAATACCGGCGCGACCGCGACGGCGCTGGGGAAATATGCATATGCGATTTCAGGCATCGATCGCGATCAGGTCGATAACGCCGGCACGGCGCTGGCGGGGCGCATGCGACAATTCACCTATCACGACCATCCGGGCTTTGCGACCATCCAGTCCGATCTGTTTAATCACACGCCGCAATTGGCGGTCAACATACTGCGGCGGCAAGCCGAAACCTACGGCGTTTCCGATGTGGCGATCCTCAACACCATCCGCCAGGCGTATTCGCAGAACTACGTTTATCTCATCAAGAAACCCGAGGATCAGTTCCAGGTGATTCTGGAAGCAGAGAACGATGATCGCGCTGAGCCGGAGGATCTTTCGCAGTTGTACGTTCGATCCGATGCCGGCCAACTCGTGCCCATGAACGCGGTGGCCACTTGGGCCCAATCGATCGGCCCGCAAAACGTCAATCACATCAATCAATTTGCGTCGGTCACGATTTACTTCAATCTGCCGGATGATGTTCCCATCGGCGTGGCGTCGAAATTCATCGAAGATAATGCCGCACAGATCCTGCCGGCCGGCATCCGCGGCAACCTGCAGGGCGAAGCCAAGGATTTCGCCGACACCGTGCAGGTGCTGGTGATCCTGATGCTGCTGGCGGTCTTCGTGATGTATGTGATTCTGGGAATTCTCTACGAAAGCTACGTTCATCCGATCACGGTGCTCTCATCCCTGCCCGTCGCGCTGGTGGGCGGATTACTCACGCTCATGCTCTTCGGCGAAACGGCTTCGCTCTACGCCTTCATCGGACTCTTCATGCTCATGGGAATTGTCAAGAAAAATGGCATCATGCTCATCGACTTTGCGCTTCAGCGAATGGCCCAGGGGCAAAACAGCGTCGATGCGATTCACGATGCCAGCATGAACCGTTTTCGTCCGATCATCATGACAACTCTGGCGGCGCTCATGGGCGCGATGCCGATCGCGCTGGGATATGGCGAGGATGGCGCATCCCGCCGGCCACTGGGATTGGTGATTGTCGGCGGCCTGATCGTGTCGCAATTCATCACGCTCTACATCACGCCGGTGATTTATCTGTATCTGGAACAATTCCAGGAAGGCGTGCTGGATAAGACCAGCTTCTTCCACTCGGTAAAATCGTTGTCGGCCGGGGAGGTCACGGTTGTCGGACATGAGGTGGGTGGTGGAGGCGATGGGAAATAGCAGCGGCGGGGGCTCGCTAGTGTTGCAGGGGAAGCTTCATAAAAAAATCGGAGCCCTTTCCGAGTTCGCTGCGGACGCCGATCTGCCCGCCGTGTTCTTCGATGATTCGGCGGGTCATGGCAAGGCCAAGTCCGGTGCCGGCTTTTTTGGTGGAGTAGTAGGCGTCGAAAATTTTGTCGATGGCGTCGGCGGCGATGCCGGTGCCGGTGTCGATGATGTCGATGGTCGCGTCATCTTTGTCCGTGGAAACGGCGAGGATCATTTCGCCCCCCTCGGGCATGGCTTGCAAGGCGTTGAGTAAAAGATTGAGCACCGCTTGTTTGATCAGACGAGAATCGACGGATGCGATGACCGGCTCGGAAGGAAGTTTCAACCGAAGCTGCACCCGGCTGAGCTGCGCCTGCGGGGTGAAAAAATCGACCAGTTCCTCCAGAAGCTTGTTCAGATTGACGGATTCGAGACGCAATTCGATCTTGCCGGCGTAGCGGAGAAAATCGTCGAGGATATCCCGCAGTCGAGTCGCTTCGCGCGTGACGGTGGTCAGACGGTTTGCCACACGTGAGTAAGAGGGATCATCAGGATTGAGGTCTTCCTGCAAAAGTTGGAGGTTCAGGAGGACCGTGGAGAGAGGATTTTTGATCTCGTGGGCGAGTCCGCCGGTGAGGGTGCCGATCTCAGCCAGGCGCTGGGCGCGGGCGACGCGGGATTGGAGGCGTTGTACACGACGGCGTGCGACATCGCGAAGCCGCTGGAGGGATTTTCGCCCTCGGCCGGCGCGCGACGAGAACTTGGCCATGACCAGGACGGCAAGAGCCAGGAAGAGAACCGAACTGCACAGGAGGCCGACCAGCAGCCCCCGGGTAAATTCGCCCATGAGCGGCCGGCTAATGTAGCGGCCAATCGGTCAAGTTTTAACTCTGATGCGTTCGCCCATTCGTTTGACACCCAGGGCGGAAAGGCCCTTGGTGCTTGTAACTTGTTCGTATTCCACGCGTTCGCCGTCCTTGAGGGATCGGAAACCGTCCCCCTGGATGCTGGTGAAATGAACAAAGACGTCTGTTCCATCAGGGTTCAGAATAAACCCGAAACCCTTTTTCGAATCGAACCATTTGACGGTGCCAATGGCCATAACCGTCCTCCCGCAATTGTGGCGAGCCCGGAATCCAGATGTGATTATTCCAGGATCAACCGACTCAGAAGATATGACGCATGGCGGATACACAGCTTCCGCGCACGCTAAACACTACATTTAAGGCTTCCTTGCCGTTGCCCGAACATTTTACTCTCCCCAGTCGCGCGAAATGAAACTCGCGAACAAATATGACCTTAATCAGAATAGCAGAGATTCGACGATTTGCAAGAAAAATCGGGAGCACTCCATCCCGAAATGCGCCCCGGATTCTTGACCCGTCATTTCGTCGTCGCAATGAATTCAATGTCCAATCGGGCATTGGCGATTTGACGCATGGAACCAACTGGGGACCGACCGAACGGCAGAACGGGAATCGGCAGCGTAATCGCGGCATTCAAAACTTTGCGCCGATCTTCCCCGTTTTACCAAATCACCCCCTTTATCGAAGCGAGGTTTTTGGAATTCTTCACAAATCGCTGATATCGAAAAGTTCCGTCGGTGGAATCTTGTTGACTACCCAGTTCATTGCGGGTAATTATTCTTGTCGATCAACCGCGAAGAAATGAAGCTGTGTACAATTTTGGGTTAAATTAATTCGCGGAGCACATCCCGGGTTCAGGAGTGGAGAAAAAGGGACAGTTATTCATTTCCTTTTTTCTTCGAACGCCGCATGAAGCGGCTGGGGTGCTTAAAAGAAACTGATGCCGACCTGCTACCGGGATGGGTTGGCGTTGGAGTCGATGTTCGATGAATTGAAGCTCAGCCCTGTCTGTAGTGGGTTGTCACGAATCCTTGCGACTTAATGCCGCTGGATTCGAGGGCATATTTTGTGGAGCTCAAATCGACTCGCGAAGCTCGCTGTTTCGGGCGTTAAACCCCGGCAGCGTTGGTTGGCTGCGCGGAAAATCTTGCGCGGCCGACATGGGCGGAGTCTCGACTCTAGAAAATGAGTAAAACTGGGAAACACCTCGACTCGAAATTGATAGGAATCAGAATCGACTCATTGACCCCGGCAAGTTGAAGACCGAACGATAGCTCAATCCAATCCGCGCTGCCGGAACTCGGCCCTCGAAACTTTAGTTGAGCCATCGCGTGAAGAGTTTCGCCGGCACTGATCGAATAACTTAAACACCAACACGGACGGTATCGTGCAATACAATAAGTCCCCGAATTCACTGATGAAACGACGGCCGCGCGCGGATCAATACCCCGTCGCGCCCCAGTCACAGTCTGCGCAACACACCGAAGAGGACGCGCCCGAGACAGACTTCGTCCAGATCATTCATCGACATCTGCGCGGCCATTATCGTTTGGCGGCGGCGCTGGCGTTGGTGGGTGGAATGATCGGTGCAATCATCGGCTGGCATTTCAATCCGCCACAGTACCGCAGCGAAGGGTGCGTGCGCATCGCTTACTCCCTGCCTTTGGGTGCCGCATCCAGCGGGCAGCAAATGCCCATGGCGTTGTTCGATGCATTCATCCGTTCCCAGCAAGTGGAGATGACAAGCCGTATTGTCGTCGATCAGGCAATGGATGATCCGGCTTGGCGGGCTATGGGCCGGGCAAAAACCGCTGATGAAATGAAGAATTTCGCGGAGAATCTTTCGACCGATCACCAGTCCAGTTCAGATCTGTTGCATATTTATTTCACGGATCCTGATCCCCAGGCGGCGGCGGCGGCGGTGGAAGCGGTCATCAATGTCTACTCAAAAATCTTCGATGCCCAGCAGGCGGAATTTAACCAGAAGATGATCCGCGTGCTGCAGGACCAGGAATCCGCCAAGGCCGCCGAACAACAGGAAATCCAGTCGGAAATCGCATCAGAAGACGGCTCGGGGAGCGTTCAGGCGGAATGCGATCAGGCCTCGCTCGATGTGGATGCGCTGACTAAGAAGCTGACCGAAGCGCGTTGGCTGTTGTCGCTGGCGCAAAATCCGGGCGCTGCCTCGGGTGACGGCACGAATCTGCCTACCGATCCATCTGTCATCAGCGACGATCTGTTCCGAAAACTTCTGACCGATCGCAACGCAGCCGACAATGCATTGCGGCGGTTGCAGGCGGACGGGTATGGAGACACGTATCCCGAAGTTCAGACGATGAAGCAAAAACGGGACGACATCGACCAACAGATTGTCCAGCACGCCAATGATCTGCGCAGCAACATGACGCAGATCGAAAATGATCTGGTCAAAGCTCGGAGTACTCTGACGGAAAAAAGCAATCTCCGGTTGAAGATTCAGTCGCAACAGGCCTCGGTGGATCAGGTCAGCAAAGACTACATGGATTTGGATTCGCAGATTCAAACACTGCAAGTTGAGCAGCGCGCGGGCAGCCGGCTGACGGTTATCAGCAGCGGCGATGTCCCGCTTTTGCCGGAACAAAAGGAAAGCCGCCGGTTTATTTTCATGGGCGGCGGCGCGGCCATCGGCGGCTTGTCGCTGGTGCTGATTCTGATGCTCACCCGCATGGCGCGGCCGAGGTACTGGTCATCTGACGAAGCGGAGAGCGATGTCGAATCGCAGTTCCCGCTTCTGGGAATTTTGCCGACGTTGACTGAACAATCGCAATACAACCACGCGGGAACGGCGCATTGCATTCACCAGATGCGCGTGATGCTGGAAGTCGGGCGTCGCGATTTGCCGCCGGCGTTTTTGCTGACCAGCTCTGCGCCTGGGGAAGGCAAAACGGGCCTGACGGCTGCATTGGCGTTATCGTTCGCAATCTCCGGATCTCGAACGCTGGTGATTGATGCCGACCTGATCGGGCGCGGCCTGACCAGCGGTTATGACGCCGACGCGCAACCCGGTTTGTACGAGGCGCTGGCCGAGGGAACGATCAATGGTTACGCACGAGAAACGACCACCGCCGGCCTCTGGCTCTTGCCTGCCGGTCAGGTCAACGGCGACGGCGCGGCCCGCCTGGCGGCAAACCCTGTCCAGCGATTATTGGAAGAAGCGCGGCAAAGCTTTGATGTGATCCTGATCGACAGCGGCCCCATCCTGGGAAGCGTCGAGGCGTCGGTGATCGCGCAAAAAGTGGATGGCGTTGTGTTCGTTGTGTCGCGCGGACAGCAGCGGCCGCTGGTGAAGCGAGCAATCAATCATTTGAGAGTCGTGGGCGCGCATATTTCAGGGGTGGTCTTCAACCGCGCGGACGCTCAGGAATTCGCCAAGGTCGCCCATATGCCGTCAATCCGGACGCGCCCCAACCAGGGCGCCAATGGTTGGAACAGCAACACGCTCCCACAAGCCACCGCTAGCGCCGCAGGCAGAAAGCATGGGCGAAACGCTCCGCCTTTGGGACCGCTGGTGAAATCGGTCAGCACATATATGGCCGCGGAGTCGGCCTAAAAAAGAATTTTTTCCGATTCACGTCTGAGATCCTTCGGTCGTTGGGAAGCGGCCGCTGGAGCATAAACGCCAAAAGCAGATCGACGTCGAAGGTGACGGCGGACTGCGCCGGGAGAAGCGCCATGATACGGCGCAAATATTGGAGAGGGAGAATATCGTGAACACGACCACATCGCCCAGCGGGTATGGGGACCAGCACGTCCCCGCCTCGCCCTGGGATATCGGGGCGCGTAAACCGCGCCGTTGGATTCAACACCTCTATACACCGATCAAGAGTGCGATCGAGTGGCTAGCGGCGCTGTCGCTTCTGATCCTGTGCTTGCCGTTAATGCTGTTTCTGGCACTGTTGGTGAAGGTGACATCGAAAGGACCGGCGTTTTATTGCCAGAGGCGCGTCGGCAAAAACGGGCGGGAGTACAACCTGTTCAAGCTGCGTACCATGGTCAAAGACGCCGAAAAGACCAGCGGAATCGTCTGGTCCAAACCCGGCGATCCGCGAATTACGCCGATCGGAAGATGGCTGCGGACCACGCACCTCGACGAGTTGCCCCAGCTCGTGAATATTTTGTGCGGACATATGAGCCTGATCGGCCCGCGACCCGAACGACCGGAAATTATCAAGGAACTGGAACGGCGATATCCGCATTACCGCCAGCGCCTGCGTGTGAAGCCGGGTGTGACCGGACTGGCGCAAATGCTGCTGCCGGCCGACACCGACGTTGCCGGCGTGCGGCGAAAGCTGGCGTACGATCTGTATTACGTCGACCGCTTCTCGCCGATGCTGGACATCCGCATCTCGATTTCCACTTTCTTCTACTTCTCAGCCGAAGTCGCGGAACTCTGGAGCAGATTGGCTGTCATGAAACACGGCAAGCACGTTCAGCGGATACTGGATCAACTGGAACGCGAAGAGCCGATGCCCACCGACGAGGAGACCGGCATGCCCAGCCCGAACCTCATCGACCGCGAACCTGCAACGGCGAGCGAGCGGCCCGGGCCGATCTTGGCCGCTTCCGAAAATCGTCAGACGGCCGAATCAACAGCAAGGTGAAGGCGCGGGAACAGAATTGAATGCTCACGGATGAATGAAGGCAAAAATCATTCTCTCGTCAATCGGCAATCAGGCATCAAGGATGCTTTCGACGCCGTTGCTCGGGATGATGTCCAGACCTGGATCAACTTGCGTGGTGTCGTTACCAAAGCCGCTGGAGATGGTGCCAGGCACGCCGTTGTTGGCGGCTATGGAATCGCCGCCGCTGGCATCAAGGAGACTGTCATCAGCAGCGGCAAGGGTCGGCTCAATTGTAAAGGCGTGGTTCCCAACGGGGAAGGCCGGCCCATCCAACATCGTCACCGTGCCCAGATCCGGATCAATCGTAATGGTGTCATTCCCGGCGCCGCCGTAGACATCGATCTGAGCGAGGGAGGCCAGAGGATATTGGCCGCGATCGATGTTGTTCACCGACACACCGACCTCGTCGCCGGAGACCAGCGTCAAGGCCATGGTATTTGGACCCAGGATAGAGCCATGAACAATCAGGTCGGACAGGGAAGAATCGAAATCATCGGCTTCGAGTCCGATATCGAATTGATACGCGCCGGCGTCCCAGCCGACGGCGTTCAGCCGGGTGTTGCCGTCGAAATCAACGCTGGGAGCTGGAAGCGAATCGAAAGTCGGCACGCCAGCGTCGATCGCCGCCGCGCCGGCTTTCAGATGGAAATCGCCGGTGGCCATGTTAGCGAACAGTTGCGAAGGAAGCGCGACGATGGAATGCGAATCCTGCCCTGTGTCGGCGGTCCACTGCGCCGGCGTAAGCGGATTGTCGTTCAGCGCGAACTCCCCGGTCACAACGTTGTAATCGCTCTCAAATCCCGCCAGGCTGTCGGATGTGATGTCGATCGCGCCGGTGCTGGGATCGTGGTTCATGATGATGTTATCGAAGAGCACGTTGCCGGTGCTGCCGGAATTGATATTGATCGCCCATCGCGCGTTGGACGCCATGATGATCGTGTTGTTGGCGATGAGATTGTTGGTCGCGCCCGCGGCGGCGTCCTCCTGAAAGAGGCTGATTCCGCTGGAGTGATTGCCGTAGATGAGATTGTTTTCAATAACCGACGAAGTCAGCCCGTCGCCATTGATGGCCGAAGCGCCGTCGGCGCCGTTGTCGTAAAGAACGTTGTCCTCAATGGTGGCGAAAGTGACCAGACCGTCGCCGCCCTGACTGATGTCGCCGTTGAGGTGGATGCCCGCCAGCGCGTTACCAAAGCAGGTGTTGTCGATAATTGTCGGATGATCGGCGCTGTTGGAGACGTAAATGCCGTGCTGGTTAATCGAATCGGAGCAGATGTTGTCCTGAATGAGCGTGTAGTCGGCGAACGAAGTGAAGATGCCCCATTCGCCGCAGCCGGTGCAGGTGTTGTCGAGGATGTTGTTGTAGTCCGAGCCATCGACGCGAATACCGGAGCGGGTGATGCTGCCATCGCCGTTGATGACGGTGAAGCCGTAAATGTTGACGTAACTGTCGCCGGGTTCCAGGTCAATGCCGTCCGCTGTCTTGTTGTCTCTGGAATCGATCGTGGCGCCGGGTTCGGCCTGATAAGTGATGGGCGCGGCGGCGGTGCCGCCCTGGGGGTAATCCCAGCCGAGCACGAATCCTCCGTAATCGCCCGGTTCCACCATGACTGTGTCGCCCGGCTGGGTGAGATTGGCGGCGTGTTGAATGGTGGCAAATGGGCTGGCCTGGGAACCCGTGCCGGTTGTGTCGTTGCCCGTGGTGGCAACGTAGTAAATGCTGAACAATCGGCGACGTTCCAATAATTCAATAGGTGTCACAGGCCGCTTTATATGCACAGTCTCTCTCCGCTCCGAGTAATTCCGGCTGATTCTTATACGCAATTTTCCCAGGGGACGTTGCGTACAATATATAATGCCCGTGGGTATGGAAGCAAACAGTTTTTCCGAGCCAGAAGGAGTCGCTAATTCTATGTCGTTGTTGTCTCGCATCGAAAAAGGCAATGCGGTCGTGGGTGTGATCGGCTTGGGGTACGTTGGGCTGCCCCTCTTGCACGTCTTTCACCGCGCGGGATTCAGTGTCATCGGATTTGACATCGATCCGCGCAAAATCACCGCATTGCACCGCGGCGAAAATTATCTCAAGCACCTCGGCCCGACGATGGTTTCGGACATGCTCAAAAAGGGCCGCTTTGATGCCGTGGACAATTTCGCCCGTCTGAGCGAATGCGACGCGATCATCAGTTGCGTGCCGACTCCCTTGGGCAAACATCTGGAGCCGGACCTGAGTTATGTGGAGAAAACCGCGGATGACATCGCCAAAACGCTGCGTCCGGGGCAGTTGGTGGTGCTGGAATCCACCACATATCCGAGAACCACGCGGGAAATCATGCTGCCGCGCTTCGAAGCCAAGGGGCTGAAATGCGGGCAGGATTTCTATCTGGCGTTTTCACCGGAACGCGAGGACCCCGGCCGAAAAGATCACAATACGCAAACAATTCCGAAATTGGTCGGCGGTATCGACGCAGAGAGCGGAAAAGTCGCGGTGGCGCTGTATCGCAAGGCGATCGACAAAGTGATTCCAGTTTCATCCGCCGAAGTCGCCGAAGCCGCGAAATTGCTGGAAAACATCTACCGCGCGGTGAACATCGCACTGGTCAACGAGATGAAGATTGTATTAAGCGCGATGGGCATCGACGTTTGGGAAGTCATCGCGGCGGCATCGACCAAGCCGTTTGGATTCCAGGCGTTTCAACCCGGACCGGGCCTGGGCGGGCACTGCATTCCAATTGACCCATTTTATCTGACATGGAAAGCGCGCGAGGTTGGGCTGCCTACGCGGTTTATCGAACTCGCTGGCGAAATCAATCACCACATGCCGGATTATGTCGTGAAGCAGCTTTCTCTCGCGCTGAACGATCGCGGCAAGTCGGTGAAGGGCTCGCGAATTCTGGTGATGGGTTTGTCGTACAAGCCGGATGTCGATGATGTGCGCGAAAGTCCCAGCTTCGAATTGATCGAGAAACTGGGCGATCTGGGCGCTTCGGTGGATTACAACGATCCCCACGTCGCTTCGACGCACAAGATGCGACGACATGACCTTCAGATGCACAGCGTGCCGCTCACGCCGGAAAATCTGGCCAGTTATGACTGCGTGCTGATCTCCACGCATCACTCCGCGTACAACTGGCAACAGGTGGCAGATCATGCGAAATTAATTGTGGACACGCGCAATGCGCTCAAGGATGTGAAAGGATCGCGCGAACATATCGTAAGAGCATGACAGGTCCGAATTTGATGCCAATTATCATCGCCGGATGAAATTGCCTCGGCATCTTTATGATGTAATATCGATTGGCTTAGTTTCGCTCTTCAGTGGGTGACAGAAACGGTATCCAGGCGCAATTTGCCGCACCGAAACAATTCGGCTTGTGGAGCGTGATGGGTACAGAAGCATTTCGGAGTTCAGGGCAGGATGACACTGATCGTTCCAAGCAGGTTGGCGCCAGCCAAGCCGCCGCTCGATCCCTTTGCAGGGACGGGCCAGTGGCATGTGCTGCATACCAAGAGCCGGCAGGAGAAAATCCTGGCCGACGATTTGTCGGCAATGGGAATTCGATTTTTCCTGCCGCTCAATCGCGAAGTGC
>Ga0302325_10027942_pt1 | contig 11682 bp, 8 predicted proteins | sample Palsa_T0_2_FD_201948 | JGI IMG/M metagenome (GOLD analysis project Ga0302325, IMG submission 201948) | Peat permafrost microbial communities from Stordalen Mire near Abisko, Sweden - Palsa_T0_2 | ecosystem: Environmental > Terrestrial > Soil > Palsa > Peat permafrost | place: Sweden: Abisko... | reverse complement strand
ATTGACACACTGTCGCGCAGGCGGGCACCAGAATCCCACGTCTTGTCCGTCGAGAGCTCGATTCCACGCGTGTCGACTGGCTGAGTGTTTTGGTACTGCTCCGTAACGCCGTTCTCCAAGATCAGATCATGAAGAGTCCACTGGTAGACTGAGGCGCGCAGCGTCAGATCCCGACCGACCCGGTGGTCGACGTCGAATTCAAGCGTGTCGATGGTTTCATCGCTGAGCTGAAGGGAGGGAGCATCCGGCTCAAATCTGGCCAGGTCTTCAAAGGAGTTTGGGGCGCGATGTGCAATGCCGTAGAGCGCCTTGGCCGTGGTATCGGGGGTAGCCTGCCAGATGAGCGCCAGGCGCGGGCTCAGGGCCGTTCCAGTCTTCTCGTTGCGATCGACCCTGAATCCGAGTGTCGCTGCGAGCGCGTTCAACAGGTGCCATTCATCCTGGCCATACAGGCCTACCCGATAGCCGGAGCCGGGGACATAGACGTCCAGGTTAGGCTGGGCTGGAACGATCTGCGACTGGTCAGTGTTGTAGTTATCCTGTGCCTCGAGGCCCGCCATCAAGATATGAGCGCCGAGCGCGGTCGACACAAGACGCGCTTCGAGCCCTATCAAATCGGGCGTGGAAGGATAGGTATACATGGTGCCGCCGAAGCTTAGGTGCTCATTCGAAATATCATTGCCTGTGAACAGGCGTGCGGACGCGTGCAGCGAATCGCCGGCAAAATTATCCTGGTACTGCAGCTGCGTGAGCGCGTAACCGGTCTCCTGATACTGGCCGGACACGAGTGGGTCCGACAGGTACGTCGCGGTCGGATCGTCCTTATGCTCGAAGCCGTAGACGACTTCGAACGACCAGGGTCCGCGCGCAATACTTCCGAAGAATTGCTTGGTGCGATCACCGTCGAGCCCCCAAGCAATTCCCGACTTTCCGGAGGCGCCGTAGTTGAAGAAGAGGTTCTGACCCTGAGCGTTCATGCCGCTCACGGTCATCAGCACATCGACGCCGTTGTCAAGACGCGCGCCCCAGCTGGCGCGGCCCTCGATGAGGGACTGCGGCTGTTGATAACCGGCGGCGGCTTCTGCACCGTTCACTTCCGCACCCGTGCGCGTGACGATATTGACGACGGCAAACATGGCGTTCTGGCCATATACCGCGCCTCCGGGTCCGGGAATGAACTCAATGCGCTCGATCAGGTCCATGTCAAGTGGGAGTTCCCGGCCGAACGGTCCAGAGTCAAAGATCGGATCATTGACGCGATTACCGTTGATCGTGACCAGCACGCGAGTGTCGTAGTCCCCGGGCAGGCCAAAACCTCTTACGCCAAGATAGGTGAATTGCCGGTCGTAGGTAACGTAGACGCCAGGCAGGCTGGCCAGGGCTTGATCGAGAGTGCGCCACCCAAAGGCCCTGATTTCCTGGCGCGTGATGACGCTGACGGCCGCCCCAATCTCGGATTGCTTCTGTTTGTATTTGGAGGCCCCGACGACGCCGATTTGCAGCAGCTGCTCGAGGCTCATGTCTGTCACATCGGCCGCTGCCGCTGCGTGCGACGCCATGACGCCAGCCAGGCACAGTAGCAAATTGCGATAGCGAGAGATTTGTCCGAGCTGGCGAACCAACTTCATGGTGTCAATCTTCTTTTGCACTCAGTATCTGCGCATCGCATATGCGTCGAATGACGATCGACCAACCACCTCTGCCTGGAGCATTTCTCCATCGACCTTGCTCATTGAGCGCGCGGCGAGCTCGTCGAGGTATTGGCAGCGGACGATCAATGCCGCCACCGACAGGTGCGGCGCACTCTTGAAGGGAGGCAGGGCGCATGCCAGCAAATGAGGCCGATCAACTACGCGCCCCTGCATGTCAGCGTGTGTGACAATTCCCATTCGCATTTTGCTCAGCAAGATCTGGTTTACGGCACCTGCCATCTGTGTGATTTCTCAAATGTTGGCGCCAGATTGCGACTCCATTCGCCGGCGGAGACCTTGCTGGTCATCAGGGCCCGGGCGCACCGGCGGGAAGAGCGGGGTTAATTAGCTCGATGCAATACCACGTCTGTCGGTGTGCTGGTGCTAGCCAGCTTTGATCAAACTGGCTTCGCACCCGGGCGACGGTGCGGTGGCAGACATAGCGCAGCGCGGATTCGCGAGAATGAGATTCACGTCACATGCGTCCCCGTAGCGGAAACCAAACAGCCGCCTGGCAAGTTCAGGTGGCGGCGGGCGTGGGGATTTCGACGGTCGAATTGCAGTCGGGCGATATTTTCTCTGCGGCGGCCAAGGTCACGTCTTAATCAGAGATTCATGCGCGACGCGTACCGTCAAGCGCCACGCTTTGCGGAATCACCCCCGCATTTGGGAGTTGCGCATGGACAAGAAGATCACCCGCGATGACATCCACCCTGGCTGGTGGGATTTGATGCGCCGTACGAGGCGCCGCACCGCCACGCGGCGGGAATTTATCTCGACTGCGGCCGCAGGCGCAGGCGGCGTTGCGCTTTGGTCAATGCTGCCGGGCGGCGCGGCTGAATCAATCTCGAAGGCGGGCCCGCAGCATGCGGATCAGGTAACTTGGCTATCCAACAACAAAATCAAGCACGTGGTGATACTTTGTCAGGAAAACCGCTCGTTCGACCATCACCTTGGGGAGTTTGCTTCGACCTTGGGCACACCGGGACACCGGGCTACGGGATTTGAACCGTCCGCGCTGACCTATTACAACAGCGCAGGGACCGCATACCACCCATATCATCTGACGCACTTCTGCGATCAGGATCCAGATCACAGCTGGGAAGGCTCACACACGAAGTGGGCGGACGGCGCAATGAGCGGCTGGGTCATTGACGAGAATGGATCAACGGACGCAATCGGGTACTTCACGCAAGCGGATCACATTTACCACGCTCAACTAGCGCACGCATTCACGCTTTGCGACCACTACTTTTGCTCAGAGATCGGCCCCACGCTGCCCAATAGGCTCTATCTGTGGACGGGAACGAGCGGCTGGGACTATTTGTCTCCGACCGAGACCGCAGACGGTCTGCCCTACAACAACCCATCGCTCACCGCAGTGCCTCCGATCTTGAACTGGGAGACGATGCCGGACGCGCTGGACGCCGTAGCGCTGCCCTGGAAGTGTTACTCCGTGGCAGACGGCTCGATCCCGTCGGTAATCGGCGCTTTTAACCCACTCATCTTTTTCAAGCAGTTCCTGGACAACCCGGCCCGCTTGGCGCAGGCAACGACCGACTTCAGCGAATTCGTCACGGATTGTGCCGCGGGCACCTTGCCGGCCGTCTCTTGGATAGTCACCGAGGCGGTGGTTTGCGAGCACCCGCCGGCGCCGCCCGACATGGGACAGTTATTGGTCGCGCGGGTCGTCGAGTTGTTGCGGTCATCGAGCGCGTGGGACTCGACAGCTCTTTTCGTCACTTATGACGAAGGCGGTGGGTTCTTCGAACACGTCCGGCCGCAGATTCTCGAACATGTCCCCAACGGATTGCCGGATGCGGGATTCGCGGTAGGCCCGGCGTTTCGCGTTCCGATGTTCATCGTATCTCCTTGGGCGCCACCCAAGACGATCTTCAGTCACCGCCTCGACCAACACATCGATCCTGCAGTTTATTGAGGAGACCTTCACGACGAAACAAAAACCTCTCAGGTTATCCACGATTGCGCCGGCGCGCCGTGAGCTCTATGACCTGACAAAGGCCTTTGACTTTACCCAAGAGCCCAATAACTCGAACTTACCGACGGCCACCCAATTGCTTCCAACGGCAGACCAGACAGTCCTGACTCTCAATCTTGAACGCACTCTGGCCGATTGCTCGACGAATCTGCCGAACTGGTTGATACCCCTGCTCGAGGGCAGCTAACAGGTAAGTCCGCCGCGGCAACTGCGCTATGGCGACCGACTCGCTTTAATTTCACGGGCGGGCCTCGATGGATGTCTGCACGATGCCTCGACCGTAGCTTGAACGAGGCGATAGCTCGCCTACCGAGGGCGCTCAGATCTTGATTTCCACGCCCTTGAAGCGTTTGCGAAGCAAGCTTTTGGAACTGGGTAAGCTTCGGAGCCTTCGCTGTCGGTATCCACAGAGCGCTATTATTTACGTCCTATAATCCGGGCTTACCGGGAAGTTATACGCGCGAGGACACCCATGAACGTCGAAGGCAGTTGCCACTGCGGCCAGATTGCGTTTGCAGCCGAAATCGACCCCGGCACTGTACGAATCTGTCACTGCACTGATTGTCAGACGCTCACCGGCTCTGCCTATCGGGTCACCGTACAAACGCTCGCGGCCAGTTTCTTTTTGCGAACCGGAACTCCCAGGATCTACAGCAAAACCGCCGAAAGCGGCAACAAACGCGCGCACGCCTTCTGCCCCAACTGCGGCACACCGATATACGCGACCGATCCCCATGAACCACGGGCATACGGCATCCGTGTGGGTACCTTGAAGCAACGCGCCGAGTTACTGCCAGCCCGGCAAATCTGGTATCGCTCGGCACTGCCTTGGGTCACAGACCTTCGCGACTTGCCACACACGGATCGACAGTGAATGCGAATCGAGGTCTGTACCGGTGAAGCGTGTAGCGGGTGTGAGATTCAGTTCCGTCCGAAAGAAACGCACCGCGCTGCAATTCAAAACGCTTTCGATGCGACAAGGCGCACCATAGGACGCTAGATTTCGCCTCTGCGCAAGCGCTCGCGTACGTCATTGTGCCCGACTGACAGCGCCACGTCGGGCGGCGGTCGCTCGCAAGGCTCGGCATTGACCGACCGAATGAACGCTTCGGCAAAGTCGGCCGCGGGCAGGTAGAAATAGAGGGTAATCAAATCCTGCACGGCAGTGGTGTCGGTAAGCATTGCCATATCGGTTGGCGCGCGAGCGATATGAAATACGGTTTCGAACTTCTTGTGGATTCGTTGAGCGTCGCCGGCTGCGACTTGCGCAGAGGATAGTTGAATACGATACCAGTACATTGATCGCTCCGTAGATACGCGCCGGCAACGCCGCGCAATGCGTTCGGGACGCGCGGGGCTGGTGTGATGGCTTTATTGTACCGCGCGACGCACTCGGGTAGAAAGGGCGCGCAGGCGTTCTAGTTACGGCCGCTTTGAGTTGATGAGAATGCCGCACATGCATTTTGTGGGCGCCGCAGAGGTCAGACGAGTCCTGAACTTTCCGATGCTTGTTGCAGCATTGGAGGCGGGGCATCGGCGAGCGAAAATCGAAATACAGGACGGTAAACTCGGCAGCGAACAGGAACAGTACTTCGTGCGGCATGCCGTCGACCGCGGTCGGTTCATGCTAAGCAAGCTGATTACCAGCTTTCCGTCAAATACGACGGCCGGCAATCTGCCAGCCGTGCAAGCGCTCTGCGTCCTATTCGACGGCACAAACGGACGCCCGGCTGCAGTGCTCGACGGCACTGAGATCACCTATTGGCGAACTGCTGCCGACTCTGCTCTGGGCGCCAAGATTCTCGCACCCGCCGATGCCGCGACCTTGCTGGTTGTCGGAGCGGGCGAGATGTCGAGCTGGCTCGTGCGCGCGCATCGTGCGGTCCGACCGTCGCTGCGACGCGTTGTCATTTGGAACCGAAGTAAAGAGCGTGCAATCCGCGTTGCGGCCGTGCTGATGCAGGAAGGAATTGAGACCGAGGCGGCCGAGGATCTTGCCGCCGCGACGCGGTCGGCGGACATCATCTGCAGCTGCACCCGCTCGCATGCGCCCCTCATTTTGGGCCGCAATTTGCGGCCGGGTATGCACCTCGATCTTGTGGGTGGCTACACGCCAGAGACCCGTGAAGCTGATGATGAGGCCGCGCAGCGAGCCTTGGTCTTTGTCGATCGACGCGAGTCGGCCTTTGCGGGGGTAGGGGACATTGTGATGCCGATTGCCAGCGGCGCGATCGACGCAGCAGACGTGCTCGGCGATCTCTATGATCTTGTCGGGGGGGCAATTCCCGGTCGGCAATCGCCGTCGGACATAACCTTCTTTAAGAACGCGGGCGGTGCCCACCTTGATTTGATGACTGCAGAGCTCGTCATTCAACAAATCGACGGCTAGCAATGTCACTGAACCGGCGCCCAAGGCTGCGCGGAGGGCAACCACCAAGAGCACAGCTCCCTTTATACAGCCACTGATCCGGTCGTAGGGCCGATCGAGCTCGCGGGAGTTCCGGCATCAGGAGGTGTCCCTCTTGAGTGAATGCATATCGATGACGAATCGGTATCTGACGTCGTTCTTTAAAAGTCTAGCGTACGCCTCATTGACTGCTTGCATCGGTACGATCTCCACATCACTGACAATGTTGTGTTGCGCGCAGAAATCGATCATTTCCTGGGTTTCAGCCATGCCGCCGATTGCAGAGCCCGTGACACTGCGACGGCCGGCGATCAGACTGAATCCCTGCAGGGCCGGCTCCAGGGCAGTCAGCGCGCCGACCAGCACCATAGAGCGGTCTCGCTTTAGCAGCGCAACGTAGGGATTGAGGTCGTGGCCGACAGGAATGGTGTTGAGCAGAAAATCAAAGCTGGCGGCATTGCGAGCCATCGCGGCTGGATCGTGGGAAAGAAGCACCTCGTCGGCCCCGAGCCGTATGGCATCCTTCGCCTTCTCTGGTGAGGTTGAAATCAGCACGACAGAGGCGCCGAAGGCCTTGGCGAACTTTATACCCATGTGGCCGAGGCCGCCGAGACCAATCACGCCGACCTTCGAGCCCGGCCCAACCTGCCAGTGCCGCAAAGGCGAATAGCTCGTGATCCCGGCACATAGCAGCGGTCCCACCGCTTTGAGATTCAAGCGCGCGGGGATCTTCACAACGAAGCGTTCCTCTACGACGATCTGCTCGGAGTAGCCGCCGAATGTGAGCCGTTCGCTGTCGCGCTCCCTGGAGTTGTAGGTCAGGGTTGGCCCTGCTTCGCAATACTGCTCGAGGTTTTCTTTGCAGGCTGAGCACTTTCGGCATGAATCCACCATGCAACCGACACCGGCGAAATCACCCGGCTTCAATTTCTTCACAGCCGTACCGACCTTGACGACCCGGCCTACGATCTCGTGTCCAGGCACGATGGGGTAGAGAGAGTTGCCCCAGTCGTTGCGCGCTTGATGTAGGTCCGAGTGACAAATGCCGCAAAACAGAATGTCTATCTGGATATCCTGTGGGCCGGGATTGCGACGTTCGATGCTGAACGGGGCGAGCGGTGAGTGCGCGTCACGGGCGGCATAACCGCGAACCTTGATCATCAGAAAGCTCCGCAGCGATCAACGGATAACACTAGCATTTTTGTTCGCCCTCGCGACTCTCAGGATCGAAGGCGTTCGAGTGGATGGCGCCTAGTATGCATGAGCTGCGCCATTTCGCCTTTGGCGATGGCTCGTTTTTTTAGTGCCTTGCCCGCCGGCTACGGCCGGTGACCCAGGGTGTACGCGTGGGAAGCGCCGCTTGGCTCCTGCCAATCCGCGCAACGGCTCTGGACGTCCGGAGGAAGGGCGCCCAGGACGACTACGGGGTAACCCGGGGGCCAACGCTGACTGCGGCGGACGGTGCAACGCAGCGCCGGCCCTTGTCGGGGCGGGCTGGCGCTGAAGTCGGGGCACGGACATCACGGACTTCGACCCCCGCACCGGGCACGTCGCTCGACAATCGCTCCCGGAAGGCAACGCAGTTCCCAAAACAGCAATTTTCTTCATTGAGTCGGCGGAAGGACTGCCGATACCCCGGCGTCAACCCGGCCGCGAGCCGAACAGCCCTGCCATCAACGATGGCCTCGAACGAGTCCGCGACTATGCCGAAAGCCGTCAAACGCGAGATTGCCGTCAATCCAGCACTGGAACGCCGTCTAGCGCGACTGGGATTGGCCGGTAACGAAGACGATTGGGCTGACCGCTATCTTCTATGTAATCACCTGGTGAACCCCTCGTCAGCCGGGCCAAGACAGAAGTTCGAGGCGACCAGCCGCTTCATCCGCGATCTGGTCGCACATCGGTGGGCAAAGACAAGCCGCGCCCGTGAGGAGAGTAATCCCAAGCGCATTCACTACCTGTCGATGGAGTTCCTCCTGGGTCGGACGTTGCGCAACAACATGATGAACTTGGCGGCCGAGCCGACCGTGCGGCGCACCATGGAGCAGGAAGGGTGGAGCCTCGAGCAGCTGATCGAAGAGGAGCCGGACGCGGGGTTGGGCAACGGCGGACTCGGTCGCCTGGCCGCCTGTTTCATCGACTCCCTGGCCACGTTGCAGTATCCCGCCATTGGATACGGTCTGCGCTACGAATACGGCATGTTTCGGCAAACGATTCATGACGGTTGGCAGCGCGAGCAACCTGACAATTGGCTACGCAACCCGGATCCATGGGAGATCGTGCGCCCCGGCAAGGTGTACGTCGTTCCCTTGAACGCTAAATTTGAGTTGAAGGGCTCGGGCCTCGCCGTTACACGCAATTGCCCCTCCAGTCTGCTGGGTATTGCCTACGACCGTCCCGTGGTCGGATACGGCGCGCACTGCATCAATACCTTACGCCTCTGGGCGGCGGCTGCTCCTGAGTCTTTTGACTTCGCCGAGTTTTCACAGGGCGATTTCGCCGGCGCGGTTCTGCAAAATGTCGCGGCGGAATCGCTGACGCGCGTCTTGTATCCTGACGACTCTACTGAGGCTGGCCGGGCACTGCGGTTCCTGCAACAGTACTTCATGGTGAGTTGTTCGCTGCAGGACATCATCGCCCGCTTTCGCAAGAATGACACCGACTGGGCTGCACTGCCGGAGCGCGTGGCAATTCAGATGAACGATACGCACCCGGCGCTGGCGGTTGCCGAGCTGATGCGAATCCTCCTCGATCAGGCGAAGCTTCCCTGGGATCAGTCCTGGGATATCACTCTGCGCACACTGGCCTACACCAATCACACCCTGTTGCCGGAGGCTTTGGAGCGCTGGCCGATAGAACTCTTCGAAGTGCTCATTCCCCGGCATCTGGAGATCGTTTACGAGGTCAACCGCCGCTTCCTCGAGGATGTTCGCCGCCGTTATCCGGGCGACGAGCCGCGGGCGCAGCGCATGAGTCTCGTAGAGGAAAAGCCCGTGCGCAAGATCCGCATGGCGCATCTGGCGGTCGTGGGCTCGCACAGCACGAACGGCGTGGCCGCAATTCACTCGCAGCTTCTGCGCACACGTGTTCTGCGGGACTTCGCGGAGCTGTTCCCGACGCGCTTCAACAACAAGACCAACGGCGTTACGCCAAGGCGGTGGCTGCAGCAGGCGAACCCGTTCTTATCCGAGCTCATCACCGCTTCGATCGGTGCGGGCTGGATCACTGACTTAGGAGAACTTCGCAATCTTGTGCCGCTGGCTGACGCCGTCGGCTTCCGTGACCAGTTCCGCGCGACGAAGCGCAAGGCCAAGGCTGCTTTTGCAGATTGGCTCAAGGCCACCTCGGGGCAGAGTGTCGACCCTGACTCGATCTTCGACAGCCAGATCAAGCGGATTCACGAGTACAAGCGCCAACTTCTCAACATCCTGCACATCATCATTCTGTACAACCGATTGCGGCACGATCCCAATCAGGAAATGACGCCACACACCTTCTTCTTCGCGGGAAAGGCCGCACCGGCGTATCATTTGGCCAAACTGATCGTCAAGCTGATTAATAGCGTTGCCACTACGGTCAATGCCGATCCCCTGGTGCGCGGCCGGCTCAATGTGCTCTTTCTGCCGGAGTACAATGTCAGCATGGCTGAGCGGCTCATCCCCGCAAGCGACGTCTCCGAACAGATCTCGACCGCCGGCTTTGAGGCGAGCGGTACCGGTAATATGAAATTCATGATGAACGGTGCGCTCACGATCGGGACGCGCGACGGGGCCACGATTGAGATGGCCGAGGAAGCCGGTGAGGAAAACTTCTTCCTCTTCGGTCTGACGGCCGAGCAGGTGGCTGACAGCACCGGCTGGTACGACCCCAACTGGCACTACGCGAACGAGCCGGAGACGCGCGCGGCCCTGGACCTAATATTCGCCGATCACTTCTCCAGGCACGAGCCGGGCATTTTCAAACCCATCGGCGCCACGTTGCTCGCCAATGGCGATCGCTTCAGGCATCTTGCGGACTTGACGGATTATGCGCGCGCTCACCGCGCGTTGGCCGCGCTGTACGTCGACCCCGAGGCCTGGGCGCGGAAGGCCATCATCAATGTGGCCTGCTCCGGGAAATTCTCCAGCGACCGCACCATCACGGAGTATGCGAGCGAAATCTGGAATTTGAAACACGCGCCGGTGCAATAGCATGGAAGGGCGCGGGCTGAGGCGGTGCGCGCACTCGCACTCGCACTCGCGCGAGCGGCCGCCGCTAAAAGGACTATCGGTCGGCCGCGCGACAAGTTGCGGATTGCGGTCGCCCATTGGCTGAGTTCGTCAGCGCGAAAGTCTGGCAACCATTTTCGCGCGGAAGCAGCTCGCCGCGTGATCATTCACGATGCCGACGGCCTGCATAAATGCATAGCAAATGGTCGCGCCCACGAAGCGGAAGCCGCGCTTTTTCAAATCCTTGCTCATGAGTTCACTGATCGCGACGGCGCGCTTGTCCGCGACGGCACCCAGGGGCTGGCGCCCCACGAACTGCCATATATAGGCATCAAAACTGCCGAACTCGCGCTGCACTTCGATGAAGGCTTTTGCATTATCCACTACTGAATTGATTTTGAGGCGATTGCGCACGATTCCCGGATTTCTGAGCAGCGCGGCTTTTTTTGCGGGCCGGTATTTTGCGATCGCATGGGCGTTGAAACCATCAAATGCGGCCCGGTAGTTGTCGCGCTTTTTGAGGATCGTGAGCCAGCTCAACCCGGCCTGGGCTCCTTCAAGGTTCAGCATCTCGAAAAGAAGCCGATCATCATGGACGGGGACGCCCCATTCCGCGTCGTGGTAGGAAATAAGCAGCGCGTCAGACTCTGCCCATTTGCATCTTACTTTTGGCATCACCGTTGCTCGCAGCGGCGCAGTTCCACGCGCGCGGCGGGGTGCGGATGCCGGGGCGCCCCAGGGGCTTCAGCGGGCCGCCCGGCAACGCTCAGCGGGCGGACTGCAGCCATTTTTCCGCCAGGTGCACCCACATTGCTCCGCCTAGCGGGATCAGCTCGTCGTTGAAGTCGTAGCTCGGATTGTGCAGCATGCAGGGCCCGGCGCCGTGGCCGCCAATGCGATGATTGCCCTCGCCATTGCCGATCAGGAAATAGCAGCCGGGCTTCTCGAGCAGAAAGTAACTGAAGTCTTCGGCACCCATCGTGGGTTCGAACTCTTGTACGTTTTGTGCGCCAACCACGGAGCTCAGCACGGCACGGGCAAACTCCGTCTCCTTGGAATGATTGATGGTAGGTGGGTAATTGCGCCGGAATTGGAACTCGCAAGTGGCTTCAAAGGCCTGGCAGGTGGCTGCAGCGATCTGCCGCATGCGCCGCTCGATCATATCCAGAACCTCCACCGTGAAAGTGCGCACGGTGCCCTGTAGTTCACAGAATTCGGGCACAACGTTGGTCGCTTCTCCCGCCTTAATCATGGTGACCGAGATTACCGCCGGGTCAATGGGCCGCTTGTTACGGGTAATAATGGTCTGAAAGGATTGCACCATCTGGCATGCCACGGGCACTGGATCAACGCCGTTGTGTGGCATGGCAGCGTGCG